>Ga0209057_1003284_pt1 | contig 12024 bp, 10 predicted proteins | sample GraSoiAngelo_146_FD_185903 | JGI IMG/M metagenome (GOLD analysis project Ga0209057, IMG submission 185903) | Grasslands soil microbial communities from the Angelo Coastal Reserve, California, USA - 14_1009_05_30cm (SPAdes) (version 2) | ecosystem: Environmental > Terrestrial > Soil > Grasslands ... | reverse complement strand
ACCAGGGGAGCAACGAGTCATGCATAATGCTCCGGTCGGCTCGAAAGAACGTCGACGCATGGCTCAAGCTCTGGCTGTGGTGGGGGACAAGGGCCAACGTCGAGATCGCCAAGGACAATCGTGCCTTCACCAGAGTCCAAGGAATGATATTCGGGCAACAAAGGAAAAAACGCGAGCGCGTGCTGAAGGAAAAACAAAGAGAACACGTCCAGGTCGTTCTTGATTTCTCTTCTATCCGAGATACACTGTCGAAAGGAGGGGTAGTGATCTCTACGTTCAAGTGTCCACAATGTTCAGGACCTCTCGAACTTCCGGAAACGGGGAAGCAGACGACCTGCAAGTACTGCGGAGCGTCGATAAAACCCGTCGACATTTTCGATAAAATCAAGAACATTGTGGGCTAACTGCTGAATGGAGCTCAGCGAGCAATCGTGTCAGGCACTACCACCACATAGTGAGACGCGAGATTTTCGTTTCTCAAAACCTAAATCCACTGTCACGCTAAGCACGACAGTATGAAGCCCGAGACCCTAGCCATCTTCAGCTTCTTAGTGTCGCTTATCGCGTACGAGTTCGTAGGCCTCCTGTTATTGTATGCTGCGGCGACCTCCTCCTCCGCCGGTTATAGCGTCGTAGTTACTGGTTCGGTGATCATTGCCATCTTCGCCGTCATAGGAGCATTTCTAACCGGGCTGAAGGTCCACGCAATTGAAAGAAGCTAGGGCAAGCGTACATCTCCAGATACTCCTTGAATCAAATTATCTCGCCTGCTCCTCAATTTCTGGCGATTGACTAGGATTGAATCTTGACCCCGAACCCCAAACTAAATCCACCACATTTGGTAGCGGTCACTCTGACTTTCTAGGGGCTGGTACCTCGCTTTACCACAAGTTCAGGTCGCGCAGGGATAGCTGAGCGTGAAGGCTCGTCACTTAGGTTCGTGTTCCAGCCATTTCTCTTAAGTAAGAGCGAACACTGCGACCTAGGACCCATCATGCAAGTAACCTCTCTGACCGGACAACCAGTCCAACTGGTCAGACAATACGACCTCTTCTTCGACATCGACTTCAGCGGGCTTTCGTTCACAGGGAAGGCTACGGTTGACCTCGATACGACCGGAGACATCAGCCTTGACGTTGTAGGATTGCAGGTCAAGAGTGTCAAGCACGGAAACAGAAACCTACCGTACAAACAGACAAGCAACGCTGTCGAGATCAAAACCGGCAAATTCAGTGGACCCTTGGACATCGAGTTCAGCGGGAAGGTCTCGGAAAACTTCACAGGATTCTACAAGGCCTCGTATGGTGACGGCTATATTCTCACAACTCATCTCGAGGCGGTTCAAGCCCGCAAACTCTTCCCCTGTCTAGACCATCCTGCGTTCAAGGCAGTCTTCAAGCTCGTAGTCCGGACAGGCCCCGACCTCAAGGTCATCTCCAACATGCCCGTCGAGTCGGAAGAGGTTCGGGCCAACAAGAAGGTCGTATCCTTCAAGCAGACCCCGAAAATGAGCACCTACCTCTTCTATCTTGGCGTCGGGAAGTTCGTAGAGGAGCATAACCGTCATGGCCAGACACACCTCTACGCGGCTCATGCTCGGCCCAAGGGCAGTATCAAGACAGAGTTCAGCTTCGAGGCGGCCCAGAAAGTCCTCGACTACTACGAATCCTACTTCGGGATACCGTATCAGCTGCCCAAGCTGCACCAGGTAGCTGTCCCAGAGTTTGCGTATGGTGCGATGGAGAACTGGGGGGCGATTACCTATCGCGAGATCCTCATGCACGTCGACCAGAATACCAGCGTCAGGGCGAAGAAGGCGGTGGCCGGGGTTATTGCTCATGAGATTGCTCACATGTGGTTCGGCGACCTGGTCACGATGAAGTGGTGGGACGACATCTGGCTCAATGAGAGCTTCGCCACCTTCATGGGCCACCACGCCGTCGACCAGGGCTATCCGCAGTGGAAGGTCTGGCAAGACTTCGTCCGGACCCAGACCTCGGGAGCCATGGGACGAGACGGTCTGAGAAGTACACATCCTATCGAGGCGCGTGTTAAAAATCCTGAAGAGATCGAGGAGTTGTTCGACGAGATCAGCTACGGCAAAGGCGCGAGTATTCTCCGGATGATCGAAGCGTACATCGGACCCGACAAGTTCCAGAAGGGGGTCGCGAAATACCTCGAAAAATTCCGATACTCCAACGCATCTGGCCAGGACCTCTGGAGCCACCTTCAGGAAGCGTCCGGGACCGATGTGAACCGGATTATGGAGGCTTGGATCAGCAAACCCGGCTTCCCTATCATAACAGCGACACTCTCAGACAAGAAGCTGAACCTGGAACAGGAGAGATTCCTCATGGCCGGCGGAATTGAGAAGCAGAGTTGGCCTGTGCCCGTGACGATGATGGTTGATGGCAAGCCGCAGAGCTTGTTGCTCGACAAGGAAAAGGCCCAGGTCAATATCGGCCCCAGTCCAAAGTCTCTGAAGTTGAATGTCGATCAGACTGGCTTCTACATCGTCCACTACCAGGGCGGCGAACTGCAGGGTCTGCTTTGGAAGAGCAGGCTCTCGCCCCTTGACAAGTGGGGCCTGATCAGCGATGCCAAAGCCCTCCTCCTCTCTGGACGCATGCCTATCAGAGAATATCTCAGCCTCCTGGAAAGATTCCGGAAGGATGAAGAGTATCTTCCAATGTTCGAGATCTCAGACCAACTCGAGCTCCTCCATGTCCTAGCCCCGGAAAAGATGAGAGATACTTCACGAAGATTCCACACGGACCAGCTGAAGACCCTCCAAGCTAAGACGGATGAGAACAGCATTATGCTCAAGGGCATCGTCGCAGGACGCCTCACGCTGATAGACGATGCTTACGCTAAAGAGCAGGGCTCGAAAATCAAGGACCTAGCAAGCGTGGACCCCGATATGAAGCGGCCGGTGGTTATGGGATATGCCCGGTCGAGCAACGACTACAACGGGCTTATCGACCGGTTCAAGAAGAGCGCCACCGACGAGGAGCGGTTGCGATACCTGGAAGGATTAGCCAGCTTCAACAAACCAGATCTCGTCGCGAAAGCGCTAGACTACTCGTTGAGCGGCCAGGTGAAGAAACAGGATGTTAGGAACATAGTGGCATATTCGACTTCGAATGCAGACGCGAGGAGTGTGACCTGGGAATGGTTCAAGACGAACATTGAGAAGCTCGAAACAATGTATCAGGGGACAGCCCAGCTTTCGAGCATAATGCGCGCCTACATCTCCATCGCGGGCGTAGGACGCGTTGACGAAGCAGAGTCGTTGTTTAACCAGTATCCGGTGCCGGCGGCTGATGCTACGCTGGAAAGGCTCAGAATCTACGACAGACTAGCGCGCAGCATAATGGCCACGTCTTAAGCCAAAAAGGATCGCTCTGCCGCGACTCGACCCCACCCACCAGTGTGATGGAATCGTCAGGTCCAGGCTTGGCTTCCAATGCTCGAATCTATCGCTATGCCAGAGTGTCAGAATTGATAGTTTGTTTAGGGTCCTAGTTGGTCTGGAAGCGGTTGCCTAGGAAACTTCGCTTTTGCGAGCCGGAGGATCTGCCGAAAATCTACGTTGCCCGGCATTTGTTGGACTGCACCAACTTTGCCTAGAACTGTCTCTCCTATCTTCTTTTCAAGAACTTTGGAGGTGGACCCGAACACCTTGCCTAGGAGAGCCGCAAAGACTTCAGGTTCGCGGGCTATGGTTTTCATGTCGAAGAAGAAGTTGATGGCTTTCCATGTGTCGGTGCCGAGAATCTTGGACATAGTCTCAGTGACCGACTGGCTGACCAAGTCGTCAAAGCTCATGCCATTTCACCCTTTGAGCACCTTAGGCCGCTCGGTAGGAACCGACAGTGCGCCAGTGGCAGGGGGTGGATGGAAAGTTGCGAACTTGAGAGATCTCCAGCCTACGAATAGCGCGAAGACTACCATGGAAAAGGCGTGAAGATAGAGCCCCGCGTCCTCGTAGCCAGCTATAGCGATGAGTCCGAGAGATTCTGCAATATGTGGTATTTCGGAGATGACCCAGATTAGAAGAAATAGTGATAGTTGGAATCGGAAGTTGCCCAGGCTCTTGCCCTTGAACGCGAGCCGGATGAATATTGCAAAAGCGACCAGGATGAGGATGAGGTTGAAGGTTTCGAATATTGCGAGGACGTCCACTGTCATCTATACTACTCCCACCTTGGAATAGTAGGCGCCGAGCCCTATCAGGAGTAAGAGGGAGATAGGCTCGAAGACCGCGTCGGCAAGGAGATCTTGCTGAAAACCCGAGGCGAGATGGTAGAAACCGTGGACTACGGCAAACAGTCCAAGTAGCAGGGAGAGGATTCTCAGACTGCGAACCTTCACCCTGGCCGCCATTACCAACGGGATAATCCCCGCTGCAACCAATATTGCGAAGAGAACTATGCCGCCGGTTGCCAGGTCCAATCTGAGACGCCTGCCCAAGGCGGAAAAGCGACTATTCCAATAAGAGATGCGTAACCCCGGAACAACCCTAGGAGTGACGTGGCGTGGTTCCGAGGATTACTAGGTCGCTTTCTCTTTGCCTGACCCAGCTTCGTCGTGGGTCGCGACTGGGTTCGGGGGTTTATTCTGCGTAGATGGAGATGCAGGAGCGATGGTTGAACTTGCGTTCTGACCACCGCTGCCGGGCGGGTTTAGAGCTGGCTGTTGCGCTGCTGGCGAGGTCAGCTGTTCCGTTTGTCCTTTTGGATGTTCGAGGATGTTTCCGCAGTACGGACATTTCTCAACCTTCGGGTCCAACTTGGCGCGGCACTTTGAACAGAGGACCCGACGCCTCTTGGTAAGGAATAGGAATGCGAGGAGACCGCCGAGAAGGACGGTGATGAGAGCTCCGGCTATCAACCAGTAAATGGATGGGAATGAGCTATTGGGCGGATTGGGTGGACTTGTTGGCGGGGGGTTCGATGGTTGCGGAGAACCGGAAATCGAGGTGAGGTAGATGTTACCCGTATTCGAAGCTTGGTCTCTGGCCGTATCGTTTGCGGCCGCGCTGACGACATAGGTGCCGTTTGGAAGATTCGTGCTGTAGGGCCAGCTTACCGCGAACAGTTTGCTGGGCGCTGCGGGGTTGGTAGTAAGCGAGCTGCCGACTCCGGTAAAGACGGTCGTAGACCCTGGCCCGGTTATGGTTACTGTGGCATTGGCCACGTGATAGGCTCCGAACGGGTCGGCCACGTGTATGATGAGATAGACGATTCTCTGAGGGGCGGTCCAGTTGAGGCTGAAACTGGTCTGTGACGTGAAGTTTGCATCGAAAGTATCGATGAGGTCGACGGTGGGAATGTTCGAGACGGGTATCGTGACAGCGGACGAAAAGCTCGCGCTATCATACCAGACGTAGAGTTGTGAGACCCTGAACACGGTCATGGATAGCTTGATCGTGGAGGATTGGGAGAAAGTGTGGTTGATGTTGAACCCCAGCGTCAGCTTGTAAGGAGTGTTCGGGCTGGAGTTGAGCGTGATGACTTGCGAAGTGGTCACTACAGCAAGCTGGCCCGCGGCGTTGGCATCGTAGACCGTAGCATTCAGCGATCCAGGAGAGCCTGACACAGTGACCCAGAGGACAATAGAGCCCGGTCCAATTGACGTTAGAGCTGAAGTTAGTGCAGGGTAGAGTGTGAAGTTGAACACGTTGTACCTGAGGTTGGGACCAACACTCGTACCACCCCAGAGAGTCGTGGTATTCAGGACCTGGCTGGTTTGAACCCCGGAGACGGTCACGTTTCCCGGAAGATGATGAAGGTAGAGCGGAATCCCAGGGCTGGTCGACGCACTCACCGATGGAGTGTGAGTGGCCAAGAAGGCAAACACAAACAGTCCCAGAAAGAGCAGTGTCTTACAGCTACTCAATCGGTGCAGGCTGCAAACCAAAGGTGACGCAGAGAGCTAACGAATAGATGATGGTGAAATGCGTGGTGTTACCTTTGGTCGACGGTGTTAGCGTGTCATGCAATAGCTGATGATGTTGTGTGCTTCTCTCGTTATTTGAAGTGCGGTGTACTGAGCCGTCCTTACCTCTCTATTCGACCGTTAGTGGTATGCTGGTCTGTTGGCTGGCTTGCTCGGCTTCGAGCTTAGACCATTTAGATACGAGATTGGCGACGGATTGCAAGTACTCTCTGTTATCGTAGTGCCATCCTGTTCCATCAGCGTATGTCTTGTAGGAGATGGTCTGGGTTAGCTGGGTCGACGGGTCTAGCTGGAGGTAGGAATAGCCGGCGAGTATCTCTTCTCTGGCGAGAGATGAGAGAAACGTCACCAGGTTAGTCATTTCCTGGCGGGGAAGATAGATTCTCACAGCGAGCGAGTGCAACCCCATGATCGGGGTCATAGTCAAGACGAACGGAGTCTTGGAGAGCATTTTCTCCGCGTTTCTCATGAAGCTCTCGTTGGTGAAGTCGAGCCGAAGCTCCCAGAGGTCCGAGACTTCAGGGATGAACGGGAGGATGCTGATTACAAAGTCCCCAACATAACCCTGTTCGACAAGACGATCGAACCTGTACTTCGTCGCCGGAAGGGTCATTCCCAACAGTTTCGATAAGGCAGCAAGTGTTACTCTTCCGTCCAGCTGGAGTTCTTTGAGAATGATGAGATCCTTCTTGTCGAAGCCATTGTCGGCAGCCAACGAGGGTTTCTTGCCGTCCGTAGCTCTCCCAGATTCGATTGCGTGAGCCCACTCCTTCCATTCGAATCTCCAGCTTCTCTCTTTGGGATTGTAATAGTCGAAGTTTGGCAGAGGAGAGTAGCTTTCTCCAAGCCAGAACAGTTGATAGTCTTTGATTACGCTTCGCGTTACGAGCTGGTCAAGGTAGAGACGAAAGTCCTGCTGGTTAGAAGCGGGAATCGCATGTTGCGAGTAGTATCCGTTCGGCTCGCCCGTGCACCTGTTTATCTTGAGCCAGTAACCCGGGACCTTTAGAGCATCTTTCACTAGAAGCTCCTTTCCTGGGAAAGGCCTAGCGAGGACCACGGCCCGCACGAGTCCTATCTTGGAATATGAGGGGTGGACATGCGTACTCAGCGCGTTGAGGCTTTGAAGCTTGGCCACTCGACCGTAGACCGTGGTGTATGGAAGTTTCGATTTTCTTGCGATCTGCTGTAGGTTTCGCGGCCCGTGCTGTTTCATCGTCTGTAGAATCTTAATGTTTTCCTCGTCGAGTAAAGACATCGTACGGTGTAGCCTAGCGTACCACTCGCTCGCGCTGAAAACGCTCAACGGTTATCAAAAGAAATAGGGGAGATGGTTCTTTTTTTAAGCTTCCTGCTCTAGGCGCGACAACGCCCGTTAGGTCCTGGTATGTTCGGTATTGGAGGACCCGAGTCCCCATCCGCATTGATGCTCAGAGATAATCACCTCCATGGGGAGAGGTCCCACGGTTAGGTTATTCAGCCTAGCCACGATATGATGGCCAACAAAGTAATACGGCGCCAGTCGGACGGTTAAGATGCGGTGGCCGCCACGCGCTGGAATCGACTACCTTGGCGACTTCCCATCCGCGACCGTGACGGGTATTTCTTCACGAGAAATAGCAGAGGTAATCACGTCCCAAAGCATCCGGCCATAGCCCGGCAGCCCTGCCGAAGGGGAGTTGGCGCTACCAATCGGCCAAGATAATCTAGGCTCTCAAATCTTCTCAGCAGGGCCTGAACCCCTTACAGGTTGAGAGATCTTTCAAGTCCTATGGCCCGAACCATCTCAGCCGGGAGAAGGGAGAGGCCGTTTGCCGTGTCCTCGCAGAGGACCCCAGCTTCTAGTTCGTAGGAACTTGTTGAATCGGGGATTTAGCTATTCGGTAAGGGCGTTCGTCGTCTCGCGCAGGCGCCTTGCAAGTTCCTTCATGACGCCCATGGCAATCTTCGGATCCGTTTCAATAGCCGCCTGGAAGCTCCAGACTGGCATTACCAGACATCTCGTACCAGGTTCCGCAGAGACCACCGTGGCGGACCTCGGTTGCTTGTCAATAAGAGCCATCTCACCAAAAAACTGCCCGCGACCGAGCTTCGAAACCAGCTTCTCCCCCTTACGGACCTCGACCGATCCACCGGTTATGAGGTAGAAGGCAACCGCAGACCCGCCTTCTTTCTCTATGACTTCTCCCGTCTCGTAGGAACGTTCCCTTGCGAAAGCACTCGCAACTGACTTGATCTGCTTTCCCTTCAACCCAGTGAAGAGAGGAACCCCTGCCAACATCTTGGCGACTTGCGTATTTGTTTTCTTGTCCAGTGCTGACCCGACCGGCAGCAACGCCGTTTTTGTCCGCCTACTTAAAGCGTTAGCCCCCAGATTCTTCCGGACGACCTTCTGTTGGAACCTCCGTATCACGCTGCCTGTTTTTGTCCGGAGGGAAGTCGATCCAGCACAAATCCAAATACCCGCTCCCATGTGGACCGCGTCCATGGCGACGCTCACTTTCCTTGGAACGAGCGGTTCGGTTTTAACCAAGGAAAGGATGTGCGCGGGGATCTTGTTTCAAGACAAGTTGCTCGACGTGGGATTCGGGGTGCTGACCAACCTGGTGAGATCCGGAAAAAAGCTCAACTCGATCAATGAAATCTACGTTTCACACACCCATTCCGATCACATCGGGGATTTCACAGCTGTCGTCTGGGCAATGGCGATGGATAACAGAACCAAGCGGGTCCGAGTGGTAAGTTCAGCAAGTACAGCTGATGTCCTGAAAAATATCCTTGAGCTTCAGTCGACTCCCCGCTCTTGGTTGAAATTCGACATAGTTTTTGTGAGACCTGAAGATGTTGGTGTTAAGCATGTCACGACGATGCATGAGCCTGAGAATCTCGCTTATCGGTTCGAAACGCTCCGAGGTGGCTTTGTCTATGTGGGTGACACTGCGCGATCCGAGAAGATTGCGGAGTTCGCCAAGGGATGCGACTTGATGATTCACGATGCTATGTTTCTCGATGGTCAAGAGTCGTTGGCGGCTGTCACTCACCATTCTACTGCGAGGGACGCGGGGAGCGCGGCGAAGGCTGCGAGGGCAAGAAGGCTGGTTCTAACTCACATTTCCCCGGGGAACGAGGGCGCCGAGAAGAGGTATCTGACTCAGGCCTCTGCGGTTTTTGACGGCCGAATAGTTTTGGCAAAGGATCTTCAAACGCTGACCGTGTAGGGAATCATGTGGGCATGGGGAATTTGATGAGCCCGTGTTTCTATTGGAGATGGGCCTTTGCCAACAGCAGATTGTACCTAGGGTCGGTTCTGAACCTCTGCAGATCCGGACTAAATCTCAGGGAGTGCAAAGCAATCCTCCCGGATTCGCGAGCTTTTTCGGCCCATCGATACGCGTTATCCAGATCTCCCAGAATCGAGCATACGATGATGAAGATTGTCGGATTTGAATAACCAAATTCTGCGTCTGCAACCGACGCTTCGAATAGCTTCTTAGCTTCCTCGGTCTTTCCTGACGCCGCGTAGACATATGCCAAGTGCGCCATGGCCTCCGACTTTCTCTCACTGACATCAAGCAGTCTTTTCGCCTCCTCGGCTGCTTCCTCGAACAGTCCGTTCTGCACATGCAGGTGGACTAGAAAGTCACGGGCCACGACGAAGCTGGGATTCATGTCGAGATACCTGTAGCATTCTTCAACGGCTTTGTCATATTGTCCCGAGAAGAAGTAGGCCTGCACGACACCCATCCCGATTACTGGAGAGAGAGGGTCCAGAACCTGTGCTTTCTCGGCAGCTGTAACGGATTCTTGAAGTCTACCCGTAGTTTGCAGGAGCACCGAATGCCAGTAGTGCGCAGTTGCGTAGTTGGGGTTCAGTTGGATCGCACGCTTGAACTGATCTTCGGCTTCGTCCCACTCCCAGTCGTAAATGAGTAGAACAGCGGCAAGTGAAGTGTGTGCTTCTGCGAGGTCATTGTTGAGTTCCAATGCCCTGTTCGCAAAGTCCCGGGCTTTCGAGAAGGCCTCCTTTGCAGGGAGGTAGAGATGACGTCCCATCAGAGTATAGCAATCCGCCATACCCGCGTGAGCTAGGGCGTAGTTTGGATCCTTCTCTATTGCTTCCCCAAAATAGGCTATTGCCTTCTCGAGGTCTTCCTTGTTCCTCCTGCTCCAATGGTATCGTCCTCTGAGGTAGAGGACATAGGCTCCAATGTCCTCTGGAGCTTTCTGTTGAATGAGTGTTCTGTTCTCTGTGAGAAGCTGAACCTTCAGCGCCTCCGCAACTCGCTCCGCGATGTCAGTCTGTATCTTGAAAACGTCCTCCAGCTCTCTGTCGTACTTCTGAGACCAGATTGGTGACTCACTCCCGACGTCGATCAGCTGGATGGTGATACGCAATCTGCCTCCGGCCTTTCTCACGCTTCCCTCGAGAATAGTTCCGACCTTGAGTTCTCGTCCGATCTCCCCTACGCTCTTGCTTGCCTCTTTGTACTTCATCACAGATGTTCTTGCGATTACCTTCAGGCCGGGGATAGAGGAAAGGGTGTTGATTATCTCCTCGGTAAGGCCGTCCGCAAAATACTCGTCCTGCTGGTCCGAACTAATGATCGCCAGCGGAAGAGCGGCGACCCTTCGCGGCTCAAGAGCGACGGTCTTGGTGGGCTCGCCCCTTTCCGTGAGAGGCAGAACTCGGTAGACTTCTGTGGGGTTCTGCACGTTCTTCAACCGGTTTTGTCCAAGGGCCACCATGCGGAATTCTTCGTTCTTCCGCACGTGATCATAGACCTGTTGAGTTATGCAGATTCCGCCGGGGTCAGTAAGAGACTGGATTCTCGATGCGATGTTCACCGCATCTCCATAGACATCTCCGTCCCGGTGTTCAACGTCTCCGAGGTGAACGGCGACCCTCAGCAGTATCTTCTTTTCGGAGGTGACGCCTTGATTCCGTCTGTACATCAGTTGTTGGATTTCTAGGGCACATCTCACTGCTTCGAGAGCGCTTGGAAATTCAACCAGAAAGCCATCGCCGACAGTCTTGACCTCGCGACCTCCGTGTCTCGCAAAGACCGGACGCAGCAATTGTCTGTGATCTTCAAGTAGTGTGAGCGCGAGTTCCTCATTCTTTTCTGAGATGCTTGTGTAGTCCACCATGTCTGTGAACATTATTGCGGCGAGCCTTCGTTGAGCCTGGGACAATACGGTCGCGGGCTGCTTCTGTGAGTCGGCGATAAATCCCTTATCAGAAACTGGGCTGCTCAGATATTGGTTCTAAGTCTTCGAGAGATTGGCTCTTATGCCGACTGGATACGCTCAAGAGCGCTACCGGGCCGGATTACCTAAAGTCCCATTTTGTCCAGTAGTGAGAGAAATCTTTCCTCTTTTCGGAGCGTATCGAAGGCGGGGTCGACCTTGAGGTACACCAGGAAGTTTCTCTCATCGTATGCCTTCTCTAGCCAATTCATCGCATCTTCCTTGTTGCCAAGTGCGGCGCAGATTACTGCTCTCCCATAACTAGGAACATACTCGTCGTTCGCCAGCTTGTCTAGGTCCTCCAGTACCTTGCTCGCGTCCTCCCTCTTTCCAGCACGCGCGTAAATGTACCCAAGGTCATCAAGAATGAAGATGCTTCTCCCAGACAGGGCTATCGCCCGTTCAATCTCAGAAACGGCTTCATCGTACTTACCAATCTGCGCGTAGACCTCGGCCAGACCCTTATGGGCGATCGGAAAATTCGGGTCAACGTCGAGCGACCTCTGGTACTGGTTGATTGCCTCATCATATCGCCGTGCGAGGTATAGGTTCCTCGCCGCATCTGTTAAGATGATCATTGACAACGGATCAAGTTCCACGGCTTTCCGCACTTGGGTAAGAGAGTCGTCGGTGCGCCCGAGTGCCATGTGGTGAGTGGCACGCCAGAAGTGCGCGGTCGCGTAACTAGGGTTCAGTTCAAGGGCACGGTCGAGCTCCGAACCTGCCCTCTTCCAGTCAAAAAAGTACTGCATCAATACTTCGCCCAGAGAAGCATGCGGTTCAGCAATGCTCTCGTTGAGCGACAGAGCTTTCTCC
>Ga0209057_1003283_pt1 | contig 12026 bp, 9 predicted proteins | sample GraSoiAngelo_146_FD_185903 | JGI IMG/M metagenome (GOLD analysis project Ga0209057, IMG submission 185903) | Grasslands soil microbial communities from the Angelo Coastal Reserve, California, USA - 14_1009_05_30cm (SPAdes) (version 2) | ecosystem: Environmental > Terrestrial > Soil > Grasslands ... | reverse complement strand
CAGTCGCGGATCGTCTCCACGGGCACGTCGTCCAGCAGCCCGCCCGTCACCGCGAAGATGATCATGACCTGCTGCTCGACGGGCATCGGCTGGTACTGCGGCTGCTTCAGCACTTCCACCACCCGCTCACCGCGGGCGAGCTGCTTCTGCGTCGCCTGATCGAGCTCCGACCCGAACTGCGCGAACGCCTCGAGCTCGCGGTACTGCGCGAGGTCGAGGCGCAGTCGTCCGGCCACCTGCTTCATCGCCTTGATCTGCGCGTTGCCACCCACGCGGGACACGGAAATGCCCGGGTTGATCGCCGGCCGCACGTTCGAGAAGAAGAGGTCGGTCTCGAGGAAGATCTGCCCGTCGGTAATCGAGATCACGTTCGTCGGGATGTAAGCCGATACGTCCCCCGCCTGCGTCTCGATCACGGGGAGCGCCGTCAGCGACCCGCCACCCATTTCATCAGAAAGCTTGGCGGCGCGCTCGAGCAGCCGGCTGTGCAGGTAGAACACGTCGCCGGGGTACGCCTCGCGACCCGGCGGCCGCCGCAGCACGAGCGACAGCTGGCGATATGCCGCGGCCTGCTTGGAGAGGTCGTCGTAGACGCACAGCGTCGCCTGTTTCTCCTCGTACATGAAGTACTCGGCCAACGCGCACCCCGAGAACGGCGCGACGTACTGCATCGGTGCCGGCTCGGCGGCCGAAGCCACGACGACGATGGTGTAGTCCATCGCATCGTGCTCCTTGAAGCGCTCGACCACGGCGGCCACGGTCGAGTTTTTCTGGCCGATCGCGACGTAGACGCAGATCACCCCCTGGCCCTTCTGGTTGATGATCGTGTCGATCGCGATCGCCGTCTTGCCGGTGCCACGGTCGCCGATGATGAGCTCGCGCTGGCCGCGCCCGATCGGGATCATGGAGTCGATCGCCTTGATGCCCGTCTGCAGCGGCTCCTTCACCGGCTGCCGCTTGATGATGCCGGGCGCCACGATGTCGACCTTGCGAGTCTTGGTGGTGTGGATCGGCCCGAGGCCGTCCACCGGCCGGCCCAGCGCATCGACCACCCGCCCGACCAAGGCCGGGCCCACCGGGACGTCCAACACCCGGCCGGTGCGCCGCACCTCGTCCCCCTCGCGCAGCACGAGATAGTCCCCGAAGATCACCGCCCCGATGTTGTCCTCTTCGAGGTTCAGCGCCTGCCCGGTCACCTTGTCCCCGGTCTGCGAGGACATGAACTCGAGCATCTCCCCCGCCATGGCGGAGGTAAGACCGTAGATACGCGCGATGCCGTCCTTCACCTCCAGCACCGTGCCTACCTCGCGGACGTCGATCTCGGCGAGATCGGCCGCCTGGATTTCCTTGAGCAGGATCTCTTTCAGTTCGCCGGGTCTCAGGATGGAATCGGTCGCCATGGGATCACGAGTTGGAGTTTGTGAATTTTATCACAAGGGTGCGGAATGCGGAATGGGGAATGCGGAGTGTCAGTGTGGGTGTCGTGACGCGAGCGACCTCCCACGACAATTCCGCATTCCGCACTCCGCACTTCGCGCTCAGATTCTCGACCGCGTCCTTCCTCTAATGAAGCGCGCAAGCACGCCGCGCGCCCCGACCGCGCGCAGCTCCTGGGGCGTGGTCCCCGCCACCCGGCGCACCGCGCCCGCGAGATGGCTGGGCGAGGCGTACCCCAAGATCCGCACCACCGCGCGCACCGTGTAGCCAGGATTGCCGAGCAGGTCGGCCGCGCAGGCGGTGCGGGCCAGATCGATGACGCGCTTGAGATTGGGCGCGCCGCCCGCGGCGAACTGACGGGACAAGTGCTCCCGCGTGACACGGAGCGCGGCCGCTACGTGGCCGGTCTGGGTCGGAAAGTCGACGCGACGCAGGATCTCTTCCCAGGCCGCGAGCTGCAGGCGGTCCGTCAGGCGCAGCAGCTTCGGCGCGTCCGCCAGCGCCTCGCGTAGGGCCACCTGGGCAGTTCGCGCCGCGATCCACTCGCCCGCAACCGCATTGTCGACCCCTTCCACCAGCACGCCCGCGAACCCGGCCGCGTGGCAGGAGGCCAGCAGGGGACCGTCGTCCGGGCGCAGCGGTGACAGCACGAACATGGGTATCCGAGGAAAGCGGGGCGGCAGGGCGAGCGCTGCGGCCGGCGCACCCTTTACGTCCAGTACGACGGCGTCCACGAGCCGCTGGTACAAGAGCCGCTCGACGGCCGCCACGGAGCGACACAACCGCACGCTGCCGGCGTTCCGCGGGTACCCGCGCTTCACGGCGCGCCGCGGCTCCGCTCGCGGGTGAAACACCGGCACGACAGTCATCCGGACCCTCCGCCCACCGGCCCATCTTCCACCTGGGTCAGCGCCTGCACCATGGCCGTCGCCTGTGCGAGCACCTCGCGGGCGTTGTCGTATGAGATGGTGCGCCGGGCCTCGTCCGCGGAATACCAGGCGCAGTCGGTGATACCCTCTTCGGTCTGGGGCACCGGCTCGCCGTGCTTCGACTCGAACAGGAAGAAGTGGCAGTACTTGTGGATCGTCTTCCCGCGGAAGCGGAAGTACCAGTCGATCACGCGGATCGGGCCGTGGAGCACCAGGTCCGAAAGCCCGGTCTCTTCCGCCACTTCTCGCCGCGCCGCGTCTGCCGGGGGCTCCGCCGCCTTGAGGTGCCCCTTGGGAAACCCCCAATTGCGATAGGAGTCGCGGATAAGAAGAAAGTGCGGCTCGCCGTCCCCCGGCCCCCGCCGGAAAACGACCCCGCCGGCCGACGTCTCGCGCTGGGCGCGGCGCTGCTTCCGCCTCATCCCTTAGAACACGCTGAACGAGAAGTACTTCCGCGGGTTTGCCTGGATGTCGGACATGAGCTGCCGCAGCTGGATCATCGTGAGCGTGGTCTCGCGGTACAGCGTGGAGTCCGACACGAGGAGGCCGAGCGTGCCGCTGCGGTTCGCGATGCGGGACATCACGGTGTCCGCGGCCGTGAGGACGCGGACCAGGCTCTCCTGATTCTTATGGGCGGCGTCGAGGAGGTCGCGGAAGTCTTGTGACGCGGACTTGAGATTGGCACTCGTGGTCGCGGAGTTGTTGAGAATCGTCGCGAGCTGGCCCTGGTTGGTCGCGGAGTCCACGCGGCCGAGGGTCGCCTGCACCTGGTTCGCCGCCCTGGCCATGGCTTCCGACCCCTGACGCAGGTTGGTCCCGACCGAGCCGACCACGTCCGCCTGCTCGTTGGTGACCTGTACCAGGCGGTCGGCGATGCGACCGAAGTCTTTGATCGAGCGACGGAGCTCGTTCACCGCCTCGGAGTCGAACGCCGTCTGGATGCGGCTCGACACGGTCGCGATGTCGGTGGCGATGCGGCTGGCCTGCGCCGTGAGCTGGCCGATATCGGGGAGCGTGGCGCCGGGCCACTTCCCGCCACCCGCGGCCTGCGCCTCGGCGATCGCCTGCCTGATGTTCGGGTCGTTCGGGAGCTGGTCGAGCGGCACGAGCGAGGCAGCCCATTCGCCGAACAGCGACGCCGAGGCGGCGATGACGGCCGGCTTGGACGGGGGCTGCGTGCCGGCGTAGATCTTCAGGTCCGCCTCGACCCAATTCCCGCTGGCGAGCCGGATTCCCTCCACGCGACCGACGCGGACCCCGCGCAGCACCACCGGGTCTCCGACGTTCAGGCCCCCCACGGTCCGGAACCGGGCGGTATACACCGCTTCCGTCCGGCCGATGTGCGCACCCGAGAGCCACAAGGCCCCACCCACCACGACCACGAAGGCCGCGATCACGACGATGCCGACCGCGAATTCGTTCTCGCGCTTCACGCGGGGCGTCCCTCGATGAACTGCCGCACGACGGGATCCTCCGTTTCCTGAATCTCGGCCACGGTTCCAACCTGGCGGACCTTGCCCTCGTACAACATGGCGATGCGGTCCCCCACTGTGTAGGCGCTCCGCATGTCGTGGCTGACCACGACGCCGGTCACGCCCAAGTGCTCCCGGGTCCGGACCATGAGCTGATCGATCACGGCCGACGTCACCGGATCGAGACCGGTGGTCGGCTCGTCGTACAGGATATAGCGGGGCCGCAGGGCGATCGCCCGCGCGATCCCCACGCGCTTGCGCATGCCGCCCGACAACTCGGCCGGGTACGTGTCCTCGGCTCCCGTGAGATCCACGAGCGCGAGCGCTTCGCGGACCCGGTCGGCGATCTCATCGTCGGTCAGATCGCGCCGCCGGAGCCCCAGCGCGACGTTGTCGAATACGGACATCGAGTCGAACAGCGCGGCGAACTGGAACACGAATCCGATCTCGCGCCGCAGCGCCGTCAACGCCTCGCGCTCGAGCGTGGACACGGCCCGGCCGTCAACAATGACGTCCCCGGCATCGGGCTGCAACAACCCCACCACGTGCTTCAGCGCGACGCTCTTGCCGGTGCCCGAGTAGCCGATGATCACCATCGTCTCACCATCCGGCACGAGAAGCGTGAAGCCCATCAGTACCGGCTTCGCGCCGAAGCTCTTGTGGACGTCTTGGAACTCGATCATCGCAGCAACACCAGTGCCCAGAACGCGTCGAGGACGAGCAGCAGGACGGCAGAGTACACCACGGCGCGGGTCGTGCTCAGACCGACGCCTTCCGCGCCGCCGCGCGTGTTGAGCCCCACGAGGCATCCCACGAGCGTGATCGTGAACCCAAAGGTCGCGCTCTTGAACAGGCCGAACCATGTGTCCTTGAAGCGATAGAACAGCTTCAGGCCCTTCAGGAATTCCTGGGTCGAGAGATCGAGTAGCGCGAGGCTCGCGAGCCAGCCCGTGATGATCCCGGTCACGATGGCGAGGGCCACGATGACCGGAAACATCAACGTGCCGGCGAACACCCGCGGGAGCACGAGGAAGCTGTTGGGGTCGTAGGCGAGGGTTTCGAGCGCGTCCACCTGCTCGGTCACGCGCATGGTGCCGAGCTCCGCGGCCATGCTGGCGCCCACGCGCCCCGCGAGGGCCAGTCCGGCGAGGACGGGGCCGAGCTCCAACATCATCGTCTTGCCGACGAGCGTGCCGACGAAGTAGAGGGGAACCGTGTTTCGGAAGGTGTAGGACGCCTGGAGGGCGAGCACGACGCCGGTGAACGCCGCGATAAACAGGGCCACCGGCAGAGAATCCACCCCGACGCGACGCAGCTGCACGAGCGTCAGCCGCCCCCACACCGCGACGTCCGGGACGGCCCGCGCCAGGTCCCGCATGAAGTGGCCGAAGCGGCCGACGGTTTTGATCGCGTCGACAGCCCTTCGGCCCACGCTCTCGATCACGCGGCTAAACTACAGTTGCAAGCCGCAAGACGCCAAGTCGCAAGCGGTTGACAGAAAAAAGTGGCCAGCGGAGAACCACTGACCACTTGCGGCTTAAGGCTTGCGGCTGTCGTTAGGCTGCAAAACTGGCAAGCGCCTTCCCCACGTCTCCGTCGCGGAGCCGCTTGAGCGCCCGATCCCGCAGCTGGCGCACGCGCTCGCGCGTCACGCCCAGCATGCCGCCGATCTCCTCGAGGGTGTGCTCGCGGCCACCGTCCAGCCCGAAGTAGAGCCGCAGTACCTTGGCGTCGCGGCGCTGCAGCGTGCTCAGGGCCTGCTCGATCTCATCGGACAGGAAACGGTCCATCGCCTGATCTTCCGTATCCGGGAGGTCTTCGGCGATGAAGCGCTCGATCAGCGAGCGGTCGCCGTCCGGATCGAGCGGCGCGTCGAGTCGCACATCCCCCGTGTTCAGCGCGGCGAGCGACTGCACCACCTCGAGCGACAGCTTGGTCGCATCGGAGATCTCTTCCGGCGTGGGCTCACGCCGCAGCGTCTGCCGCAGGAATTCGGCAGTGCGGACGATGCGCGACAGGTCGGCGGTGCGGTTCAGGGGCGCGAGAATCGCCTGGCGGATCCACCACACGGCGTAGGAGATGAACTTCACGCCCTGGTCCGGGTCGAATTTCCGGGCGGCCGTGAGCAGCCCGACGTTGCCCTCGCCGATGAGATCGGTCAGGGGCAGGCCCCGGTTCTGGTACTTCTTGGCCACCGAGATCACGAACCGCAGGTTGCGCTTCACGAGCTCCTGCATGGCGTCCTGGTCGCCGGCGCGGACCTTCCGGGCCAGCGCGATCTCCTCCTTCTGGGTGAGGAGGGGCGTCTTGGACACCTCGTGGAGGTACTGATCGAGGATGTCCCGCTCATGCTCGTGCGTGGCGAGGCCGGCGAGCAGACCCCGGCGCCGCCCGCGCTTTTTCGCGGGCTTCGCCTTCCCCTGGGCGGAGGCCGGGCGCGGGGGCGCATGGGCCACCGCTGCCGCGACCGCGCGGGCCGCCGCGTGGGGCTTCGCCCGGGCGGGGGAGGTGGGCTTCTTCCGTCGGATATGCTTGGCCATGTCTATAGTCTCGGGACGCACCCTGTGATACGCGCCACGGGGCGAAAAGTTCGCGTTTGGGCGTGAAAACGCTTGACACCGCTACAACGTCCCGATAAGATGCCGTGTTCCCGCCGGAACGCGTTTTGCGGGGCCCAATATAACGGGGGCGTAGCTCAGTTGGGAGAGCGCGTGAATGGCATTCACGAGGTCAGGGGTTCGATCCCCCTCGCCTCCATCGAAAAGCTGGTGGGCGGGGCCGCTGAGCCATTACATTTGCAACGCACGCGGGAATAGCTCAGTTGGTAGAGCACAACCTTGCCAAGGTTGGGGTCGCGGGTTCGAGTCCCGTTTCCCGCTCTCACCCGGCCTGACGGCCGGGCTCATGTCTGAGGAACAGCGACGCGGGGTGGAGCAGTCTGGTAGCTCGCCGGGCTCATAACCCGGAGGTCGTGGGTTCAAATCCCACCCCCGCTATTTAGCTAGACGCACAGGGAACGGTCACAGACGCAACAGACGCACAGGGGAGAACAGAAGAGCGTTAGCAGTCCCGCCCTCCTATCTGGTTCACTGTTCACCACTGCCGCGTCTGTGCGTCTGACTCCGCTCCCTGTGCGTCTACTCGTTAGCGGGCGGTTAGCTCAGTTGGTTAGAGCGCCACGTTGACATCGTGGAGGTCACTAGTTCGAGTCTAGTACCGCCCATCCCGCGCCCATAGCTCAACTGGATAGAGCGCTTGACTACGGATCAAGAGGCTGGGGGTTCGAGTCCTCCTGGGCGCACTCGGACTCACACGATTCACAAGGACTTCAAGAACTCGATGATCGCGTCCTGCTCGTGCTGCGCCAATCGCCTGAACCGGCCCGCTTCCGCATCTGCCTCGCCGCGGTGGCGCAGGATCGCGTCGCGGAACGTGAGGGAACCCGCGTCGTGCATCAACCGTGGGCGCAGCCGCACGCCCCATAAGGGAGCGGTACGGACCTTGTTGCGACCGCGTGCGACGCTGTCCACCACGAACTCCTTCCAAAGAATCTCATAGACCCTGCGGCCATAGTGCTCCGGCATCGCGATCGCGATCCCGTCCCCTGTCCCGACGTCGTGCAGCAGGAAGTCTCCGAACGGATGAAACACCTTGTCGCCGAGTGCGGGCGGGATCGTGAACGTGCCGCCGTTGATCGCCGTGCCGGCGGGGGCCGTCGTCAGGGTGCGGACGTGGCACAACGCGCACCCGATGCTGTCGAAGAGCACGGACCCTCTCATGGCCTTCGGGGTCGCCGCAAGCTCCCGGTCGGGCGCGGGCGCCTTGGTGGCCCGCATGAAGCGGGCGAAGCGATCGATGTCCTCGAGCCCCGTCGAGTCGGGGGTGTCGTTGGGCTCACCGACCGTGTTGCACAAATCGGTCACCTCCGTGGGAAAAAGCCGGCTGGTGATTCCCATCTCGTTCAAGTAGGCGTCGCCGGCGAACGACAGAAGGCTGGCGTGCTGATCCTTCCAGCCGAACCGCCCGACGCCCGACTGCCCGGGAGCTTCCACGATCGGGACCCGCAGCGCCTGTCCACGGATCCGGCCGCCCGTGGCCCGACGCTGTTCACGCGCCAGCTCGATCAGCGTCTGGTCGGCGACTGCTTCCACCAGGCCGTCCCCCAGCAGATTCAGCGCGAGGCGCGTCGTGCGGATGGTCTCCGTGTCGGGCACCCGCTCTTGAATCTCCGAGTCCGGGAACGCGGCATTGGGGCAGATGGCGCGGTCGTTGACGAGCGTGCGTCCCGAGATCACGACCTGGCCACGCGCAATCGGAATGTCCGCATTGCGAAACTGCCCATCGGGACCGAGGTGGCCCACGCGCAGTTCCGTGATCTGGCTCGGTCCGCCGGAGGTGGGGTTCTGGTGGCACTCGCGGCAGGACTGGGCGTTGTAGAGCGGGCCCAACCCGTCGCCGATCTCCTCGACTTCGTCGAAGGTCGTCTGATCGGCTTCATGGGTCGAGTCATCGACGACGCCGTTGCTCTTGTTGTCGAAGGCGCGGGGCGCCTCCGACGCAGATGGGCTGGGGACCGGGGGATTGAACGGTTGAGAGGGCGCCGCGGCGCTACAAGCTGCCAGGGCGAGCGACGCTGCGGCGAGCGAGAGATGAGCCATCACGGCCTCGGTCAATGGTGGGCTGACGGTCCGGAGCCAGGCAAGGCTGGCGTACCGAGACCAGGGATGCAGGTTGCCCTGAGAGCACGAGCGGTGCTGTGAGTGGCGTCACCCGCACGTGGGCCGAATTGCCTCATCAAATCTGCGGGTTTCGGGGGCCCCTTGCGCGGATTGATGCCCTTTCCTTCGGTTTGGTCGGCTTCTAGGTTTCGGTCCGTGGTGCGCTCAGCTGAGTGTGGAAGATCAGTTGCTGTGCGTCTATTAGTTCGGGGCGTAGCGCAGCCCGGTTAGCGCGCCTGGTTCGGGACCAGGAGGTCGGTGGTTCAAATCCACTCGCCCCGATCTGAGCAACCAAATGCTCGATAGCCAGTTGGGTTATCGAGCATTCTTGCTTCGACAGGCCTTCCTTAATTGGTTCCCCTAATTGTCTATACAATCACTAGACAAACAAGCGATCACCGCGGCTCCAACCACGACCGTGGAGAGGCCGAGGAATAGCCCGATTGTCTTGCCAGGACTGACCCTCCGGGTCGCAACCTGCGTGACGTCCGAGACCGCGACGCTAGATGGTACGCCGTAGTGGACCCCCACCAGGCTGTCGCCCGCGGCGATTCGGGGCTCGTCGAGAACGACGCGCGAGCCGTCGGTCCGGGTCAGACGTACGGTCCTGGGGTGCTGGGCGGAGATCACCTGCAGCGGACTGACTTCCTCCTCAACGTGCCAGCTCATGCACGCGGCGAGATAGTAGAGCAGGAGCGTGCAGGCAATTGGTCGGCGAAGCATGGTGGACTCCCTTGTGGGTGCTATAACTTGGCCATCCAGCGTCCACAGTTGCAACACTCCCCACCATGTGTGTGGCTCCCGTACCACACATTTCTGGAGCAACGGACATTTCGTCCAACAACGACAATCTGACCAACGGTACGGTTGTTGCGCTAGCGCCACGATACGCCAGTAGCGGGTCCGCTGAGCGAGGTGAGGACCAAATGTGAGCCTCACGACCAGCCGCCAGCCGCCCAGACAGGTACTGGGCTTCTCTGGAGGTGGGTCGTGAAGCGCATCGCGCTGTTTTCCGCCGCTGTACTGATGTTCTGGACTGCCTGTTCGGACCAGCCCCAGGGACCGCGAGCGCCGCTGACGCGGCCATCGGCGGCCCTGACGCAAAATCTCGTCACTGCAACGGTATGCGTCGCCTACGCCAAGGAGCTTGAGGGCGCCAAGGGACAGGCTGCGAGCAGTCCTGATAAGGCCGGGTTGCAGCAGCGCGTGGAGGCGCTCAGCGCCGTCATCGCCGACGCCTGTCGTTGAGGGGGGGCGTTATGAAGAAGACGGCCTTCCTGGCGCTGTTCGCAGCCTTGTGCGGTCTTGTCGCTGTGCCGGCGGCCCTGGGGGCTCAACAGGCGCTGGTGTACTGCCCGGCTGGCATCGACGTGGCGGGGTGCGACTTGATCGTCGAGTCGCTGACGGGCGCCTTCCCGGGGGGGGTCGCGCGCGCCTACAACGGCACGTCCGGCACCGTCGATCTCGCGCGCGCGGACCTCGCCCCGTATGCCGTCTTTATCGTCCCGTCCCTGGCGGACAACGGCGACACCAAGCCATACGACCTGTTGCGGACCACGGCGGTTGCCGAGCGGCTACGCACCGTGCTGCGCGGACGCATTGCAGTCTGGTCCGGCACGCCGGACCAGGGCACGACCAATCGCACGGAGAAGAGCACCCTCATCCACAACCTCGCGGTGTGGGGGGCAGCGAACTACGCGACATCGGGTTTGAGAGGCCTCGTCGTCCTGCAGGACCACTCGGACACCGTGACGCAGCGGTATGCGTGGCTGAAAGGGGTCTCGAGGCTGAGCGTCGCCGCCGACTCGGACTTACAGATCTATAACGCGGTGCAGGCGTTGACGGCGATCGCCGCGGAGATTCTCAAGAACGGCGATCAGCAGCTGGCGTACCCCAACATGGCGTCATTCGGGCTGGAGCCGCCGGCGGACAGCGCCGGCGCGACTGTGGACGCCAGGGGAGGCGCGGGGGGAGGGCAGGTGGTGCTCGTCTCCTCTATCGGAAACGGGAACACGGCCGCCACCGTGAAGACCGATAAGGAAGATTACGCCCCGGGCGAGGTCGTCACCATGACCGGCTCGGGCTGGCAGCCCGGAGAAGCCGTCACCCTCGAGCTGCACGAAGATCTCGACTACGACGAGGACACGGACCAGACGCTGACGACGACCGCCGATTCGTCCGGAAGCATCCTCTATCGGGAGTTTGCGCCCGACGAGCATGACCTCGGCGTGCAGTTCTATTTGACCGCGACTGGCCGGACTTCCGGGTCCGTAGCGCAGACGACGTTCCTGGACAGTCCAAAGGTCGGCTCGGTCACCGTGGGCGCGCAGTCGCCGGACCCGGTCACTCCCGGCTCGAGCGCTGCCTTCACGATCACCGTGTTCCGCGGCACCGGTGGAGGCTCCAATGGGAACTTCAGTGCCACTCTGAGCATCACGACGGCATTGCCGGTCGGAGCGAGCGCTTCCTTCAACGCGAATCCGGTCACGTTGACGTCGGCCGATAATTCCAAGACATCGACGCTTACGATCTCCACGACTTCCGGCACCACGCCCGCGGGAACGACGTCGTTCACCGTCAAGGCCGCGACGTCCGCCTCGGACTTCGCCACTGGATCCGGCACGCTCACCGTCGGCAAGAGGAATCCGACCGTGACATTCACGGGGGCGCCGGCCAGTGCCGCTTATCTGAGCAGCTTCACGGTGACAAGCACGACCAACAGTTCGGCGAGCCCGCTCTATACGTCCAGCGGCGGCTGCTCCAATATCGGCGCGACCTACACGATGACCAGCGGGACGGCGACCTGTGCGGCCACCGTCACCTGGGCACCCGATGTCGACTACAACGGCGCCACGCTCGGCCAATCCACGACCGCGACGAAGATCGACCCGACGGTGACGTTCACGGGTGCGCCGGCGAGCGCCGCCTACCAGAGCACGTTCACCGTGGCGAGCACCACGAACAGCTCGGTCAGCCCGGTTTACACCGCAGCCGGCGGCTGCTCGAACGTCGGTGCCGGCTACACCATGACCAGCGGGACTTCAACCTGCACGTCCACCGTCGCCTGGGCCGCGGACGCCAACTACACGGGAGCGACCCGGAGCCAGACGACTACGGCCGAGAAGATCGGCCCGACCGTGACGTTCAGCGGCGCCCCGGCCAGTGCCGCCTACTTGAGCACGTTCACCGTGGCGAGCACCACGAACAGCTCGGCCAGCCCGGTTTACACCGCAGCCGGCGGTTGCTCCAACGTCGGTACGACCTACACCATGACCAGCGGGACGGGGAGCTGCACCTCCACCGTCAGCTGGGCCGCGGACGCCAACTATACCGCGGCGACCCGGAGCCAGACGACCACGGCCGAGAAGATCGACCCGACCGTGACGTTCACCGGCGCCCTGGCGAGCGCCGCTTACCTGAGCACGTTCGCCGTGGCGAGCAGCACGAACAGCTCGGCCAGCCCGGCGTAC
>Ga0209057_1003275_pt1 | contig 12053 bp, 10 predicted proteins | sample GraSoiAngelo_146_FD_185903 | JGI IMG/M metagenome (GOLD analysis project Ga0209057, IMG submission 185903) | Grasslands soil microbial communities from the Angelo Coastal Reserve, California, USA - 14_1009_05_30cm (SPAdes) (version 2) | ecosystem: Environmental > Terrestrial > Soil > Grasslands ... | reverse complement strand
TGGACGCACGTCTTGATCATCCTTTCCTTTCTCGTCTACCTCCCGTACTCGAAGCATCTCCACATCCTGGTCGCGGCCATCAACGTGTATTTCGGAAGGACGCGCTCACGCGGCCGAATCGAGCCGATCGATTTCGAAGAGCCCGAGGCTGAAGTCCGTTTCGGCTCTGCTCGGGCGGCGGACATGACGTGGAAGCAGATGCTCGACACCATGTCGTGCACGGAGTGCGGGCGCTGCCAGGACGTGTGCCCGGCCTACGCGACCGGCAAAGCCCTCTCGCCGAAGCTCCTGATCATGGCGATGAGAGACCATCTCGTCAGCGGTGCGACCACGGCGATCGTGCCGAACGCAGTGTCCGACGACATCGTGTGGGACTGCGTCACCTGCGGCGCGTGCGTGCGGGAGTGCCCGGTCGGCATCGAGCACATCGACCACGTGATCGACCTGCGCCGCAACCTGGTCATGGTCGAGTCGCGTTTTCCGGAAGAGGCGGGCACGATGCTGCGCGACGTCGATCGCACGTCGAACCCCTGGGGCAAACCGCAGGCCGATCGCCTGCAGTGGGCCGAAGGCCTGGGCGTCCGGGTTCTGCAGCCGGGAGAACGCCCGCCCGAAGTCCTCTTCTGGGTCGGCTGCGCGCCGGCGTTCGATGAGCGCGCCCGCAGGGCCGCGATCTCGACCGCGAAGCTGCTGCAGATGGCGGGGGTCGATTTCGCGATCCTGGGACAGCGTGAGAGCTGCACCGGTGATCCGGCACGGCGCATGGGCGACGAATACACGTTTCAGAGGCTGGCGGGCGAAAACGTCGCGACGCTGAACGGCGCGGGCGTGAAGACGATCGTCACGACCTGCCCGCACTGCTTCAACACGCTGGGCAATGAATACGCGGACTTTGGCGGCACGTACGAGGTCGTGCATCACACGCAGTTTCTCGCCGACCTCGTCCATCAGGGCAAGCTCTCGCCGATGCCGAGCGAGCGGACGATCACCTATCACGATTCGTGCTACCTCGCCCGCCACAACGATGTGCGTGAGGCGCCACGCGAGTTGGTGTCCGCCGTCGGCCAGGCCGTCGAGATGCCGCGCAACCGGGAGAGAACCTTCTGCTGCGGCGCCGGTGGGGCGCGCATGTGGATGGAGGAGAAGCGCGGCCGGCCGATCAACCAGGAGCGGGTGCGCGAGGCCGTGGAGACCGGTGCGGAGACACTCGCGGTGGCGTGTCCGTTCTGCACAGTGATGCTCGACGACGGGGTGCGCGAGACCGGCTCGAAGATGCAGGTCTTCGACCTGGCGACGCTGCTCGCGGAGGCGGTGGAGCGGCGGCGGGCGATGGCGACCTGATCACGCAGTCAGTGGGCTTGGCGGTTCAGGCGCGCAGGGAAAAGAGGACTGGGAAGAGGGAGACGGGGGGCCGGCCTGGCGGGTAAAGGTGCCGCCCGGTGGGGTAAAATTTTGGTCTCCTGTCTTGACAATGCAAACGATTGTTTGTATACTCTGTTCATGATCCTCGCGGAGCGTCTAAGCGCCGACGACCACGTGGCCCGCGAGCTGATCGAGACCGAGCACCTGATCGGCCTGCTCCAGCTCAAGGCAAGTCGCCTTGCGGCTGAGCTCTCCAGGACCAAGCTCTGGGATCAACATGGCTACAACAACGCAGGTGACTGGATGCGGTTCAATTGCTATGTCACCAACACCGTGGCCTGGGACCGGATCCTGGTCGGCGAGAAGCTCGATCGGATGCCAGAGTCGGAGCAGGCGGTCTACGACGGAGAGATCGGCTACGCCCACCTGAAAGTTATGGCGAGGACCGCCGATGTCGTCGGCAACGCATTCGATGAGTCCAAGCTGCTGCCGCTGGCCAAGGAGACCTCTCCGGGCAAGTTCTATTACAAGAGCCTCCACTACCGGCACTCGGTCGACGCGAGGTCGTATTCCAACGAACAGGCGGAGCTGGCGGAGAACCGCCGGCTCTCCTTGAGCACGGCTGAAGACGGCTGCCTGCTCATCAGCGGAGTCCTTGACCCCGTCGGCGGAGCTGCGGTGCGCACTGCTTTGGAGCCGCTGGCGCGCAAGTCTGGCCTCGGCGACGATCGGCTGCTCGAGCAGCGCTACGCGGACGCTTTGGTCGAGCTTGCTTGCGGCGGTAAGCCCGCCAACCTGCACGTCACCGCCACCGTCGAGACCTTGAAGGGCCTGGCGGGCGCGGCCGGTGGAGAGATGGAGTTCTCGCTTCCTGTTTCGTCCACCACCATCGAGCGTATGGCGTGCGACTGCAGCGTGACGCGGGTTTTGCTGAGCCAGGAGTCGGTGGTGATCGACCTTGGTCGCTCCAAGCGGGTGATCTCGGGACCCGCGATGCGAGCACTCAAGTCACGCGATGGGCATTGCCGGTGGCCGGGATGTGAGCGGCCGGCCTCCTGGTGCGATGGGCATCACGTCGTCCACTGGATACGCGGCGGCGAGACCGATCTGGACAACCTCGTCCTGCTCTGTCACCGGCATCACTGGAAGGTCCACGAAGGCGGATGGCAGCTGGTCAAGACGGCTGACGGACCACTGGTTCCGATCGCGCCGACGATCACCTTCGGGCAGGCACGCGGACCCGATTAGAAGCTAGGCGACTCGGAACAGGACCCGGTTGGCCGACGGATCGGCGGCGGCGAGACCATCAGCCTCCTCGACGACCTCGACGCCGCCATGCTCGAGGCGCCCGACGACATCATTCAGGTCACCCTTCGCGGGCAGCTCGATCGTGTAGCGCCGCAGGCCGGCCGATCCGGCGGGCGCGGGCGGCGCACCTTCGCCGGCCCATGTGTTCAAGCCCACGTGATGGTGGTAGCCCCCGGCTGACACGAAGCCGACGCCCGGCACGTGACCCATCACGTCGAAGCCGACAAGGTCGTGGTAGAAGCGCAGGGCATCTTCGACGTCGGCCACGTGAAGATGGATGTGGCCCATCTTCGTCCCGGCCGGCATGGGTTCGTCGAGACGGTCGTCCTCGCGGAGGTGGCTGAACAGTTCTTCGAGGTCGATCGGGTCGCGGCCTGATCGCGGCCGCCCCTCCTTGTCGTACGTGGCGAACGTGCCGTTCGCGAAGCCCATCGTCCCGTCCTCCGGCGACTCGGTGTAGATCTCGATGCCGTTGCCGTCGGGATCCCAGAGGTAGTTGGCCTTGGTCATGACGTGGTCGGTCGGGTACTGGTCCCAGCGCAGCCTGGCCAGCCGGCCGACGACGGCACCACGATGGCGAGGTGGTACAGGCCTGAGGTCCTGGGCACCACCGGCCGCTCCGCGTCTGGGTACAGGACGACAAGCTCGCGTCCTGCCGCTCCAAGCCGGATCTCCGGTGCCTCTGAGTCGAGCGGCTCCAGCCCGACGTAGTCACGGTAGAACCGAAGCGCACGGTCTCCGTCGGTGACGGCAAGCTCGACCGCTCCCACCCCGGTTTTGGCCGCGATCGACTGTGTCTTCATCAAAGGATTGGTACCCAGCCGAGACGCGAACTATTCAGAGCCTGCTAGCTGAGGCCTACGATCTCGCCCTCCTCGTCGATATCGATGCTGGCCGCGATCGGCGTGGTCGGCAGCCCGGGCATGGTGCGCATCTCGCCGCATATCGGGTAGATGAACCCTGCCCCGACCGAGGCGCGCACCTCACGCACCGGCAGCACCCAGCCCGTAGGCGCGCCCTTCAGCTTCGGGTCCGACGAGATGGACAGATGCGTCTTCGCGATGCAGACGGGCAGCCGGCCGAACCCGCTCGCCTCGTACGCGTCCAGCTGCTTGGCCGCGGGGGGGTCGTACTCGACGCCACGGGCGCCGTAGATTCGAAGCGCAATCGTCTCGATCTTCTCGCGCAGCGTCGCGGCATCGGGATAGAGGAGCTGGAACACGCTTGGCTCGTCCGCCGCCTCCGCCACCATCTCCGCCAGCTCGGTCGCACCGGCGCCGCCTTCGGCGAAGTTGTTGCACACCGCCGAACGCACGCCCAGGTGCTCAGCCAGCTCGCGGATCGCGCGGTGCTCCGATGGATGGTCGTCGGGAAACGCGTTGATCGCAACCACCGGCGTAACGCCGTGGATCTGGATGTTTTCCACCTGTTTGCGCAAATTTGCCGCGCCGGCGAGCACGTCGTCGGGATTCTCCCGGATGAGATCCGGCGGCAGGGGTCGGCCCGCCACGACCCTGTACTTGCCGGAGTGAACCTTGAGCGCGCGCACGGTGGCCACGATGACAGCGGCATCGGGCGCGAGGCCCGACGTGCGGCATTTGATGTTGAAGAAGCGCTCCGCACCCATATCGGCGCCGAAGCCGGCCTCCGTGACGAGGAAGTCACCACAGTGGATGCCGATCATGTCGGCGAGCACCGACGACGCGCCGTTGGCGATGTTGCCGAACGGTCCGGCGTGCACGAGAACCGGCGTGTTCTCGAGGGTCTGCAGCAGGTTGGGCTTGATCGCGTCGAGCATGATCACCGTCATCGCGCCGCCCGCGTGGAGGAAATCCGCGGTGATCGGCTGGCCGTCGCGCGCGAGGCCGATGACCATCCTGCCGAGCCGTTGGCGCAGATCCTGGAGCGACGTTGACAGTGCCAGCACAGCCATGACTTCAGAGGCCGCGGTGATATCGAAGCCCGTCTGGCGCGTCACGCCATCCTCAGGCGCGCCGAGGCCGACAACCACGCTGCGCAGCACGCGGTCGCTGACGTCGAGCACACGCCGCCACGTGATGCTGTGCAGGTCGATCGGGAAGTCGCGCAGGCTGTGGTGGATGTAGTTGTCGATCATCGCGGCGAGCAGGTTGTGCGCTGCGGTGACGGCGTGGAAGTCGCCTGTCAGGTGAAGGTTGAGGCGCTCCATCGGGACGACCTGGCTGTAGCCGCCGCCCGCGGCGCCGCCCTTGATCCCGAACGTCGGACCCATCGAAGGCTGGCGGATGGCGACAGTGGCGCGCTTGCCGATCCGTCCGAGGGCGTCCCCGAGCCCGACGGTCGTGGTCGTCTTGCCTTCGCCGAGCGGCGTGGGCGTGATGGCTGAGACGACCACGTACTTCGCCTTCGGCCGGTCCTGCAGCTCGGCGATCGCGTCGAGCTTGATCTTCGCGACGTCGTGGCCGTAGGGCTCGAGCAGGTGAGGGTCGATGCCCATCTTGGCCGCGATTTCGGCCATGGGCAGCAGCCGCGCCTGGCGCGCGATCTGGAGGTCGGCCGGGAACTCAACCTTCAATCCACCCTCTCCTTTCAGCTGAGACGCGCGAGCATCTCCCGGCGCCACCTCTCGGTCGGCTCGATCTCGTTGAACGTGAACACGTGGAAGCCGGCGATGCGGCGCTCCGGCTGCGCCAGGTCCGGCATCAGCGCGCCGGTGAAACGGCCAGGATCGTAGCCGCCAGGACGAAACATCCGCGCCACCCAGCTCGGATGGCCGCGCAGGAAACGGGCCGCATCCGCGACGCCGATCTTTGTCGAAAGGCGCAGCAGCTTAGCCGGGTCCGCGACTCCCGCCATGCCGATATGGATCGGCAGGTCGACGCCCCGCCGCCGCACGCGGTCAACCCAGCGCTTGACCCCGTCAGGATCGAAGCTCATGTTGCTGACGATGTAGGTCGCCAGCCGTCGCTTGTCCCACATCGCCTGGATCGTGACGTCATCGTGAATGAACGGGTGGCTCTCGGGGTAGCCCGTCACGCCGATCTCGGTCAGGCCGTGATCCGGCGGCAGCGCGCTCAAGAGAGAGACCGAGTCGGGAAAAAGACCGGCGGGTTCGCGCGCGTCGCCTGCGACGACGAACACGTTGCGGATCCCCGCCGCTTGAAGCGCCTCGATGATCTGGCCCACCTCGACGTGATCGCGAATCAGGCGCGCAGACAGGTGCGGCACAACGCGATAGCCGAGCTGCGCCAGGCTAACGGCGAGGCGGATCGTGGTCGGCATGCCACGCCGGGGCGAGGCGGTGACCGTGATCGTGACCTCAGGGGGGACGTTGGTGGCGACCCGCTCCAGTACGTCGTCGGTCGGGAAGATCTCGTAGCGGGGCGTGCGAAGGAACGCGGCCAGTGCTTGCCCCACACTCTGCGCGCCGAGCGGCCTCACCATCCGACTACGCGAGCACTCTACGCTACGGTCGCGCTCTGCGCAACGGAAGGACGCTAGAAGGGTCGAGGCGCAAGCAGGATCGTGTTGCGGTCGAGCGGCGTGCCCGAGCGCACACCGTCGAAGCCAACGTACTGCGCGTTGCCCGCGAGCTCCCGGTGCAAGCCCGCCAGCCCCTCCCCGTCGTGGTCCAGCATGGTGCAGGCGATCGCCAGATGGCCGGCACGAGTCCCGAAAAGCTCGACCAGGCGAGCCTGGCAGGGCCAGTCGACCAGGGAGCCGGTCGTCACCTCCCAGAAGCCTCGACCCCCTGCCGGATCGACTCGCGGGGTGATCCGGTTGGCGTGGATGTGGCCGTTCAACCACAACACGACGTTGCCAAAGCGCAGCAGCAGGGCGAGGAGTGCGTCAGCTCGTTTTTCGCCTCGCGGGTTCGACATCGTGTCGTAGCCGTGATGCGAGAGGACGACGACGTAGCGGTCGGCATTACGCGTCCGGACGGTGGAGCCGTCCCGCGTCTGGAACGACGAATGGACCTCCTCGAGCCGTCGCTCCAGCCAGTGCAGCTGGGTCGCGTCGATGCTTCCGTCCGCGCCGCCCGCGTCGCAAACCGTGTCCAGCGTGATGAAGCGAACGATGCCTTCGTCATGCGCGTAGTACGCGGTGCCCTCGCCCGTGTTGCCATCCGTGAAGCCATGGGCGCCGCTCCGCACATGGGCGTCGACAAACTCGGCGCGCGAGACCGGCCGCCGCTCTGGGTCGGGTTGCACCTCGACGGAGGCCCCGTCCGCGAATCGCTCCGGATGGTCGATGAAGGTATCGATCGCCTGGTCAGGATCCAGGCCCGGCGGCGGCTCGATCGCCTTGCGTGATCCCGTCATTGCCGCAGCCAGCGCCGGGGTCACGACGCCAACTCCCTGGCACGCCTCCTCGTGGTTGCCGTAGCAGCCCAGCCAAGCGATACGCAGACCCTCCGACCGAAACGGCTCCATGGCCTGCTCGATCAGGCCGGGTCGTCGCGGAAAACCCAGCGCGCTCTGGAACATATCGCCGTGCGGCGGCCCATCGGGCTTCCAGTAGATCTCGCCCGGCCAGTCCGCCCGTTGCACGCCGTCGTAGCCGGGGAGGCCCGAGTCGGGGCGGACCAGTCCGCCCTCGAACAGCGCCAGAAAGTTGGTCAGCTCGTTGCGCTGCGTGTTGTCGATCGCATCGCCCGTCATCACCGCAAGCGCGACGGCGGCACCCGTCACAGGCGCCGCTTCGACGTGATTGACCGTGCGCACCATGGCCGCGATCGCGTGCGCGTTCAACGTTTCTTGCGGTCGCTGCATGGTGATCAGCTCGCGAAACCGAGGATCCTGTGAGTAGCGGTTGACCCACTCGAACCGAGCCGGCGATTGAGCGTCGGTCACATGCAGGTCCGTGATGTGGGCGATGCAAGCGATCGTGGGGCCCTCGGTCTCCAGGTCCCCTCCCGGCGAGTCGACAAGTTCGGTCCGCACCACGTGAGGCTCGCCTTCGAGCTCCTCCACCGCCCGATAAGCGGCCCGCGAACCGGTACGCAAGACCGGCCCTGCGCCAAGGCGCGTTTCGGTTGTCAGGACCGAGCGCGCCGGGGACTTCACGAAGCGGTGGGGGCGGGTTCTTCCCTCTGGATCAGAACCGGGTCGGTGCGCAGCGCCAGCCGCACTCTCGTCCCGGCGGGATGCTGTGACGCAGACGATGTCGGCAGCTGCGCAAGGACGGTCGTGTCGCCGAGATCGACGGTCACGCGGCTCACGGCGCCCAGGAACGCGACGGCGATGACGGTTCCGACCAGCGGTCCTTCGTCCGTCCCGCCGTTGCCATCGATGGACACGGCTTCCGGGCGAATCAACGCGATCGCGGGCCCGTCCGAAACATCGGGTTGCACAAGCGGGATGCTCGTCCCGCGGACCTCGACGGAGCCGCCACGGACCGTGCCCTGCATGCGGTTAGTCAAGCCGACGAAGTCGGCGACGAACGGCGTTGCCGGACGCGAATACACGAGCGTCGGCGGGCCCAGCTGCTCCAGCTTGCCGGACTGCATGACGCCGACGCGGTCGGCGATCGCGAGCGCCTCCTCCTGGTCGTGGGTGACGAACAGCGTCGTGATCCCGACCTCGAGCTGGACACGCCGGATCTCGTCGCGCAAACGCGAACGGACCTTCGCGTCCAACGCTGAAAGAGGCTCGTCGAGAAGCAGCACCTGCGGCTGGATCGCCAGCGCGCGTGCGAGCGCGACGCGCTGCTGCTGGCCGCCTGACATCTGGCTGGCGTAACGGTTGGCGAACCGCGCGAGGCCGACCAGGTCGAGCATGTCGAGCGCTCGCTTCTTCCGCTCCACGGCGTTGACGTGACGCATCTGAAGGCCAAACGCCACGTTTTCCCACGCGACCATGTGCGGGAACAGCGAATACGCCTGGAAGACCATGCCGATGTTGCGCCGGTTGGCCGGCAATCCCGTCACGTCGTTGCCGGCGATCACGATCCGGCCGCCGTCCGCTTCCTCGAGGCCGGCGAGCAAACGCAGGGCTGTCGTCTTGCCGCAGCCCGACGGCCCGAGCAACGCGACCAGCTCGCCCGGCGCAAGCGTCAGGGAAAGGCCGTCGAGCGCGGTCACCGTGCCGTAACGGCGGACGAGATTCTCGAGCCTGACCTCAACCCCGGATCGGTCTGTCATTTCTGCGACGAGACCGCGGGGCTCGCCAGCATGGCGACGGGGTCGCGATGCATGCGGCGCGGACGGGCGCCGATGAAGGCGAGGACCACCAGAAGGACGAAGGCGAAGAGCAACGACGCGACAGCCACCGCGATCGACACGCCGGCGTTGGCGCGGCCGAGGTGGACGAGCTCGACCTGCAGGTTGTTGTAGAGAAGGTTGTTGGCGATCGTGTACTCGCCCAGGACGAGCGCCACGGAGAGCAGCGTCGCATTCAGGATTGCGTTCGAGATGTTGGGCACGATGATCCTCCACATCACGTCCAGCCAGTTGGCGCCAAGGCTGCGCGCCGCTTCGGACAGGGTCTTGACGTCGATCCCGCCCAGGCCCGCGTCGAGCGCCCGGTAGCAGTAAGGAAGGACCAGGACGACGTAAGCGAGGGCGAGCGTCAGGATCGAATCGCTGACGTTGGTGCCCAGCCAGATGTACATGGGGAAAAGCCCCACGACCAGGACGATTGCCGGAATCGTCAGAGGAAGCAGGCAGACGAATTCGACGATTCGGCTCAGTCGAGGCAGCTTGAGCCTCACCCACACCATGGTCGGCACGAGCAGCACCAGCATCACCACCGAGGTGATCGCGGCGAGCTCGAGCGAAGCGACGATGGCCTGGACCATGTCGGGATAGGCCAAGATCTCCTTCCAGTACTCGAGCGTCCGCTGACCTGAGTTGCCCCGGGTGGAGAACTCGACCATCGCGCCGATGGGCACCAGGAAGAACACCGCCGCTGCGACGAATACGACTGTCCGGAACACCTGGAGCTTGAGCCGGCGCGTGCCGTGGATGCTTCTGGCCGCTACAGCCATCGGGACGTCCTGCGCTGCAGCAGCGAGTACAGCACCGTGACCAGGGTGACGATCACGATCATCTCGACCGCGATCGCCTTGGCGAATCCGGGCTCGAACGCCCCCACCTCGCTGCTCAACGCGCCGCCGATCTGCTGCGAGAGCATCGGCTGGCCCTGGTTGATCAGCGCATTCGCCGTCGCGTAGGCGGAAAAGGCGTTGGCGAAGAGCAGGAGCGTCGCGCCGAGAAAGGCGGGAAAAAGGAGTGGACCCGCCACATGCCGCCAGTAGTGCCATGTGTTTCCGCCGAGGCTCTCCGTGGCTTCGCGCCACTGAGGCTTGATCCCGTCGAGAGCCGGCAGGAAGACGAGGACCATCAGCGGGATTTGAAAATAGAGGTAGACGAGACCGAGGCCGGTACGTTCAAACAACCAGATGCCGTGTGTGTAGTAATCGAAACCATGCGCCTGGGCAAACAGGTAAACGAAACCCGCGGGGCCGATGCTTGCTATGAAAGCGAAGGCGAGCGTGACGCCGCCGAACTGGGCCAGCACTCCCGACGCCGAGACGACCAGCCGCCGCAGGACGCCGTTCGGACTGCCCATGACGATCGCGTAAGACAGGAGCGCGCCGAGTATCGCACCGGCAACAGCGGTGACGGCCGAGATCACGGTGGTGTCGACCGTCGACTTGACCACGTACGAGCGCGACAGGTGCTGGTAGTTCTCGAGCGTGAAGGCCCCATCGGCGTTGACGAACGCGCCGAGGGCGATGATCGTCGACGGCAGGAGCAGGAACAGACCCGCGTAAGCCAGAAACGGGACGACGCCGATCCAATCAAGCGAAAAGCGCCGGCCGCCCGCGAGCGGGCGGCCGACGTTGGTGGCTACAGCCGGGTTGCCGGCGGCTATCAAGCGATCGCCGCGTCCCAGTTGGCGACGAGGTAGTCCTTCGCCTTGGTGGCCTGGGCGTCGCTCATGAACTTGGGCGTTCCGTTGACCGGAGGCAGCGCGGCCGCCGCGGTCTTGTCGATCTTTCCGGACTTCTCCATGGCCGCCTGGCGCACGGGCCGAGCCAGCCCCTTCAGCCAGAGGTTCTGGCCTTCGTCGGAGTAGAGGTACTCCTCCCACAGACGCGCCGCCGCGGGGTGAGGAGCGTTCTTGTTGATCGCCTGCGCGTAGTAGCCGCCGAGGATCGCGCTGCTCGGCACGAAAACCTTCCACGTCGGCACGTCCTTGCCGTGCGCGGCGGAGAGGTAGTCCCAGTCGAACACGACCGGGGTCGTGCCATTCTTCACGGTCGCGGTGGTCGCCTGCACCGGAACGAACGTGCCCGCTTTCTTCAGGTCTTTGAAAAAGCTCACGCCTTTGGAGATGTCGTCGAGCGATCCGCCATTGGCGATGCTGGCCATCATCACGCCGTTCAAGGCGGCGTTGGCCTGCTTCGGGTTTCCGTTCAACGCGACCTTGCCCTTGAAGGCCGCTCCCTTGAGGTCGTCGATCGAGGTGATGGTTGGCACCTTGGCCGAGTCATAGCCGATCGACATAAAACCGCCGTAGTCCTGAAACCACAGCCCGGTCGATTCCTTCTGGGTGTCCAGGATGTCCCCCCAGGTGGCGACCTTGTACGGCGCGAAAAGGTTCGTATTGGCCAGCGCCACCGCCATGCCGACGTCCAGCACGTCCGGGGCCCGGCTCGTGGTGCTCAGCTGCTTGACGGCGTCGACCTCATTCTGGCTGCTGCCATCAGGGTTGTCCGAGGTGATCGTGATGCCGTATTTGGCGGCAAAGGCGTCCAGGATGGCGCCGTAGTTCGCCCAGTCGCGGGGCAATGCGATGACGTTCAGCTTGCCCTCGGCTTTGGCCGCCGCGGTCAGGGCGTCCAGCCCGCCGCAGGCGGAGGCCGATGTCGCAGTCTTGACGGCCGATGCGCTGCAGGACGCTGACCCTCCCCCGGATGAGCCGCCACACGCCGCGACGAGGAGCCATGCCAGCGCGGCGACGCCGAGATGGCGCGTCAAACTACCCAACTTCATGCTTCGTTTCCCCTCTGAATACGGCCCCGGTTGCTTTCCAACCAGATAGGCAGGGCAATCATGGCTGCCGTCCGCCGATGTTGCAAGGACACGCCCACTGCGGGTCGTTGATTTCAGTTAGGCGCCGGTTAAGCCGGTCTGTCGGCTAGCTTTCAGACCGTCTCGCGCGATAGCCGAGCCGGCGCGATATGTCGGCCGCGCCCTCGCGGGTCAGGCGATCGAGGTCCGGCCGGCTTCCAGCTCGCAGCCGGTGGGATGGGCCGGAGAGGTCGAGGGCGGCCACGATCTCGCCATCCGCCCCAAAGACCGGAGCCGCGATTGCGTCCAGCCCCACCTCCAGCTCTTCGTGCGTATGGGCCACGCCTGATGCGAGCGCCGCTTCGAGCTGGGCTTCGAGCTCCGC
>Ga0209057_1003273_pt1 | contig 12057 bp, 11 predicted proteins | sample GraSoiAngelo_146_FD_185903 | JGI IMG/M metagenome (GOLD analysis project Ga0209057, IMG submission 185903) | Grasslands soil microbial communities from the Angelo Coastal Reserve, California, USA - 14_1009_05_30cm (SPAdes) (version 2) | ecosystem: Environmental > Terrestrial > Soil > Grasslands ... | reverse complement strand
TCCCTACCATTATGGACGTGAAGCATGTCCGCGGACGCCTGGAGGAAGAGCGTGCCCATCGGCGGGAATTGGCTGACCGTCTTCGACGGAACGAATCGGATCCGGTCGAGGCGGCAGAACTTTCGAAGGTCGACCAGCATCCCGGCGAGCTGGGCAGCGAAACCTTTGAGCGCGAACGGGATTTGACCGCGCTGGCCATTATCGAGGGCGAGCTGTCGGATATCGAATTTGCGCTTCGCCGGCTCGATAAGGGCGGCTACGGCATCTGCGAAACCTGCGGGAAGCCAATCGGTGACGAGCGGTTGGAGGCGAAGCCGTGGGCTCGATTTTGCATCGCCGACCAGGCGCGCGCCGAACAGGCGGTCAGCCGCCGACGCTAGAGATCTCCCTCCCCCTCTGGGCGAGGGCAGGGTGGGGGTCCCCGTCCAGGTCTTTGACGATCTCGCCGCCAAACATTACGAGGCGGACGTGTTTTGGGTCGCCAAAAATCGCCGGATCTTGCAGCGGATCCGCAGCCAGCACGATCAGATCGGCGCGCTTGCCGGCCTCTACCGTGCCGACTTCCTTCTCTACCCGCATCAGCGCGGCGTTGGTGCGGGTTGCCGCGATGATCGCCTGCATCGCTCCCATGACCCGAGCCTGGCAGGCGATCTCCTTCCCCTTGTTGCCCTGCATCTCGGCCAGGACGTCGGATCCCGAGCCGATGCGAAGGCCCTTTTCGTAGGCGAGTCCCAACGAGTCGTAGGCGCCGGTCAATCCCTGGCGGATCTTGCGAACCATGTCGGGTGTCCAACCATCGCCGGCTTCCCGCGTCGACAGCAGCTCGTAGGTAATGATCGTCGGCACCAGGAAGACGTCGCTGGCGGCCAGCATCTGATCGGCCGTGGCCTCGTCCAGGAAGTTTCCGTGTTCGATGGAGCGCACGCCGGCCTTGATGGAGTTCTGGATCGCCCGTGGACCATACGCGTGGGCCAGCACATAGGTGCCGACGGCGCCGGCCGCATCGACCGCGGCGGCGAGCTCGTCCACCGAAAACTGCACATGGTCGAGCTCGTCGGAGGGGGAGGCCGCCCCACCGCTGGCCATCACCTTGACCTGGTCGGCCCCGCGGCGCAGCACCTCCCGAGCCGCGCGCCGCACCTGGTCGGCGCCGTCCGCCAGGATTGATTCCGAGGTGAGGCCGGGGACTTCTGGGAAGGTCCCGCGACTGGTCCGGGCGCGGTGGTCGCCGTGGCCGCCGGTCTGCGAGATGAAGGCGCCGCTGATGAAGATCCGCGGGCCCCGGATCAAGCCGAGCCGGATGGCTTCCTTGAAGCCCCAATCGAGGCCGCCCGCATCGCGGACGGTGGTGAAGCCGGCGTCAAGCGTGGCCTCGATTTCGTTCTTGATGCGCAGCGCCAGCACCGCGGGCGGTAGGGCCGCTTCGGCGGCGGGGTCGAGGTCGAGCAGCGCCAGATGGACGTGCGCATCCAGCAGCCCCGGCATCAACGTCCGCCCCTGGCAATCAACGACGCGGGCCTCCCTCGGGCCGGCGGGCCCGCTCGCGGTCCCGATCCGGCGGATCAGGCCATCCTCGACGACGACCCGCATCCCCGCTTGAGGGTCGCGGCCAGTGCAGTCGAGCAGCGTCGCATGCTCGAAGACCACGTTCACGGCCCGACTAGTTTATCTACGCGGCGTTGTAGGTCAGAAAGAGGTCGGTGGCGTAGCCCAGCAGAAATCCAAGGAGCAGTCCCCAGCCCATCGCCGCGGGTGAGTTGAGCCGGCGGCCGAGGTGGAACATCTCGTTGACCACGTAAAGCAAAGCGCCGGCGGCGAGCGCCAGGAAGAGCACGTAGACGTAGGTCGAGGTGAAGACGTACCCGATTACCGTGCCGAAGAAGGTCGGGCCGCCGCCAACCAGTCCGGCAAACAGCAGGAAGCCCCAGGAAGGCCGGGGGGTATCGAGGGCAAGGGGGGCGGCAATGCCGAAACCCTCCGTGATGTTGTGCAGGGCGAAGCCGATCACCAGCACCACGGCGAAGGCGACGGCACCGGTCGCCGCCGACTGCCCGATGGCCAGTCCTTCGGACAGGTTGTGCAGCCCGAGCCCGGTGGCGATCATCATCGCCAGCGTTCTGGGCGGGGCCGGCGGCGCGTTCTTTACCCGCCCGAAGAGGCGGCCGTTGAAGTAGACGAGGCCGAGCAGGCCGAAGGCGATGCCCGCCGCGAAGATTGCGACCAGGGTGAAAAAGCCGCCATCGCCTCGATGCAGGGCGGCGAGCGCCGCCTCGACCGGCCCCGAGGCGTGGCTGAGAATATCCCATAACAGGAAGATCAGGACGCCGGTGGCGATCGCGTTGAGGATCCCCTGGACGGTGCGCGAGAAGCCCCGAATGCGCCCGACCGGGAGCCCGATGAAGATGGTGGCGCCAGCGATTGCGCCGAGTGCGGCGGCAGCGGCGTGGGTCATGTCTTTATAGTGTTAGCAGATGCGAAGCTCACGATTAGACAACGCTAACACACGCTCCCGTCCGCCCTCGGAGGTCGTGGCCCACTACCTGGAGGCGATTTACTACATTCGGGCCGAAGGCGAAGTCGTGCGGAGCGCCCGCCTCGCCGACTGGCTTTCCGTCAGCCGGCCGACGGTTACGGTAGCGCTTCGGCGGATGACCCGGGATGGGATGCTGCGACTCAATGCCCGCAAAGAGATCGAGCTTACCGCCCGCGGGGAGACCGCTGCGGCGTCGATCGTGCGACGCCACCGGATCGTGGAGCGCTGGCTGACTGATGCGATGGGCCTCGACTGGGTGACGGCAGACAAGGAGGCCGAACGGCTGGAGCACGCCGTATCGGACCTGGTGGCGGAGAGGCTCTATCGAGCGCTCGGCAAACCGACGAGCTGCCCGCACGGCAATCCCATCCCCGGCTACTCGACCATGCGATCGAACGAGCTCCGCCTGTCTGCGCTGAAAGCCGGCGAGACGGCGACGATCACGCGGATCTCCGAGGTGGCACAGCGGGAAGCGCCTCCGCTATTGCAGTATCTCCATGATCGGGGGCTCAAGCCGGGGACCCGCATCGCGGTGCGGGAGGTCGATGAGATCGGCCGCACGATGCAGCTACGGACGGCTCGGCTGCTGACGCTCAGCAAGGAGACCGCGTCGAAGCTCTCAGTCGTGCGCTCGGCTAGGCGGAGACCCGGGCGGGCTCCCGCTCATCGCTAACGACCACGGGCTTAACCGTCGTCGGCGAGTGGGGTAGGAGGAGCCAGCCGGCGAAAACAACGACGCTGCACACCACCGCCATGACAGTTGTCGGGTCCATAGTTTTCTCCTCTTAATTCGCGTGGATGCTGGCGTAGGCCGGTTCACCGTGTTGCGAGAGATCGAGGCCGATAACTTCTTCGTCTTCGTGCACGCGCAGCGGGACGATCAGGTTCACAAACTTAAGGATCGCGAAGGTCCCGACGATGGACCAGCCCCAGGCGGCGCCGACCGCCACCAGCTGAATGAGGGCCTGCTTCGGGTTGCCGTAAAAGAGGCCGTTGGCCGCGGCCGAGTTGATCGCGACCGTAGCGAAAAGTCCGGTGGCCAGCGCCCCCCAGGTGCCGCCGATGCCGTGGACCGCCCAGACGTCGAGCGCATCGTCCACCTTGATCCGCTCGCGCAGCTGGATGGCGAGGTAGCAGACCACGCCCGCGCCGAATCCGATCACGATCGCGCCCATCACGTTGACAAAGCCGGAGGCCGGGGTGATGGCCACCAACCCGGCGACCGCACCGGCTGCCGCACCGATCACGCTCGGCTGCTTCTTGTGCCACCAGCTGACGGTCATCCAGGTAAGCGCCGCCATGGCGGCCGCGGTATTGGTCACAACGAAGGCGCTGGTGGCCAGCGCGCCGGCACCCAGCGCGCTGCCCGCATTGAAGCCAAACCATCCAAACCAGAGCAGGGCCGCGCCCAGCACGGTCATGGTGGCATCATGGGGCTCGACCTTCTGCTTGCCAAACCCGAGTCGCCGACCCAGGACGAGCGCGGCCACCAGGGCGGAGACACCGGAGCTGATATGGACCACCGTCCCACCCGCGAAGTCGAGGGCGCCCAGGGTGTGGAGCCAGCCGCCCGCGCCCCAGACCCAGTGGGCGATCGGGTCGTAAACAAAGGTCGCCCACAGCAGCGAGAAGAGCACGAAGGCCTTGAAGCGCTGACGTTCGGCGAACGCGCCGCTGATCAGGGCTGGGGTGATGACCGCGAACATCATCTGGAAGAGCATGAAGGCCTGATGGGGGATGGTGGGCGCATAGTCGGGGTTCGGCGCAAAGCCGACGCCGTTGAGCCCAACCCACTCCAGGCCACCGATAATGTGGCCCTTGTCGGGCCCGAACGCGAGGCTATAGCCCCACAGCACCCACTGGACGCTGATCAGACAGAGGATGAAGAAGCTGTGCATGATGGTCGATAGCACGTTCTTCCGGCGGACCAGTCCGCCGTAGAAGAAGCCGAGCGCCGGCGTCATCAGCATGACGAGCGCCGCCGACGCAAGGACCCAGGCGGTATCGCCGCTATCGATTTTCATTTGGGGATTGTCCGACAGCCGGTCCGCCGACGTAATGGATCAGCGTTACCGAAATATGGGGCGGATCTCGTGCTCCCGGCACAAAAACTGGATCAGGTCGACGGACTCGGTGGTCCAGCGCGAACCTTTAGGCGGGTTTTTCGACCTCGGCCAGGCGGGCTTTGACGATCTTCGTCACGAGCCGGTCGGGAATCGGCTGGTCTGCGGGGAACCTGATGGTCCCCTTGCTCAGGCCGTACGCCTTCAGTTCAGCGGAGTGCGCGTCGATGAAGCTGCGGCCGGCCCCGTACAGAGCGAAATGGTCCTTCCAATAGGCGAAATACACGAGTGGCTTCCCGCTGCGGTGCTTGAACCGGGCCATCCCGTAGCTCACCTCTTCAGTCGCGGTTGGTGCAGCCGCCCTGATCGCCTTGCGGAGCTTGATCAGCGCGGCACGCTTATCCTTCGGCGCTGCTGCGAGGTAGTCATCGACGGTCTTTGCGGGCTTCGTCTTGGCAGCTGGCATTCAAAACTATCCTAGTAAAGGGTCTGCTACTCGGCCGGATCGCCCCGGGGGACGGTCACGCTTGTCGATCAAGGATCCGGAGCCGGGCAGCGTCATATCCGTGGTGGCCTTTCGAATCGCGTTTGGCGCGCTTTTGATGCTGGGCATTGCCAGCTGTGGCGCCGCCCAGGTCAGTCCCTCAGCCCGGGCGTCCGCGAAGGTGGCCCCGCTCGCAACTTCGGAGGCCTGCTCGCCCCGACCCTGTGCGCTCGTCAATGGGCTGCAGATCAACATATCCGACCTGGAGCGCGATGCACCGCGCCCGTCCGGTGGGCTCACGCCCCCAGCCGACACGCACTACGTGCGACTGCGGGTGTCCTTTCTAGCCGCCGCCGGCGATCACTCCGTGCTGGATCCTCGATCCTTTACACCGTCGTTGATCGACGAGGGAGGTCCCGACAGCATGACGTCGGGCGGGCCGGAGGCGTCATTCTCGTATCAGCTGGCCAACCCGGACAACTACTGTGGCGCCGCTCCGCCTTCGCTGGGGCCGGGTGGCGGGAATCCAGCGCCGCCGCTGGCTCAGCTCAAATCGGGTCAGCGCTTTGGCCCCCTGCAACTGTGTTACTGGGTCCGTGGGCCGGTGAGTCAGCATCTCACCTTCGCCTGGGTGCCGTTCAACTGGCCAGACACACCAGGAGTCATTTACAAGCCAGTAGAGATCGCGCTCTAGCGATGCCAGGTGCGGTTGTCGTGGCAGAAATGGACGGCCGCCGGCTTCATCCGCCGCATCTTGTCCAGCGACCGCCCGAACGTTGACGCATCTTCCATCATGCCTGCCCGCGGCGCCTCACCATCGAACATGCCAACCGTCCAGCAAGCGTCGCCCGTCATCAATGCCGGCCCTTCGGTCGTATCGATCTGAATGCTCTGGTGGCCGGCGGTGTGCCCGGGAGTCGTCACCACCCGGACATCCGAGGCGATCTCGCGTTCCCCGTCCAGGAGCTCGAAGCGCGCGCCGGCGTACTGGAGCCACGCCGCGGGCGTGTCCTTGTATTTATGGCGCCGTTCATACTCCCTTCGCTGAACGTAGACGGGGGCCTGCGGAAAGACGGCGTTCTGCCCGCAGTGGTCGAAGTGCAGGTGCGAGTTGATGACCCAGCAAATGTCAGAGGGATGCACATCGTGTTGGCGCAGCGCCGCGGCAACCGAGGCGTTGACCGGGCGATAGTCCTTGATCAGCTCCAGCGGGGTTCCGTAGCCCGTGTCGACGAGACCGGCACCGGCCGGGTGCTTGATCAGGAATCCGTGGACGGGAATCTCCATCGTGAGATGGGGCAGCCAGATCCGACCGAGGTCAAGGCGGACGATCGCCTCCGGCGGCAGCGGCACCCCGCGATCCTAGCGGCTCAGGCCTTCAACAGCGGGAGGATTTCGAAGTTGCCGCCGAGCAGGTCGGAGGCCGGCGCCTTCAGATAGGCCTGCAGCACCGAGGCGTAGACCGAGCGGAAATCCGTGCTGAATTTCAGGTTCCCGTTATCGAGGTCATTCAGGCTCGGCTGTTGACCGTAGAGGCCACCCTTGACCGGCGCGCCCAGCAGAAACATCGGCGCGGCGGTGCCGTGGTCGGTGCCGGCGCTGCCGTTCTCTTTGACACGGCGGCCGAACTCCGACCAGGTCATGACCAGGACCCTCTCGCCCAGCCCGTGGCCCTGCAGATCTTGCATGAAGACACTGAGCGCCTGATCGAGGTCGAGGAGGAGCTTGTCGTGCACCGGCTTCTCCCGGGCGTGGTTATCAAAGCCTCCGAGCGTGACGTGTGCGACTCGCACGCCGAGCCCGGAGACGATGGTCTCAGCCACCAGCTTGAGCGCGCTGGCGATCGGACTGTTGCCCGGGTAGGCGCCTTTCGCCTGGTAGGCGGCGTCTGTCGCCTGCAACGCATGCGATGCCTGCAGCGCGTCCTGCAACGTCGTGTCGAGAAGGGCGCCGAACGGGGCCGGGCCGGCGCTCTTGAAGGCTGAATAGAACTTCATCAGCGGGTTTTCGACGTCGACCTGCGTGCCGTGCTCATTGACCGGCTGCAACCGGAACGTCCGTAGCGACTGCAGCGCCGTCACCGGGGTCTTCGAGCGCAGCTCGGGCGGCACGAGCGACCCGGCGCTAACACCTTCGAGCGCGTGGTTGGGAGATTCACCGACCTGGTCGAGATAGTTGAGATATCGTCCGAGCCAGCCATCCCCGATCCCGCCCCTGACGCTGGCTGTTTCCCAGACCGACATCGAGGCGAAGTGCGACAGGTTGGGGTTTGGATAGCCGACGCCCTGCACGATGGCCAGCTGTCCGGCGTCCCAGCTGGCTTTGAGCCCCTTGAGGTTTGGGTGCAGGCCAAGCTGGCTGTTGAGGGTGAGCACGCCCTTGTCCTGCGCAAGCGTGGGACGGGCGTCATGGTATGCGCCATCCTGGAAGGGGATCAGCGTGTTGAGCCCGTCGTTGCCGCCGGCGAGTTGGACGAGGACGAGCACCCGATCGCTGGGTGTCGCCTTCGGCGAATCGGCGGCGGCCGCCGCCACGCCGTTCGCGAAGATAGCCGGCACCGCCGACCCGGCAAAGACTGGCAGCAGGCCCTGCGTGATGAATTCGCGGCGGCTAAACATGTTGGCTCATCTCCATCAGTTCAGTTGGAACTCCGGCGTGGCCAGCACCATGAAGAGCAGGCCGGCCTGGTCGCCCGGGTGCGCGGCCGCGTAGACGTGCAGGCCCTCCTTGGTCGTGGGGCTGAGGTTTCCGTCGACGAGGGTGCGCGTCAGGTTGTCAAGCGATTCGGTCGGCAGCGATGCGCGCATCCGTTGGGCGGCGCTGTTGGCCAGGTTGATCCGGGTGAGCAAGGTCGAGCTGTTGATCCAGGAGCTGCCGCCGGGCCAGCCGGCGACGTTAGGCGGGTAGAAGAGCACCTGGCCCATGGGGGCCATCGCGGTCGCCGCCGCGACGTAACCTTTCGCATCGGCTCCGGTGGCCTTCAGAATCTGGGCGACCAGCTCGGCCGGGCTCTTGACCAGCGCCCGGTAGGCCTTGTCGGAATAAAAAGCATCCATGGCAACGATTTCGCGGACCACGGCGCCGACGTTGTAGCGATTCTTCTGAAAGGTGTCGGCCAGGTGGTGGACGATCTCCGGCTCGGGGTTGGGATAGGCGAAGAAACTGAAGAGCCGGGCGCTGAGCCGCTCGGCGGTGGCCCGCAGCGGGACGAGCATGTCGACGATGTCATCGCCCGTGAAATTGCCGGTCCTGCCCATGAAAGTTTTTGGCCCGCCATCGTGAAGGCGAGGGACGAACACCGAATCGGTTGTCAGCCGGCGCTGCGGCGCCCCCTGGAGCGTCCACCCTGTAAACGCTCGGGCGGACTCCCGAACGTCGTCCTCGCTATAGTGGCCGATTCCGGTGGTAAAGAGCTCCATCAGCTCGCGGGCGTAGTTTTCATTCGGCTTGCCCTTCCGGTTCGTCTCGGTGTCGAGGTAGATCATCATCGCCGGGTCTTTCGATATGGCCTTGAGCAGGTCGTCGACGTTTCCCATGGCCATCTTCCGAAAGAGCTGGTTCTGGACGAACATCTGAGCAGGACCGGCCTTGTCGAGCCCGCTGGTCAGCAAGCCATGCCAGAAGAGCGTCATCTTCTCCTCCAGTGGCCGAGCGGTCTCCGCCATTCGCTGCAGCCACCATCCCTGGATGGCGGCAACGGTGGCCGCACCGCGACCGGCGCCCGGATCGACCGTGGGCAGCGCGGCCTCGAGCTTGGCGTCCGACGTCCTTTGGTAGTGGAGCAGAACCTCCGTCGCCCCGGTGGTGCCCATCGCCAGGTATCGGTCGAGCTCGCTGGGCGTGGCGCCGAAGCCCGCGCGCCGAAGCAGATGCGCGACGCGGACCCGGTCGTCGTTGAGCGCGCCCTGGTAGCCATGCGTGAGGTCGCGGACGCGGTCGAGGATTTGTGACACCCCGTCGCCCTTCCACAGCACCGCCAGCGCGGTGGCCGTCGCCCCTGCCGCACCCGTCGCGAGCACAGCCCGGCGCGAAACCGGCCGTTTCCAGATCGGCCTGGTGGTCGCGGGCGACGTCCTCGAGGCCGCCTCGTCCATGATGATCAGGCTAGGGCCGAGGGTTGAAATCGGCCTGAGAAGCCCCTGAGAAGCTGAACGTAACAACCTCCCTCCCCCCTTGCGCGGAAGGGTCGGGTGGGGGGTGTCCATATACTGGATTTCAAGGATCCGGCCGCAATTCGGGAGGCGTGGATGGCCGTCGAACGCAAGGGGGCACTTCGACCTGGCATGCTCAGCCGGCTGGGGATGGCGCCGCAGCCCATGTCCCGGGAATCGGTCTTAAAGAAGCCGCGCATCCGCGACGCGGACAAGGCAGTACCGTCCGTATGCCCCTACTGTGCGGTTGGTTGCAGCCAGCTCGTCTACGTCAAAGACCGGCGGATCATCGACATCGAGGGCAACCCCGAGTCGCCGATCAACGAGGGCACCTTGTGCCCGAAGGGCGCCTCAACCTATCAATATCTGGTCAATCCAAATCGGCTAACGACGGTCCGCTACCGCGCGCCTCACTCGGATCACTGGGAAGATCGACCGCTGGACTGGGCAATGGACCGGATCGCCGGACTGATCAAGGAGACGCGAGACGCAAGCTTCGTCGAGCGCACGCCCGACGGCAAGCTCGTCAATCAGACGACCGCGATGGCCACCCTCGGCGGCGCCACGATGGACATCGAGGAAAACTACCTGATCAAGAAGCTGTTCAGTGGCGGCCTGGGCGTCGTCTCGATCGAGAACCAGGCCCGGATATGACATAGCTCCACCGTCCCCGGTCTGGGGACAAGCTTTGGCCGGGGTGGGGCGACCACCTTCCAGCAGGATCTGGCCAACGCCGACGCGATCTTGATCATGGGCAGCAACATGGCGGAAAACCATCCCGTCGGGTTCCGCTGGCCGATGAAGGCCAAAGAACGCGGCGCCACCCTGATCCACGTCGACCCACGGTTCAGCCGCACCTCGGCGGTCGCCGACCTCTACGTCCCGATCCGCCCAGGCAGCGACATCGCCTTTCTCGGCGGGCTCATCAACTATGTCCTGACCCACGACAAGTGGTTCAAGGAGTATGTGCTGGCCTACACCAACGCCTCCGCCCTCGTCAGCGACGACTATGTCGACGCCGAGGATAACGGCGGCCTCTTTTCGGGCTACGACCCGAAATCGAGCAGCTATGACAATGCCAGCTGGGCCTACGCCGGTCCGGCGCAGGAGGCGAAAGAGGACGCATCGGCCCACTCCGGTCATGGGATGGAGGGCACCAGCCCCGCCAAACACGGGCCGGCCCGCGACGAGACCCTGCAGCACCCGCGCTCGGTCTTTCAGATCCTCAAGCGGCACTATGCCCGCTACACCCCCGAGATGGTGGAGCGTGTGTGCGCCACTCCGCCGTCGCTGTTCCTCCAGGTCGCCGAGCTGCTGACGCAGAACTCAGGGCGCGAGCGGACGAGCGCGATCTGTTACGCGGTGGGCTGGACGCAACAGAGCTACGGCGCGCAGATCATCCGGGCGGCCGGCATCCTGCAGTTGCTGCTCGGCAACATCGGACGTCCGGGGGGCGGCATCATGGCGCTGCGCGGCCACGCATCCATCCAGGGATCGACCGACGTGCCAACCCTCTTCGACCTGCTGCCCGGCTATCTGCCACACCCGGCGGCTTTCAAGGGCGACGACACGCTCGAGCGCTATATGCGCGAGTCGGCGGTCAGGGGCGGGTACTGGTCGAACCTGCCGAAATTCATGGTCTCGCTGCTCAAAGCGTGGTACGGCGACGCCGCGACCGCCGAGAACGAATTTGGCTATCAGTGGATTCCCAAGCTGACCGGTGATCATTCGCACGTCTCCACCTCGGCGGCGATGGCGGACGGTAAGGTCAAAGGCTTTGTCGTCTTCGGGCAGAATCCAGCAAACGGTAGCCCCCACTCCGGGCTGCAGCGCCGAGCGCTCACCCAGCTCGATTGGATGGTCGCGATCGACCTCTATGAGACCGAGACCGCTGCCTTCTGGTATGCGGCGCCGGAAGGCTGGAAGCCGGCCGATATCAAGACCGAGGTCTTCCTCCTGCCAGCCGCCGGACCACCGGAGAAAGAGGGTACCTTCACCAATACCCAGCGGCTGCTGCAGTTTCACGAGAAGGCGGTCGACCCGCCCGGGGACGCCCGGTCCGATCTGTGGTACGTCTACCACCTTGGCCGGCGTCTCAAAGATCTCTACCGTGGGTCGACGAATCCGCGGGACCAGGGACTGCTGAATCTGACCTGGGACTACCTGCCTGAGCGTCCCGACCCGCAGTGGCGGATCGAGGACGAACCCTCGGATGAGAAGGTACTGATGGAGATCAACGGCTACGGCGTCGCGGATCGCAAGCAGGTTCCCGATTTCGAGCAGCTCAAGGCTGATGGCTCCACCGCCTGTGGGGTATGGATCTACTCCGGTGTGTTTCCGGGGCCAGGAAAAAACATGGCGCGCCGCCGCAGCCGGACGCCGGACAACTATGTCGATCCGGAGTGGGGATTCGCGTGGCCCGGCAACCGCCGCATCCTCTATAACCGCGCCTCGGCGGACCCGGCCGGCCGGCCCTGGTCGGAGCGGAAAAAGTACGTCTGGTGGGACGCCTCGGCCGGCAAATGGACCGGCAAGGACATTCCTGATTTCCCCGTGAAGAAAGCGCCTGGCACGCCGGCGAAGGAGCGCGGTAGCGGGATCGACCTTCATTCCGGCTCGGATCCGTTCACGCTCAAAGCCGACGGTCGCGGCTGGCTCTTCGCCCCCAGTGGCCTGAAGGACGGCCCGCTCCCCACCCACTACGAACCCCTGGAGTCGCCGCTCTCGAACATGCTGTACGAGCGGCAGGACAGCCCGGTGGCCAAGCGGTTTTCACGGAAGGACAATGTCATCAGTCCGCCGGGCGATCTGCGGTACCCATACATC
>Ga0209057_1003272_pt1 | contig 12064 bp, 10 predicted proteins | sample GraSoiAngelo_146_FD_185903 | JGI IMG/M metagenome (GOLD analysis project Ga0209057, IMG submission 185903) | Grasslands soil microbial communities from the Angelo Coastal Reserve, California, USA - 14_1009_05_30cm (SPAdes) (version 2) | ecosystem: Environmental > Terrestrial > Soil > Grasslands ... | reverse complement strand
AACTGTATTTGCTGCACGGCTTGTTGCATCTAGCCGGGTTCGATGATGTCACAGCTCACCAACAGAAGCGGATGCAACGATTGCAAAACAAATTGTTAGCAACGCTACTCACGGCTTGTAGCTATCGCCCTTGTCGGCGACGGCATCGCTTCGCACAATGATGCGGCTACAGAGTAATTTGAAGGAACAAGCCTGCGTGTTAGCTTTTTGCATGAGCCGGCTGTCCCGGAAAAAAGAGGCAAAATTCGCAACGACGCTGGTTATCAATTTTCCTCACGCTACACTGGAAGCGCCAACCATTGAAAAGAAAGAAGCGACCCGCCAGGAAATCGAAATGCCCTGGAATGTCGTCGTGCACAATGACCCGGTGAACTTGATGAGTTATGTGACGATGGTGTTCCAGCGCGTTTTTGGTTATCCGCGAGAAAGAGCGGAGAAGCACATGTTGGAAGTGCACCATAGCGGCCGATCAATTTTGTGGAGCGGTGTCCGTGAAAGGGCAGAGCTCTACGTGCAGCAACTGCATGGTTACCTCCTGCTCGCGACGATCGAGAAAACCGTGTGATGGAAATCTGCCGACAGGGCCAAGCCCTCGAGATTCGCGAGCTTGATCCATTTCTGGCAGAGTTGCTCAGGCAAATCCCGGAAAGCACGCAACCGAAAGATTCGCCGGCAGCGGACGAGCGTCTTTTCAGCGCGCCCGCGGCGCCGGAGGAAAAAGACTTGTGCGCCGAGTGGAAAGTATACGTCGTTCCGGAATTGCGTCGCCTTTTTCAATCCGCCACAGAAACAGTGCGGCAGGATTTGAAACAGTTGCAATGTACCGGTAAGCCGTTCGCGAATTGTACTCTGTGCATTCCGTTGGCCCACACAGATGCATGGTTAAGCGCATTGAATCAGGCGCGGCTAGCAATCGCCGCCACCTATCAATTTAGCGATCACGAATTGTGCGACCATTATCGCTCGCCTCTCGGCAGTCGGCGCGACTTAAGTCTGTTTCAGGTCAACTTCTACGGCTTTCTCCAAGAGTTTATCCTACGCGAGATCGAAGGAAACAGTTGAAGCGCGATGCGCCGTCAATGCGCTTGCCGGTTCTTCACCATTTCCATCAATCGCGCTTTGATCTGGTCGGAAGCTCTTGCCGGTTTCAGACTCAATGCGAAGGCCTCGCTCAGTGAGTAGCATTCGGCGATGAAGGCTTCCGCTTCTTCTCCGAATTCGTGTCGCGCATTTTCAAACTCCGCCATTTCGTCCGGGTCGAGTGCGCCGACAACGAAGAGGCGGGTGCGGTTTTGAAACTCTTCAAAGCTCATCGCGTAGCTCCTTCAGGCCGTCGTAAATTTTCTTGAGGCCCAATTCTAGGCGCGTTTTCACCGTGCCCAGTGGTGTATTCGTTTTTGCGGCGATTTCGCGCTGACTCATCCCGCGAAAAAATGCCAGCTCGATGGCTTGTTGCTGCGCGGGCGGGAGCATTCCGATCACTCGCCGGATCAAAACCCGCCGATCACCGTCAAGGATTTCCTCCTCCGTAGAATTGTGGACCCAGGCATCGGGTTGTTGCTCGGTCTCGTGTTGTAAACGCTCCTCCGCTCGGGCGTAAGCTTGCTTTTTACGCAATCCGTCGATTGCGCGCCGCCGAGCCAGCGTTACCATCCAGCCAAGCGGTTTGCCCCTTTGGGCCGAGAAGTTTTTCGCCTGGTTCCAAATCTCCATAAAGATCTCTTGCAGCAAGTCGTCTGCCTCCGCTTCGTTATGGATGACCCGTAAGACCAGCGCTTTCAGAATTCCGTTGTAGCGATCATAGAGCTGCGAAAGCGCTTCTGACTCCTCTCGCTGAATGCCCTCCATCAACTCGAGGTCGCTGGGCGCGCCCGGTTTTAATGCCGTCGCTTGCGGCTGATCCAGGGAGTCCGCTTCTCCCTCTTTCTTTAGCAGTGGCCTTCGTGTTCTCAGATGCCCTCTTGTTCCAGTTAGATTATTTGTGTGGCAGTTGATTCCCTTGATCTGCGTTTCTCATTCAATGAGACTGACGCATAAGTTCGCATTGTCCGTTGAAATCACGACGGCGTCTAATTCCTTATAATTGATCGGCAATCTGACCGGACGCGTTATTTGCCGTCAAAACATTTCCTGTAGGCGAGCGTTCTCCCTCGCTAGGGAGGAGACAGCAAGGTCGGGAGCGCCCGCCCCAAAATTGTTCTCCGTGCGCTGCCAGATAACTCGGCGTTGCGTCGCTCACAGCATCGCGCCTAAAGTTCCAGACAATGTCTGATCCGCTTTGGTATAAGGACGCGATCATCTACGAGCTGCACGTGAGGACATTTCACGACAGCAACGCGGATGGTATCGGCGATTTTCGTGGGCTGATCGAGAAGCTCGATTATCTCCAGGAACTGGGTATCAGCGCAATTTGGCTGCTCCCTTTTTATCCGTCGCCCTTGAAGGATGACGGTTACGACATCGCCAATTATCTCGACGTCAATCCGAACTATGGCACGCTCGACGATTTCCGCGCCTTCCTGGACGCTGCGCATGAACGCGGATTGCGCGTTATTACCGAACTCGTTATCAACCACACGTCCGATCAAAATCCGTGGTTCAGAAAATCGCGTCGCGCTGCGCCGGGCTCGCCGGAACGCGAAGTGTATGTCTGGAGCGATACACCGGAAAAATACAAGGACGCGCGCATCATCTTCAAAGATTTTGAAACGTCTAACTGGTCGTGGGATCCGATCGCGAAATCATATTATTGGCATCGCTTCTATTCCCATCAGCCCGATTTGAATTTCGACAACCCCGCCGTGCACGAAGTGGTCGAGCAGGTCTGCGATTTCTGGCTCAAGCTCGGCGTCGACGGTCTGCGGCTCGATGCCGTTCCCTACCTCTACGAGCGCGAAGGAACGAACTGCGAAAATCTTCCGGAGACGCACGTCTATTTGAAGAAATTGCGCTCACACATCGATGCGCACTTTAGCGGTCGTATGCTTTTGGCCGAGGCGAACCAATGGCCGGAAGATGCAGTCTCCTATTTCGGAAACGGCGACGAATCGCACATGAATTTTCACTTCCCACTCATGCCTCGAATGTTCATGGCGCTGCAGATGGAAGATCGCTTTCCCATTATCGACATTCTGGAACAAACGCCTGCTATTCCGGACAACTGCCAGTGGGCCATGTTCCTGCGCAATCACGACGAGCTCACTCTGGAGATGGTGACGGATGAGGAGCGCGATTACATGTGGCGCGTTTATGCCAACGATCCAACTGCGCGAATTAATCTTGGCATTCGCCGGCGGCTGGCACCGTTGCTCGCGAACAGCCGTCGCAAAATCGAACTGCTCAATATTCTCCTATTCTCCATGCCTGGCACGCCCGTGCTTTACTACGGTGATGAAATAGGAATGGGCGACAATTTTTATCTCGGCGATCGCAATGGCTGTCGCACCCCAATGCAATGGAGCGCCGATCGCAACGCCGGATTTTCCAAAGCGAATCCGCAGCAGCTTTACCTGCCGATCACGATTGATCCCGAATACCACTACGAAGCAATCAACGTCGAGAATCAGCAGAAGAATCTCTCATCGCTGTTGTGGTGGATGCGGCGGGTCATTGCCATGCGAAAAAATTACAAGGCCTTCTCCCGCGGCTCGCTTGAATTTTTGTTCCCGGAAAATCCGAAAGTACTGGTATTTCTCCGTCGCACCGAGGACGAAACCATTCTCGTGGTCGTGAATCTGTCCCGGTTTGCTCAACCGGTGGAACTCGATCTCGCGAAATTTTCCGGGTGTATCCCGATGGAAGTTTTTAGCCGCAATCGGTTCCCCGCGATCCGAAGAGCGCGTTATCCGCTTACCCTTGCGCCGCACGGGCATTACTGGTTCGTTTTGCAATCGCCCTCAGCTGCGAGCCGGGCGCGCAGACGCCTACGCACGCCTACAATCGCTTCAGTGCCGGGATTTTCAGAGCTCCTTTCCGGTTCATCACGCCGTGACCTCGAGCGCACGATTATTCCGAATTATCTTACAGGTTGCCGGTGGTTTGGCGCGAAAGCGCGCACCATTCGGGAACTCCGAATCGTGGAGGACCCGCTGATTTCGCCGCACCCGGATGGTGCGCGCCATGTGCTCATTGAAGTGAATTACACTGAAGGCGCTTCAGAAATTTACACCCTGCCGCTGCAAATCGCGCGTGATGAAAACGCGCACCGAATTTCCGGCGAGGCCCAACACGCTGTGATCGCCGAATTCGCTGACAGCAACGCCATTCTGCATGACGCGACCTTCGATGCCGATTATCGCGCCGAAATTTATCGCATCATTCGCGAGCAGCGAAAATTGCGGGCGCGGCGCGGCGAGATCGCTGGCTCCGCCACGGCGCAGTTCGCGGCGGCGGAGGATTTGAGCGCAAATTCCAGCGTCATGAGAGGGGAACAAAGCAATTCCTCGATCCTCTTCGGGACACAGTATTTTTTGAAAATCTTCCGGAAACTGGAGGAGGGGATTAATCCCGATGTTGAGATTACGCGGTTCCTGACTGAGCGCGCGAAATTTCCCAATGTGCCAGCGTTTGCCGGCACCCTCGAATATCGCTCTGGAAAAAATACGGTGGTGCTTGCACTCATTCAGTCTGCGATCGCGAACGAAGGTGACGCCTGGACTTTTACGCTCGATTCCGTCGGCAGTTATTACGAGCGTGTTTTGTCCCGTAAAGCGGACCTGAATGAAATCGGCTCAACCCAACTCATTCAAGAATTGATCGGTGGCATTTATCCGGAGAAAGCGCGGTTACTGGGCCAGCGCACCGGTGAATTGCATCGCGCGCTTGCCTCCGAGATCGACGATCCTGCGTTCGCGCCCGAGCCATTTAATGCCCTGGCGCAGCGGAGCGTGGTCCAATCGATGCGTGCTTCATCGCGGCGCGCTTTCGAGTTGCTCCGAAAAAAACTGGATGACTTGCCGGAAGCGTTTCGCGCTGAAGCTGAGGAAGTCCTCGCGGCCGAGAAGCAAATTCTCGCGCAGGAGCGACGCCTGCTCGAGCAACGGTCCGCCGCGCACAAAATTCGCATTCACGGCGATTTTCATCTCGGGCAGGCCCTTCATACCGGTCGCGATTTTATTTTCCTCGATTTCGAAGGCGAACCGGCGCGTCCGCTCGGGGAACGGAAATTGAAACGATCGGCTCTGCGCGATGTCGCCGGGATGATGCGCTCGTTTCAATACGCCGCCTACAGCGCGCTTTGGCAACCGGCAATGCGGCAGGAAGACGTTCCATTTTTGGAGAAATGGGCTGACCTCTGGTATCGCGAGATGAGCAGCACGTTTCTACAAAGCTATCTCGCCGCCACTCCCGACACTCTCTTTATTCCGCGCAATGAAGCCGATCTACGCATCGCGCTTGAAGCTTATCTTCTGGACAAAGCAGTTTACGAAATCGGTTACGAACTAAACCATCGGCCGGACTGGGTCGTCATTCCCATCCGCGGGATCAAACACATTCTGAAATCGGGGTAAGAATTGCCGCGACAAAGGATGACGATTTAGTGGCAGTGCAACGACAGGCGCTTTGCCACGTCATATTCGTGGGTATTGTCACGGCCATCATGACCTCACAAGTCCTGTCCGAAAAAGTCGGTGTCGTTTTTGGCGTGGCGAACAAGCGCAGCATCGCCTGGGCGATCGCGAAAGCGTGGGCGGCAGCGGGTGCTCGATTAATCTTTAATTATCAAGGCGAGCGCCTAAAGGAAAACGTTGAGGAGCTGGTCGGCGAATTCGGCGAGAACGTGCCGCTCTTTCCCTGTGACGTTTCGAGCGACGAAGAGATCACAAGATTTTTTCAAGAAGTGCGCGGCCAGACGGATCGGCTCGATCTGCTTCTGCACTCCGTCGCTTTCGCGCCCAAGGAAGCGCTCGAAGGCGAATTTGTGAACACAACGCGGGAAGCGTTTCGCACCGCGCACGATATCAGCGCTTATTCGCTGGTTGCGCTGGCGCGTGAAGCTACACTTTTAATGACGAATGGCGGAAGCATTGTCGCAATGACCTACTACGGCGCTGAGAAAGTCGTGCCGCACTACAACGTCATGGGCGTGGCCAAAGCTTCCCTCGAAGCCAGCACTCGTTATCTCGCCTACGACCTTGGCCCAAAAAGAATTCGGGTGAACTGTATTTCTGCCGGCCCGGTTAACACGCTGGCAGCGCGTGGCATCAGCGGTTTCATGTCAATGCTAAAACATTACCAGGAACGGGCGCCTTTGAAGCGAAGCTGCGATCCGGCGGAATTGGGCGCGACCGGAGTTTTTCTCGCGAGCGACGGAGCAGCTGCCATTACTGGACAAGTCATCTACGTCGATGGCGGCTACCAGATCATCGGAATGTAGGTTTTTCCGCGTGCTCATGCTCGTGCTCATACTCCTAATCGAGGATTCTTTTCTTTCGATTATGAGCAGGAGCATGAGTATGAACAGGAGGATGAAATGATTGCGCGAATCTGGCACGGCTGGACGAAATCGCACGACGCAAAGGTTTATGAAGAGATGCTGCGCGACGAGATTTTTCCGGGAATCGCGCGGCAAAACATCGAGGGTTATCACGGCGCGGAATTATTTATTCGCGACGATGGCGATGAAGTTGAATTCGTTACTTTGTTGCGATTCGACTCGATGAACGCGGTGAAAGAGTTCGCCGGTGAGGATGAGAGTAAGCCGGTGATTTATCCGAAAGCGGAGGCGCTCCTCAATCGAATGGACGAACGCTCGCGCCATTATCGCATCGTCATCTCCGGAGGATAAGTTAACGATTTAACGAGTCGGTCATCCTGAGCGAAGTCGAAGGATCCCGTGGAGCTACCTTAAAGCTTTCGCTACGGGATTCCTCGACTACCCTCGGAATGACGTGTCATTAAATCGCTAAATGAACATCGCTTCGGAGCTGCGCCAATTGCTGGCTGACGACATTGTCGCTGACGACGCGCAAACATTGGCCGAGCACAGTGGCGACAAATGGTTCGCTCACGAAGCGCCGAAAGTCGTCGTTTTCGCCCGATCAAGCGATGACGTTAGAAAACTGTTACAGTTTGCTAACGAGAATAAGATTCCCGTAACCGCCCGCGGAGCAGGCTACGGCTATGTCGGCAGTTGCGTCCCGATCCGCCGTGGGATCGTCCTGTCTCTCATGCAGATGAATCAGATCAAAGAAATTAATTTTGTCGATGCGATTGCGCTCGTCGAGCCTGGGGTGATCACGAGTGAGTTGAAACGCGCGGCGCGCTCAAAAAAGCTCTTTTATCCCCCCGATCCCGCAAGCTTCGAACATTGCACAATTGGCGGAAACGTTGCCACGAATGCGGGCGGCCCACGTTGCCTCAAATACGGCGTTACCCGCAATTACATCACCGGTCTTGAGGTCGTTCTGGCGAACGGCGACCTGCTCCGCACTGGCGGGCGCGTTCACAAAAACAAAACCGGCTTCGATTTAATCGGGTTGTTTGTCGGGTCAGAAGGTATGCTCGGCGTTGTGACCGAGGTTACGGTCAAGCTTCTTCCGCTACCTCCGGCACGTGCCACCTTATCCGCGTCGTTCGATACTATATCCGAGGCAGCGGCCACGGTGCAGCAAATTTTTGCGGCTGGATTTTTGCCATCTTCGCTCGAAATCGCAGACAAATTTACACTCGAAGCAGCGCGACAAGACTCAGGGAGCTCACACGTTCCATCTGGCAATGCTCACCTGCTCGTTGATCTCGACGGCCAGGAAGAAACCGTGGGTGCGGAAATGCAGAAGATGCGTGATTTGATTAAGAGCCGAAAGCCATCAGCGCTCGAAATTGCGACGAACGAAAGTGACTGCGAGAAGCTTTGGGCACTTCGTCGCGAGTTCAGTAACTCACTGCGCGCGACCGGGCTGACGAAATTGAACGAAGACATCGTTGTTCCGCGCGGCCGTCTGGTGGATTTAATTGCGTTTGCCGAGAGACTTTCCGAGCGCTCGGGATTCCCGGTCGCCTGTTTTGGTCACGCGGGAGACGGCAATATTCACATCAATATCATGGCGGACCGTTACAATCGCGAAGTCGCCGTGCGCGAGAAGGTTCAGGCAGCACTCGATGAACTATTCGCACAAGTACTGGCGTGGGGCGGAGTCATTACCGGCGAACATGGAATCGGGCTGGCCAAGAAACGCTGGTGGCCGGAAGCCAGCAGTGACGTTGCGCGCGACCTTCATCGGACGCTCAAGCACGCCCTCGATCCAAATAATATTCTGAATCCGGGAAAATTTCTCGATTAATGCGGCTCGTTTCTCTTCTTCTGTCATTCCGAGCGAGTACGCCAGTTCGGCTCGGACGAGTAATCTCTAGCTACTGCCTTGTTAGAGATGTTTCGACTTCGCTCGACATGACAGTAAGTGGAAAGTTTCTCGACCAGGTTGTACCGCAGTCGTCGGCCACGGCGTTTTTTGTAGGGCAAGCGTTTCCGCCAGCCGCGGCCAACGCCGCGGTTACAGTCGCACCTCCGCGAAAATCGCGTTGTGATCGCTAGATCGCCTGGAGGTTTCGATCACGCGCGCTGAATTTAATTTGGCGTTCCGCAGAAAGATGTGATCGAAACAAGCTGCGGGGAAAAGTTTGTCGGCAGGCAGGCTGATGCGCTGAGCGAAAGGAATATTTTCCCAGCACCAGGAAAACCCGTTGTCACGCAAAAGGCGCGTCGTTGTTTCGCCAGCGAAACGTGAATCATCCGGCGCGGTATTGAAATCACCGCCGACGATATAACTCACGCTTCCGAGTTTTCCGTAAGCCTCGTTCATCTCATGGATGTGCCCGATCAGTTGTTGCATCGATTCTTCCCGAATGGCGATGTCCTCGGAGATTTCGCCGCGATTGCTCTTCAAATGGACCGCGTAAACCAGCAAGACGTGACGCGGTGCGACTTTGTAGGCGGCAAAGGCAAAGCCACGCGGTGGGACGAGCGCCCCATTTGGTTTCCACATTTCGACCCAGGCACTCAGCGGTGGGAAACGGCTCGCAATTGCAACCTGCTGCCCAACGTCCTGACCTTCCCGCGGCGGAAAATCGGAAACAACATCAACTTTGAATCCCGCGAGCGACGAGATCGCGATGGTTGCGTTGTCAAAATCCCGGACCTCTTCCATTCCAATTACGTCCGCATTGATCCAGCGCATGTCTCGATGGACCGACGCGATTTGCGAGCGTTCTGACGCCACGGACGCGTTTGGGTGTCGCCCGGGAAACCACTGAATATTCCAAAACGCCACTCGCACGGTTTGGGGCGGAGCGACAGATGGACTGGTGGTTTGCGCACCGGAATTTCCGCTGATCGCAAGGAGAACGACGAGAACGATCCATCTTAATTTCGCCATGAGCCCCGACAATAGCGCCGATTGATGATGCCGCGCGAATTTACTCTTACGCCCCATTGACTTCAGCGGCGGCATCGCAAAGCTCCATCGTGCTGGGATTGAATGAGAAGATCGAGCGTTCGCTTCTGAAAATTTTTCTTGGCGTTGTTGGATTAGTTTTTCTTCTCGGTGCTGGTGGCTATTTCAGCTTGAGCGCATTTCGCGCTTGGCAAGTGCGACGGTTGCTAGCGGAAGCAAATGCGCTCATCAATGAGCACGATTATAAACACGCCACTCTCGATGCCCAACGCGTATTGGAACTAAGTCCGGAAGATGCGGATGCCATGCGAGTAATCGCGCGTTCGGCCGAGAGCGCAGGTTTGCGCAGCGCGATCGAGTTTTGGCGGCGGGTGGCGGAGTTGAGCAAGAACGCTGAAAGAGATGTTCTTGCCTGGGCGCGCTGCGCCATTCGATTCGGTGATGCCGTCAGCGCGAGCAGAGCACTTGATGCCATGCCGATGCCAGGTAGAACGACGGCGGATTATCACGCAAAGCGAAGCGATGTTGCGCTCATCAGGCACGACTTGGCTGAGTACGAGAAGGAGTTGCTCGAAGCCAAACGAATCGATCCGCAAAACAAGAAATATGATTTGGCGTTGGCGACTCTCCACGTCGCGGCCAACGACGTCGCGACGCACGAAGTCGGTGTGCGCGAATTGCTCGACCTGTGTGACGATGAATCTTTTCGGCGCGATGCCATGCACCGTTTGGCCGATGATGCGTTACGTCGCAATCAAATAACGCGTGCGCTCGATTATGCCCGGGAGCTGGACGGTTCGCTCAAACGCGCTTTCTCCGATCGTCTGCTTTTGCTTTCGACATTGAAGGCTGCCGGCGATGGCGAAACGCAATCGTTGCTCGAGCAAATAAAAAAAGAGGCAAGCAACGATGCAATGAAGATCGGTGCGTTGATTGGGTGGATGAACTCACAAAAAATGTCAGTCGAAGCGGTGGCCTGGATCAAAACGCTGCCACCGACAATGCTGGCAAAGCGAACCGCTCCGCTCAATGTCGCGGAAGCCTTCATGGCCACGAGTGACTGGGACGGATTGCGCAAATTTTGCGCGGGAACGAAGTGGGACGCTTTGGATTACATGCGAAACGCATTGGCGGCGAGGGCGCTGCGCGAAGTAGATCAAGTGCAGGAATCAAGTCAAGAATGGAAGGAAGCGGTCGCTAAGGTCGGCACCCGGTCAGAACAAATTTTTGGATTAGCCGAGCTTGTTCGCAAATGGGGCTGGCAAAACGAAGCGATCGATTTGTGGTGGCTGGCGACGAAAGATCCAATCAATGCCGAGAAAACTTTGCGGATGCTTTACGATTTCTATGCCGACCGCCGCGACAGCCAAGAGCTTTATCGTGTGCTAGTCCATCTCGAGAAAGTGCGACCGAGGGATCGCGCCGTGTGCAACAATCTTGCGCAAATCTCACTGCTTCTAAACTTGGATGCGGACCGGGCGTATCAGCTGGCGCGGGAGGTCTATGAACAGGAGCCGAAAAATGCGAACTATGCGTCGACTTACGCTTTTTCACTCTATCTCCAAGGCGACGTAAAACGGGCGTTGCAAGTGCTGGCAGGCTTTTCCGAGGCGGAGTTGGAACGGCCACAAATTGCCGCTTACTACGGGGTCATGCTGGCAAACAGTGGCGATTTCGCGCGTGCTGCGAAATTTCTTGATCTGGGCGAAAAAGCCAGTTTGTTGCCGGAGGAAGAAAAGCTTGTCGAGAAGGCAAGGTTAACGGTTGCACGGCGTTAGTTTTTTCGCCCGAGATCAGCGCGTTCCGCGCGGACAGACCGATTCTTATGAGAAAGAAAGCTCCTTTTGCCATCACGCCCAGGAAAGTAATGAAGCCTGGAACGTTCACTCACATGCTCGCGGTGATCATTTCCTCGATCACTTCTTTCTTCACTCACTCCGCACCCGCGGAAATTTTTCCGTCGAAGGAAAAAATGAGCAAGAAATCCGATCGCACGTCGGAGGATTCCTTTTCACTGTTGCGGACGACGACTGCATTTGTTCCGGCGCGAGAGGATCCGCCCAGGCACGCGGAACGTTATCCGTGGAAAAACGAAATTGTGACGACCGTTTTCTGGATAGGCGAGCAGCCCAGCCCGAACAATCCCATCCCCAATCGCTCGAGTTCGTGGGACAAAAATTGGGCCCACAGCTACGGCGGATTCGACAATCCTGATCGCGGTCGCCGCACTGGTTACATTCCGGCGAATTTCACCCCGAAACAGAATCCGTTTTATTGCGCGCTGCCCTACAACGACAAGGTCTCGACCGGCCATCGCCCGGAAGCGCCTCAGGTTGTTCCATGGTTCAAGGACGCCTATCAGGGTCCGGCCGTTAGCACGTGTAAAGGCCGCTGGGTCGCGATCCGCAAAGGCAATCGCGTTGCCTATGCGCAATGGGAAGATGCCGGGCCTTTTCGCACCGATCATTGGCAATATGTTTTCGGCAACGAACGGCCCAAACCAAATCTGAACAAGGGCGCAGGCCTCGATGTTTCCCCAGCGGTTCGCGATTTTCTCGGACTTGGTGACACCGATGTGACTGACTGGCGTTTCGTGGATTTCGAGGAAGTCCCTCACGGGCCGTGGGCGCAATATGGGGACAACAATACCTTTGTAATCAATCAACGGCAGG
>Ga0209057_1003269_pt1 | contig 12071 bp, 10 predicted proteins | sample GraSoiAngelo_146_FD_185903 | JGI IMG/M metagenome (GOLD analysis project Ga0209057, IMG submission 185903) | Grasslands soil microbial communities from the Angelo Coastal Reserve, California, USA - 14_1009_05_30cm (SPAdes) (version 2) | ecosystem: Environmental > Terrestrial > Soil > Grasslands ... | reverse complement strand
CGTCTCATCGTCGGACCTGCAGAGGCGCACGCGCGGCACACGGAATGTCTCTCGATGTGGCCCGTCAGGGGCTGCGAATGCGCGTTAATCCAGAGATGGGTGACTCTTATTTGCAGGGAATTCAACGACAGGCTGACTTCCTGTCTGACAGATTTGTATCCTTCGCTTCGCTTCGCCGTCGCGCTCCAGGATTTGCTCAACGCATTCAAGCGGCTGTCGCGGCTTTGGCTTTGGGTTCCTCATAGACAACGCCGATGGCTTCATCGAGAACGTCATCCGCAAGGTTGCTGATGGTATCCCAGACCGCTTCGTAAATTGCTGCCGCGCAGGTGCCTTTTTCAGCCTCTTCGGAGAAAAGCTTAAGCAAACGGAATCGCAAACCCTGGTTTCGGCCCGCTATCTTGAGCGACAAGGCCGCTACTCGCTGGAAGGGGTGTCTGTCCGAGCCCGGTGGCCACTTAATGTCTTGGTCTACCATCGCTTGGTATCCCGTCACTTCAACAAAACCAGCGTTCTCTTCTTCCTCCAGCCGCTCTCTTCTTCGCACTTGGATTAAGTCTTGCACCTCGCGGCGTACTTCGTGTGCGTAGCGCCCGATTTGCTCCGCGGTCAAATTGCTTTGCTGTTTCTTTCGTGTTACCGCTCGACGCTCCTGATACTGCTCGAACCATGTTTTCTTCATTCCTCCCCCCAAACAAATTGCGCAGCAATATTTGCCCGCAATGGTTCCCACAGACGCCGCGGCAGTGGACAGCAAACTTCTCATCCCTGCCTGGTTTCTGCGGGATACGGCTTTCTACATTTTCAGAAGGATTGGGGCCGGGTGTCGGCGTCAAGATACCCTACCTGTACAAAAGTTTGCTCCTGCCCGAACAGTCCCGACTTGGTACAGCTGGCCGGGAGTAATCCCCTGTACGGGGGGACAGGAAGGCAGGAAACGAGCGCGCAAAAGGCTCAGCGACTGGCACTCCAGCCGCAAAGCTTAGCCATCCAATGGGAGGTGACATGAAAGGGAAGCAAAGGACATGCTTTGACCTGAAGGCATTCAAACGCTGTGGAAGCCCGTGTTCAGGCGCCCTTCCGGGCGCCTTCGACTTGGGTCTCCCCGTCGGACATGCACAGCCGCACCCGCGGCACGCCGGAATGTTTCTCGATGCGGTCCGCCAGCGGCTGCGAATGCGTGGTAATCCAGAGCTGGACGTGTTTCGATGCGCGAACGATCAAGCGCGCCAGGGCATCCAGAAGGTCCGGGTGCAGGCTGGTCTCCGGTTCGTTGACGGCCAATAGCGAGGGCGGACGAGGGCTCAGCAGCGCCGCGCAAAGACATAAGAAGCGCACTTGTCCGTCCGAGAATTCCTGCGCCTGCAAGGGACGGAGCAGCCCGGGAATTTTCATCTGGATGCTGAAGAGCGTATCCATCGCTTCGATCAGAAGAGCCGCGCCGCCAAAGGCCTCCGCTACCGTCTTGCGAAGGGCCTCACCATCTCCGATTTCAAGAATCGTCTGAAGGGCGGCCGCAAGGTCCGAGCCGTCGTGACTGAGAACCGGCGTATAGACTCCAATTTGCGGCTGCCGCACCGGGGACTCGATGTCGGTGCGGAAATGATGATAAAAACGCCAGCTCAAGACCTGCTGGCGGATTGCGGAGATTTCCGGATAAAGGTGCGGATCAATGATCTGCGACAGGACGGACTCTTGTTTTGAAATCTGGAAGGGATAGGTGACCATGCTGCCTTCCGCGTTGCGCAACCACGCCGAAGGCTCGTCGCGCTTCAGCATCGCCACGCGGCGTTTCGCTTCCGATGCGCCCGCTGACGTTGGTGGGCAGACATACCAGATGTATTCTTCCTTTACGCGAGGGTCGAGTTTGAACTTGGTTTCCAGGGCATGCTCGTTTAGCGACGGCAGCCCGATTTGCAGCTCGTATCCGAACTTCTCCGTTTCAAAACCCAGGACGACTCGTTTAGGAGGTTTCTTGCTCTTATAGCGAACGCGCTCGCCTCCGGCCCAGAACACGCTGGGCGTGCCACCCTCCTCGGCGATGGCTCGCGCCAATTGCCCTTGCGCCGCGCGCGCCATCAAGACAAGGGAGTTGTATAGATTGGACTTCCCACAACCGTTCGGGCCGGTGAGGACATTAATAGGCTTCAATTCGAGGTAGAGGTCCCGAACAGACCGATAACCGGACACATGGATTTGTTTGATCACAGTTTTGGAAACAAAACCAGACTGAGGCTCACTCGGGTTCGTCTCCTTATCCCCGCCGTTTACCTAAACAAGTTCCTCAATCTGTGAAACGTGCCCCCGTCTGGCGTTCTGGGCGCTGAGAATACGATAAGTTGCCTGCTATCAACAAGGGCTATGGGGTTCGACCCGCGTCCCGGGATCAGTTTGCCTGATTTTTTCTCAGTTTGAGAATCGTGAGGCACCTGCAAGATTTTTACAGATTTTTTCAGATTTTGCTTGACAAAATTTTATCCTGTGATACAGTATTCACGTAAGAAACTGCGCCCCGACTTTGGTCGGGGCGTTCTTGTTTTTGGGCCCACCTCGCTCGTCTGCCGTTCACGGCTTACCGTTCGCCGTCAAAAGAAATCAAAAGTCGCCGAAAACGCCACACTCGTCATTCCGAACGGAGTCTGCGGAGTGAGGAATCCCTCCTTCAGCTTGCTCCTGCACCCTAATCGGGAAGCGAGATTCCTCGCTCCGCTCGAACGACGGAAAGCGTGGGGCGGCGCTGTTTGCGGAAGGGCAAAGAGAGGGCACGGCATGCCGCGCCCCTACCTTGCCGCCTACGGCGCTCGCCATAGGCCAGCGCAAACAGTCCAAAGTTCGCAATATCCCTCCTAAAGAAAGAAAAAACATGAAAAACAAAAAAACCAATGCTGCAGTTGTGTGGAAACAATTCGAGGACGTGATGATGCCGCGGCTCGGCCTAACCACGAGCGACCGCGCCGTCTATGCATACCTCCTGCGGCACAGCCGCCTCGAAGGGAAGCTGCGGTTGCGCTTCTCCATTGCCGGGGTTGCCCGAGGCGCTTGCCTTTGCATTGAAGCAGTGCGAGCGGCGGTGCGCCGGCTCATCGACCACGGTGCTTTGCGCTTGCTCGAACGCAGCAAAGCGGGGCATGTGGTGGAGGTTTACTTGCCACAGGAGATTCCCCACATCTGGACCGATCCTAATCATCCCGGCAAACGCGCTCCCGCTCCGAAGTCCTTTGCCCCCGGCCTCGAAGAGGCGGATTTTTTCAGGAAGCCCGAGCTTCGGGAATCCATCCACGTGCGCGAAGGAGACCGCTGCTTCTATTGCCTGCGGCAGACCAACCGTCGCTTGCGGTGCCTAGATCACGTCGTGCCGCAGGCCCAGTCCGGACGACATTCCTACCGCAACCTGGTTTCCTGCTGTCTAGAATGCAACTCGTGGAAAGGGGAACGCCCCGCTACGGACTTTTTACGCTGGCTCTACCACAAGCGCGCGTTAACCACTGCCGAACTCAGCGGCCGCCTCCGCGCCCTTGAGGAACTCGCCTCGGGCAAACTCCGCCCGCGGCTTCCCGCGACTTTCTCCGACCGCTGCGCGGTAGGGCGGTAGAAAAGACCAATGGGCACACAAAAGGACGGAACCGACTTGTGCTCCTACGCGGTCGGTTCCGTCCTTGACCTGGAGCTTCTGGCTCCTCTGAGGGAAGCTGCTCCGTCGCTTTTCTGTTTGCCGCTATCGTGCGGCCTGCGGACACATGCCCGGACTAGGTGGCGGCCGGCAGAAACTCACCCGCGAACCGTCAGCATCGGGCAGTGCGCCTTCGTAGCCAGGTGATAGGCGGCCGCGAACGGAGCATTGTCCCGCCAGACTTGTGCTTGGCTTTGCGCCCATCACGATCAAGTCCGCGTTCGTCTCGTGCGCCATGGTAAGCTCCGAAACATGGCGGTGAAGAGATTGATCGCGAACAGATTGGTTTTTGTGGCGACGCTAGCCATTGTCGTTTTCATGGCCCCGCGCCTTGCGGCACAGGCGCCGACCGAAGCGCCGCAGCCCGCGAGCCCGCGTGCGCCGCATGTCAACGCTTCCCTTGGAGACGTTCCCCGGATGCCCGGTGACGGGAACGGCGCCTACAAAACACACGAGTATCGCGACCTGTTTGCCGAACTCGGTCACTCGCCCGCCGAGAGCCACGCCAAGATCGAGAGAGCTTTTCAGCAACTTTTCCAAGGCGACGGGCAGGAAGAGCGGCTCTACTTCGAGACGGGCGCGAATGCCAACGGGCCGCTGGCTTACATCACCGATTGGGCCAACAACGACGCGCGTTCCGAGGGCATGAGCTACGGCATGATGATCGCCGTGCAACTCAACAAGAAACGCGAATTCGACGCCATCTGGAATTGGGCGAACACGTACATGTTGATTACCGACGAGAAGAATCCCTCCGTGGGTTACTTCGCGTGGTCCATGAACACCGACGGCACGCCGCGCTCGACCGGCGCCGCGCCCGACGGCGAAGAGTATTTTGTAATGGCGCTCTACTTCGCGGCGCACCGCTGGAGAAATGGCCAGGGCATTTACAATTACCAGGCTGAAGCCGACAAGATTCTGGGCCGAATGCGGCACCATCCCGTAATCACCGCGACGGGGCCGTTCCGCGTCCATCCTGACGATCCGCCTTTTCTTCCGCCGGACCATCCCTGGCCCAGTCCAAATAACAAGCACCGTGCGGAGGAAGCTGCGAAAAGCGGGAAGGCCTTGCCAGTCTTTCGTGCTCCCTGGGACCTGGTGGCGCGCCAGCAAACCATCGGGCCGATGGTGGATGAAGATCATTGCATGATCCGCTTTATCCCGAATGTGGACGTGAACTCTACGGACGCTTCCTATTTTCTGCCGGCGTTCTACGAACTGTGGGCGCGCTGGGGACCGCCGGAGGACCGCGAGTTCTGGGCCATAGCCGCCGATGTGAGCCGGGACATGTTCAACAAAGTTACGGACCCGGAAACGGGACTCGCTCCCGATAGAAGCAACTTCGACGGAACGCAGGTTCTGCAGCGCGATGGAACGCCGACTCCGTTCAGTTACGACTCCTGGCGTACCGTGAGCAATTGGTCGGTGGACTATTCGTGGTGGAAGAAAGACGTGCGAGAGACCGCTCTCAGCGACCGCATTCAAAAATTCCTTTACGGCCAGGGCATTCACAGCTTTGCCGACCGCTACACGCTCGATGGCAAGCCGCTCTCGACGCGCCATTCTATCGGAATGGTGGCCACGACGGCAGTAGGCTCTTTTGCCACAACGCCGGGGCCAGTATCGAAGGCGTTTCTCGAAGAACTGTGGACCACGCCGGTGCCGTCCGGGGAACAGCGCTACTACGATGGCCTGCTCTACTTAATGAGCATGATGCACTGCAGCGGCACCTTCCGAATTTACTGAGGTTTTTATGTCGCGCTGCCATTCAAGGAGGCATCTCTGGAGTTTACCCTGCTTGACTTGAGGGCTCGTTCTTCAGCTCTGCTTCAACAACAGGCGCAAATGCTTGACGGCGCGTTCGGCGTCTTCGCGGAAGTGGGACGCATCCAGACGGAAGGAACGCAGCCAGCCCCGCAGCGGGCCGGAGAATGGATAAAACAAAATCTGCTGGGCCGATGAAACTGCGCCTGCCGATCTTATGACGGTTGGGGCCAACCACAAAACCGTGGCTCTAGCTGCGGGCAACGCGCGCTGCCCTTGTCTGGCAGTTCGCGTGGCAAGGTAGACCACCGCCCGCGCGTAAAGCATCCACACCCCGACGGCCGCGCCTGCCATCAGCAGCAGAATCAGAAACACGATGGCAAACAAGAGGAATGCGAAAAATAATTCTTGGAAGTAAAAAGACCGGAAAGCGAAGACGGTGGCCGGGATCCCGCACGCAACCAGCAATACCTTCAGCGTTCGACGCTTAGCCTGTGCCGTCATGGCCCATTGGCCCTCCGCCTTCTCCCCATATCTTAGATGCAGCTTACTGGTTAACTGTAGCGCTCGAAATTTACTCTCAATTTATCCAGAAATCCATCCAGTTTTTATTGGACTCCCCTGGCATCCCTTCGCCAAATTCTGCGTGAGGGAAATAATGCGCATGCATATTTCAATGACTTCCAGTTTTGCGCTGACGCGCGGCTCTGATCCAATCACTTTCGGCACAGCTTTCCCAGATTCTTTTTATCTCGTCTCGTTCTTACCCTAGAATCCTCCCAGGCCCTTGCATTGCGTCGCATATTGGCTGTCCGTTCTGCTCGTATTTGTCTATTCGAATGGGAGGCCGAGTGGCTTCGACCGAACATTTTGATCTGATTGTCATTGGTTGCGGACCTGCCGGTGAAAAGGCCGGGGCGCAGGCTGCCTATTTTGGCAAGCGCGTCGTGATCATCGAGCGCACTCAGCACATGGGCGGAAGCTGCATCAACACTGGCACGGTTCCCAGCAAAACCTTACGCGAATCGGCGCTCTATTTTTCCGGCTTGAAGCAGCGTGGCCTCGGCATCGATTACTCGCTGAAAGAGAATCTTACTGTGCATGACTTCATGCACCACGAACGCGAAGTGGTGGAGATGGAGCGCCTGCGGATTCTGAAGAATCTCGCCTTGCACAAAATTGAACTTGTCCGCGGTCAGGCATCCTTTGAAGACTGTCACACGCTTGCCATCTCGTCGGCGGATGGAACGCGCCGCTTGCAAGGAGATGTGATCCTCATCGCCACGGGCTCGAAGCCGCATCGCCCGGCAGAAATTTCCTTCGATGACGTTCACACTTTCGATTCGGACACGTTTCTCCAGATGGACCGCATCCCGAAGAGTCTTGCCGTGATTGGCGGCGGGGTCATCGGCTGCGAGTATGCCTCCATTTTTATGGCTCTCGGCGTCGACGTCACTTTGGTCGATGGCCGCGACCGGCTTCTTCCCTTCCTCGACTACGAAATTGCGGACCGCCTGCGCGATCGTCTTGCAGATCTCGGCATGCATTTCTGGTTCAACGAGCGGCCGGTGAAGACCGAGAATTCTGCCGCAGGCGTGCGCCTGACGATGAAGAGCGGAAAAATCCTCGAAACGGAGTCCGCGCTTTTTGCGGCGGGCCGCCGCGCTGCCGTGGACGGGCTCGCGCTGGAAAAAGCCGGTCTCACGCTCAACGATCGCGGTTATATTCCGGTGAACGAGAACTACCGCACTTCGGTTTCACACATCTATGCCGCCGGCGACGTCATCGGATTTCCTGCGCTTGCATCCACTTCGATGGAACAGGGCCGTGTCGCGGTTTGCCACGCATTCAGTTTGAAATACAAACAGCGCGTCGCTTCCCTTCTGCCAATGGGGATTTACACGATTCCGGAGATTTCTGCGGCGGGCGAAACGGAAGAGTCCTGCAAAGAAAAGAAAATCGATTATGTCGCAGGCCGCGCCCTCTACAAAAACAACGCTCGCGGCCACATCACCGGCGACACGGCGGGGATGCTGAAACTCATTTTTGCCCGCGCGGACAAAAAGCTTCTCGGCGTCAGCATGATTGGAGAAAATGCTACGGAGCTAATTCACATCGGGCTGACCGTGCTGGAGAAGGGCCTGACGATTGACGAATTCATCGAACAGGTTTTCAATTATCCGACGCTTAGTGAAACCTACAAATACGCTGCTTACGACGGCCTGGGCAATCTCGCCGGCCACAAACTCCGCGAAGGCTGATCTTCATGAAAAGACTTAACACAGAGCCCGCACAGGAAGAAAACACAGAGGAGAGAAAAGCAATGAGACTGACCGTCTCTCCCATTGTTTGTTTTGCTACACTTTTGGCGGTCACGGTATTTGTTGCTAACTCTCCTTCAGAGCCACAAGAAACGCCGCCGCGCACTTATCTTGGGTTTGACCGCAATGACTATCCCGGCGACGACGCCATGAAACTGCTCCGGCGCGATTTCGCCTTTACCGGCTACTGGCTTGGGAGTCCTCCTGACGATACGACGAACTCCTGGACGGGCAAGCGCGAGTTGCTTCGCTCCGAAGGTTTCGGTTTTGTTCTGCTTTTCGCGGGACCTACTTCCGGCCAGTTGCGTGACCAGCCCTACACGCGGAAGCGCGTCGCCGACGATACTCAAGCCGCTGCAGCGGCTGCTCGCCGCGAGGGATTCCCTCCTGGTTCGGTCATCTTCCTTGATATCGAGGAGGGTGGCCGTCTTCCGTCGACTTACTTCACCTATCTGAAAGCCTGGGCTTCCGAACTCGAGCGCCTGGGCTTCCGAGCTGGCGTCTACTGTTCGGGCATTCCTATTGACGAAGGCGAGGGGCTTACTCTCATCACTTCCGATTTTATTCGCGAAAAAATTAAGCCGACCGAGCTTGTCTATTGGGTCTACAACGATGCCTGTCCACCTTCTCCCGGTTGCAGCACGCCGCAGGATCCACCAGCGCCGTCCAAGAGCGGCATCGCCTTCGCACAGGTCTGGCAATTCGTACGTTCGCCGCGCGACAAGCAGACGGCCCGCCACTGCCGAGGCTACGCCAAAGATGGAAACTGCTATGCGGCGTTAGATACTGCTCATCGCTTCCATCTCGACGTGAATAGCGCGACTTCACCGGATCCTTCGGGAGGCGCGAAATAAGCCCGCGCAGCTTTTCATCACAAGAATAGAAAAAGGACAGGCACGCTTCTCCACGCGCCCGTCCTTTTTGGCCCAGACTGGTCTTCGCGAATCTTAGATTTGCCCCATTCCGCCGTCGACGTTGATTTCCTCGCCGGTGATGTACGATGCGTCCTGCGACGCCAAGAAGGCCACTACGCCAGCGACTTCTTCCGGCTGGCCAAACCGTTTCATCGGCACCTTTCCAACAATGGCTTTGGCGAATTCGTCCACCGCTTCCTTGGGAAGATTCGTCCTGCCAAAAATCGGGGTAACAATCGGTCCTGGCGCAACGGAGTTCACGCGAATGCCGCGGTCCACTAATTCCGCTGCGGCCGTTCTTGCCAGCGAGCGCAAGGCCGCTTTTGTGGCAGCGTACGCGCTCGCCCCGGCGGTGCCTTTCCGGTCCGCCACGCTGGTATTCAGAATGATCGAGGCGCCGTCATTCAGCAAGGGAATCGATTTCTGAACTGTAAAGTAGGCGCCCTTAATGTTGGTGTCGAATTGCTCGTCGAACAGGCTCTCGGTCGTCTCGGCAAGGGGCGCAAACTTCGCCACTCCGGCGTTCACGAACAAGATATCGATCTTTCCAAGCTTCTTTGAAACTTCCGAATACAGCTTATCCACTTCAGAGAGCTTGGAAACGTCGGCTTGCACAGCCAAAACGCCATTGCTGATCGTTTTTACGGCTTCGTCCAGCGTCTTCTTGTTTCGGCCCGAAATGGCTACGCGAGCGCCTTCTTCCTGTAGGCGTTTGGCTGTCGCCAGCCCAATGCCGCTATTTCCGCCGGTCACTACCGCTACTTTTCCCTCTAATCTCTTCATGTTGGCCTCTGTTTGTACTTGGGATTCGCTCGAAAGCCCTTCTCGTTTTCTCGCCTTGCCCGCTCTGGATTCCGAGCTTTCTACATTTAGATGAGTGTCGAAGTATATGGTTACACGCTTTTTCCACAGTGTCGCCTGGCGGGATTCCCCTGTGGCGGCAGAAACCGCAATTCGCTAGACTCCAAGCAGGGGCCAGAGAGCGCTCTGAAATGGACCGCTTGCAAATCGAGAGAATCTCCAAAGCGCTGGGCGATGAGACACGTCTGCGCATCTTTGAAGCCATTTCGCGCGGAAAGCAAATGAATTGCGGAGAAATCGTTTCCATGCGCGGGGTCACGCCGGCAACGGTCTCGCACCACTTGAAAATATTGAGTGAAGCCGGGCTGATTGCTTGCCGCCGAAACGGGCAGTTTGTTTACAGCGAGGCGGTGCCGGAAACGATTGATCAATACGGCCGGGCGCTTGCCAAGATTGCGAGGGGCAGAAAGGCGTCGCGACGCCGCTCATGAAAGCGATTTAGTTGGTGGGATTTCTGGGGAATTTGAAGTAGGGCAGACGCACGCCCTGATCGGTCACCTGGTCGGCGCGCATCGATGCAGGAGCTTCAAATCCGGCTGTTCCGCCGTTGGTGACGTAATCGTCTTCGTCCACGCCGTCGCCGCTAACGCCGAGTCCCCCAACCAACGTTCCGTTGCGATACAGGCCCGCGCTTCCCGGAAAGAAAACGATTCCGCTCTTGTTTGAGTTCGCCGCGCCGGCTTGAAATCCTTGCGTACACGGATTCGCGAGGTCCATGGTGTAGAGATTGAAGAAAGGACCGGCGCTGGAGCCGTCGATTCCGGGCGGATAGAGCGGCTGTGCGCCAAATCCGATCGTGCGATTCGTCACCGCAGTGCCCATGGGCACGCCGCCCAAATCAGCAAATGCTCGCGAGGCGCTGTTGAAGTAGACCATGTTCCGCGCCTTGGTCACCGCAACATCAATACTAAAGACTGTGGAATCCGGCATGCGGCGTAAACCGATGATGGTTCCGTCGAGGTCTGTAACGGCAATCACCATCCTGGTGCGCGAACCTAAAGGCAGCCGAATCGCGGCGCGCGCGGTGTTCGCGGTGGCTTCCGCGTTGTCTAAAATCTGAGTTACTTCCGTCGCGCTCAACCCGCCGATAGGTCCCGCTGACGGTGGAATCAAGTCACCTTCAGGGGGCTGCCCCTGACTGTTTGTGGGTGCGGTCAAGAAACTTCCCGTGCCGCCGACCGGGCCTGCGGAAAAACCAGCGGGAAGCGAAGTTTGATTTATGAAAGGAAGCGCAACGCCGCCGATGAAAACGACGCCAGGGACACCGGGAGCCGGGCCGAAAGTGTCGGTGGGACCTGTCCGCGCGGTCGTTGATCCTGAGAACGCGGCAAACTCCGCGATGTTCAGATCGCTTGGCGAAGTGACGACGCCAATTCCGCCGAGGACCACGTTCTTGTAGAAAATGGGCACGCCTCCGGGATTTACAGCTGTTGCGTTGGAATCGTTCGTGTCCGCCTTCCCGGTAATTGCGCCGGGACCGAATCCGCCTCCGAGCGAGAGCGACGGCGGGACTCTGCTTTGAAAATTCGGATCATTGACGAGCGTGCAGCCGCGATTCGTGTTTTCGATGCCGTATAAATCGGCAGGCGGCTGATTCGCGACGCCCGGGGGAAAGTGAATCCCGCTGATGAAACGGACCGTTCGTGAAGAGAGCGGCGCTTGATCGTTGCTGAAAAATGCACCGGTGCGCGCGAGAGCTACGGCCAGATCGTTCGCATCTTGAGTTTGCCCAAAATTTCCTATGGCGGTGGCCGGCGCGTTCTGGGTTCGAAAGACGCCGAGCACGAACCCGGCGCGGTCGACCACGGCGACAACCATGTCCACGTTCACGGAATTCACTGCGGCTTGGACAATGTTTTGCACATCGGAAACTTGCAGCGGCTGAACAATGAGAGGTGGAGGAGGAGAAACCTGAGCGTTCGTGCCCCCACCACAACCCAACAAGAGAAACGCGAGCGCCCCGGCGATCCCCAGAGACAGAAAGATGCCGACGACGAGCACTCTTCTTCGCGAGCGAAGCGCCTGCTGGGATTCGACAGGCTGGCGTAACTTGTGCGTGACGGCCATCGAGGGATCCTCTTCTTGTAACCCACGGGATCGCTCTGGCTCAACGAATTTGCGAATCTTCTGCAGCGTATTGGTGAATGGCGCGGCTCCCAAGGCTTGTTACTTGAATCGCTCCAGCCTTGCCGGAAAGGTGTTGCTCCATGGTGTTCCCTGTTGTTAGCTAGAACGCGACTCCTGTTCTTGCGGATCCATTCAGGCTGAACGAATGACTAGTCCTTTTCTGCGGCTATCGTGGCGCGCAGCATGCGCGACTTGCTGTTCGTGCTTCTTTTTCTTCGTTGCGCTGGGAGCGAAAGTTTTCCAGGAACAAGCACCCACCGCGGCGCACAGTTCGTCGAACGAATCCCGTGAGCAAGGCCCGCCACAACGCATTCCGCGCCAGCAAGCGCAAAATACGGCCGCGCTCGACGGCCAGGTGCGCGAAACGAATTCTTTGGGTAATCCGCTGCCCATTCCCGGCGTGGTCCTGACGCT
>Ga0209057_1003268_pt1 | contig 12077 bp, 8 predicted proteins | sample GraSoiAngelo_146_FD_185903 | JGI IMG/M metagenome (GOLD analysis project Ga0209057, IMG submission 185903) | Grasslands soil microbial communities from the Angelo Coastal Reserve, California, USA - 14_1009_05_30cm (SPAdes) (version 2) | ecosystem: Environmental > Terrestrial > Soil > Grasslands ... | reverse complement strand
ACCAGAGCGTCGTACCGGCCACGTTGGTGAGCGTGGCGCCGTTCTGTGTGTTCGCATCGAGCTGCGTCTGGTAGGTGGCGATGAGGCGCTGCGTCGGACCGATTACCGCCGCGGCGCTCAGCATGTTGAGTGTCAGCATGCACGCGGGCGCTCCCGCATAGCTGAGCGTGTAGTCCGTGCCAGCCGTGAGTGGGCCCTTGCCTGCGACCGGCGTGACGCCGTCCGCCTGGAAGACCCGAGCACTGAGCACTTGAGGCGTCATGTTGCACATGCCGCCCGACGTCCCCGTCGGCAGCTTGTCCACTATGGTCGCGTTCCACGCGTCGCTATTTCCGGTGTTCTGCACGTTGAGGGTGAACTGCCCCAGCTGACCAGGGTTCATCGTCGCCGGGCCGCCCTTGGTCATCACCAGGCCGGGCGCCGCGATGGTCAGCGGCGGCGACGAGACCCCCTGCTGTCCCGGCAGGGGGTAATGGAAGGTTCCGCCTATGGTCGTTCCTAACGTCCAGTTGGCCGTGTTGGAGAACTGCGTGCCGGGCGAGTTCGGCGGCACGGCGTTGTTGAGCACCACGGTGACGCTCAGCACGATCTGCTGCCCGGCTGGGATCGGGGGGAAACCGCTGAAGGTGAGCAGCCCGCTTGCGTTCGTGACCGCGAAAGGCACCGAAGCGCCGCTGCCCTTCAAGGCGGCGCTGCTATTCACGTAGCTGAGCGACACCCCAGTCGCATTAAGGTTGTCAGTGACCGCGACCTGGTCGACTTCGACGTTCGACCCGCTGGGATTGACCACAGCGCCGGTCGTCGCGCTGACCAGTTGTGGGAAGGTGAGCGTGTAGGTAAAGGGCACCCCAATCGAGACGAAGGGGGGCCCCGGCGGATTCTCTTTGTCGATCTTGTCGACCGGTACGAAGAGGTTCGCGCACGTCAAGATGTGCGCGCGGGTGGTGGAGCCATTGACGAACCAGACGAAATTCCCGTGTGACTTGTCGCAGGAGAGGTTGCCGACGAAATCGACGTTGTCGAAGACGACCAGCCAGCCCCTTCCGGTGCCGGAGAAGCTGATGTTGGAGGTCAGTGGGTTGGACGCTGGGAAGTTCCGGATCGTGCAATTTCCGTCGATATTGATCTGCGAAGGGGGAACAGGGTTGACAAAGCCATCGATTACGCCCCCGAAATTGGCGACACAACCGCCAACGGACTGCGCCCGTGCCGGGACGGCACTCAGCAGCAACAGTGCGAAGGGGAACAGCAGGATTTTGATCCAGCTGCCGCGCGGCTTCACATTGTTCGTGTCGTTAGAAGTCATCTACGCCCTCGTCCTACTCACCGAGACGATTTCATCAGGAACGAGGCAGTCCGCGCCTGGACTGGATTCCGGCGGTCCCGCCGTCGTAGGGTCCCCCAGGCCCATTAGACCGGTGACTTTGCGTCGCCATCTTTCGGTGGCTTTGCCTTTGTCAAAATCGCGTCGAACTTAACGGATCAGATTCGCAGCTTCTTCAAACCTCCTGGTGTCCATGCCAATCCTGCTTCGGCCGCCGGCTTCACGCCGCCGGAAGAAAGTCGATCGGGTACACGATCGTCACGGCCGGTACATCCTTGGCGCCGAAATTGATCGTCCGGACGCGGCCAACCACCTGCGTGGCGAGATCCGGCGCATCCATGTCAGTTGACTGCAGCACGCACATCGAAACGCTGCCGTCCGGCTCGATCGTCAGCCGCAGAACCATCTGGCCTTTCAGGGCTGGGTTATTGCGCAGCTCCCGGTTGTACAGCCGGTAGAACGATGCCTTGTAGCGATCGAACACGATCTGTATTTCTTCGTCGGTGCGGGCAGGACCCGGCCCGCCGCGTGCTTTCGGTCGGTCGGCGCCGGTGATCGGAGCGATTGGGCTGACTGCGCGGCCTGTCCCACTACCAATCCCGCCTCCTCCGCTACCGCCAGCGCCAGTGCCCCGGCCACTCACACCCCCACCCCCGTTCCTGCTCCTCCGCCACCGCCCCCCACACTGCGGCTCAGGGAAGCGACGTTGATGCCACCACTCGATCCCGGCGTATTGCTCGTCAACAACGAGCGTGCCGAGGGCCGGCCCACCTCATCGGCGGCAACGTGACGCGCATCGGCTCCGAGAGGCGCCACGACGGTGTCCTGTGCCAGGCTCGCGAACTTTTCTTTGAATGCCAGGATGCCGACGTTTCCCACCTTCGGCTTTGCCTCCGCTGGTAGGCCAACTTCAGGACCTAGTGGCAGTTCCGCTTTACCAGTCAAGTCTGGGCCTGCTGGGGCGTTCGGCTTCGGTTTCAGCGCAGGTGCAGGCGCTCCCGGTGGCGACCCAGCCTCACTCGCCCCTCGCGGTATCGGCCGCGAAACGGTTCGCGCGTTGACCGGGATTTCCGGTGGACGATAGAAGACGATGTCGAGTTCCTTGTTGGGTTGCTCGCTGCGAAACAGCGCTTGCGCCGGTATGACCATCAGCGCGGCCAGCACAAAGACATGGATCACCAGGCTTTTCGCCATGCTGCGGACCGTGGGAGCCCCGGATTTTTTGAGAATGCTCTTTGCTTCCATGGTTGTCACCAAGCAACCACCTCAATTGGCCGCGACAAATTCGATCTTCAAATCCTCAACGCCCGATTTCGCGAGATCAATGATGCGTAGAACCGCCTCGTAGTTCAGGCGATCGTCGACAGCCAGGAACAGAGCGCGCTGTTCCGCAGGCCGGCCGCCCAGAATCGCCGCAACGCGCGCGGGCAATTCGGCTACAGGGATCTTTTGATCCGCCAGGGTCACTTGACAGTTCTTCGGGATCCCCTCCCCTGTCGGCGGCGTGAGGATAGGGCACGCCGCGGAACCGATGCTCAGGATCAACTGGGATTCGGCAACCGGGGCCGACGTATCGGCGGAGGCTCGAGGGATATCCACGTCGTAGCCCTCTATCAGGAGTGGCACGACGACCATAAATATGATCAGCAGTACGAGCACCACGTCGACGAGCGGCGTGATATTGATTTCAGACTGCAGACTGGAACCGGAATCGTTGTTGTTGAATTGCATGATGTCACTTTCCTTCTGCGCCAGCACGCTTGGCGATCAGCCCCACCCCGCGAAAACCTGTTTGCTCGATCGCGACCATGACCTCGCGAACCTCGCGGAAATTCAGCTTTGCATCACCCCGGATCACGATCTTGGGGTTCGTCTCGGCGCCCACCGCAGCGCGGAGAGTTTCGTCGAAATGCTCGGCTGCGACAGGCTGGTCGTTGATCCACAGCCCCCCAGCTTCGTCTATGGAGACCAGGATGCGGCCTCTCTCGTCGCCCTGCGAGTTCGGTTTCGTCGTGTTCGGCAGGTTGACGTCCGGCCCCTTCCGCATCTGCGGCGCCATCACCATGAAGATGATCAGCAGCACCAGCACCACGTCGACGAGCGGCGTGATGTTGATGGCTGCTTGCATCCGGGCTGGCTCACCGAGTCGCATAGGCCGGGCCTTCTTTTTTGACCTTCGACGCCTTGACTTCATCCATTTCGTCGAGTTCAAGCCCCTTGAGCTCTGGCATTTTGAACAAGCGGTTCACAAGCTGGGACGAAGCCCGATTCATTTCGACATGGAAAGTCTCAAGTTTGCCCGTGAAGTGGTTGAAGGCGACGACGGCCGGAATTGCGACGAAGATACCGAGGGCCGTTGAGACCAGGGCCTCTGCGATGCCGCCCGAAACCACAGACATTCCGCCGGACCCTGTGGCCGCGATGCTCCGGAAAGCGTTGATGATTCCCACCACGGTGCCGAAAAGACCGACGAACGGGGCCGTGGAGCCGATTGTGGCAAGGAATCCGAGACCACTCTTCAACTGAATCAGCGTTTCGGAAATAGAGTCCCGGAGTGCGCTCGCGACGAGCTCGAGCGAAGCGGTCGGATCGCCTCCGCTCTGGGCCACGCCGTCGTACTCGACGATGCCCGCCGAGACCACTTGCGCCACGTAAGAATTCGGGTGCAGCCGCCCGGCTTCGACCAGATTCTGGACATCTCCTCCGTGAAGGAACTTCTTGAACTCGGGCTTGAACTTTACCGACTCGCGGAAGGTTGAAGAGAAGCGACGGTGCTTTTCTATGATCATCCCCACCGAAAAGACAGAAAGCAGGGCGAGGGAGACAATCACCGCGCCTCCGAATATACCGACGTGTCTTAACAGTTCAGTGAAATTCATGGTTTTCTCCTCTGCGCCACATTGGCGGGCGCTGCCGTGCTCCCATTCGTCGTCGCACCGCTGGGCCGCGCTGCTTCCGACCGAATTTCGTAGTAACTGAGCATTCGCATGAACACCTCTTTGTCCACGGGTCGCCTCGAGTCATCAAGCAACGTCGAGACGCCGGGGCCATTGCCGAGTTCCGAACTCTTCCAGGGAACGATAACCAGAGCTTTAGGCGCTTCCTGATTGCCCAGAATGGACATGCCGAGCGCCTTGCTTCCGGGGACGGACGTCAACTTCCCGTCTTCTTCTGTCTTTGGCTGCGGCTCTTCCGTCTGTTTCTTTGCCTCATCCTTCTGTGCCTCTTGTGTCTTTGCATGCGACTTTTCGGTTTGTCCCTGTGCTGCTTCTGTTTTTGGCTGCGCTGCTTGCTGCGCGAGTGCAGCCGTGGGCGCTAAGCCAAGGACCCCAAGCAAAATCCAGTGAATGCTAGTCTTCCTCATCGCCCCTCCTGTTTTTTTGCACGATTGCGAAGGTCGGCAATCCACTTGACGACCTCGGCGTCATCCGGAACGATCCGGCTGTACGCCTCGTAATGTGCCATTGCGCAGTTGTAATCCCCGAGATACAAGTCGCACAGAATCGCAAGGTTCCTGTGCGCATATTGAAAATCGGCGGACTGTGCGAGGGCCGCCTCATAACTCGCGCGCGCTTTCGCAAACTGTCCCTTGCGGCGCTGCACCATACCGAGTTCGTTATAGGCGACAGGCTGTTTTGGATCCGATTGCAGCGCCTTGTTCAGGCTGGCCTCGGCGCGGTCCAGGTCGCCGGTTCGCTCGTATGCCATTCCGAGATCGATGTGGGCCGCCGCCAACGCAGGCATCTTCTCGGTCATTTTGAGCAGCAAGGCAATGCCCGGTTCGTACCGCTCCTCCTTCAGCATGCCCACCGCCGACTCGTAGTTGGCGCGCGTTTCATCGGTGACGGCCGCACCCTGGGTGATCGCGTTGCCGGATGTCGGGTTGTTGGAGACCTGCGCCACCGGCGATCCCTCCACATGAGTGTCGATGGCGCCGAGGAAGCCGCTGCTCGTTTCGTGTTTCGCGTAACGGCCCGGCATCAGTTCGGTGAGCCTGCTGAGACTTTTCTCGGTCCACGGGTTGAAGACGCCAGCGTGCAATAGCTCCATGTTCTTCTCGTGTACCTTGATGGCTTTCTCTTCGAACGGAAACGCTGCCTCATCGAGCTTGTTCTTGAACTCCTCCAGGTCCTCTGGTTTCAAATCGCCCGGCCGCTCCGACTCGAGCAACGAGCGGCTGAAATTGGAGTAAGTCTCGGCCATGTAATACGTCGCTGCTGCCGTCACTTCGTCGATTCCGTAATCCACCAGCCGGTTCAGGGCCGCAATCGTGGCATCCATGCGCTGCTGCTTATCCTGCAGGCTGGTCTCGAAGGGTTGCCGCAGCTTCACGACGACGAAATCTCCATAGAGCTGCTCTGCGAGGACGAGCGCCGAACGCGCTGCTAGCGTCCGGGTCCGGCCGGTCCTTTCCGATCCGGCGCCCGCCTCGACGCTTACGATTTCTTCCAACTGGTTGTGATACAGCGTCTCGTCGTGCGCCGCCTTGTACATCTCGGCGATCTTGAACCGTGTCTCGATGGCTGTCTCTACCGGCTTAGGAAACTCTTTAACGTACCGCTTGTATGCATCCAGGGCGTGATCCTGGGAATTGGATTGCGCGTAGAGATCTCCCGCATCGAGTAGCGCCTCGCTGCGTAGCGCCGGATCGTCGGACTGGGATGCGATGCGCTCGTATTCGCCGGCGGCGTGCGACAACTGGGCGCTCTGCCGGTAGGCGTAGGCGATCTGCTTCGTGGCTTCGAGCTGCAGTTTGTTCTTCGGGAAGGTGGTGCGAAACGCTTCAAGCACATCCACCGCCGCCTTCCAGTCCTGCATGCGGATTAGCGCGGCGCCCGCGTCGTACTCAGCGGTCGCACGGATAGATGAGGTTGGCGCGGCTGTGCGAATCCTAAGGAAGTGGTCGGCTGCCGCGCGATAATCCTTGGCCTCATTTGCGAGCTCACCCTGTTTGTAAATCGAGGCAGCAAGGTTGTCGACGAGCGCGGCGCGCGACCCGTCGCCCTCCGGCGTGACCGTCAGCACCTGGGTGTAGGCGTGCTCGGCCTGCGGGTACTGGGCGAGCTCGAACGAGCCATGCGCAACCACAATCCACGCGGAACGCCGGATCGACGCCGGTGCGCCCGGATACTTATCGATGACGCGCTGGTCGGCCTCGATGGCAGCCTTGTAGTCCTTCATCTCGTACATGTCATCGGCGGCCGCTCCGAGAATCGCCGCGGCGTGTTCGTCCTGCGGGAATGCGTCGGCAAATTTGAGCGAGCTTGCGACGGTATCGCGCTTGACGGGGTCCTGCTGCTGCTTGTCGGCAATCTTCAGCTGCTCGCGGTATGCATAGATCGCGGCGTATCCTGCAGCTGTCGACTGCGGATGCGGCGCGTATGCGTAAGCCGTGCGCTCATACTGTTTGGCCGCCTCCCCAAAATCCTTGTTCTCCAAAAGCAGGTCGGCAAGCTGATAGTTGACGGATGCCGAATCAGCTTCCTTCGGGAAGGACTCGAGGTAGGCGCCGTACCATTGGCTTGCCTCGCGATAATTCGTGAGCTTCTCGTTCGGTTCGTTTCCGTTCTGATACTGGGCGTGATAGTGCGTCGCGAGGTCTTTCAGGTTCGTCTTCAGGTAGGCCAGTACTTCCGGCGACTCTTCCGGTTTGAAATGTCGCCAGTATTCGGCCTTCAGGCCGTACTTGGAAGCGAACTCCCGCTTCGACTCCAGCACTAGCTTGGGGAATCCGCCCTGGGTGAACGTATCAACGACGCGCATGCTGAACCGCGGCGCGGCGCGGTGGAATGGATAAAGCGCTACGAAGGCTTTGTACGTCTTCGCCGCATCGTCATAGCGGAGCTTGCCGAGATAGTGCTCACCGAGACTAGAGTAAATGCGGTCCTCATAGGAGCGATTCCCGAACTTGGAAAAGTATTCCGGCAGGGTCTCCGGCCCGCCGAGGTTGCTGAAGCTCAGGCTGATCACTCGGAATGTATCCGCGACACGGCGATCGTTGTCCTCATCATGCTTCCGGTCGAAGTCGTAGCCAATCGATACTTTGTAATCAAGCAGGGCAATATACTTTTGCAGAGCCTCCTCGTAGAATTCCTGCTTGTAGAGCGTCCATCCGAGCTTATAGAGAGCGAGCTCATGGTACTCGGAGGAGGGTCCCAGTTTGACGATGCCCGAATAAGCGCTTTCCGCGTCGCGGTAGCGCCTGCGCGTGAAGAAGTACTCGCCCCGCCTGAACTGCACTTCGTCGAGGTGGGAGGAATGCGGATTCGTGCGAATCAGGCGCTCCATTGTCTCGATGGCCTCTTCGGTGCGGCCGAGCTCGTCGTACGCCCGCGCCATCTGATAGAGGACCTGGTCGCTGTTCTTGTAACTGGGGTATTCGGTGAGCAGCCGGTTATAGAGAGCGATCGCCTCCAGTGGACCTTCGGCATCTGCGCCCGCGCGCACCGTGTCCGCCGGGGAAGCGCCAGCGTTACTGCCCGCTAGTATTCCTGCCTCCGCGGTCGTGCGCCGCTCGAAATCCTGATCGGATTCCCGCAAACTTACGCTGGCAGCTGCCGCGGCCGGATTAGGACTGCCGGTCCGCGAGCCCGCGAGTATCGGGGCGGGCTTCGGAGCGGCCATTTCCCGCGGCTTGGCGTTGCCCGTGCGAATACCGAACTGCTTCTCGAGTTGCAGGTCCGCGAGGCGCCGCATCGCCTCCGGAGTCATCGCGGTCTCCGGTGCCTCCTCGAGGAAGCGCCGATACTGCTGCATGGCCTGATCGAGGCCCTGTTCGACCTTCACTTCTTGCAAGTCCGGACGCACATTCCGCAGCTCCGCCAGCGTCCCTGGCGTCCCCACGGGCTTTATGGGACGCGCGGCGCAGGCGACCATGAAAACCGGCGCGATCACGACCGGAATAGCGAGGCGACGCATCAGTGTCCCCCCGCGTCGGACTGGGCGCGCGCGGCTCGATCGTAACTATCGGCGACGCCGAAGCGCGCCTCGGTCTGCTGGGCGACCAGGCGTTCCCGGCGGGCCTCGAGCTGGTTGACGGCGACGGTCTCGATCATGTGCCCCTGCCGGGCGATCAACATGTCGACACGCTGCAACGCGTCGTCGACGCGCTCGCGGAGCCGTGTAATCTGGACATCGTATCCGACATAGCTATGCGTCGCTGCCTGCCTCTTCCTAACGAAGGCGTCATACCGCTGACTGAGAGCATCAAGAGGTGCTTTCAGTTCGTTCAGGTGTACATATGCCGCGGTCAGCCGGTCGTTGTACTGGGTCTCCAACCGCCAAGTGAGCGCGCCGCGCAGGCGGGCCGCGCGTTGCCGAAGTGCGAGCGATTGGGGGTCGTCAGAGTGACCGAGCCGTTTCTCGATGCGTGCGATGCGTTCGCCGGCGATCTGCTCCTCCCCAGTGGCCAGATAATCTGGCCGCGGTGCGGTCAGCATGGCCTGCAGACGTTCGGCGAGGTGCTTGCGCTGCTCGACGCGAATGTGGATCTGCGAATCCAGTTCCCGGAACTGTGCGTCGACCTCCGGCAGCAGCGGCTCGTAGTTCTGTCCGCGCAGCCGGATGATATCGTCGAAAGCATCAAGGCTGGTCTTCCAGGCATTGAGTCTCGACCGCAGGTCCTCGAGGTCGAGGTAGTTGTGCAATGCGGTTTGGAAGTCGTGAGACGCCATCAACTCCATCAGGTAATAAGTCTCCGGCGCATCGGGCAAGTTGCGCAGGCGGATGACCCAGGTTTCGTCTTCCCGGCTCTCCTCGCGGATCAGCGCATTGAGAAACCGGCCCTCCCTGATGCTGCGGATCGATGCGTCGACTCTCTCGATCTGGTTGCTGAACAGCTCGAGCGCGTGCCCGTACAGGAGCGCGGCGCGACCGTGTAGGTTCAAGCTGGCGTACGCATGCGGTACGGCAAGTATGACTTCCTGAACCGCGGCATCCGTCGGCTCACGATCCACCAGGATGTTCCACGGCACGAGCGCGCGGTCATACTGCTGGGCCGAGGCCTCGGCCCAGCCTGCTCGCAGCAGAGCCTGGTTGGAGAACGGTCCCTCGAGATGGACGCGGTCCAGTGATTGTCTGGCCCGCTCAAAATTGCCCGATTCGAACAGCATAGTGCCCAGCACCAGGTTCGACTTGTCGCGGATGGCGATACTGGCCGGATCACTGGCTGGCATCTGCCCGGCCCTGTCTAGTTGCTCGATCGCTTCCTGCGGTCGACCGTCCTGCAACAGCGCGATGCCAAGGTTGTAGGCAACAAACCCGGCGAGGCGCTGGTTGCTCTTTAGCTGCACGAGCACCTTAACAGCCTCGCCCGACTGGCCTGTGGCTATATAGACGTTCGCCCGCAGGAAGTCGAGGTCACCCTTGATCTCCTCGGGCACCGTACCTTTGATCCGCGCCAGCGCCTGCAGCGCATCATCGAGCTGACCCTTCTGGAAGTGGATGCGGGCGAGCCTGAACGCGGCCTCGTTTCGTACCGCCTCATCGACGGCGCCTTCGAGCACCGCCTTGATGGCGCGCCCTGCGCGCTGGTGCATGCGATAGTCGAGCTCGAAGTCACCGACCGAGAATTCGGCGTCGTTGATGTGATAGTGAAGCGTATCGAGTTGGGGTTCGTCCAGAACGTGGTACTGGGCGAGCTCGGTGTCGAGCCGCTGGAGTGCATCGAAATACTGCCCTTGGTAAGCGTGATAGAGCGCCTCGCCAAAATAGAGGTCCCTCAAGTCGCCGCCGGTGGCCGGACAGACGGCAAGTCCCAAGGCTAGGGCGAGTCCGATGAGTTGGCGAGTCGCTCGCATCGATTACCAATCCCCAAGTGTGATCGAAGTGTTGCCGGAACGCGGTCCGGCCAGAGTCAGTCCGACCAGCTTTGGCTTCACTTCTTTGCGGAAAGTAAACTGTCCCGTGCGGCTGAAGTCGGCGCCGCCTTCAAGCTTGCCGTCGACAAACACGTCCAGCTTGTGATCCCCGGTCGCCACGTTGCCGACGTAGATCCGTTGCACGCCGCCCTTACGCAGGGCTTGGAGTTCTTTGGCGCTGTAGATGTAGTGCGCAACGAGTTGGCCGTCGATCTGGAGCCGGACGGCGTCAAGGCGCATCGTGTCGCCCTTGGCCAGCTCGACGAAGATCGCGACCTGTGTCCCTGACGGGTACAGCAGTTTCTCCTCCAGCTGGCTCAGCTCTGCCGACATGCGGAGGGAGTCTGACTTGATCTCCTGAATCTGTTCGTCGAGGCCCCTCATCTCCCGTTGGTCGGACGAGATGTCTTCTTGGGAAGGCTTCTGGACCGCAGCCGGAGGAGGCGCGGGTGTGATAATGACTTGGGCGCTGGCGTGGGCCGAGCCGCCCGGACCCGTAGCGGTGACGGTATAAGTGGTCGATTGAGAACGCTTCACCGTCGTAGAGCCGTTCGCCGCGACGGGGCCCACCGAGGGCTCCAAAGTGATGGACGTGGCGTTCGTCGACGACCACCTGAGCGTGACCGGTTGGCCCGCTTGGGCGGAAGTCGGCGAGGCGCTCAGAGCGACGCTCGGGGACGCTGGCGGCGCCGTTTGCGCCGCGGCAACAGGCTTTTTCCCGTTGGCCGTCAGCGCAAGCACGACCAAACCGAACAAGATCGCAGTGCGAAGTGAATGCAAACGCATCGAATTCACCCCTTGTGTTATGGAGCACTTACACGGAGCTGGATGCGCGCAAATGTCCCCCACGCATTGGTGCAAGGATTGCGGAATCGCACGACGCTGTAAACTGTTCTTAGGAGCGGAATTAGAACGGGGAGCGAGGGTACCAGAAGGACCCGTTCGTTTGGCCGTCATGGAACGCCGCGGAGAATTCGCAGCGGCAGGCCTGCAGACACAGTCTTACCTTGAGCGAGAGCACAACGTGCGACGGGCTGTGCTTGGCGTCGCACTTGTTTCCTCGAAAAGGCGGGGCCCTCGGTCTAGTTCAAGAATTCATTTCTGGCGAAGCCCTCGATGAGTACGCTCTTAAAGATTCAATTTCGATAGAAGAATATACAAAGATCCTGAATCGCCTCGGGCCTCGTCGACATTCACGGTTACGGCAAGGTACACCGTGACATCAAACCGCACAATCTCAAATTTGATTCAGAGAACGTCGTCAAGATTCTCGATTTTGTCGCGCCGATTGCATCTACTTGGACGCTCGTTTATAGAAACGCCAGAGGAGCGTGATTTTGATCCGATACTCAACCAATTCCTTGCTCACTCCATATCGCTTGGCGATCCTCAGAACAGGTGTACCCTTCATCAAACCCCAAAAGAGCGCGGCGTAGGGAACCAACGCGGCTGCGCCTAACTAACGTAAACGCCCGGCCTCAGATCGGCGTTCACCCACTGGGTCCGAATCCACATGCCGTGAAACCAGATGAAACGTATCTGAGATTAAGGACGATCCTTCACAAGAAATGTCAGCAGTTACCAAAGGCGTCGAGGGGCGTCATCTTGCTTGAACTTTCGTGCGAAAATCAGCCCGGTGCCAGCGAACTACGGTTTCGGGCGTGACGACGATTAGAGCTTGTTTCCATCCTGACCAGAATCGACTTACGGCGACCCAGGACAGTTTGTCGAATGCCCTCGGCACGGGCGTCGACGGTGCCGCTTCAACACGGCGAGCTGTTGAAAGCCCTGCGGGCTTACCCCTCGCGCCTTTTCTACTGCCAGTTGGTTCCGTACTGTTCGACCTCGTCGAGCTCCTCGAACCGCCTGATCTTCGCATTCTGTGTTCTGAGGTT
>Ga0209057_1003264_pt1 | contig 12084 bp, 13 predicted proteins | sample GraSoiAngelo_146_FD_185903 | JGI IMG/M metagenome (GOLD analysis project Ga0209057, IMG submission 185903) | Grasslands soil microbial communities from the Angelo Coastal Reserve, California, USA - 14_1009_05_30cm (SPAdes) (version 2) | ecosystem: Environmental > Terrestrial > Soil > Grasslands ... | reverse complement strand
CCCGAGTCAGCGCGACGCCGGCCCTCGATTATGCCGCGCTACTCACCGCCTCAATCGGCAGCTACTGGATCGCGCGCGAACTCGGCGCCGTCAACGTGCAGTGGTACGTGGCGGCACCTGGCCTCGCGCTCGTGGTCGGAGGGATCATGCTCCACGCCGACCGCCGGTTCACGATGCCGGTGCGCTCGATCGCCAACACCTGGATCGCTGTCGGGTCGGCCGGCCTCTTGGGGACGACCGCCTTCCAGACGCTGGAATCGACGGAGTTCGCATCGCTCTACACCGGCCTACTGCTCTGCGAGTCGGTTGCGGCGTTGCTGGCCGGCATCGCGACCCGCAGCCGGGCGCTGGTCCTGGCCGGCTCCGCCGGCGCCGCGCTGGCGAGCCTGCGGGCGCTCGTCATCCTGATCCAGGCGGTGCCGCTCTTCATCGTGTTCGGCCTCGTTGCGGTCGTTCTCCTGGCCGGGGCGGCGGCGCTTGCCGTGCTGCGCGCGCGGTTCGCCGACGCCCGTATCGCGATGACCCGCTCCTGGAACGACTGGTCGTAAGCGCTAGGCGACGCCGGCCGCCGACGGTGCGTGGGCGAGCTGGCGAAGGGAGAGCGCCAGTGCGATCAAGATCACGCCGAGCACGATGAGCCACGCCCCCAGTAGCCAGATCAGCGCCAGGAGGCCGGCGCCGGGGAAGACGGCCGCGATCGCTCCGAAGATGATCGATGCGAGCCCCGACCCGAACAGCAGCCACTCGTTTCGAATCACGCGGCGCAGCTGCACCGCGGCAACGATCCGGACGATCCCGGTGAAGATCGCCCAGGCGGCCACGACGTAGAGAAGCGCAAGCGCCGTGATGGCCGGCCAGACGACGATGACGATCCCAACGACCACGCTGATAATGCCTTCGGCGAGAGCCCAGGCTTGCCGGCCGCGAACGCCGGCCACGATGTTGGTCACCCCTTCGACCAGCGCGAAGGCGCCGAGCAAAATCACGAGCACGGCGACGGTCGGTCCCGGCCAGACGATGGCGATGACACCGAACAACACCGCGATGAATCCACGAAGGGCGATCGCACCCCAGTTACGCGTCATAGCTTCAAGCATGTCAATTACCTCCTGCTTCGATCATGAGGGCTCGTGCCGAAGACTGCCTCCCCCAGAGGAGGGAAGGCGAGGCTATCATCGAAAGAAGGGTTGAAGAGGGCGTAAGGAGCAAGGATGGCAAGCACCTGGGAAACGCTCGAGGAGCGAGAACGGCGAGTCAGGGGAACCCGGACGACGAGCACGATGGCGCGTGCCGCCCAGGAGATCCCGGAACCGACAACCCTCAAGGCCGCATTTGCCAACCGTCCTTTCATCAGTCGCGAGGACCTACGAAACATCGCGCGCCAGCACTATGAACGCCCGGTCATCAGCTTCTATTTGAACCTGGCGCCCCAGCAGGGAGTCCGATCTGACCCGCCGGTCTTCGTTTCGATCTTCCACAGCCTGCGGCATCGCGAGCTCGAAGCCCGCAAACCGTACATCGAAGAGCTACCGCGTGCGCACCGGCTCGCCGTCCCCGACGACCTCGCCGAGGTGCAGGCCTTCCTCGAGGGCTACCAGCCGGCGGGCGCGAGGGCGCTTGTCATCTTCAAGAGTGGAGACCAGTTGAACCGGGTCATGCCGCTGCCGGCGCGCGTAGCCGATTCGCTTACGATCGATGCCGATCCCTATATCGAACCGCTCGAGGCGATCATGGAGGAGCAGCGCCGCCTGCTCGTGGTCGACCTCTCGAAAGAGAAGACGAGCTTCTCGCTCTATGAGCTTGGCTTCGAGGAACACCTCCACGCCATCACGTCCTACGTCCCGCGTAGCGAGGTCGAGCTCTCTCGCGAGGACGAGGTCCAGCGGCATCGATTGACACATCTGCAATGGCACTTCAAAGCCTCGGCGCAGGCCGCCGAGCGTCTCTTCCGCGAGCGACGGTGCGAGCTGTTGGCGCTGGTAGGCGAAGAGAGGCTGGTCAAGGAGTTCGAGGACTACCTGGCGAAGCCACTCCGCGATCGCCTGCTCGCCGAGTTGCAGCTGTCTCCCGAGGATGGGCCGAACCAGCGGCGCGATGCCCTGGAGGCGGCGCTCGCGAAGCAGCGAGCGCAGGATGAGGAGGCGGCGCTGGGAGAGCTCGGCTTCTTCCAGGGACACGACCGCCTGGCGGCCGGACTGGAGAAGGTGTTGGACGCCGCCAACCTCTTCCTGATGCGTCGCCTCGTAATCGACAGCGAGCTCGCCAGGCCGGGTTACGTCTGCCGCGAACACCACTTCCTCGCCCTGGCGGAGGGCTCTTGCCCATTCGACGGCCAGGCCCTCGTGCCAGCGGAAAACGTCATCGATGAGCTGGTCGAAATGGCCCGTCTTCATGGCGTCGAGGTGATGCTGGTGGGGCAGCGTCGCGACCTGCTCGCGCCATACGATGGGGCGGCGGCCGTCTTGGTGACGGCGGTGCCGATGGAGGAGTTGCGCACCGTCAGCATTACGAGCCGATGAACGCTACCGCGAGCGAACCCGCCCTGATTCACTGCCCGAACTGCGGCAAGACAAACCGCGTCCGGCCCGCGGCCACCGGCGTCCCGCATTGCGGCAACTGTGGCGCGACCTTGCCATGGTTGACGGAAAGTGGCGAGGCCGAGTTTCCGGCGGTCGTCGAGCAGAGCTCGCTGCCGGTGCTGGTAGATTTCTGGGCGCCATGGTGCGGCCCCTGCCGCATCGTGTCGCCGATCGTCGAAAAGATCGCGAGCGAACTGCCGGGACGGCTCAAGCTCGCCAAGGTCAATAGCGATGACGCTCCGAATCTGTCTCGGCGGTTTGGCATCCGTGGCATCCCTACGCTTGTCCTGATCGATCACGGCACAGAGGTGGCGCGCGTCACGGGCGCGCTCCCCGCCCCGGCATTGCGCAGCTGGGTTGACGAGCATTTGCCCAAGCCGGCCGCCAAGCCGTCGGCATGACCGAGCTAGGGAGCAGGATGTTGCAGCAGCATCAGCGCCAGTGGCGAGGCGAGTGCCAATGCCGTGGCAACGAGCAGCAAACCGCTCGAGGTGGAGCCTGCGCCACGGACTGAGCGCCGGATGACCCAGCCAAAGACGATGCCGGCAATCAGCAGCCCGCCAAGCCAGACGAACAAGACGATCGGGCGCTCGACGAGAAACCCGGCTCGGGCGCTGATCTCGCGGACGATGACGGTGAGCCCGGTGAGGACCGCGACGAGGGCGATCAGGACGAGCATCGGTTGAGCGGCGCGTAGCCTTCTCATGCGGCGGGACCCAGCGCCGCGTCGAAGAATGCGACCACCCGAGTGATGTATTCGGCCCCAGTCTTCTTGAAGGCCTGGGCGTGGCGCGCGTTTGGCACGATCCAGGTCGTCACCTGGGAACCTGCCGAGGACGTGGCGGCGGCCTGCAGCTGGTGGAAGTTGGCGATCGGCACGTAGTCGTCCGCCGTGCCGTGGATCAGAAGCAACGGCCGCGGCGCGATCCTGGCAACCGTCGCAACCGGTCGGGCGGCGAAGAAGTCGACGCCGTAGAGGAGGCGGGCCATCACCAGGGCCGCAGGCGCAAAGACGCCGGGGACGCAGCCGATCGGTGCGACAGTCCGCTTGGCGAGCTCGCGCTCGAGAAGGGGGACCACTTCGGCGTAGGCGGAGTCCGAGACGACAGCGGCGATGCCCGGCTCTCGGGAGGCTGCCAGCAGCAAGGTGGACGCACCCATCGAGATGCCCAGCCCGCCGATGATGCGCGGCCGCCCAAGTTCTGGAAACGGAGGCGCGCCATGATGCAGGAAGTCCACGGTACCGAGGACGTCGCGCTGTTCCAGGGCTCCCATCGAAAGCGGAGCCGGCGGTGATTCGCCCATGCCACGCATGTCGAAGCTGAGGACGCCGAGGCCGTGGCGCGCGAGTTCCGCGGTCAGTTCCAGCAGGTGGTCGCCAGGACTCTCGCGGTTGGTTCGCGTTCCGTGAACCACGACGATCACGCGATCGACAGTGAGCCGGCCGTCCGGCAGCACGCCGGGAATCAACCAGCCTTTCAACATGATTTGATCTTCACGGCTCGGAAAGGTGACATTGGCGAAGCGCAGCGCCTGGCTGGCTGGAGTCTTGACGATGGCCTTGGGCGCCTCATAGACAAGCTGTTCGGCGATGTAGCTCGAGATCCCGATGTAGCCAAGGCTCAGCAGACCCGAAAGGATCAGCAATGCCGTGACGGCACGCCTCCACGCCATGTCGATGGAACGCGGCCGGTGCCCATTCGGTCACGCGGGTGTCAGCCGGGCTAAGCTGTGGGCAGCCGTGGCGAAGAAATACACTCTCGATGGGGGAACGAAGGCTTTCAACGCGTTCTTGAAAACCCTGATCCGCTTAGGTCTTCCGACCGGGCCAATGTTCATGCTTACGGCACCGGGCCGGAAAACTGGGCAGCCGCGTTCGACCCCAATCACGCCACAGGTCGATGGTGGGCGCCGCTACGCGATGGCACCCTATGGGGAGGTCGCCTGGGTACAGAACGTTCGAGCCGCCGGCGGCCGCGCCGGTTTGAAATCGCGCGGTCGGGAGGAAAACGTTCGACTTCAGGAGGTCACGCCAGCCGAGGCAGGACCATTGTTGAAGAAGTACGTCGAGGCAAATGCGAGGATCCAGCCGTTCTTTGACGCGAAGCCCGGAGATCCAGTCGAACGCTTCGCGGCGGAGGCCGGGAAGCATCCCGTCTTCGAGATCCTGCCGGGCTGAATACGATTTCCCTCCCCAGCTTGCGGGGGAGGGAAGGGTGGGGGTCCGAGCTAGAGAGGTTGCGGCAAGGTGACGTGGCGGCCGATGATCGGCAGGCGCGCGCCGTACTGGATCACGAGCGGCGCCAGCCGGCTCGTCGCCAGTTGCGGCCGTAGCGTGTTTTCGTAGTAATTGATCACCTGCGCGTACTGGCCGAGCTGCGCCAGCGCGACGGGGTGAAGCGAGGAGACGGCAGCGAGCTGGCCGAGCTCACCGGACGGCACGAACCCGCCGACCTGCGGGTTCTGCGCCAGCAACATCTGCATCGCGGTCACCTGGCTCGGCTGGATCGACCGCACCTTTGTCAGGGGATCGAGCACGGTGCCGGCACCCACGAGACCGAGTACAACCACGTACACGATCACGAAGGCGAGTGCGCCGTTCGTGGCGGCGCCCAATAGTTTGTCAAGCGAGCGCGTGAGCGGTAGGCGAAAGAACGTCATGAAGATCGTGCGGCCCGCGAATCCGACGACGAGACCGAGCGCAACGGGCAACAGCAGCATCGCCAGCGGCCGGGGAACGCCGGCCGGGATGATGCCGACCAGGCTGGGATGCGTCGCGACGATCCAGTAGCTGAGCAGGAAGGTCCCTTCCGCCAGCAGTGGGCCGATCAGGCCATTTTTCCATCCAATCAGGATGCCGAGCCCGATCACCACGACGATCGCGAGATCAACCAGGTTCATGCGGCGACGCCATTGTCGCCGATGGCGCCGTGGAACTCAACCACGGGCGCTGGTGCGAGCCTTGCCCAGGCCCTTGTGGAAGCCGACGACCTTGACAAATCGCTCCAGAGCCTTTTGGTCGCCCTTCTCGATCTTGACACGGCCACTCGCCAGGGCGACCGCCGGCGTTAGCAGCTGGAACATCAATGCGTTGAGTGTCTCGACTGCCATGGTCAGGATCGCATCCGGATTGGTTGCCCGACCCTCGCTGGTGCTGAGGCGCCCGCCCGCGACTCGAACCTCGAAGACCAGGTCGGCAATGCGCACCTCATAGGTCTCGGTGAGCCCGGCGGCGGCCTGTGGGTTGAAGACCCCGCGCATCGCCACGAAATAGGCCCGCGGAACCAGGACGTCGGTTTTTCTGGGTGGGCCCATGAAGCGCGCGCCCCAGCGCCCCAGCGCGACCACCGAGGGTTCGAGCGCCTGACCGGCTTCCGTCAGCTGGTAGACAGTTGAGCCGGCGGGAGGAGGCAGGATGGTGCGCTCGATCAGTCCGGCGCCCTCCAACTCGCGGAGCCGATCGGCGAGCAGGTTCGTTCCGATCCCAGGGAGGCCGGAGAGCAGGTCCTTGTAACGCTTTGGCCCCAGCAGCAGATCGCGGACCAGAAGCAGCGTCCATCGATCGCCGATGACGTCCAGTCCGCGCGCGACGGCGCAGTACTGGTCATAGCTGCGGGGAGCTGATTTTGCGGCTCGAGCGACCATTGACGATATTGTAGCATGCGCTTGACTTATATCTAGTGATCGCTATATTCTTGTCAAGTCGATATTTCCTTGAAGGGAGGAAACGAAAATGGCCATCACGGATCTGGCTGTCGGTCGATCCCGGCCCATCTGGACGCTCGTACTGACGTCGCTCGCCTTCTTCATGGTCGCCCTTGACACGTTGGTCGTGGTCACGGCCTTGCCGGCGATCCAGCGCGATCTGCATGCCAACCTCTCCCTGCTCGAATGGACGATCAACGCGTTCACACTGGCCTTCGCGGCCGGCATCATCACGGCGGCCGCGCTTGGCGATCGCGTCGGGCGGCGTCGGATCTTCGCCATTGGCCTCGGGCTGTTCACGCTTACGTCGGCGGCCTGCGCGCTGGCGCCAACAACCGGGTTGCTGATTGCCGCGCGCGCCGTTCAGGGTCTCGGTGCGGCGATGGTGATGCCCGTCAGCCTGACCATCCTGGCGTCGGCCTTCCCGCCCGAGCGCCGCGGCGCCATCGTGGGAATCTACGGTGGCATCGGCGGTCTCGCCATCGCCAGTGGCCCGCTGGTGGGCGGCGCGATTACGCAGGGACTGGACTGGCACTGGATCTTCTGGGTCAACGTGCCGATCGGTGTGATTGCAACGCTTCTCGCACGCCTTCAGCTTGCCGAAAGCCGCGGCCCGAGTACGCGACTTGATTTGTTGGCTGCTGCGCTCATGTCCGGCGGCGCCAGCGCTATCGTCTGGGGTCTGATCCGCGCCGGGGAGGTCGGCTGGGGGAACGGGCAGGTTGTCGCCTCGCTCATCGTCGGCGCGCTCCTGATTGTCGGTTTCCTCGCGTGGGAGCGGCGAGCGACGCACCCCATGCTCCCGCTGCGGCTGTTCGCGAGTCGAGGTTTCGCCGCCGCCAATGTCACCGCGTTTCTCATGGCCGGCGCCATCTCCGCTGCGGCCTTTCTGATCGCACAGTACTTCCAACTCGCCCTCGGTTATTCGCCGCTCGCGACCGGTCTGCGCCTTTTGCCGTGGACCGCAACGCCGCTGCTCATCGCTCCGCTCGCCGGCCTGCTATCGGACCGCATCGGCGCGCGGCCGGTGCTCGTGGTGGGCATGCTGCTGCAGGGCGTCGGCCTTGCCTGGATAGCCCTGTCCGCCGCAACGGGGGCGACGGCCAGTTACGCGGGGTTCGTCGTGCCGCTGATCGTGGCCGGTGTGGGCATCTCGATGGCACTCCCGATTGCGGCCACCGCCGTCGTGAGCGCCGTCTCGCCGCACGACATGGGGAAGGCTTCGGGCGTAAATAGCACGCTGCAGCGGTTTGGTGGAGCGTTTGCGATTGCGCTCGCCGCCGCGGTCTTCACCGCTAATGGCCATCTGGGGACGGCCGCGAGCTTCACCTCCGGATTCCGGCCGGCGCTAGCGGTGGTCGCGGCGCTCTCTGGGCTCGGCGCCATCACCGCGCTCGGGGTCAACGGCCGTCGGCGTACGCGGCCGACAGCGCAGGCGGACATGGCCCAAGCCGTGGCGGTGGCATCCTGAGCCGGCGCGATGAAAAAAAGGCCAGACCAGGCACGGAGAGGAGACGAAAAGGGTGAGGGCGGCCTTGGAGGTCGTCCCTAATTCGTGGCGCCATCAGGCCAACCATTCGTCGAGCGGGACTCGCGCCCCGAGTGCGGAGAAGTCGCCACGATCACGGATCGCCTCGGCCGCGTCGGCCATCGCTCGAACCGCGACCCACGTCAAGCTTCCGCCGACACTCACCCGGCGCGCGCCGGCAGCAACCAGGTCAGCGAATGAGAGACCCGGAATGGCGAGCACGTTCACCGGCTTCGACACGGCCTTGCAGACAGCGCGAATCTCATCGACCGTGCGCAGTCCGGGCGCGTAGAGGACATCCGCCCCCGCGTCCTCGAATGCCCGCAGACGAGCGATCGTGTCGTCGAGAACCGGATGGCCGCGGATATGGTTCTCGGCCCGCGCCGTCAGCGTGAACGGAAACGTCAGCCCGCGCGCCGCCTCAGTAGCCGCCGCAACCCGCTCGGCGGCGTGCTGTAGCTCGTAGATGCGGCCGGCGGGATCGTAGTCTTCGATGGATCCACCAACGGCACCGGCTTCGGCAATGCGCCGGATCGCGAGCGCCGCGCTCTCGGGATCGGGGCCGTAGCCGTTCTCCAGATCGACCGACACGGGTAGATCCGTCGCCTGGTCGACGGCCGCGGCATGCTCCACCACCTCGGCCAGTGTGGCCTGGCCGTCCAGGCGGCCGAGGGTGAACGCGAAACCCGAGCTTGTCGTCGCCAGCGCCTTGAATCCGAGCGCCGCCATCACGCGAGCGGAGCCCGCATCCCACGGATTTGGAATGACGAAGGGCTTGCCGGCGTGCAGTGCCCGAAACTCGAGGGCCTTCTTCTCCTGTCGGTTCACGGCCTTACCTTAGCGGCGAAGCTGCGGGGCCTGCGGCGGTGAGCTCGCGACGGCCGTAATGCGCACAACGCGCCCTGATGCCTCGCTCGCGGCGAAGGCCAGCAGCCGCTCACCCTCTTCCGCCACGGCCACGCGATCGGCCTTCGACAGGCGCCGGAGGGGCTCGATCGTCAGGGTTGCGGCATTGCGTCCGCGCTTGATCGTCCAGGTCGCCTGGACGAAACCATCGACGAGAAGCGTCCCGGTAAAGATCACATAGCGGTAGGCGTAGTCGATGACCCGGGTGCGGTCAGCGTGACCGATCAGCAGGTTGTCGTACTCGGGGAGGAACCGCGGTGGTGCCGGCGTGTTCGCATCGGGCAGCGGGCCATCCGGCACGTCGAAGAGCTCGCGGCCGCGTTCGTCCTGAAACGTTCGAAGCTTGGGGCGCAGTTTCTCGACGACGTCTCGGAGCCCGGTCAACCCCGACCACGCGGTGACGTCGGCGACGCTGGCGGGCCCGAACGCCGCCAGGTAGCGTCTGACCAATTTCTCATGCGAGGGCTTGGCCGCGGGCGTTCGCCCAAGCCAGTGCTCGGCCGACGTCCAGGTCGGCTGACCGCTCTTGCCCCAGATACCGCGTGGCGGCACCTGGACGATCGGGATCAGGTGCCGAATCACGTAGGCGAGCGACGTCGGGTCACGGTCCGGCCACTGTTGCTGCAGCAATTTGCCGAGCTCCGAAAACGTGCGCGGTTTCTCTTGCAGCCACACGCGGGCCTGCGCGACCACCGCGCTCAAGTCCACGCCAACCAGGTTGCGGCCGAACGGCGAGCTCTTCAGCGTGCGTTCGAGAGTCGCGGGAAAGAGGGGATACAGCGCCAGGCCGTCGCGGGCGGTCACCAGGTGGATCGTGTTGCGTAGCAGACCGAGACGCACGGCGCGGCGCTCGTTGATCAAGTCGGCCAGCTCGCTCGGTTGGAATCCTTCGAGCCGCGTCCAGAGTCCAACATACGGTGAATTCGGCACCTGGGCCTGCATCCCGACGAGGTGCTCGATCTCCTGGGCGGCGGATGCTTTCCGGCGGCGGAGTAAGTGTTGTCGCTCGAGCAGAGCGCGGTTGAGCGCCCGCTGGGTGAGGATGGGTGCCGACCGACGCGATAGCGTCAACGGAGGGAGCGGCGGTGCGTCAGAGCGCCGTCGACCATCGCACCGACGACCAGGATGGCAACCACCAGGGCGACCTGTGCCAGGGGCGTGATGGCCATGCCGACCAGGGCGGTCGGAAGGACCAGGGCGGCGATGACAAGCCGGACGCTGATGGGGCCGCTGTGCAAAAGCCAGCGGAACAGCACCAGGCCGATCGCGTAGGCGGCCACGCCGGTGGCCAGGAATAACGCCGTCGACAGCGCGGCCGGCTCGTTGTAGGCGACGACCGCCAGCTTCATGCCGGCGGCCACCACGACAATGCCGCCGAGGATCGGCAGGAAGATAAAGCCGAACGCCTGCACCGCCAACCACGGTCGCCGCTCTTCCGGCGCAACCTCCATTGCCTGCGCCGCACGCTCCTCATCGCCATTGAAGTAGAGCCACCAGAGCGAGGCGGCGAGCGCCAGGCCCAGGAGGGCGGTGAGGATCCGGCCGGCGGGTAGCGCCGCAGTGCCGAGCCCGATACCCACCGCCACAACGGATTCGCCGATCGCGATCAGCAGGATCAGACCATGACGCTCCACGAAGTGGCCGACGCGGATGCGGAAGCCGGCCGTGTTGCTGAAGTACGGCGTGGCCCAGTGGAGCACGAAGCTGACGACGAACAGCGTCCAGCGAAGGCCGCCGTTGGTGAAACCCGCGGCAAGCAAAAGGACGGCGGTAATCACGTTCGAGGGACCGAGAACCCTCAGCGCCTGGATGGCGGTTTGCTGCGAGGTCCTCATGAAGACCCCGGTGTGCACGAGCGTGACGATCATGTAGCCCACCCCGAAGGCGATGCCGCCGGCGCCGAACGCCGTCGGGATGGCGAGCGCGATGAGAAGGAATCCGCTCATCCCAACCAGCAACAGCAAACGGACGCCGAGCTCGCGCGGGGGAACCGCATTGGTCAACCAGGCGTAGCCGCCGTACATCCACCACACGTTGCCGAAGATCAGCATGGTCTGGAGGAGACCGATGAGGGTCGGCTCGCGGGCGAGCAGGCTCGTCAGTTGCGTGATCGTGAAGACGAACACGAGGTCGAAGAACAGCTCGAGCGAGCTGACGCGTGGTTGGGCCGACGCTGCAGAATAGGAGGTCGGAATGGCCGGATTCACTGACCCCGAGATTACCTCCCTGCTCGAGGATGAGCGGGAAGCCGAACGGCGGTTCGTTGACGAGGCCGCCAGCGAGCCCGATTTTCCTCGCGGTTGGTCGGCGGCGTTGCTCATGGCCCACATTGCCAGCTGGCGGACTCGGCTCCGCGATAGCCTGATCGAGGCGAGCCGTGGGCTGCCGGTTTCGGGGCCGCCTTCCGATATCGATGCCTACAACGCCGCCGAGCTGGCCCGCAACGCGAGGATCGCGCTCGACGCGGCGGCGACCGAAGCGGACATTCGGCTCGGTGACCTGCTGGATCTCTGGGCGACGTTCGGAAACCGGCCGTTCGCCTGGTTCACCGCGAAGACCGCCGGCGAGGCACTCCTTCGCAACAGCTACATTCATCCGCGACGCCACCTTGCCGAGCACTACGTGGAACGCGGCGACCGATCACGCGGCGCGCACATCAAGGAGGAAACGATGGAGGCACTTCGCCGGATTGGCGCGCCGGAGAGCGTGACCGGCGTCTGGAGTTAACGTTTAGCTCGTGACCGCAGATGGGCGCCGCTATCGCCTGCGCTGGGTTGACGTGTTTACGGAGCGACCGCTGCTCGGCAACCCGCTCGCCGTGGTGCTCGAGGCCGATGGGCTCAGCGATATCGAGATGCAGGCGATTGCGAGAGAGACCAACCTCTCGGAGACGACCTTCGTCCTTCCGCCGGAGAAGCGGGAGCACGCCGCCAAGGTCAGGATCTTCACCCCGCACGTCGAGCTGCCATTTGCCGGCCACCCGACGGTCGGCACGGGATGGGTGCTGATCGACGAGGGCCTGGTGGGGTCCGATGCCTCGGCGTTCACGCTGGAAGAAGGCGTCGGTCCGATATCGGTGCGGGTCGATCGGGCCGCGAGATCACTCGTTCTCTGGATGTCGCATCCGCCGGTCAAGTTTGGCGAGGTGATCGAGGAGCGAGAGGAGATGGCGGCCGCCCTCGGCCTAACGGCCGCCGACTTGCAGTCGAACGTGCCGATGCAGGTCGCCAGCACCGGCGTGCCTTTCTTGTACGTGGCGCTCAAGGACGCCGCCTCTGTCGACCGCGCCGTCTCGAGAGGCGATGCCTTGACGGCCGTCCTGGATCCGCATGGATTGCCACCCGTCCTCCTGTTTGCCGCGGTGGG
>Ga0209057_1003262_pt1 | contig 12086 bp, 8 predicted proteins | sample GraSoiAngelo_146_FD_185903 | JGI IMG/M metagenome (GOLD analysis project Ga0209057, IMG submission 185903) | Grasslands soil microbial communities from the Angelo Coastal Reserve, California, USA - 14_1009_05_30cm (SPAdes) (version 2) | ecosystem: Environmental > Terrestrial > Soil > Grasslands ... | reverse complement strand
TAGTGGCGCACTTCCTTCAGCAAGCCGCCGAATGCGTTCTTGACCGCGCCGGTCGTGCGGGAATGGCCATGGGTGTTGTGAAGGATCACTCCGTTCCCGACAAACGCTTGGGTCCCCTCGACCGACAGATCGTAAAGGAACGGCACGTCAGCCGGCTCGGTTACGACATCCTCAATCCGGTCCCACGCGATATCTTCGCTCGCCAGAAATCTCATGTAGGCGATCTCGTCGGCAAATCGGCCGGACGAATCGAGGCGGTCGAAGCGCTCTATGAAGTAACGGGCGACCGGGCGGGTCGGCTCGGTGTAGCCGTTCTCGATATTGTTGACCGAGCCGGGTCGACCCGCACTCTCCTGGGTCAGCCCCAGTCCGCAGCGCACCATCCGAAACAGCGCTGGAGCGATCGGAATGGTGTCCCAGTTACTCGGGCGCTTGCCGGCTCGACGCCGGGCCGCCAGGACGTCAAGGTTCCCCTGCTTGTGAACACAGCGGAACGTCACGTACCCGGCGAGTGTCACGACATCGTCGCCATAAATGACGTTTTGCGCGTACTCCCTCTTCTCGGTCATCCGTCCATTCGTCGCTCGACTCCATGTCGTGCCGACGAATGAGATGATGCCGAGGCGGGATAGAAGCATCTGGATCTGCCGGGCCAGGCGCCGGCTCTTCGTCGTCGCGGAGACCCCGCACTTGTCCACGGTGCCGTCGCCGTCGAAGTACGCTTGGAGGAACGCAGCGATCTCGGCGTCGGGACACTTGAACAGCAGGTCAGGCACGGTCTTCGTCGCCGAGTTCGTCGGCACCGTGAAGCCGAGCGTCTCAAAGAATGGGCGGAGGTTCAGCGCGTCGAAGTAGATTTCGTTGCCACGCGTCCTTGGCTTGACACCGAAGAGTGAGCGGCAGAGCGCGATGTAGTCATCGCAGACCTCGGGGTCGGTGTTCGCGAACGAGACTCGATAGGAGCCGCTTGCGTCGTACGCGTAACCCTCGGCGATGAAGTAGCCCATCCAGCGCCAGAACTCGGGTGACGTACGCACGGGCGCTGTCGCCCAGACGCGACGCCATCGAGACTGAATGCCATAGCGGTGGACGATTCCGCGAATCGTCTCCCAATGCGTCCCGAGTTCGCGGGCGAGCTCTGTGATCGTCGCTCCATCCAGATACGCGCGGATGATCTTCCGCTGAACGTGGACGCTGTACTTACGTCCGGGGCGGAGCCGGAGTCGCTCGACGTTGATCGCTTCGTGGCCCAAGGAGGCAACGCGCGGCAGGATCTGAGGCGCGCCATTGATGCGGATCCGACGTGCCACCGCGATACGGTCGCCAACGCGGATCTCTCCTGCCGGCCGCCATCCCTCCGGAGTGAGGAACGGATGCCGGCGTGATGTCGTGACCTGTCGGCCGGTGCGGGTTCGTATTGTCCAGACCGCCTCGTCAGTCAGTGGTGTGCGCCAGAAGTGCGTCGCGTGTCCGCCGGTCAGATCGCCTCCAGAGAGAGAGACGACTCGAACCTCGCCTTCACTCACCCGGTCGCCGTCCGGAAGGTCGTGGGCGGGCTCCCGGACTTGCCACTCCTTGATCAGGGCCTCCGCCCTCACCATGCTTCCATCAGCGAGGAGGATCTCGGTATCCGGGTGCACGCACTTCACCGTCGGCAGGTGCAGCACATTTTTCCCCACGTACATCTTCGGGATCTCGATGCCCTCGGGAAAGATCGCGTTCAGCTTCAGGAGCGGCGACTGGAACTTGTAGACGGTCCACTCGACGCCGGGCAGCGGGATGAACGGCACGCCGTGACGCTCGAGCACCGGCGACCACCTGTTGTTCCGGCAGCCCGCGATCGGCTCGGTGACGACCGTCTTGTTCTCGACGGGAAAGATCCGGCGGCGGTCGTAGCCGTCCTCGAGCAGGGTCGTCAGCACGCCGTCGACCTGCCACGGCTGGCTCGAGCACGCCGGGAAGTACTTGGTCCACGAGAGGTTGAGCTTGAGGATCAGATCCTGATCGCGGTGGAGCACCTGGTCGTACTTCACGAGGCGCATCAGTCGCCCGTAGTCTTCGACGACGGTCTCCGGACGCGTGCGGAGCAGAGCAACCGCGCTGGGCATGATCTAGGTATTCTACTCCAGCCGTGCGCCGTAAATGATCAACAGGACCGCGCAGATCCAGCCGATCGTGTTGATCAGGAGCGCGCGGTCGCCGAGGAGCAGCTCCGAGGGATTGCCGCCGAGTTGCCGCTGGTAGAGCAGGTACAGGTACCGGAAGACCCCGTAGAGCACGAACGGCAGCGTCGCCGGCAAGAGGTGCGTGCGGAACTTCGCCACGGTCTCCGGCGACATCGTGTAGAGCGCGTAGGCCGTCACCGTCGACGCGGTGACGACGGCGATCATCTGATCCAGCAGGGCCGGGCTGTACTCGGCCAGGATCGGGCGATGGAGCGCGGCGTCACGATCCAGCGCCAGGTACTCGTAGCGCCGCTTGCCGAGCGCCAGGAACAGCGCCAGGAGGATCGTGCAGATGAGGAGCCAGCCCGACATCTCGACGTCGATGACGACGGCGCCGGCGATCGCGCGCAGCACGAACCCGCCCGCGACCACGATCACGTCGACGATGACGACGTGCTTGAGCCAGGCGGAGTAGGCGACGAGCAGGACCACGTACAGGAGGGCCGCGATCAGGAAGCGGCGCGAGAGCAGCGTGCCGACCCCGAGGCCGGCCCCGATGAGCACGACCGCCGTCGTGAGCGCGGCGCCGACCGACAGGCGGCCGGCCGCGATCGGGCGCAAGCCCTTGCGTGGGTCCAGGCGGTCGCGTTCGCGGTCGGCCACGTCGTTGAGCAGGTAGATCGCGCCCGACAGCGCGCAGAACACGGCGAATGCCGCCAGCGACGTCCACACCGCGTCCGTGAACAGCCGCTGCGAGAAGACGAGGCCGGCGAAGACGAACAGGTTCTTCACCCACTGGCGCGGACGGAGCGAGACGAAGATCGCCGAGAGCGGCACTAGAGGCGGACGACGTGGCCCGTGGGGGGCAGGCTCCCCGTCGCGTTGCGCGTGTCGATCACCAGCGGCGCCTCCCGGACGATCGCCGCCCAGTCGTAGCCGGCGTGGGCGGTCAGGATCAGCACCACGTCCCGCGCCGCCAGCCCCTCGGGCCAGGCGCACGACTCCAGGGTGGCGGTGCCGACCGCGATCGACGGCACGTACGGGTCGTGATAGGCGACCGTCGCGCCCTTCGCGCGCAGGAGGTCGATGATCTCGAGCGCGGGCGAGTCGCGCGTGTCGGCCACGCCCGGCTTGTAGGCGACGCCCATGACGAGGACGCGCGCGCCGCGGAGCGCCCGACCGCGATCGTTGAGCGCGTCGACGACCATCTCCACGACGTACGTCGGCATCCGGCGGTTGATCTCGTCGGCGAACGTGATGAAGCGCGGCTCGTAGCCTTCGAGCCGCACCTTCCACGAGAGGTAGTGGGGGTCCGACGGCAGGCAGTGGCCGCCGAGGCCGGGGCCGGGATAGAACGCCATGAACCCGAAGGGCTTCGTCGACGCCGCGGCGATCACCTCCCACACCGAGAGGCCCAGGCGGCGACACATGATGGCGAACTCGTTGACCAGCGCCACGTTGACCGAGCGAAACGTGTTCTCGAAGAGCTTCACCATCTCGGCCGCCTCGGGCCGCGACACCGGGACGACCTCGCGCACGATGCGGGCGTAGAGCGCCGCGGCGAGGTCACGGCACTGCTCGGTGGCGCCGCCGACCACCTTGGGGATGTCGCGCAGCGTCCAGCGGCGATTGCCGGGATCGATCCGCTCCGGCGAGAAGGCCAGGAAGAAGTCCCGCCCGGCGGTGAGCCCGCGCGCCTCGAAGCGCGGGCGCAAGACCTCCTGCGTGGTGCCGGGATACGTCGTCGACTCGAGCACCACGAGCTGGCCGCGGTGGATGATGGCGGCGATCGCGTCGGCCGCCGCCACGATGAAGGAGATGTCGGGCTCCCGCGACTTACCGAGCGGCGTGGGCACGCAGATGACGATCGCGTCGGCCTCCCGCAGCGCTCCGGTGTCACCGGAGGCGCGGAGATGCCCGGCCTGGACGAGGCGCCGAGCACGGTCGCGCCGGATTCGGCGAACGCGACCGCCAGCGGCAGGCCGACGTAGCCGAGCCCCATCACGCCCACGGTCGGGCCGGCCGCGATCCGCTGCCGGAGCGTCTCCGCCGGCGTCGTCACAGCCGCGCGCACACGTCCCGCACCGTGGCGGCGACGGTCTCGACCTCGTCGTCGGAGAGCTCGGCGAAGCACGGCAGCGACAGCACCTCGCGCACCGCCCGCCGGGCCTCGGGCCAGCGCCCGTCGCCGCCGCCGAACACGGGCTGATCGGGGACCGTCCCCGGGTAGTAGACGGCGGTACCCACGCCGCGGTCGGCGAGCGTCTTGGCGAGCGCATCGCGCTGCGAGTGCCGCACCGTGAAGAGATGGTACACGTGACGAGCCTCCGGAGCCTCGTTCGGAAGCTCCAGGGGCGATCCGGCCAGCGCCGCGCGATATCGGGCCGCGATCCGCCGGCGGGCTTCCGTCCACGCCGCCAGGTGCTTCAGCTTGACGCGAAGGAGCGCTGCCTGCATCTCGTCCAGCCGGCTGCAGTAGCCGAGCTCGACGTGCTGGTAGCGTCCGGTGTCCCCGTGGTGCCGCAGGCGCCGGAGCCGTTCGGCCACGTCGTCGCGAGCGGTCACGACCATCCCGGCGTCGCCGCACGCGCCGAGGTTCTTGGTGGGATAGAAGGACAGGCACGCGGCGTCGCCCCAGGCGCCCACCGGGCGGTCGCGCCACGCCCCGCCCACCGCCTGGGCCGCATCCTCGATCACCGCGAGGCCGCGGTCCCGCGCCAGCTCCACGACGCGGTCCATCGGGGCCGGGTGGCCGTAGAGGTGGACTGGCATGATCGCGCGCGTGCGCGGGGTGATCGCGCGCGCCGCGGCGGCGACGTCGAGCGCGTACGTCCGCGGATCGACGTCGACGAAGACCGGCGTGGCGCCGGCCATGACGATGGTCGTCGCCGAGGCCACGAACGACAGGGCCGGCGTGATGACCTCGTCGCCGGGCCCGACGTCGAGCGCCGCGATCGTGAGCCGCAGCGCGTCGGTGCCGGAGGCGACGCCGATCCCGTGGCGGACACCGCAGAGGGCCGCCAGCTCACTCTCCAGCGCCTTGCCTTCTCCGCCCAGGATGAACTGGCTCGAGTCCAGGACGCGGGCGGCGGCGGCGAGGAGCTCGGCCCGCAGCGCCGCGTGCTGGCGGGTCAGGTCGATGAAAGGAATCATTTGAACCTCGGTCCGGAGTCCGCCACGCCGGTGCCCAGCCGCGAGCTCAACACGTTCCCGAGCCCGAGCAGGTGCACCGAGAAGCGGAACTCGTCCTCGGCGCTCTGACCGGTGGAGTCACGGCTCCGGTTGATGTACTCGACACTCACCGCCCAGCAGTCGAACTTGAAGTCGACTCCGTAGCGAGTCTCGACGAAGGTTTCGGTCCGGATGTCCAGGTTCGTCCGCGCGTGCACGGCGAGGTGCTTCCACACCTCCCACGTGAACCCGCCCTGCAGGAAGTTCACCGAGGGCTTGTCCGGGGTCTCGCCGGGGTTGAACGTTCCGGGGACCTGGACGAAGTACGGGATGATTTGCGGCGGCTGCCGGGTGTAACGGTGCCCGATGCTCGCGGTGAAGCGGGAGAGGTGGAGCGACGCGTCGCTGGTGTAGGTCTGGAGCCCGTCGCCTTCGACGTTGTAGCTGGCGTCCGCGTGGAGACTGACCAGGGCGGTCGGCTGGACGAGCAGGTCGCCCGCGACGTTGCCAAAGCGGCCACGCTCGAAGTCGAAGGCGTTGGCCACCACGAACCGCAAGAGCTCGAGCCGCTCGGCCTCGGTGCCCTCGGGGCTCTCGGTCCGTCCGCGCAGCCGATTCGTCAGGGAATACTCGAGCCAGCTCGACTTCGGGATCCGATCGATCTGGTCCGTCCAGAGCGGCAGACGGGAGAAGTTGTGGCCCAGGATCCGGATGTAGCGGGCGCGCGGCTCGATCGAGTGGAGCACGCTGTCGAGTCCGCCCCAGCCGCCGAGCCCGTAGACGCGCGAGGCTCGGCTCTCGGCGTCGCTCCCGAAATCGACCAGATCGCGGACGCGGGGCTCGTCCTTGGTCGTCTCGATCACGGAGCCGCCGGCCAGCGGCGTGTGAGTCCCCGTGGTCGTGACACTGTACAGGGTGACCCGGCCGCCGACGAACGGCGTGACCGTCGCGTAGCCGCCGAGCGAGACGGGACGCGACACCACGGGGTGGAGGTCGTAACGGAATCCCTCCGAGCCGACGTCGCGGAGGAAGTTCACGGCGCTCGTGTCCACCTGGTAGAGGAACCCGGGCAGACCCGGCAGCGTCTGCCGCACCCCCTGCAGCGTCAGCTCGGGCACGCGCTGCAGCTCGACCGGGCGCTGGGTCGTGAGGTCCTGATACCAGTAGGCGCGCCCGACGAAATTCCAGTTCGACCACGTCTTGGTGAGGAACAGATTCGACTCGGCGCGCTGGGCGCTGCGCGACAGGAGCTCGGACTGGTACTCCCGCAGCACGAGGTCGTCGGACACCGCGTTGAGATCGGCGCGGAACGAGAGCCCCGGGTCGATCTGCCAGTCGTGCTTGGCGCTGCCCAATCCTCGAGTGTCGCCGGTCGTCACACTCTCGTGCACGAAGAACCCGCCGAGCGAGCCGCGCTGGTCACGCGAGATCACGTACCGGTACTGGGCCGAGCCGCCGACGCCCCGTCGCGAGTAGGCGTCGAGGCTCAGGGTCGCGTCCTGGCTGTCGGTGATCGCCCAGTAGAACGGGATCTCGGCGAAGACTCCCTTGCGCGAGGAGGTGCCGAACTGCGGCGCCAGGAAGCCCGTCTGACGCTCGCGACGGATGGCCGCCGCGAAGAACGGGAAGTACGGGATCAGCGGCACGTCCTTCAGCCAGAAGGAGGCGTTGGTCCCGTAGACGAAGTCCTGGAGGTCGGCGGTGCCCGAGCCGACACGGAACGACCACGACGGCGAGTCGTCGTCGCAGGTGGTGAAGACGCCGCGCCGCACCCGGTAGACGCTCTCGCCGAGCCGCTCCAGGCGCTCGCCCATGATCCGGTAGTAGGGCGTGGCCCGCGCCTCGCCCTCGTACACCACGCCGGTCCCGGTCTTGATGTTGTAGTCGATCCGCTGGCCGGTGAGCCGGTCCTCGCCGTCGTAGAAGATCACCCGGCCCTGCGCGGTCGCGTCGCCGGTCGCGCGGTTGATCTCGATGCGGTCGGCGAGCAAACGGGCCGACCCCTTCGTCAGCTCGGCGTTGCCGCTCGCCACCACGAGGTTGTCGGCGCCGATCTGCTCGATCCGGTCGGCCACCACCGTCACTTCGCCGCCGGTGGTCAGGACCGTCGTGGGGGACGACGGCGCCTGCGCGGCGGCCACGCCGTGAGCCAGGAGGGCGCCCGCGAGGAGCAGGATCGACGCCCGGAATCGCGTCATGAAAAAAGGAGCCCCATGCTCTCGGCCCCTCGTTCGAGCGAGCAGGGTTGATCGCTTCCGGCGACGTGGCGCAGGACGTCCCCGATGAGCGAGAGCGAGCCCGCGACGCACACGATCGGCGTGGTCGCGATCCGCGCGGCGAGCGCCAGCGCGTCGCCCGGCGTGCCGGCGACCTCGACGCGCCCGGCCGACGCGGGCACCAGCGCGCGAAGCGCCTCGACCGCGGCGGCGCGCGGACTCGACGACGCGACGAGGACGAAACGATCCGCGATCGGCGCCAGCGCCCCGATGATGCCGGCGGCATCCTTGTCGCGCAGGATCCCCACGACGAAGGTGACGCGGCGGTCGCCGAACGTCTCGCGCAGCGACGCGGCCAGCGCGCGGGCGCCGGCGGGGTTGTGCGCCCCGTCGAGCACGAGCAGGCCGCCCTCACGCCGGAGAATCTGAAACCGCCCCGGCCACCAGGCGCGCGCGAGCCCGTCGTGGATGGCGGCCTCACGCACGCCGAGCTGCCGGGCGGTGGCGACGGCGAGGAGCGCGTTGGACGGCTGGAAGGTCCCGAGCATCCCGAGCTCGAGGCCGCTCATGCGCCACCCTGGGCCCGCGCAGGTGAGCCGCTGGCCCTCGGGCCCACGGCGCTCCACGGCGACCGACAGCTCGCGCCCCTCGAGCAGGAGCGGGACGCGCACGGCGGCGGCGCGCTCGACGAGGACGCGCTCGGCCTCGGGGGCCTGGGCGGCGCAGACGGCCACTCCGCCGCGAATGATCGCCGCCTTCTCGGCGGCGATCTCCGCCAGCGTCGCGCCGAGCACGGCCTGGTGGTCGAGGTCGATGCGCGCGATCACGACCGCTTCCGGCGTGCCGACGGTCGTGGCGTCGAGCCGGCCGCCGAGGCCGACCTCGAGCACCGCCACGTCGACCGCCTCGCGCGCGAAGTGGTCGAGTCCCAGCGCGGTCGTCGTCTCGAACATCGTCGCGTCGAGCCTCGCCACCAGCGTGCCGAGCGCGTCGACGCCGTCGACCACCGCGTCCTCCGCGATCGGCTCGCCGTCGACGCGGATGCGCTCGCGGAACGACACCAGATGCGGCGAGGTGTAGAGGCCGACGCGCTGGCCGGCCGACCTGAGCATGGCGGCCAGCATCGCCGCCACCGAGCCCTTGCCGTTCGTGCCACCCACCTGGACCAGCCGGTACCGCTGCTCGGGGTGGCCGAGCGCCTCGAGCAGCGTCTCGATCCGCTCGAGCCCCGGCCGCATGCCCGCGTGCTCCCCTCCCCGCAGCGCGAGGAGTCGGGCGACCGCCTCGGCGTACGTCACCGGTGTCTAACCCGCGGGGGACGGTGTGTCGGCGAAGAAAGCAAGGATGCGGCGGATGGTCTCCTTGAGCTCGCGCCGCTCGACGATCATGTCGAGCTGGCCGTGCGTGAGCAGGAACTCGGAGCGCTGGAATCCCTCGGGCAGCGGCTGACGGATCGTCTCGGCGATGACCCGGGGGCCGGCGAAGCCGATCAGCGCGCGCGGCTCGGCGAGGACGACGTCGCCGAGCATCGCGAAGCTCGCGGTGACGCCGCCGGTCGTCGGATCGGTGAGGACGGAGATGTACGGCAGCCGGTGCGTCGCGAGACGCTCGAGCGCGGACGAGGTCTTGGCCATCTGCATCAGGGACAGGATGCCCTCCTGCATGCGCGCGCCGCCCGACGCCGAGACGATCACGACCGGCAGGTGCTTGTCGATGGCGAGCTCGATCGCGCGCGTGAGTTTCTCGCCGACCACCGAGCCCATGCTGCCGCCGAGGAAGCCGAACTCGAAGGCGGCCAGGACCGCGGGCTGTCCGCCGATGCGGGCGATGCCGCAGACCACCGCTTCGTCGGTCGAGGTCTTCTGGACGGCGGCACGGACGCGGTCCCGATATTTCTTGGTGTCCTTGAAGGTCAGCGGATCGGTCGTCGCCAGCCCGGTGTCACGCTCCTCGAACGAGCCAGGATCGGCGAGCACCGCGATGCGCTCGCGCGCGGAGATCCGGAACGGATAGTGGCACTTGGGGCAGACGCGGCCGGCGCGCTCCACCTCGGCGCGGTACATGATCTCCTTGCAGGAGTCGCACTTGATCCACAGCCCCTCGGCGATGATGACCTTGCTCGCCTTGCCGCCCGACTCGTCCGCCTTGCGCCTGAACCACGCCATGGTGCCTACGCCTTCCGTCTAGCGGCCGGGGAGGTCTGGAGGGGGTCTCCCCCGCCAGCTTCACTCAACCCAGCTTTCAGCTCGGCGATGAAATTTCCGACCTCTTCCACCAGCGTCCGGCTCCCCGCGCGCTCTTCGATCATCCGCACGATCGCCGAGCCGACGATCGCGCCGTCGGCGAGGCGTCCGATGGCGGCGACCTGCGCCGGCGTGCTGATACCGAACCCGACGCACACGGGCTTCGTCGTGACGAGCCGGAGCGTCCGGATCTGGGCCGCGAGATCCGCGGGGATCTCCTGACGCTCGCCGGTGACCCCGGTGACCGACACCACGTAGATGAAGCCACGGCTCCGCCGCGCGATCAGGCGCACGCGCGGCGGCGTCGACGTCGGCGCCACCAGGTGGATCAGATCGAGCCCGGCGGGCTCGGCCTCGGCCGCCAGCGGCCCGGCTTCCTCTGGCGGCAGGTCGGCCACGATGGCGCCGTCGACGCCGGCGTCGGCCGCGGTCCGAGCGAACGCCTTGAGACCGAACGCGAGCACCGGGTTGTAGTACGTGAGCAGCACCAGCGGGACGGACACCTCGGCGCGCATCGTGGCCACGGTCTCGAGCACGCGGGCCATCGTCGCGCCCGCGGCCAGCGCGCGGTTCATCGCGCGCTGGATCACCGGCCCCTCGGCGATCGGATCGGAGAACGGCACGCCTAGCTCGATGACGTCCGCGCCCCGCCGCTCGGCCTCGATCACGAGGCGCCGGGTGTCGGCGAGGGACGGATCGCCGGCGGTGACGTACGCCACCAGCGCGCGCGCGCCCCGCGCGCGGAGCCGGGCGAAGGTCGTGTCCAGGCGGCTCATTCGAGGGGCTTCCCGAGGGCGCGCGCCACCACGTGGACGTCCTTGTCGCCGCGGCCCGAGAGCCCGACCACGATCGCCTTCGACTTCGGGAGCGTCTTGGCCAGGCGCATCGCGTGAGCCACCGCGTGCGCCGACTCGAGCGCCGGCATGATGCCTTCGAGCCGGGTCAGCGCGTGGAACCCCTCGAGCGCTTCCTCGTCGGTGATCGATACGAACTCGAACCGGCCCGCGTCGCGATAGTAGGCGTGCTCGGGCCCGACGCCCGGGTAGTCGAGGCCGGCCGAGATCGAGTGCGCGGTGGCGATCTGCCCGTCGTCGCTCTGGAGCAGATAGCTCATGCACCCGTGCAGAACCCCGACGTGGCCGGCCGTCATCGAGGCGCCGTGACGGCCGGTGGCGATGCCGGCGCCGCCGGGCTCGACGCCCACGATGCGGACCGAGCGATCACCGATGAACGGATGAAAGAGCCCGATCGCGTTCGAGCCGCCGCCCACGCACGCGACCAGCACGTCCGGCAGCCGGCGCAGCGCGCGGCGGGCCTGGCGCCGCGCCTCTCGGCCGATGACGGCGTGGAGGTCGCGCACCATCATTGGATATGGATGCGGCCCCAGCGCCGAGCCGAGCAGGTAGTACGTCGTCCGCACGTTGGTGACCCAGTCGCGCAGCGCCTCGTTGATCGCGTCCTTCAACGTCCGACTCCCCGCCTCGACCGGGATCACGCGCGCGCCCAGCAGCCGCATGCGGAAGACGTTCAGCGCCTGGCGCTCGACGTCCTCGGCGCCCATGTACACGTCGCACTCGAGGCCCAGCAGCGCGGCGGCGGTCGCGGTCGCCACGCCGTGCTGACCGGCGCCGGTCTCCGCGATCACGCGATGCTTCTTCATCCGCGCCGCCAGCAGCGCCTGGCCGAGCACGTTGTTGATCTTGTGGGCGCCGGTGTGGCAGAGGTCTTCGCGCTTGAGGTAGATGCGCGCGCCACCGCTGGCCTCGGTGAGACGCTCGGCGAAGTAGAGCGGTGTCGGCCGCCCGGCGTAGTCCTGGAGCAGCGCGCCGAGCCGCCGCTGGAACCGCCGATCGCGCGTCGCCGCCGCCCACGCGCGCTCGAGCTCGATGAGCGGCGCCATGAGCGTCTCGGGGACGAAGCGCCCTCCGAAGCGTCCGAAGCGGCCCTGCGCGTCAGGCAGCGTCGGGCTCATCGGACTCCCTTCGCCTCGGCGACGAACCGCCAGACCTTGTCGGGGTCCTTGCGTCCCGGCTGAGCCTCGACGCCCGAGTTCACGTCGACCGCGTACGGCCGCGCGGTGGCGACCGCGCGCGCGACGTTCTCCGGCGTCAGACCGGCGGCGAGGATGATCCGCCAGCGTTGACCTGTCAGTTCCTGCGCGATCTTCCACTCGATCGGCTGGCGCGGCTCGCCCTCGCTCCACCGTGCGGCGCTGTCGAGCAGGAGCGCGGCGGCGTGCTTGCGATAGTGGAGGAACCTCACGGTCGGCGTCCACGGCCGGCGCCCTTCGA
>Ga0209057_1003261_pt1 | contig 12089 bp, 10 predicted proteins | sample GraSoiAngelo_146_FD_185903 | JGI IMG/M metagenome (GOLD analysis project Ga0209057, IMG submission 185903) | Grasslands soil microbial communities from the Angelo Coastal Reserve, California, USA - 14_1009_05_30cm (SPAdes) (version 2) | ecosystem: Environmental > Terrestrial > Soil > Grasslands ... | reverse complement strand
AGCCCTGCAGCTCTATTGCGAGAGGCGCTTCGACGCCGCGATCGTTCAAATTCAGCAGAACACGCCCGTGGCCTTTGCGAACGATCCACGCACCATGACGCTACTTGGGTACTGCCAGAAATTTGCCGGTAAGGATGACGCCGCTCGCCTTACCTTTACGCGCGCAGCCGCGGCGATGAAGCCGACTCCTGACTCAGCTGTTATTGTCGATGCGCGAGAACTGCCGGCCTATCTCGCCTGGGTTTATGCGGGTCTTGGCGAAAAGGAGAAGGCACTGGAGCAGGCGCGCCACGCGATCGCTGATTACGACAGTGACGCTTTAGGCAAACCTTTCGCAGAGGCCTCTCTGGCTATCGTCGAGGCCCAACTTGGCGATATCGATTCAGCGGTCGCCGCTTTGCCGCATCTGCTGGAAGTGCCCAATGGCGAAACCCGCGGCGATCTTCGGATCAATCCGCTGTGGGACCCGCTGCGCAAGGATCCGCGCTTTCAGAAACTGGTTGCGGAGGAGCAGCGTTAGCCTGTCATGACCCCTCATGTTCAATCGCGAGCGCACGACGGAAAGCGACCGACTTCGCTGATGAGACGGTCTTACAAAGCGGGCTCGGTCGCTATTTTTCGAATCTGGTCTATAGTCTTGAATGTCTAAACGCTCTGGCATCTCTTTCACGCGCCGCGCGCCCGACAACATTACCGAAGAGTTGGTCGCGGTGCTTTCGTCGAAGGCCACCTTCGAATTCAAGCCGTTATTTGAAATTGTCCTGCTCAATCTGCGGGAGCGAAACGCAGCCAGTGGCGGCGAAGAGATGCTGCGCCTGCGCGCTTACGAAAAGCTTCAGGGCCTTGTCAACCAGGGCGCGGTCAATCGGACAGTCACAGGGGCTACGAAGAAATACAAAGGCGTCGGTCCACGGATGGTGGTACTGCGCGCTGAGATGAAAGCGTTGCGCGCCGCCTGCAACGAACGCGCTCGCGCCAAGGCTGCTGCGGCGGGCTAACTCCGCTTGAGCAGCTACAACGCATGGCGGCGAAGTTTTCGTTAAACGCAGGAAAGAACTCTGCGTTAAATGGAGCCGAAGGATCAGCGACATAGAATGCGTCGCGATCGGGAATCGCAAGCACAGGGCAGTGCGAGTAATCAAGGTAAAGTTTGGGAACGAGCGAGTTCACTGACGCGCCACGAGCAACGGCAGTCCAATTGAAGCCGCTCCTGCGCGATGCGACTTGATTTGCAGCTAGGCAAAAGCGGCTAACGACCGTGCTACGCGTCGCAAATCATCGAGCAGTAGCTCCATGTCGCGCAAAGTGGTCCGATAATTGAGCACGCACCCGCGCAGAGCGAAGCGACCGCCGAGCGTGGCATTCGAGAGATACGAACTGCCATCTCGTTGCAGTGCAATCAAGAGGCGTTCATTAAATGCATCGATCGCCTGTGGCGATCCATTCCTGAGCTGCGCCGGCACGTGACGAAAGCAGAAGATCGACAATTCGATCGGCGCGACCATCTCGAAGTCATTGCTGGCTCGGACCATCGACTCCAAGTGGCGCGCACAAGCAAGATTGCTTTCAATCGCCTCGCCCAAGTAATCGAGGCCAACGCCTTTTAACAACATCCATACTTTAAGAGCCCGGAAACGCCGCGATAGCTCCGGGCCATAATCCCAGAATGCGAACGCCTCGTCTGCCTGTTGCCCAATGATCCGAGTATATTCGGCCTCATGGGCAAAAGCGGCGCGCGCGATCTCTGGCTCGCGATAAATCACGCAGCCAACATCCACCGGCAGATAAAGCCATTTGTGAGGATCAAGCGCGATCGAATCCGCCCGCTCAATCCCTGCGAACAATTTTTTCGCCGATTCCGCGAGAACGGCAAAAGCGCCATAACTTCCATCTACATGCATCCAGAGTTGGAAGCGATCCGCAATCTCTCGAATCTCCGCTAACGGGTCGACCGCGCCAGTGTTCACGGTTCCGGCATTAGCAACCACGCAGAATGGAAGGTAGCCCGCCTCCAGGTCAGCGGTAATTTTTGCTACGAGATCGTCCACGCGGATTTTGAAGCGCTCGTCGACAGCGACGAGGCGCACATTCTCTCGCCCGATTCCCAAAAGCGCTGCTGCCTTGGAGATGGAAAAATGCGTCTCGGTCGACGCGTAAATGCGCAAGCGACCTGACGAATCATATTTCGTCTGCCGCGCCGCGGCGAGCGCGGCCAAATTGGCCATCGACCCACCGCTGACAAAAAGCCCACCGGCTTCGGCTTTGAATCCAAGAATTTGCCGGATCCAATCGATCGTCAGACGCTCGAGCTCCACCGGCGCCGACGCCGAACGCCACACCGTGAGATTCGCGTTTAAGGTCGAGGCGAGCAGATCGGCAAACGCGCCGAGCGGAGTACCAGGCGATTGCACATACCCAAACATGCGGGGATGCGCGTTCTGCCGGCTAAACGGGACAATGGCCTCGCGAAAAAACTTCAATAGTTCGTCAAAATCGCTTCCGTCGATCGGAAGCGCGGGATCGAGCCGTTTGCGAATCGCGCGTGAAACCATGTGACGATACACCCCGCGATCGCGGAGATCGCCGAGATAATCGGCCATGAATTGGGTGACGGAATTGCTCCAACTACAAATTTCATCGGCAGACGGATCAAGCATTGCGACGTAGTATGCGTCGCGCCGATGGCGTTGTCAGCTTTCGCACAGAGTCGGTGACCCGCTGCGCATCCGGACGAAATTGAAGTTCACACGAAGAATAGGAATCGACGACATCTTTTGAATACGACCCTGTAGCGCGCGTAACGCCACGCCAGTCGAAGACTTGCCGTCGAGAGTTCCGGAACACGCGATGTACACGTCGGAGTTCGGACTAAGGCCGCAAAATAATCTTCCCGTCCACGTGTCCGCTCGCCGAGAGTTGGTGCGCCTTCTTCACTTCCGCCAGCGGCAACACCTTTGCGACGCGCACCTTCAATTTCCCGGTCTCGACTAGACGATTGATCTCCGCGAGTTGATCAGGCTTCGGCGTCACCATCACCATCGCCCCTTTTACCCCGAACTGCTTTGCCTTTTCCTCTGACGGCGGGTTAACCGTGCTCACAAGAACGCCGCCGCGCTTGAGCGTTCGAAACGCGCCGTCCTGCGTCTCGCTACCCACGGTGTCGAACACCACGTCCACGTCGCTCACCTCCTCTTCAAATTTTCCCTTTTTATAATCGATGAACTCATCCGCCCCGAGCCCTCGCACAAACTCTTCGTTACGGCCCGACCCGGTCCCAATCACGTGAGCACCTATCACGTTCGCCAACTGCACCGCCATCGAACCGACCGCGCCCGACGCTCCCGTGATCAGGATGCGCTGGCCGCTCGTTAGCTTGCCGTGATCGAAAATTCCCTGCGACGCCGTTAACGCGCCCACTGGCACCGCCGCCGCCGCATCGAAATTAATCTGCTTCGGCTTGCGCACGAATTCGCTGGCTGGCGCTGCCACATATTCCGCGTAACCGCCGCTGTACGCGCCGAGATAACCATAGACGTCATGGCCCGGTGAAAAGTCCTCCACATTGTCGCCAACTGTCTCCACAGTCCCTGCCACTTCGCATCCAAGAATCAGCGGCGGCTTCAACCCAAACATCTCACCGAGTCCCTCGCGGATTTTCCAGTCCACAGGATTCACCGCCGCCGCCTTCACCTTCACCAGCACCTGGCCGGCACCCGGCTTCGGCCGATCCACGTCAGCGATTTCAACCACTTCTTCGTTTCCATAACGCTCGATCCGCACTGCTTTCATGGTTTTTTCTCCCTTTTGTTTCGGCTTAATCAGCCTTTCTCAACACGATTACAGTTTCGCGAACGGTCAAACGACAATTCTGCGACAACCCGCGACAGAGGCGCAAATAATTAACCGAAAGATTTCGCCAGAATCGGCGAACTATAATTAATGGCCCATCAATCCGAGACTGCGATTGATCCGCGATTTAGCGACCGCAAGCGTCAGCCAGGGCTCGATCTGCTCCGCGCGCTCGCAATTATCGTCGTTGTCGTTTATCACGCTGCGCTTTTCGGATTCAAATTGCCCGGCCGAATCGATCGTTTCGGTTGGATCGGTGTCGATCTTTTCTTTGTCCTTAGCGGTTATTTGATCGGTGGCCAATTGCTCGCGCCGCTTGCGCGCGATCAGCGCATCAGTCTCGGCCGGTTCTTCACACGCCGCGCGTTGCGAATCATGCCGGCCTACTTCGTCGTGCTTGCTATTTATTTTTTGTTGCCGTCGTGGCGCGAATATTACGAGATGTCGCAGCCGCTCTGGAAATTTCTGTTGTCGGTGCAAAACATCGCGCTCCATGGCGGAACCGCTTTCTCACATGCCTGGTCTCTCGCGGTCGAGGACCAATTCTATCTTGCTCTACCTTTTCTCTTGCTCTTTCTCTTTCGGCGTCCACGCGCGGCCATCATCATCCCATGCCTGATCGTTTTTGGCGGCATCGGCTTACGCGCTCTTCTGGCTGCACAGAATCCATCAGTTAATGGCGGCGGCGTGTCATTTCGCGGATTTCAAGCGTGGATCTATTATCCAACCTGGACCCGGCTAGATCCGCTTGTGTTCGGCGTCGTTCTGGCCGCGATCGAAAAATTTCGACCGACTTGGTGGCAACGCGTGATGAACTGCGCGCCCTGGCTTTGGCTCCCCGCGCTCGGGCTAATTGCTTGCGCGTTATATCTCGGCGAAACCGAAACCCTCACTGTTGTTGCCTGTGTCTGGCAATTCCCACTCATCGCTATCGGCATGGCCGCGCTTCTTGTTTGTGCCGTCAGTCCGCGGCTACCGCTCTGTCGAATTGCGATTCCCGGCGCCGCTTTTATCGCCAGCATCGCATATAGCGCCTATCTGATTCAAAAACTTGCTATTAACGGGGTCGAACAATTCTGTTCGTCTCACAACATCCAGGAGACATCTGCGCTAGCTCTTATCGGGGTCGAGATTGCTGTCTATGCCGCCGCGACGCTCTTATTCTTCGCAGTCGAGCGACCATTCCTCCAATTGCGACGTCGTCTCGCGCCGAGGAAGTATGCATTGCCCAAATAATCGGAGTCGCCCACGGTACGAGGCTTTGTGATGCATAAGGTCACCTGTGTGATGTTTAAGAAGGACTCCACGTCGCAATCCCGGTCTGTGAACGATCACCTATCACTGATCACCAGTCACAATTCTTCGAAGAGGGGTCTCGCCAAACGCTACTCAGCTTTGGTTTCATTGACCTCGACGATTTGGAGATCGTCGCCGGTCGGTTCCAGAACAAGTGTTTTGTTGATCGTGCCGGTCGAATACGTGGCGCCGTTACGCAGCTCGTATCGGAGCGGAAACGTCACCCGTACACGCTTCCGGTGCTGCGGCTCGATTATGATATTGCCGGCGAACCAAAAGTGCCGTTCCGGCCAGTGTGCCGCGTAATCCTGTAAATCGTTGCGGATTTTTTCGCGATCAACCACGCCTTGGTCGTAGTACTTAACGCGATCCGCAAAGAAATCCGCTTCCGATCCGACGTGCGGGTCCAGTCCGGCGAGCACAAATGCACCGACATAATCGCGCAGCCGTTCCGTGCTGATGTCACCATCACGCGAAGAACCGGCGACTGGAGCCGGCGGCGCTGACGCCGGTTCCGTGGTGTCCGCCGACGTTTGCGCTGGAGCCGCCGCTGCTGACGCTGGTTCCGCGCCGGAAATCGGCGCAGCACGGGACGGCGAATCTGCGGATTGCGTTGCAAGTTCCGATGTCGCTGGAGTCGCAACCGGACTGCTTTGTGCTGGTTCTGCCTCCGAGTCCGCGCGATCGGTGCGCGCCGAGGATTTCTCACGCGCGTTCGTTGATGTTGTTTGCCTCTCGCGTCTTCGCAACCGACGCCACGTCTCTGAACTCTGCCCGGGAGCAGCTGCGCTCGTGGCCACCGCCGGCTTCGCGCCCAACGCGTCGCTCGTGTCGACGTCGAGCTGCCCGGTAACCGCCAGTCCTTTGCGAACCTGGTAACGCGTCAGCGCCGCAGCCAGCTCGCTGCTATATGCGCCGTCGATCTCGCCTGAATAAAAACCGCCGTCGCGCAATTTTTCCTGCACCGTCCGCACATTGTCGTCGGCGCAAATCGATCCAGCGAAAGCAAGACCTAGGCTGAGGGCAAACAGAAGAATACGACCATTCCACATACATAATTAAATCGAACGTCACGCCTTGAAACTCCTTCTTACTTTTTCGTTGAAACTCGCTCGCTACCCGCGTTGAGGTGGACCGTTACATCGCCTGGCCCGGGCAAGGCCTCTCTTATTAGATGGCGAGGTCGCAATTGTGCGTGCCCGCGAAAAGGCGGAGAAAACGCTCGGAGCGAAATTCAACATCCGCGCGTTCCACGATGCCGTGCTGTTGTCACGGCGCGGATCGACCGCTTCATCGCCGAAGGCGGTAAAGGCCCTTATCCGGATATGGAGTGAGCAGGTCTCGGGGCCGTTGTAGAGGCGCTCACTGGGCCGGCGCCTGTTCGATTGGTCGTTGCGAACGGTTCAACGAGATTGCTTTGACGATGATAGCCCCTCACCTCAATCCTCTCCCTGAGGGAGAGGAGAACGTGAAGCGCCAGGTGAGCGTAAAATAAGTCCATACCTCGGGCCGATAAAAGGACGACGCAAAACGCCAGAAGAAGTAACACGTGAAATCCGCAGAGCGGCGTCCCAATAACGGCATAAGGCGGCGAGCTGCATATTCTGATATGATTCGATTAAATCGACCTTGGCCGGCACGTGGTTGGGTAGGGCTGCTGTTGATAGCCGTTTGCTGGCCGCTCAACTGGATGCTCCACGGCCTGCGGACCTCCGTTCTATTCTTCCCGCTCTGGCTCGGATATATTTTTGTCGTCGACGCTTTCGTCTGGAGACGCGCTGGCAATTCCCTCTGGTCGCGTTCACGAAAAAGATTTGTGCTGCTCTTTTGTTTTTCGGCACCGGTCTGGTGGTTGTTTGAGCTGATCAATCTACGCACCGCCAACTGGCAATATCTTGGGCGCGAGCTGTTCAGTCCGGTTGAATTCAATCTGCTTTGCACAATCTCGTTCTCGACTGTCGTTCCGGCAGTATTTGAAACCGCGGAGCTGATCCAGAGCTTTCATTGGACACAAAAGTTCAGGTCCGGCCCACGTGTGCCTGCGACGCCAGGAGTTTTTGCCGTTTTATTTGTCTTCGGCCTCGGCATGCTGACGACGCTGCTTGCCTGGCCGAAACTCTTTTATCCTTTCACCTGGATCTCGCTCGTTTTAATTTGCGAGCCGATTAACTACTGGAGACGCCAGCCGCATTTTCTACAGAACCTGCGCGACGGCGACTGGCGTATCGTCGTTTGTCTCGCACTTGGCGCGCTGATATGCGGCTTCTTCTGGGAGCTGTGGAACTATTATTCATTCCCCAAATGGATTTATCACATCCCAGGCGCGGAATTTTTGCGAATTTTCGAGATGCCTCTGCTTGGGTATGGCGGTTATATCCCATTCGCACTGGAGCTTTACGCGCTAAAGAACCTTCTCTGGCCCAACGGCCCGCGGCTCGAGCAAGAATTTCGCTAACACACTGGCTGCGGAGCTTGGCTCGGTACCGCTGCCCGTTGTCAGGGCGCGGATCGACCGCTTCATTGCCGAAGGCGGCAAAGGCCTTACCCCGGATATGCAGTGATTAGGTAACTGTAGCCGGCGGCGCTGACGCCGGAAAACTTGGGAACCATGGGAACCATGCGTGTTTCGCGCGCGTCAGATGGATGAGGAGACGACGGCATTCTTCTTAGAACCTTAGAGTTCATCAAAACTTGGATTTCGCCAAAGATGATGCTTGCCTTGCCGTGGCGCCACTTCCTCAAGACCGCTGCTGCAACGGAACCAACGTGGCAAGATCCACAGCAGATGTAGGCGAAGCCGTCTTATCGATAAGCTCTTCGGCCGCCGCTTTCAGTTCCGTCCATCGCGACCACGGATAGGCGGGCGCAAGGACGATGTGGCGAAGTATGCTGCGCCACTCCACCAGAGCCCGTTCGATGTCGCCGTGACGCAACAGTTCGTTGGTTAGCTTGTGCTTGGGGCGCGGATCAGCCACCAGCGCGCGCACCACTTCCGATGCGCCGGCGCCGTAATTCACCGGCACGCCCATGGCGAGGTAGCCTGGATAATCGGCGCGGCTGTAAATCCGCTGACACAAAATGCCGAGCCGCCCTCCCATCGGCGCGTCCTCGCCGGCGAAGCGCGGACCGGCGCGAATATTGGCCAGATCGAAAACCAATTCGTCGATCGGATACGTTTCGTCTTCGAGCGCGACCGCCACCGCCAGACCTTCGCCGCCGTGGAAAAATGAGAAGATCATTCCTCGCCTCGTCGGTGTGCCGTCAGGTTCAACCAGTCCAAGATGTCGCCACGCGTACGTCGGCGAGTGCACGATCGCAACGGTTTTATCGTGCTCCAACTGATCGCACGTTCGACAAACGTCCGGCAGATTCTTGCGCTCCGGCGGATCGATTAACGCCTTGCCAGCCGAATCGATGTGAGCGTTCACCGGCACATCGGCGTAATCGAGCCGGAGCGAGAGCAGATTTCCGCGCATGATCCAGTCGACGATTGTGCCCGGCTTCACCAGCTCAACGAGCTGTGGCCGGATCTCAGTTTCAAATTGTGCATGGGTAAAAATTCCGCGCCGCGCAGCCAAATCTTTAATTGGACATTCGGCGCGCCGCCCCGAGAGTTTTTCGGGGCTGGACGTCAGCTGCCGGTGCGGCTCGCACCGTTCGGCGTTTTCTTTTCTCAGTGCTTTCTTCAGCCATTTTACCAATGCCACCTCTCCGGAAGCCAGCACCGTCGCGACCGGCAACTCGCGCCCGTAATGGTTCTGCTCGCGCAGCCGGCAGAGATTTCCCGTGCCGACCCCGTTGAGCATATGCGGCACGGTCAGCGCCCGCCGCCACCGATCGTTTTCGCGCACAAAAGCGCGACCCAGCATCACGCTTTCTGCCGCCGGTTTCGGTTCCCATTCTTCGAGAACGTTCAGCATCTCGATCATTCCGCGCCGGACGAACCGCGCGCGCTCATCGGTCACCCAAAATCCACACGGCCGCGGCCCGCTTTCGAGTGAGTGTTCGACGCCGAGCGGCACGCGTTGCACGCTGAACAATGACTCGGTCAGTTGCACCGCCGCCGCGAACGGTTGTTCTCCGCGCTGTGTGGCCGCATGCATCACACTGATCAGACTGGGCCAATCTACCTGGGCTACGCGTCTCAGCTGGCGCGCTTTTGCGTCGCTCAACCGGGGCAGATCGTTCGTGTAAAGCGCGTGACCGACTTCATCGAGACCACGGCGGCCGGCGCGCCCAAACATCTGGAGAAGCTCGTCCGCTTCGACCTGGCGCTCGAAATTGCCGGCAAAATAACGTCGATCGGTCACGATCACTGAGCGCATCGAAAAATTGATCCCGGCGGCAAGCCCCATCGTCGCGACGACGACATTGAGTTGTCCCGCTTTGGCGAGCGATTCCACCACGCCGGCGCGTGCGGCGTAACTGAGTCCGCTGTGATGATACGCCACACGATTCCGCAAGAGTTTCGTCAGGCTCTTCCCCGCGGTTGCTTCCTGGGCGGGGGTCAATCGCAGCGGATCGCGCACCGGCAGGGCCGCCGCGATGGCTTGCGCGATCTGTTCGGCAGCAGCGCGACGCGGCGCGAACACCAACACCGGAGCGAGGTCCGCGCGCATGGCGCGGCCAATCATGCGCGGCCAGAAATTGCGCGACTGAACAAACTGGGAATCGGACAAATTTCCGAGATCAGTTTCCTCCAGCGGCACCGGTCGCGTCTTATGTTCGATGAGGACGGCGTGACGGCCGATGCGTTGCAGCCAGGCGACTACATCGCGCGGGTTGGCCACGCTCCCGCTCAAAAAGAGCAACTGTGTTGCTTTCGGTGCGAGAGCGACGGCGAGCTCGTAATGCACGCCGCGCATCGGATCGCCCAGCATTTGAAATTCATCCATGACCAGGAGACCCGGGCCTTCGCCGCGGAGAAACCGCCCGCGCTGTGTCTCGAGCGTCGCGACCACAACCTTCGCGTCGAGATTTAGCGCGACGTCACCCGTGGATATGCCGACATCCCACCCGCGCACGCGCCATTCCGACAATTTATCGTTAGCGAGTGCGCGGGTCGGGACGGTGAACACCGCCTGAGTTTTCAGGTTCGGATAAAGCAGCTCGAAGATGTAAGTCTTGCCCGATCCTGTCGGCGCCTGCACCACCACGTCTTTTCCCTGTTGCAACGCCCGCACTCCCTCCTGTTGCCACAGATCGGGAATAACCAACCCCGGCCCAAACCCTGGAGTCATTCTTGGAAGATGTTTGCAGTGTGGCTTGCTTGCAATGGAGCTGATGGGATCAGCGACATAGAACACGTCGCGATTTGGGATCGCGCGGGTAGACGGCAACGCAGCCAGGGTAGCTGGCGCAAGCACTGGGAAGTGCGAGTGATCAAGGTAAAGTGACGAGGGTAGGAGCGAGCGAGTGCGGGCAGCGAGCAAGTTTCAATCGGGATAGGGATCTGGCGGACGAACCGCACTGGTGGTGTTTGGTTTCGCAACGCCTGCGGCCTTGCTGATAGGAACACCATCATGGAAGTCGACGCTTTTGCTCGCTCCCGTTTTGATCTACTATGTGCTCATGAAGTTGCGGCTGGTTGTCGAACACGATTCAGAAACGAAGCGTTGGGCGGCATTTTTCCCCGAATTACCCGGTTGCGCCTCCGCAGGCGACACAGAGGACGAAGCGATCCAAAACGCAAAGGAAGCTCTTGAACTTTGGTTTGAGCCGGCGCCGGTCGATTTGCCTGCCGGCGCAAAAGTCTTGGAAGTTGCGCTCACGTGAGCGAGCGCTTCCCTGTTTGCACAGCCCAACACGTCATTCGCGTCTTGCGTAAGCATGGTTTTGCGCTGGTAAGCCAAAAAGGAAGCCACCAAAAGTGGCGTCATCTAAATGGCCGCCAGGTAATCGTCGCTATGCACGGGAGCAAGCCGATTCCGATCGGCACCTTGAAAAGCATCATCGAAGGAGCCGGCTTAACTGCCAAACATTTCTGCTGAAACAAATTCGCGGCCTCGCTGACGAACGCCGTGATCTGTGTTTAAAGGCTCAGGTGCCGCAAGTGGCTAATTCACCCCGGCGATTTGAATCTATCATAAGCGGCTTACGATGGATGGTTCGTGCCATTGTTAAGAGACAATGACGCGAGCTGCAAAGCGAGTGCGCGAATGGAGCTGATGGGATCAGCAACATAGAACACGTCCCGAGCGAGGGAATGGAGCTTTTGGGGAAAGCGACATAGAAGGCAAAGCCGCGCTGGGTAGCGGCGAGTGAGCTGGGAAGCGAACGAGTTTCAATCGCGCGGGTAGACGGCAACGCAGCTGGGGTAGCTGGCACAAGCACGGGCAGTGCGAGTGATCAACGTAAAGCGACGAGGGTAGAAGCGAGTGAGCGCGGGCAGGGAACGAGTTTCAATCGACCGCTTCATCGCCGAAAACGGCAGAGGTCCTTACCCGGATATGGAGTGAGCAGGCAGCTCTAACCGGCGGCGCTGACGCCGGTTCTTCCACTAGTCAGCCGGAAGAAACAGATCAGCCTACATATCCATGGTCGCGCTCGTAGGCCCGAATTGCTCTCCGAGTCGCAGGTCCCATGATTCCGTCGATAGCGCCATGGTAATAGCCCGCGCTAGCGAGCCGGCTCTGTAGTTGAGCCACTCTAGACCCACTGCTATCGCTGTATCCATAACCGGAACCGTAGTTATAGCCGTAGTATCCGTACGGGTAGCCCCAACCCCAACCCGACCAAGGACCCCAGCCCCAACCCCACCACCATGGAAAGCCGAAGTCGCCGATAAAGACGACGTTGTTAAAGTGGTTGAAGTGGTTGAAATGATGGAATCGATGATTCCGAACGAAGCGGCCATCATTGAATCGGTTGAAACGCCCGAACCGATCATTTCGATTGAAGTCTCGGTTGCCAAAGCGTCGGAAGCCCGATGGTGAATTCATCAT
>Ga0209057_1003246_pt1 | contig 12123 bp, 13 predicted proteins | sample GraSoiAngelo_146_FD_185903 | JGI IMG/M metagenome (GOLD analysis project Ga0209057, IMG submission 185903) | Grasslands soil microbial communities from the Angelo Coastal Reserve, California, USA - 14_1009_05_30cm (SPAdes) (version 2) | ecosystem: Environmental > Terrestrial > Soil > Grasslands ... | reverse complement strand
CATCGGCGGCATCATCGTCGCCGCTTTCATCGTCGCCTGGGCGGGCGCCTTTCTGATCTACCGGAGCCAGCACATCGAGGAACGCTGGTCCGCCGCGCTGCGGCACTGAGAAAGCCCCCTGACTCTCACGAAAGTTAGGCTGGGATGGTGATCATCCAGGCCATCGTCAACGCGTTGGTCTCGGCTTTCGACATGCTCTGGGAAGTCCTCTGGCCGCTCGCGCTCGGTTTCCTGCTATCGGCGATCGTGCAGACCCTGGTCTCCCGCAACGCCGTCGCCCGCACGCTCGGCTCTGATTCCCCGCGCAGCCTGGGAATCGCCACGCTCCTTGGAGCCGCGTCGTCGTCCTGCTCGTATGCCGCCGTGGCGATCGCCCGGTCGCTCTTCCTCAAGGGCGCCAGCTTCCCGGCGGCCATGGTGTTCGAGTTCGCCTCGACCAACCTCGTTTTCGAGCTCGGCCTGATCCTGTTGATTCTGCTGGGCTGGCCGTTCCTGGGTGCGGAATTCGCGGGCGGCGTGCTCATGATCCTGATCCTGGCGCTGCTCTTTCGATGGACCCTGCGCCCGCAACTCGTTGACGAGGCGCGGGAACATGCCGATCGTGGCTTGCGGGGCCGGATGGAAGGCCACGCCGCGATGGACATGGCGATCACCGAGGGGCCCTTCCTAAACCGACTCTTCAGCGGGCGTTCGCTGACGGCGATCAGTCACAACTTCTGGATGGACGTGACCTCGGTGTGGACCGATATCGGACTCGGCCTCCTGATCGCGGGGGCGCTCGCGGTCTGGGTGCCAGTGTCCTTCTGGCAGGGATTCTTTCTCACCAACCATCCCGTTCTCTCTGAGATCTGGGGACCACTGATCGGCCCGCTGATCTCGTTACTGAGCTTTGTCTGCTCGGTTGGTAACGTGCCCCTCGCCGCCGTGTTGTGGAACGGCGGCATCAGCTTCGGGGGCGTGATCGCGTTCATCTTCGCCGACCTGATCATCATTCCGATCCTGAATATTTATCGAAAGTACTACGGCCGTCGCGTGGCGCTGTACTTACTTGGCGTCTCGTACGCGGCGATGGCGCTCGCCGGCCTACTGATCGGCCTGCTCTTCAAGCTGCTCGGCATCGTTCCGGCGCACCATGCCGTGATTGCGCTGCAGACCGGTCCGACGCTGAACTACACGAGCGTATTGAACGTGATCTTTCTCGGTGTGATGGCGCTGCTTGGCTGGCGATTTCTCCGAACCGGCGGGCTCGAGATGCTTCGCATGATGGAGGGCGCGTCAGTCAGCTCGGCGGATGATGCCGCTTCTCATCATCACGAGCATCACTGACGCCGAGCGCTCGGGCGAGCACCCGGTCCATGCCGGAGTGCGTCGCCAGGATGGCGCCGCGGGCCTTGAGCCGCTGACGTAGCTCCGTTTCCAGGTGGCCGGTGACCGCGATCACAACGGGCGCGGCGTCACGCCCCTTCAGGTGATCGATCAGCTCGAGCTGCTGTTCTGGTCTCAGGGTGGCCTGCAGCACGACCACCTCGTCGCGTGTCCAGCTGCGGCTGCGGGCCTGCGTCGGGGTCAGCGCCTCGACCGGAACGGCGAGCCGCCCGGCGGCGGCGCGGAGCCGCTGCGCGAACAGCAGTTCGTCCTCGACGAGGAAGAGCGTCCGGGCCACGGCTGCAGAATACCGCCCGATCGGGCAGACCAGTCTTTAAGCCATCGCCAAAACCGCCTTGGCGCTTGCTATAATCGCGCCCGGGAAAGTTGGGTCGAAGGCTACGGATCGCTCCGGCGAAACCTCTGAGATCCAAAGACAAAACAAAGGAGATTCGCCGTGAGCTTCAGCGACAAGACTTTGACGTGCCGTGACTGTGGTCTCAACTTCATCTTCACGGTCGGTGAGCAGCAGTTCTATGCCGCGAAGGGGTTCCAACACGAGCCGTCCCGCTGTCCCGACTGCCGGTCGATCAACCGCAATGTGCGGGGCACCGGTCGCGCCAAGGAGCTCCACGAGGTCGTCTGCGCTGAGTGCGGCAAGCCCGCCCAGGTCCCCTTCACGCCCACCATGGGCCGCCCCGTTTATTGCAGCGACTGCTTCGACAAGGTCCGCGCGACGAGGCGGTAACAGCGGGCGCGTCCGCCGGTAACGGCGGCAGCGACCTGTAACGACGCACGTAACGTTACAAGCGCAGCATCGGTTCGTGGGTAACGCCGCCAATCCCGCCTTCCGCCTGCTCGACGATCCCCAGGATCACGCGGGCGCGCGAGTCCGACGCATCGGAGGTCTGACGATCTGGGCGGAGACGCTCGCCATTCACACCACCGCGGCCCGCGAGTTCGTCGACGTGCCGGAGCAGGTCGCCGCCGTCGTGCAGCGTTCCCGGGTCTCGCAGGGATGGGTCTCGATCTTCTCCAAGCACACGACGGCAGCCGTGGTCCTGAACGAAAACGAGCCGCTGCTCCTCAAGGACATGGGGGCGCTGCTGGAGCGCCTCTCGGCAACGAACGGCACCTATGAGCACAACGACCTGAGCCGGCGAACCGGGGAGATGGACCCCGAGGAATGCGCCAACGGCCATTCGCACTGCCAGCACCTGCTGATCGGCGCCAGCGAGAATATCCCGGTCGCCGAGGGCCGTCCCGACCTGGGCCGCTGGCAGCGCATCTTCCTGCTGGAGCTGGACCGACCGCGTGACCGCCAGCTGGTCGTCCAGGTCTTCGGCGCCTGACGCGGTAACCTAAAAGCTCAGGCAGGCGTCGGCAGCTCCCTACAAGGAGGCACCTATGCTCGAGAAATTCACCTGGTACAAGCAATCCGCCTACAAGTGGAAGGGCGAGGGGATCACCGTCTACATCGACCCCTGGGGGCTGAGAGCCCAGGAGGAGCCGGCGGACGTGGTCTTCATCACACACGCGCATTCCGATCACTTCGAACCCACCGACATCGAGAAGATCCGCAAGAAGACGACGCAGTTCGTGGCGCCGCGGGACGTCGCCGAGAAGCTCACCGGCGAGGTGAAGGCGATCAAGCCGGGTGAGTCCCTGGACGCCGCCGGCATCAAGTTTCAGACGGTCCCCGCCTACAGCACCGTGGAGCACCGGCTCCAGACCCACCCGAAGAGCAACAACTGGGTCGGCTACATCCTCAGCCTGGACGGGCATCGCTACTGGTTCTCGGGTGACGGTGATCCGAATCCGGACATCGAAAAAGTGAAGACCGACGTTGCCTTGATCTGCGTCGGTGGCGACCCCTACGTGATGAACGCCTCCGAGGCGGCCGGGGTGGTCAAGAAGATCCAACCCCAGCTCGCCGTGCCCAACCATTACGGATTCGTGGTGGGTGTGGCGTCGGACGGAGAGACGTTCGCCAAGGAGGCCGCGCCCATCAAAGTCCAGATCCTGAAGCCCGTCAACGCCTTCGAACGGACGGGAGCCGCGACACACTAAGCGCCCCCACCCGACCCGTCCCCGCCAGCGGGGAGGGGAAGGGAACTTTCCTGGGCCGTCGGCGTCTGAGTACTGACGCGTACGTCAGGGGCCCCGCCCCGGCGTGAAAAGGCGGGGCGAAAGGAACAGGAGGTTCCCTATGGTTAACAAGCTCGTCCCCGCGGCGGCGGCGACCCTGGCGGTCTTCCTCACACAGGCGCTCCCGGCGGCCGCCTGCGGTGGCCTGATCGCCCCCAACGGCGCGATCCGGCTCGAAAAAGCGACCACGCTGGTCGCCTGGCATGACGGCGTCGAGCGCTACCTGACCAGCTTTAGCTACAACGGCGAGGCGTCGAGCTTTGGCTGGATCGTTCCGCTGCCGGCCGTCCCCGACAAAGTCGAAGAGGGTGGAGGGTGGACGCTCCAGCGGCTCTTCCGCGAAACGCACCCGCAGCCCCAGATCCTCGACCTCGCCTTCGCCGGGAGGCTACAAGCGAGCAGCCCGGCCGTCGTGCTGCAACAGGTCCAGGTGCGCGCCCTCGATATCACCGTGTTGAGCGGCAGCGGCCAGGCCGTCCTCGACTGGGCCGCGGAAAATGGCTTCGCCATCGACGGCGAGACCCACAACCATATCGTCCAGTACGCCAAGGGCAGCCCAATCTTCATGGCGGCCAAGTACAACGCCGATCGCGCCGCCAAGCAGCGCCTGATCTTCGGCGACGGCGCGCCGGTGCTGATCACGATGAAGCTCGCGCACCCCTGGATCCCGTTCGAAGTGCTCGCCGCCGGAGCCCAGGTGCAGGCCGACCTCTACTTGCTGTCGGACAAGCCCGTCAACACCAGCGAATGGCGCGCATTGCTCGGTGTGTCCGGCGTGGGTAGCAGCGTGCAGGGCGCCGAGGGCTTCACCCTCGAGTTCCAGGAAAAGATGACGGACAGCCTGTACAAGGACCTGTCGAGCGACAAGAACATGAGCTGGGTCCGCCGCGACAGCTGGCTGACCTACCTGACGCTGAATGCGCCTGACGACAAGGTCACATACGACATGAGCGTGACGCCGATGGGCATCGTCAAGGTCGCGGCCTTTGGCACCAAGCCGATGGCCATCGTGGATGGGACGTCGACGGCCAATCGGCCGCTCGATGCGCCAACCGCCCCGATGGGCACGGCGATGACGTTGCTGGTCCTGGGGATCATGCTCGCTGCGGCCCTCTGGATCGCCAGGCCGCGCAAGGCTTAGCAGACACCCCCACCCTGACCCTCCCCCGCAAGCGGGGGAGGGAAGGGGCTGGAGACGCCTCTCCCGCAAGGAAGCGGGGGAGGGAAGGGGCGGGCTTAGATGTTGCTGTGGGACTGGCCGCCGTCAACCGTCCAGCAGGCGCCGGTCACCAGACTCGCCCGGTCGGAGGCGAGGAACGCCACGACCGCTGCGACTTCCTCCGGGGTGCCGAAGCGGCCGAGCGGCAGGTCAGACCTGACGAAGGCAGCGATACCCTCGGGGTCCGCCTGTTGGCGCCGCTCCCAGCTGCTGCCGGGGAACATGAGCGAGCCGGGCGCGACGCTGTTGACCAGGATGTTGTCTTTGGCGAGCTCCCGGGAGAGTGCCTTCGCCAGGCTGATCTCGGCAGCCTTGGCCATGTTGTAGCCCGGCCGGCCGCCGCTCTCGCGGCCATAGACGGATGCGATGAAAATAATCCGGCCGCGGCCCTGGCGGCGCATGAAGGGCACCGCTGCGCGCGCCGCCCGCAGGCCGGCCAGGGCATTGACTTCGAAGCTCTGGGCAAACTCCGCGTCCGGCACGTCGAGCCCGGCCCCGCCACCGCCGCCGGCGTTGTGGACCAGGATGTCCAGGCCACCGAACTGCCTGGCGGCTGCCTCGATAAAAGCTTCGACCTGGCCTGCTTTCGAGACGTCGGCGGTTTGCGTAAAGGCCCCCTTGCCGAGCGCGGCGGCGGCATCATGGAGACGTTTTGCATCTCGGGCGCAGATCGCGACCCGGCAGCCTTCGGCGAGCAGGCTCTGGGCAATCGCGTATCCGAGGCCATGGCTGCCTCCGGTGATGGCGGCGACTCGGCCCTGCAGACCGAGGTCCAAGGACTAGCGAGCGGGAGGTGCGGGGGCTTCGGCGACGGCGGGGACAGCCTGGGCCGGCGTGCCGCGGCTGACCAGCGCCTTCTCGGACTTGGCGTCGAACAGGTGGAGGTGGTGCGTATCGACCGCCACGTCGACGTTCTGACCGGGCTGGATGTCGCTGCTGCGCGGATCCATGCGGGCGGTCAGCGTCTTGCCGCCGATATTCAGGTAGACGAAGATCTCGCTGCCCATGCTCTCCACGACCTCGACCTTGCTCTTGACCTTGGGCAAGCCGTCGCGCCCGGGGAAGCGAACGTCCTTGATGTCCTCCGGCCGCACGCCCATGATGACTTCCTGGCCGCGGGAGGCGCCGGCATCGGAAAGGACCCGCTCCTCGACCGGGATCTGGAAGCCCTCACCGGTCAGCATCGACTGGCCGTCACCACCGATTTTGACCGTCAGGAAGTTCATCGCCGGGCTGCCGATGAAGCCCGCCACGAACAGGTTGACGGGATGCTCGTAGAGCGTCTGCGGTGTGTCGAACTGCTGGACGATGCCGTTGTTGAGCACGACGATGCGATCACCCATGGTCATCGCCTCGACCTGGTCGTGCGTGACGTAGATGAACGTTGTCTGGAGCCGCTGGTGCAGCTTGAGGATCTGGACGCGGGTCTGGACGCGGAGCTTGGCGTCGAGGTTGGAGAGCGGCTCGTCCATGAGGAAGACCTGCGGCTGGCGGACGATGGCGCGGCCCAATGCGACGCGCTGCCGCTGGCCGCCGGAGAGCGCCTTCGGCTTGCGATCGAGGAACGGCTCCAGCCCCAGGATCCCGGCCGCTTCGCGGACGCGCTTGTCGATCTCGGACTTCGGCGTCTTGCGAAGCTTGAGCCCGAACGACAGGTTGTCGTAGACGGTCATATGTGGATAGAGCGCGTAGGACTGGAAAACCATGGCGATGTCGCGATCCTTCGGCGCGACGTCATTGACGACTCGTTCGCCGATCCTGACGGTGCCGTCGCTGATCTCTTCCAGGCCGGCGAGCATCCGCAGGGCGGTGGACTTGCCGGAGCCTGACGGCCCGACGAGAACCACGAACTCCTTGTCCTTGATCTCCGCGCTCATGTCGGTGATGACGACGTTGCCGGGGTAGCGCTTGTAGACGTGTTCGTAAGTGACGCCTGCCATATCAAGCTTGAGTTTAGGCACCGGTTGCGGTGCGGTCAAGGTTGAGCTTTTGAGTCCGCGAGCGAACGGGTGTTTGGGTCAGGGCTTTCGGGCATTCGCGGTTTCCGAGAGGAACCATGGACGGCGACGTTATACGACTGGCATTATTTAGCTGGGAAGGGTCGATTCATCGACAGCGCAGCCCCCGGGGGAGCGCGCCCAGCCTCCCAGGGAAGTTGATCACACGTGGCGACCGAACCAGAATCTCTTCTTCGACCCCACCCGCCCTCCGGCAGCCTCAACGGCCGCGCCCATGGGCATTCGCGTGGCCTGATCTTCGACTTCGACGGCACGCTGGTTGACAGCTATCCACTGATCGAAGAAGCCTTCGCGCACGTGATGCGGACGCATCGACTGGACGAGGGCGCCCGCCAATTGTTCCGGCAGAACCGCGGCCTGCCGCTGCCCGAGCAGATGAAGATTGTCGCGCCTCACATGTGGGAGGAGCTGGTGGCCACCTATCGGTCGGTCGATGCGAGACTCGGGCACGCGCGCGTGTTCCGCGGGATCCCAACCCTGGTGCGCAAGCTCCGTCATGCCGGGGCGCCGTTGGGAGTCGTCTCCTGTAAGCGACGCGCGCTGATCGAGGCCGAGCTCGAGGCGGCGGGCCTGCGCGAATTCTTCGACGTCGTCATCGGCTTCGAGGACGTGACGCCGCCCAAGCCGGCGCCCGACCCGTTGCTGGCGGCGATCGGCTACCTGGGTCTGTCCCGCTCGAGCGCGATTTACGTCGGCGACAGCATGGTGGACCTGGAGACGGGGCGGGCCGCACGCGTGCGCACGGTGCTCGCCGCCTGGGGATTGTCACCCGAGCTCCGGGCGACGTTCCGCCGGCACCGGTTGTGGGCGACGCGGCCGTCCGAAATGCTGGCGATGGTGCTCAACGGCAACGGTCACAAGCGCGCCGCATAAGGCGATGCCAAGGCTGGCGTCGCAGCGATACCTGCCGTGATCTTTGGGTGAGCGACAGACAGCTGTCGCACGCCTGGTTCACGATGGCAGCATGGCCGCGTCAGCCGATCGATTGGGGACTCCGCTCGCGCGGATCAAGGCTGCCCTCGACGATTTGCCGCGCTGGCTGAGTGGCCTCGACGATGTGTCACTGGGCGAGCCGCTCATCGAGATCCGCGAAGTCATTGATCGGTCGGAGTCGGTGTTCGCCGATGGCGTGCGCCGCTTCGACAAGTCGGGCGAGTACAAGGCCGACGGCGCCCTCTCACTGACGGCCTGGCTGCGCTGGAAGTGCAAACTCTCGGGCGGGGCGGCCATGGAGCGGGTCGAAATCGCGCGCCAGCTCGAGAAGCTGCCCCAGACGGGTGCGGCGTTCGCCAACGGCGACGTCGGCTACCAGCATGTCGCGGTTCTGGCCCGCACCGCGGAGCACGTCGGAGCCGCCGTCGTGCGCAAAGAAGAGGCACGCTGCTGCAGGCGGCCCAGACGATGGACCCCGGCCAGTTCACCACGGTCGCCAAGAACTTCGAACACCGCGTGGATGCGGAGGGCGCCCTGGCGGAGGCCAACCGCGCCTATGAACGGCGCTACTTTCACATCGGCGAGCCACAGGATGGGCTTGTGTGGGTCGATGGCTTGCTCGATGCCGAGGGCGGCGCCACGCTGCGCACGGCGCTGCAGCCGTTCATGAAGCCGGTCAAGGACGACGCCCGGAACTACGGCCAGCGCAGCGTTGATGCGCTCATGGAACTCTGCCGGCAGGGCTCAGGCAGCAGGCGCGACGGCGCCGGCCCTCGGCCGCAGCTGATCGTCCGCGCCAGCCTCGACACCCTGGCCGGGACCAGGGGCGCACCGGCGGGCGAGCTCGAGGGTGGCGGCACGGTGCCGGCCGAGACCGTCCAGCGCTACGCCTGCGACTCGGCGATCAGCCGCATCACCGGCCAGAGCGAGCTGGAGCACGAGCTCAATCACGCCAGCCGCACGTTGCCGGCGTCGACCCGGCGGGCGCTCGAGGCGCGGGACCGGCATTGCGTTTTTCCTGGTTGCGCCCGGCCGCTGAACTGGTGCGACGGACATCATCTGGTCTGGTGGACGCGCGGCGGCGCGACCGCGCTGCCCAACCTGGCGCTACTCTGCCGGCCGCATCACCGGATGGTCCATGAAGAAAACTGGCGGCTGGTGCGGCAGAAAGACGGGCGATTCACCGCGATCCCGCCGCCGCGACCGGTGATGCCGCAAGCGCGCTCGGCCTGAGCAGGCCCGCCGGGGGGCCCCCCTTTGCGAGTGGGGAAGGAAGAAAAAGATGCGGCTGGTAGCATACGGCGGAATCCTCGATGGACGACGCCGCCTACTTCCAGGCGCTACCGAAGGCCGAGTTGCATCTCCACCTCGATGGCTCGGTTCGTCCGAAAACCGTGCTAGAGCTGGCCGCACAGGGGGGCGTCCCGGTGCCGACGCAAGATCTCGAGCGACTGACGGACTATCTCCAGGCTACGGACAGCACCGCGTCGCTCGTCGAGTACATCACGTATTTCGAGCTGCCGATCGCGGTGCTGCAGACCGTCCCCGCGCTCGAGCGCGCGACGTACGAGCTCTGCGAAGACCTGAAGAAAGACAACGTGCGTTACGCCGAAATACGGTACGGGCCCTGGCTGCACGTGCAGCAGGGTCTCTCGCTGACGGACGTGATTCGCGCCGTGTTGAGCGGCTGGAAGGCCGCCCGCAAATCGTTCGGACTGGAGGGCGGCATCATCGTCACCGCGCTGCGGGATATGCCGCCGGCGCAGAATGTGTCGCTGGCGCAGGTGGCCGGCCGGTTTGTGGGTGACGGCGTGGTCGGCTTCGACCTCGCGGGCGACGAGGCGGGCCATCCGCCGATCCTGCACGAAGATGCCTTTCGCGTTGCCAGGTCCCTCGGGTTGAATATCACGATCCATGCCGGCGAGGCCGCTGGGCCAGAAAGCGTCCGTCAGGCCATCTCCATGGGCGCGGTGCGCCTGGGGCACGGTGTTCGAGCCCAGGAAGATGGGGACGTCATCGCGATGATCAAAGAGAGCGGCGTGCAGCTGGATATGGCGCCGACGAGCAATGCTCAGACGAAAGCCGTTCGGCGGCTCCAGGATCATCCCCTCAGGCGCTTTTACGAACAGGGCATCAAAGTAACGATCAGCACGGACTCACGGACGGTCTCTGACGTCACGTTGACGCAGGAATATCAGACGGTCACCCGGGTCCTCGGCTGCACGCGCGAACAGATATCGGCGATGAACCTGCAGGCTCTCGAAGGGGGCTTCGGCGATGAGGTGACACGGGCCCGGCTCCGCCACCAGTTCGTCGATGCGGCAGCGAAGTTGCGTCCCGCGGCGCCGACGTCCGGTTAACCGGGGAAGTCAATACTAGACGCCGGGCGGGATCGTCTCGGGTGGCGTGATCGTGCCCTGACGAATCTTTGTCTTTAGATCCAAGACTTGATTTATTACGTCCTGTGGCACGACGCTGCTTGGCGTGCTGAATCCGGTGGCATCGTCCTGTAGTGAGAACACCTGCTTGCCCGACCTGAACTGACCACTTTGCATCTTCTGGATCGTCAAGGCAACGGCGCGGTCGACGCGCTTCAACGCGCTCGTGATCACCGCCGGGCTGACGTAGGCCTGGTCGTTGTCGGAGCCGATGGCATATCCCGCCGCGTCGTAGGCCGCATCGATGTAGCCGGAGGCACAGCGGCCCGTGACTTCGAACAGCATGTCAGCACCGGCGGAGATCTGCGTGATGCCCAGCTGCTTGCAAAACGCCGTGTCCTGCGAATCGGAGTACGCGATCTTGAAGATCACGCTCGGGTCGGCGTCGCGGGCGCCGGCCACGAAGCCGGCAATGTATGGATCGACACTCGGTCCGTGGTTGGAGCCGAGGACTCCCAGGACGTTGTGGGTCGCGCTGCCGATTTTCTGCTTTTCCATCAGGCCTGCCATGGCGCCGACCAGGTAGCCAGGTTCCTGCTGCTTGAACAAGAGATCCGTCACGTTGGGCAGCGCCGCTTCCTGCCCGTTGTCGTCGATCGGCGCCGCGTCGACCAGCGCAAATCGTTGATCTCCATGCAGCTGCGCCGCGCGCCACACCGCCGTCGCCATGTCGGTCGAGATGGCAATGACGAGATCTGGCTTGCTGGCGACGCAGCGCTGAAGGCTGCCGAGATAATCGCTTGGCGTCTTCGAGGCCACCACCTGGAGGCCGGCCCCGGCGCCGCGGGCCCCATCCGCGGCCAGCTGGTTGAACGTGTGCGGCGCGAGTCCCTCGCTGTTGCTGGCAATGCAGACGTGCGTCCGGGCCGTGTCGGGGGCGGCGCTCGGACCGCAGGCGGCGAGCACCAGGGCCAGCAGGAGCGGACACGCGCGACGCGACACGATTCAGGACGCCCGGACGGCGGGCGCGCCGATTCGCTCGATGGCGTCGACCATGAGATCCCAAAAGCGAGCCACGTCCAACTTGGTCGCCACCTGGGCGTTCGTCGGGCCCAGACGGCCAGAAAAGTCCGTGACGGTCATGCCCGAAGTAAGTTCTCCGTGCGTCTCGATCGCGACAAACGCATCGACGCAGTGCATGACTTTGGGGTCTATCACGCGGGCCACGGCGCACGGATCATGGACCGGCGGCGAATCGAAGCCAGAATTGCGCCGGTACGTTTCGCGAAAGAATTCCATGAGCTGCACGGCTAGCCGGGAAACCGGCGTGCCCAGTGCGGCGATCCGTTGGAGGACGGCCGGGGTGGCCAGTGCCTGGTGGGTCAGATCCAGGCCGACCATCGTCAGCGGCCAGCCGGCCGTGAAAACGATGGCGGCCGCCTCCGGGTCGACGTAAATATTAAATTCGGCGGCTGGTGTCGTATTGCCTCGGGTGTAGGCACCGCCCATAAGAACTATTTCGCGCGCTTTCTGGATAATCCGCGGCTCTTTTCGTACGGCCATGGCGATGTTTGTCAGCGGCCCGGTCGGCACCAGCGTGATGTCGCCATTGGACTGCATCAAGAGCTCGATGATCAGGTCGACGGCGTGCCGCGGGTCGAGAGCCACGGTCGGCTCGCCAAACGACGGGCCGTCGAGCCCCGACTCCCCGTGAATATATGCAGCCGTTTTTAGCTCTCGGATCAGGGGCCGGTCGCAGCCAGCCGCGACCAGAACGTCCCGGATGCCGGCGACAGTACAGACCCGGCGTGCGTTGAGGCTTGTCTTGTCAAGGGTCTGGTTGCCGGCGACGGTCGTAATGGCGACGAGCTCGATCTCCGGGCTGCCGTGAGCGAGCAGGATCGCCATGGCGTCATCATGGCCGGGGTCGCAATCCAGAATTATTTTTTTCATGGTTATGGCTCAGAGAATGACAGGTCCAGGCCAAGACGTCGTAGATCTTTCACGTGGGGCAGCGCGGCCTGGGCCCCCAGCGACGTCGTCGCGGCGGCGCCGGCGGCAT
>Ga0209057_1003245_pt1 | contig 12123 bp, 7 predicted proteins | sample GraSoiAngelo_146_FD_185903 | JGI IMG/M metagenome (GOLD analysis project Ga0209057, IMG submission 185903) | Grasslands soil microbial communities from the Angelo Coastal Reserve, California, USA - 14_1009_05_30cm (SPAdes) (version 2) | ecosystem: Environmental > Terrestrial > Soil > Grasslands ... | reverse complement strand
TGATCGGCCAGGGGATGAAGATCTCCAAAGGCCGGGCCAACCCGCAGCGGCTCGAAGCATCGCTCCGAGCGAAGATCGCATAGTGGAGCTCACGGTCGGCGAGCTCGCCCACGGCGGGGCGGCGGTCGCGCGCGTCGACGGCCGCGTCGTGTTCGTCGAAGGTGCCATCCCGGGCGAAACGGTCGAGGCCGAAGTGACGCATCGCCGTAAGGACTTCTGGCGCGCCCAGGCGACCGCGGTCCTCGATCCGGCGGCCACGCGCGTCGATCCGCCTTGCCCGTATTTCAAGGCCGGATGCGGCGGATGTCAGCTGCAGTACCTCGCGTATCCGGAGCAGCTGGCCCAGAAGCGGCAGGTGCTCCATCGCCAGCTCGAGCGTGCTCACCTGGACTTCCCCCTCGATCGCATCGATGTCCTGGGAATGGACGATCCCTGGCGCTATCGGATTCGCGGCGAGTTCCACGTGCTGCATCGTGGCGGGGCCGTGAGCCTTGGCTTCTACCGCAAGCACACCTACCAGACCTTGCCCATCGATGCCTGCCTGATCCACGCCGAGGCGATCGAGCGGGCACTCCCGGCGTTCGCGCGCGCGGCAGAGGATCCGGCCGCCGCCCACGTCACGGCGCTGCAGTTCACCTGGGCGCCCGGCACGAGTGACCTGCTCTGGGCGCCCTATCCACCCGGGTCAGCCGATCCCGGGTTCGGCGGGCGCGCCGCCGGCTGGATCCCAGAGTTAAATCTCAACGACGACTCGATCGGCATCGACGATGCCGGCCGGCATTTCCGCGTGCGCCCGGAGGCGTTTGTCCAGGTCAATGCGCGGCAGCGCGACGTCCTCTATCAGCGTGCCGTCGCGTTTGCCCGGATCAGCGGCGGCGACCGGGTCGTCGATGCGTATGCCGGGATCGGCATGCTCACCGCCAGGCTGGCGGCGCAGGCTGCCGATGTCATCGCCGTGGAAGAAAGCCCCTATGCGGTCCGGCTTGGCGAGCTGAATATGCAGCTCAACGGCTGCGGCAACGTCCAGTACCGTCGCGGACGCGTCGAAGACGCCCTCGGCCAGATCGAAGGACCAATTGACGTCCTGGTCCTCGATCCACCACGTGCTGGCTGTGCCGAGACGGCCGTCGAGGCGATGGCGAATTTACGCAGCGAACGCATGATCTATATCTCGTGTGACCCGGCGACCCTGGCGCGAGATGTCGGTCGTTTTTGTGCCGCCGGACGCTATACCCTTGTGGAGGTGGCTTTCGTCGACATGTTCCCCCAGACCTTCCACATCGAGGCGGTCGTCAAGCTCGAACGTAGCGCATGAGCTTCGTCCACCTTCATACGCATTCCGAATACAGCTTGCTCGACGGCGCGAGCCGGATCTCCGAGATGGTCCGCCATGCCGTTGAGACGGGCATGCCGGCGATCGCGCTGACGGACCATGGCGTCCTCTATGGCGCCGTCGATCTGTATCTCCAGGCAAAGGCCGCGGGCATCAACCCGATCATCGGCCAGGAAGCCTACGTCGCGACCCGCTCGCGCCATCAGAAAGAAGGCCGAGCCGATCGGGATCCTTATCACCTGATTCTGCTGGTCAAAAATCTGGCCGGCTACCGCAACCTGATCAAGCTATCCAGTCTGGCGCACCTCGAGGGGTACTACTACAAGCCTCGCATCGACAAGGCCCTGCTGGCCGAGCACACGGAGGGACTGATCGCGCTCTCGAGCTGCCTCGGCGGCGAGGTGGCCAGCCGCCTGCTCGAGCGTGACGAGGCGGGGGCGGAGCAGGCGGCCCTCGAGTACCAGCGGATGTTCGGTGAGGACTACTTCCTCGAGATCCAGGACCACGGCATGGAGGAGCAGGCCCGCGTGAACGAAGGGCTGGCCCGGCTGTCACAACGCACCGGGATCCCGATGGTCGCGACGAACGATTCGCACTACACGCGACGCGACGACGCCGAGGCGCACGACATCCTCCTGTGCTTGCAAACTGGCACCGTCACCTCGGATCAGAAGCGGATGCGGTTCCACAACGACGAGTTCTATCTCAAGACGCCCGCCGAGATGGCTGAGCGATTCCGCGATTTCCCGGAGGCCGTCGCCAACACCGTCAAGATCGCCGAACGCTGCCATTTGGAGCTCGACACCAAGCCGCTCTTGCCTCGCTTCGAGGTCCCCCAGGGCGAGAATGCCGAGGCCTATCTGCGGCGGCTGGCCGAGGAAGGTCTCAAGACGCGCTATCCGGAGATGGGCCAGGTCGTGCGCGATCGCGTCGAGACCGAGTTGTCCGTGATTCAGGACATGGGCTATGCGCCCTACTTCCTGATCGTCAGCGACTTCATCGCTTATGCCAGGGCTAACGGAGTCGCGGTCGGGCCAGGACGAGGCTCGGCTGCCGGCAGCATCGTGTGCTACGCGCTAGGAATCACGACCCTTGACCCGCTGCAGCACGGCCTGATCTTCGAGCGTTTCCTCAACCGGGAACGGATCTCGATGCCCGATATCGATGTTGACTTCGACGACCGGAATCGCGACCGCGTCATCGAGTACGTCGGGCAGAAATATGGGCAGGATCACGTCGCGCAGATCATCACCTTCGGCACGATGAAGGCACGCGCGGTGATCCGTGACGTGGGGCGCGCCCTTGACGTCCCGCTCCGCGAGGTCGACCACCTTGCCAAGCTGGTGCCACCGACGCTCAACATGACGCTTGATAAGGCCATTGCGATGGTTCCTGAGCTTGCCCAGGCCGAAAAAGATCCGGTCTACGAAAGGCTGCTCAAGAATGCGCGCAAGCTGGAAGGGCTGGTGCGCCACGCCTCGACGCATGCGGCCGGGATCGTGATCACACCGGAGCCGTTGCAGCAGTACGTGCCCTTACAGGCGAGCATCACGCGCGGCGAGCGCAACGGCCAGGAGAAGCGGACCGTCATGACGCAGTACGAGATGAACGCGGTCCAGAAGATCGGCTTGCTCAAAATGGACTTTCTCGGTCTGCGTAACCTGTCCGTCATCGAAGACGCCCTCAAGAATCTCGGACTCACCCGCGGGCTCAAGCTCGACCTCGCCACCATTCCCTGGGACGATGCCGCCACGTTCCGGTTGCTGCAGGCGGGCGATACGAACGGCGTGTTTCAGCTCGAGTCGGCCGGGTTGCGCCGTCTGCTGCAGGACATGCGACCAACCACCTTCGATGACATCACCGCCGCGAACGCACTCTTCCGCCCCGGACCGCTGGAGGGTGGCCTCGTTGACCAGTACGTGAAGCGCAAGCACGGCGAGGTGGAAATCGCCTACCTGCTGCCCCAGCTCGAGCCGATTCTCAAAGAGACCTACGGCGTCATCGTCTACCAGGAGCAGGTGATGAACATCGCCCGGCAGCTTGCCGGGTTCACCCTCGGCGAGGCCGACGTGCTGCGCGGGGCGATGGGCAAGAAGAAAAAAGAAGAAATGGCAAAGATGCGCGCCAAGTTCATCGAGGGCGCGACCAACCGGGGAGTCAGTGAGTCGAAGGCCACGGAAATCTTCGACCTGATGGCGTACTTCGCCGGTTATGGATTCCCAAAGGCGCACAGCGCCGCCTACGCCGTGATCTCGTACCAGACGGCGTACCTGAAAGCGAACTACCCGCTGGAGTACCTGGCGGCGCTGCTCAACAATGAGGCGGGCAACTACGACAAAGTCGCCGCCGCCGTGCTCGATTGCCACGCCCGCGATATCGAAGTGCTGCCGCCCGATGTCAACAGCTCCGAGGCTGGCTTTACCGTCCAGGAGGGCAAGATTCGTTACGGGCTTGCCGTGATCAAGAACGTCGGTGCCCATGCGATCGAGTTGCTCCTCAACGAACGTCGGAGGAACGGACCGTTCAAGTCCGTGCTCGATCTCTGCGTCCGCGCCGATCCACGGGAGATAAACAAGCGCGTGCTCGAGAGCCTGATCCGATCCGGAGCCACCGACGGCCTGGGTGAGCGCGGCCGCCTGCTGGCGAGCATCGACCGCGTCAGCGACCGGGCCGCGCAGATCATCAGCGAGCGTGAGAGCGGCCAAACGAACCTGTTCGGCATGCTGCCCGAGGCTGATGAGATGGACAACCCGGCGGCCGGCCTGGTCTCGGCCATGCCGCCGATGCCTGACGACGAGCGGCTCCGAGGCGAGAAGGAGCTACTCGGTCTGTATCTCTCTGACCACCCACTACGGCGCATCGAGCAGGAGCTGCATGCCAAGGTCGACACCTATGCCAACCAGGTGACGCCAGAAATGGAGGACTACGAGGTGCGCATTGGTGGCGTCATCAAAGCGGTTCGGCCGATCGTAACGAAAACCGGCAAGCCCATGGCCTTCGTGCAACTGGAGGATCTTACGGCGACGATTGAAGTCATCGTGTTCACCAGGCTGTTCGAAGAGAGCCGCGCACTTTTACTCTCTGACAACGTCGTGATCGTCCGTGGCAAGGTCGACGCGCGCAGCGCCGCCGGCGAGGACGAGGAGCGCGGCGAGGTGGCAAAAATCATCGCCGACGAGATCCTCGCGTTCGACGACGCCGGCCACGAGAGCTGGGTGCGCAACCAGGTGGTGCACCTCGACGTGCCGGCCGAGGCGACGGCCGAGCAGATGGCGGCGCTCCAGGAGATCCTCGGCCGCTGCGCCGGCCCGGACCGTGTCGTGCTGCACCTGCAACGCGCCGATCAGGCCGTCGACATGGACCTGGGCGAGAAGTTCCGGGTGCAGGGCGGCGGGCTCGCCGGTGACCGAGCCCAGCGCGAGATCGACGCGCTGTTTTCGCGACCGGTATGGCGCCTCGAGGTCATCCGGCGGCGTGCGCCCGAACGCCAGCTCAGCGGCGGCCGCCAGCCACGGACGCTCGTCGGCTCGGCGAGCTCTTAACCGACCGGCAGGAGCGAGGTCAGGAACAGGGCGCCGAGCAAGACGACCAGCGCGGCGACCGGCGCCCAATCGAACTCACGCTGACGTCGCGGAAACCACTGCCGGAAGGGCCGCGCAAAGGGTTCGCTCACCTGCATCACCATCTGCGTGATCGGATGCCAGGGATCCATCTGAAAAAAGCCGAAAAAGACCCGGATCAGCACCAGGATGATGCAGAAGGTCAGGGCGGAGCGGACGATGACAAGCAGCGCGACCAGGATGTTGGCTGAGCCGATGAACGCCTGCAAGGCATAGAGAAGGATGATGCCGACGAGGAACGACAGATCGAGCCCGCCCGCCGACGGGATCACCCGGCGGATCGGCGCCAGGTACCACTCAGTAGCGAGGACGATGATCCGACCGGCTTCCGAATACAGCATCTGTGGGAACCAGGAGAAGACCGCCCGCACGATCAGGAGCAGGATCAGGATATTGATCAGAATCTGGATAAAGCCCGCGCCGGGGAACATCGCCGCCTAGTTTACGGTCTGCTCATAAAGGCAACCTAAGAGTCAGCGGCGGCGCCGGCGTGAGAGGAGCTCGCCGGTTGGGTCGTCAGGGGGCTTCTTCGGCGTTCGCGGTTGGGCCGCGCGGGCGGCGCGGACGCCCTCGACGCGTTCCCGGAGCCGGGTCACGGTCGCCTCGGCGGGGACGGCCGGAGCCGGGGCTGGTTGCAGGGCCCGGCGCCAGGCCGGCAGGTCCTCGACCCGGAAGATGAGCCGCCGCAGGGCGACGTCGAGGGGGAAGAGCAGGATCGCGAGCACGAGCAGGATCTCACTGATCGGCCGGGCGGCATGGACAGCCGGCACGGGGACCCGGAACGCCTGCGAGAGGTCGGATAGCAGCACCCCGCCGCCAGCCTGCGCGATCGCCTTGAGCGTGGCGGCGTTGGTACCGAGCTCGCGGTACTCCGGGGAATAGGGAACGACCAGGCCGCTCGTCGTGGTGTGCCGGACGACCCCGCCGGCTGACTCGCTGATATGAAGGAGGTAGCTCCCCACCTGGTCGGTGGGCAGGTCACCCTCGAAGCGGCCGGGGCCGGTGGGCGAGAGCGTCAGGGTGGCGCCGGCCAGGTCGGGAGTGACGGCGCTGACCGTGACGGTCGCGCCGGATGTCGATGGCGCGGTCACCAGCAGGTGTGTGTGGTCGCCCTGGACCCGCGTTTCGATCTGCAGCGCGGGGTCGCCCGGCTGCGGCAGGCTCGCGTGGACGATGTCGCCGAAGAATCGATTCGCGGAGGGCCAATGCAGCAAGTCCGCCGTCCACCGACCCTGCGCGTCGCTGGTCCACGCCAGCACCCGCCCCAGCCCGTATTGCCAGGTCGCGAGCAGGGGATCGCCCTGTGGGCTTTTCAGCACGATGTCCGCGGCGGCCCTCGGCGTCGTCGCCACATAACCCGCCAGAGCGGGGAAACTGTCGAGCGGCACGCCCGGGATCACCTCCGCGAGCGATGCGAGCTGCGGCGCGATGCGACCCTCGACGATCCAGGGCTTGAGCGCCTCGCGCGTTTCTTTCAGGAAGATCTGTGGCACGTCCTGCAGGCTGTTGCTCTGATAGGCGCGGCCGTGTCCCCAGCCCGCCATCGCCTGCATCATCGACACGTCTTGTGCCGTGGCCGCGATCGCGACCGTGGACAGCGTGATCCCGCGGCCGTGCATCGCGGTGATCGCCGGCTGATAGTTGCGGTCCATGGTGTCGCCGTCGCCAAACAGAATCACGTGCTTGATGGCGGCTTTCGCCTTGCTGAGAGCCTGGTCGGCTGCGTTCAGATCGGGCGCGTAACTTCCCGGGTCGCCCAGACCGATGGCCTCGATCTTGCGTTTGATGGCGGCCTTGTCCGTCAGTGGGGCGAGCGGAACGACCATCCCCATGGCGCCGTCGGTGACACCAACCATGTCGCGTGAGGTCAACTGGTCGACGACCGCCTCGGCCGCGCCGCGCAGGATCTGGTCGCCCTGGCCAGTTTCGGTTGACTCGAGGACGAGGACCACCGCGACCGGCGGCTTCTGCATGTCTTGCGGGATCTGGATCTGGACGGGGAGTGTCGTTTCCAGCGGCGTGCCCGCATAGCCGCCGGGACCGTAGCTCTCGGTGCCACCGATGACGACCAGGCCGGTCCCAAGGTCCCGTACCGATACTTGCAGTAAGTTCATGCCGTCGGCGCCCAGACTCGCGGCCGGGATGTTGACGAGGACGACCGCCTGATAGGCGGCCAGATCCGCCGCCGATCGGGGCAGCTGGTCGGGTGTGACGGCCGAGGTGCCGATGCCCGTCGAGTGCAGGGCCGACTCGAGGCTGGCCGCCTCGCCGAGTGTGTTTTCGACCAGCAGCACCCGTGGCGGGCCGACGACCTGGATGAGGGCTTCACCCAAATTGTTCTCGGCGTACGTGTCGCGCACCGCGTCGATGACGACCCGTACGGCGTGGAATCCGGGGTCCTGCGGCTTGATCGTTTGCTTGACCGTGGTCTCACCCGCCGGCAGCGCGAGCTGCGTGGTATTCACGAGCGTCCGGTCGAGATACCAGCGGACGGTCGCCGGGGTGGGCGTGTTGCTGACGATCAGTGCCTGCGCGCTGGCCTGCTGACCCTGTGTCAGCGTGCGCGGTGCGTCGAGGCGGTCGACGTAGGCCTCGGCCCCCTGTGGCACCGGCAACGCGACCGTGTCCACCCGAATCCCCTCGGCGCGCAGCAGGCGCGCCTCACCGACCGCGTCGCCGAGGTTCGCGCGACCATCGGAGATCAACACGATGTGCTTGCGGCCATCGTCCGGGAGGATCGATCCGCCCAGTTGCAGGGCGGCGGCGATATCGGTGTAGTGCGGGTTCGGCTGGCTCTGGAACTCGCCGAACTGCGGGTCTTTACCGATGTTGACTTCGACCTGGGGATCGCGACCGAAGCTGAGCACGCCGGCACGGTTCTCGCCCTGCCGTTGCTGCAGGATACGGCGAACGGCAGCGGCTTCGCTGTCCAGCGCGCTCTGCACGCTGGCGGAAAGATCCGCGACAACCAACAAAGACTGCGAAGCGGGCGTCGTTTGCACCTGGAAGCCGGCGAGCGCGGCGCTCAAGAGCAGCACGATCAGGGTGCGGAGCCCGAGCGAGATCCGCGCGCGACGCCGTGCCAATGGCGGCGGAAAGAACCGCCAGATGGCGATGATGACGAGCAGCGCCACGACGCCCGCCCCCAGAAGGAGGGGGCGGGTGAGCTCAAAGCCCACGGTGGAAGGCCAGCCACTCGGCCGTCACGACGGCGAGCGCCGCGAGCGCGATCCATGGCCAGATCTCGAGCTGGCCCTGATGGGTCGCCTGCATGATGGCCGTCCTGATTGGCGGCAGAGTGAGCCGATCCGGCGGTTTCAGCTGCGAGATGGGCTCGGAGAACAAGTTCACGCTGAACCAGGAGCGCTGCAACTTTCCGGCGATGGTCTGCTCCACGATGTAGAGGCCGGTTGGATCCGTATCGCCGAAGGTCGCGATCGAGCCCGCGACGAGCGGGCGCCGGCTGTTATCCGGCCGGACGATGGACACCGACGTTGCACCGGACTCGGGCACGATCGTGACGGGTTCGTCCGGATGGAAGCTGTGGCTGGGAACGCTGGGCGGCAGCAGCCACTCACTCAGGTTCTGGACGAGGATGGGGAAGGCAATCCGCAGCGGCAGGTCGGACTCATGCAGATCGAACCCGACCAGCACCTGCCGGAACGGCTCATCGCGGATGAGCACGAGGGGCGTCTGCAGGCTGCTGATCAGCGGCCGGCCAAATGCCGAGTTTCGTAGATCCTGGCTGCGGGCGACGTGGACATCCTGGAGATCGACGTTGGCGAGCAACGCGTCGCCGGCATCGACGGCGCGGACGCGCCCGATGCCGACGGGTTGGCCGCCGGCCAGCGCAGACCCCGCCGGCGGATCCACCATGATGAATGGGCCATCGGGCAAGACGGCGGGCGAGAATTGATCAAACACCGTCAGCGCATAGGCGCCGCTGACTCGATAGGCCGGCGGGGCGATGACGTCGATCTGCAGGTCGGTGCGCAGCCGTAGCGCTTGCTCGAGAAAGACATTGCCGGGCGTGACGAGCAGGACGCGGAAAGCCCGCGGGGTGCGCGCCACCGCCGTCGCCGTGTCGTCGAGCGCAAAGATGTCGGTGGCCGCGATGTGGGCGGTGACCGACGTCGCGTCGCCAGGAACAGGGAAAATCAAATCCTGGGCCTGGCCGGCGGGGAGCGTCAGGGGCCGGACGTCGAGCAGGTGACTGTCAGCCCGCCACTCGACGCTGACCGAGCGGGGCTGCTGGCCGAAGTTCTGCACGTGCAGGTAGGCGGCGCGCGATTGCGCGCTGGTCCGAACGGTTAATGACGTCAGTGCGACATTTTCCCCCGAGGTGCCGACGCGGTGATACTCGACGGGAAACGGCAGACCCGCTGCGAATGACGCGCGCAGCGGCTGCACGATGCCGTCGGTAAACAGGTAGGCACGCGCGTCGTCGCCCGCTCGGACCAGCCCGGCGGCCATTGCCAACGCGGCGGAAAGATCCGCCGCGCCGTTGCTCGCAGTGACCCCGTTGACTGCGCGATGCAGCGTATCGTGGTCACCGGTGACGGACGCGACGATGCGGGCCACCGGCCCGACGGCAATGACGGTCATACGATCCGTCGGACCCAACTGGTCGACGATCGCATTGGCCTGGCGCTTGGCCACCTCGAGGCGTGAGGGCGCGACGTCCGTTGCCTGCATCGATGCGGACGCGTCGATCAACACGATGCTGTGGCGGGCGAGGGCCGCGCCGGCCGGGAGGGCCGGCTGCACGGCCGCCGCGACGAGCACCGCGGCGGCGAGCAACTGGAGAAACAACAGCCAGCTGGGGCGAAGCCGTTGCCAGGGGACGTTCGCCTGCCGGTCGCGGATCTGACTCGGCCACAGGTGCAGCGCGGGGACGATGCGCGTCGGCCTGCGAATTTTCAGGAAATACAGGGCAACGATGGCCGGCAGCGTCAAGGCCAGGACGGCGGCCGCCGGGGCGAGGAAGCTCATGACACGCGCGCCTTTCCACACCGGGGCGCGCTCATCCGAGCAGTCCGAGGCGGCGCAGCGTGATCTGGACCATCTGATCCAGGGGCTCGGCGGTGGAGAGGCGTGCGAAGCGAAGGCCACGACGATGCGCGACGCGCTCGATCTCATCCGTGCGTTCAGCCAGCGCCCGTAAGTAGCTGCCCTGGGTCAGGGGCGTGGCCGTGAACTCCCGCTCGATCCCGGTTTCGGCGTCCTTGAGCCGCGCATCGCCCGACCAGTCCAGTGCCAACTCCTGGGGGGCGAGCAGCTGCAGCACGGCGCCCTCCTGCTGAGCCCGCTGCAGTGCGGCCAGCGCCGGATCGATCGACGGTTCGCCGAGGCCGTCGGTGATCAACACGGTCATCCCGGGCCGCTGGCGGCCGATTGGCCAGACGAGCTTTTCGTAGTTCGTCATTCCGCCGGCCGGTAGCGATTGCAGCCGTGCGAAGAGCGCGGCCGCGGCGCGCCGCCCGCGATAGGGCGCGCCTCCCGACGTCGGCCCGTCCGCGAAGATGGTCAGCCGTACCCGGTCGAGGGCGGCGAGCGCGACGTAGGCGATGGCGCCGGCGAGGCGCCTCGCCGTCTCGGCTTTGTTGGGCGTTCCCCAGTCCATCGAGCCACTGAGGTCGACGAACAGGCTGAGCGGCAGCTCTTCTTCGGCGACGAACAGCCGCAGCATGAACCGGTCGAGTCGCGCGTAGGCGTTCCAATCGATGAGTCGGAAGTCATCGCCCGGTGTGTAATTGCGAAAGTCCGCGAACTCAACGGACTGACCGCGGCGGCGTGACCGCCGCTCGCCGCCCATCTGCCCGCTCACCGCGCGCCGAACCTGCAGCGCCAGGCTTTCGAGCCGGCGGAGCAGGGCGGGCTCCAGCAGTGCGGCCGGCGTCATGACTAGGCCCTGGCGGATTCCTTGACGGTGTGCTCCAGGATGTCGGTGATCAGCCGGTCGGCGGTCATCCCATCGGCCTCGGCCTCGAACTGCAGGAAGATCCGGTGCCGCAACGCCGGCTGGGCGACGGCGCTCAAGTCGTCGAAGGCGACGTTGTACCGTCCCTCGAGGAGCGCCCGCACCTTGGCGGCAAGCACCAGGGTCTGCAGGCCGCGCGGGCTGGCGCCCCAGCGGACGTAGCGGCGCACGCCATCCAGTTCAGTTCGATCAGGATGGGTCGCGCCGATCAAGCGGGCCGCGTAGAGCAGCACATGCTCGGCGATCGGCACCTCGCGGGCGACACGCTGCGCCGCGAGGATCGCGTCCCCGTCGGCGACGGCGCGCAGTTGCGGCGTCGACTCTCCGGTGGTGCGCCGCGCGATCTCCAGGAGGTCCTTCTCGCCGGGGAAGGGCACGAGGACTTTAAAGAAAAATCGATCCAGCTGCGCCTCGGGCAGCGGGTAGGTGCCTTCGAGCTCGATGGGGTTCTGAGTGGCGAGCACGAAAAATGGGGACGGCAGTGGCCGGGTTTGCGTGCCGACGGTGACCGTACGCTCCTGCATCGCCTCCAACAAGGCGCTCTGCGTCTTGGGCGTGGCGCGGTTGATCTCGTCGGCCAGGACGAGATTCGCGAAGATGGGCCCCGGCTGATAGTGAAACTCGCGCCGGCCGGCTTCGTCGCCAATGACATTCGTACCCACGATGTCGGCGGGCATCAGATCCGGCGTGAACTGGATCCGCGAAAAGCTCATCGACAGCGCATGGCCGAGGGATCGAACCAGGACGGTCTTGCCCAACCCGGGCACGCCTTCGAGCAGCACGTGTCCGCCGGCGATGAGCGCAATGACCGTGTCGCGGACGAGCGCCTGCTGTCCGACGATGAGGCGGGCCAGCTCGGTCTCGAGATCTTTGGCCAGCTCGGTGACCTTGGCGGCGTCGACGCGCGGTTCTTCGGCGATCATGATCCTCCCTGGCGTATCAACTTATTTCGGGCCGGCTGCACTCTGCTCACCGAGTTGCGAGAAATACTGGCGCACGAGGTCGCGTTCACTGCCGGGGATGAGGCTCTGGTCGGTGGCGTCGAGCGCCGCCTGCTGGTACGCCTGGATCACCTGGCCATACGGACTCGTCGGCACGTCCTGCCCGGGTCCAAGCGGCGTCGGATCGTTCTGCGACTGACCCGGCACGGGCTGGCCGGGCACATAGACCCGCTCGGTGCTCTGGACCCC
>Ga0209057_1003242_pt1 | contig 12129 bp, 10 predicted proteins | sample GraSoiAngelo_146_FD_185903 | JGI IMG/M metagenome (GOLD analysis project Ga0209057, IMG submission 185903) | Grasslands soil microbial communities from the Angelo Coastal Reserve, California, USA - 14_1009_05_30cm (SPAdes) (version 2) | ecosystem: Environmental > Terrestrial > Soil > Grasslands ... | reverse complement strand
ACCGAAGGCAAAAGAAGTTCTTGAAAGCCGGTCGTTTCCCTGCCGAGCGAACTCTCGTGGGCCTCCTTCTGGATCCAGTTCCGCAATGTTCCCAGCTTTAGGCCATGCTGCTCGGCGAACTGTGGTGGGCGTAATCCGCTGGAGCGATACCGGGCAATCCACTCCGCGCGTTCGTTTCGGTTGCAGTAGCGATGTTTCTCGATGCAAGTGGTTTCCATGCCGGTAGCTTTGCACCGGCATTAAGCAGCCGCAAGGTGCACCCTGTTTACCGCTTACGAGTTCAACTCTTGGAACCTGTTTGTTGCCAACGAGTTCCTATGTCGCTAGAGCATTCGGTTCTGGACCGAAGGCTTCCTCTGCAAATTCTTGAGCGATAAGCAGTTTCGGCAATGGCATGGCCCTGAAGAAGAACTGTCACAAAAATGTCACGACTACCAGAGACAAATGAATGGATGTCTTATACGCTGCTTAAGAACACAGAGAAGAGATTTGATGATGTCAAGCCGCCTCGAGCCGCCGGATCTTCTTGCGCCGAGTTCGAAGTTAGGGCCGGCTAGCGGCCCGTACGAACAGGCGAGTTTCCATATGTCACACAAAAGGCTAGTTGTAGTACAATTTGTGCATGCGATTCGCAATTCAAGCTAGGCTGGACGACCAATCTCGGAAGAGGCTCACAGTTCTGGTACGAGAATTGGGCTGGACTCCTTCGCGGGTTGTACGCGAGGGATTACGTGTTTTGGAAGCGAGTCATTTGCGGCGCAAGAAGCCAGGCATCATCGGCCTGGGTAAGTTCAAATCTGGTGTGCCGGACCTGGGATCGAACAAAAAACATCTAAGGAATTTTGGACGATGAAGCCGGTCCTGCTTGACACAGGTTTCATTGTTGCGCTGTTGGACCGCAGCGAGAGTTTTCACAAGATGTGCGCTCGGACGGTTCGAGAGGTGGCGACGCCGCTAGTCACTTGCGAGGCCGTGATTACAGAGAGCTGCTATTTGCTGCGGAACTTGTCGGGCGCGTCGGAAGCGGTGATCGAGAACATCGCCGCTGGGATCTTCCAGGTTCCTTTTCGGCTTTCTCGAGAGACTGCTAGTGTCAAGCAAGTACTGCGAAAATACAAGGACCGGCAAATTGATCTTGCGGATGCCTGCCTGATTCGCTTGGCGGACGAGTTTGGGACCGCAGATATTTTGACGCTGGACCAGGATTTCGCAATCTACCGCTGGGGCAAAAACAAACCATTTCGAATGCTGCCGAGCGCGGACCTACAGAGGCCAAGAAAAAGACCTTAGGCCATCGCGCCGGTAAAGAAGCACCCCAGTTCGCGCTTTGGCTCGGCCCGGCTCTTTGTCGCTGCTTCGCACCGGTTCGAGTCTCGCGTCCCTTGCTGGGGCGGCGATCCGAAAACCCCGACTGTCACAAGAATGTCACGCTAATCGGGGTAAATGCTGACAAATTGTGGATAAAAGATGAGTGGAGAAGGAGAAAAGCACTTGCAGAAAAGCACTTGCTCGGTTTCATCACAACTAGCTGATGGTTTTCGATTAAGCCCAATTCCGGCAAGTTTTGATTAAATCACTCTGCTGGCTGTTAACCGAAGGGTTGCTAGTTCGAATCTAGCCCGGGGAGTCAACTCCCTTGTCATGGAGCATTGTCAGGGAACTCTGCCCTTCCAAGATGAAATGTAGAGTGCGCGAATCGCGATTAATCTCGATCAATGAAGACGAAGGAAATCGTTCTTCTTGGTCGCATAGGCTGAGATTCCCGGTAGGGAGTGTTGAACGAAAGAAGTAGAGCCATCGGTTTGGAGCCGAATAGTCGTCAACTCGGTGACGACGAGGGTGGCAGGCCGCCTCCTGAGCAGCGAACCGAATCTTGCATGGCTTCTACAGAACTATTGCGCACTCCAAGTGCTGCTGTTGAGACTTCCCAGATCGGGATCGGGACAGTCAGCGAGATTTCACTGGCCCGTTAAGCGTTATGGATCTAAGCGGGATATTTCCGAACTGGCCGTGAATCGCCAACATGCCTGGAATAGGAATCCCGGTCGGCCGGCAATACAGCATTTTGCCTCGACCGTGCCACTCTCCGAAATCGCGTCTACTCGTACCGCAAGGCAACTATGGGATCGACGCAAGCCGCGCTCGGGGAGCCATTCTTCAGTTCTCACACGCTGGAAGATCAGTTCGAGCGGCTTTCTATATGTGGGATAAACACTTGCGGCGTCGACCCCAGCCCATTACAAAGCCTCGAGGCAAAAACAAAAGCATGCGTATTGAGTATTCTAAAGTTATACCTTAAAATGCTCATATGCGGTATATACCTCGAAATTTGGGCAATGTGGTCCGACAAGCAGCTCGGCATTTCCCGGCGTTGGTCGTAACAGGACCACGCCGCGCCGGAAAGACGACCCTCCTCCGCCAATTGTTCCCTAAGGCCCAATACGTGCTCCTTGAAGATCCTGACATTCAGGGAAGGATTCGCAGTGATCCGCGTACATTCCTCGAAGAGCTGCGTCCTCCTGTCGTATTCGACGAAATTCAAAATGCTCCCGAGCTTCTCAGTTATGTGCGTACGCTCGTCGATGCGGTGCCCCGCCGGATGGGGCAGTGGCTATTCACTGGATCGCAGGAAGCCCCGCTGATGCAGGGCATCACCGAATCGATGGCCGGCCGGGCCGCCATCCTGCAGCTTCTTCCTTTCAGTGTTGCGGAAACTCCGAAGGTGAATGTGCTTCACGGCGGCTTTCCAGAAGTATTGGCACGTTCGAAGTCCCGAGCACTGTGGTTCGCTTCTTATCTCCAAACTTACTTGGAGCGCGACGTCCGAGCAATTACGAACATACGTGACCTGGTGACGTTTCGTCGGTTTCTGGCGCTACTAGCCAGTCGGCACGGCCAAATTCTCAACAAGACAGATCTTGCCGCCCCCCTCGGAGTTTCCGTCCCGACTATCAGTGAGTGGCTACATATTCTCGAGATGACCGGCCAGGTCATAATTGTTCCCCCATATTTCGAGAATCTCGGGAAACGGCTCATAAAGTCGCCGAAGGTCTTTTGGGGTGACTCTGGCCTTGCCTGCTACCTTTTGGGAATAACGTCGGAGCAAGAGCTTCGACGTTCACCTTTTTGGGGGCAACTGTTTGAAGGCTTTGTCGCGGCGGAAATACTCAAGAGTCAGGCGAACCAGGGAGCGAGGAAAGAGCTCTACTACTTTCGCGACCAACAGGGCTTAGAGGTAGATTTTCTCATACCGAGACCGAATGCTGGGCTATGGCTCATAGAATGTAAGGCTGGGAAAACCGTCCGATCCGCTATGGCCGCTCCGCTTCTCTCTTTACGCCGGGCGTTGGGGAAACGCTCGAAGCGCCTGATTATTGTGCACCGAAAGTCCCACTCGGCCCCGGCCACCGCGGCCATCGCCAGCGGGGTGGAAGCGATTGATTTGGAGCGATTCGTCGCGGATCTAACTCACGACCACTGAGGGCGGGATAAGCGGGCCTTAAACAGTCAAAGATAGCGCAGCAATTTCGGGCAAAAGTGTAGGTTATGCAAAAGAGGATACGAACGAACATCTATCCTTCGAAACCAAAAAACGGCGTTGGAAAAGATTGCAAAGGAAAAGGGGTATTTCTGTTGCTGAACGCGTGCGACGAATCACAGATCAGGATCTCGACCGTGAGCAAAAACAAAAAGGGTGAACCACTAATCGCAGTCGCCTGTGCTGGCTGTGGAAGAACACAACTCCTCCGGGAGAGACGAGTCGTTTTATGCGACGGATACACTTGCGGATTCGGTGGACACTGTGCCAAGAATCCTCGATTCGTTCTCCCCGCCGTGCCGGACCGCTGCGTTCGCCACATCGTTCCTAATGCGGCGGGTGCTTTCAGTGGATACAACACTCGCTTCGCAAACCCAGAAGAAATAGAGGCAATCGCAAGAGCCAGAGATGTCCTCATAAGGCCACAAACAAAAAGCAGATAGAGGACAAAGAGCGATCTGAACACGAAAATTCCGTGAAGCATTTGATGTGAAACGGAAACCTTCCGCAAGCCATCCTTGTCGAGGCGTCTCGTAGATTATCAGAATGATGCAAAACTGTAGATAAGGCTGGGACCCGGTCTTGATAGGATCGATCCGCACAAGGCGGTTGGCGCCAAATCGGAGACTCATACTGCCCGGTTACCGGTAAGAGTCGCTCCTAGTAGGGCCTTGTTAGATTTTTACCGTGCTGATTTGGATGATTGGCTCGCAATTGGTGTAGTTAGGGACGTCGCCGACAATTTCTTGCGCCTGCGGCCCCCACGCGTGAACAAATGCGTCGACGGACTCGAAGTAAAGATGACCCAAGGCGAGATAAGTCGGCGGAGAGCCCGGAATGGCCCCAGCAATTCCTTCTTCAACAGCGACACTCTTAAGAGTTGAGCCAAGAAGTCGCTGAACCATGGGAATATGCTTTGAGCAGTAGTAGGACATGTCAAAGTGGCTGCCCGGTCGGTTTGGATAGAACACACTCACCTTCACCATGGAAACCTCTCTGTCGAAAATCGGCCGAAGGTTACTCGACCACTCATCGCCACGTCAATAATTTCAATTTGGGTGCCGATATGTGGCGTACTCGTACAAGTGCCCTTCACGGGCCAGGACCAGATTCGGGTAGGTCTCACCCGACGTGTATGGCTACTCTTCCTCTTCCATCTCAGTTAAGCCTGACGGTAGGTAATGCCGTTCTCTTTACACCATTCGATGGCCATCTGCCGAAGTTCGACTTGCTTGAACCGATTCCAAGCGTCCCACAAGTCGTATTCGGTGAGTAGGTGTTTGAATAGGCGGAAGGCGCCCGCACCGCGAATTCCGCCATGGAAATCATTCCGCATCTGCGCGTCTCTCAGTGTTATGGAGAAGCGATCCATCATGGCCCACTCGTGGACATCGAACTTGTCGGGTAGAGCCATATATCGCTTGCCGTCCTGTTTCTGGATACTCCGCGCGAGCGTAACCGCCTCACGTTGCCAGTTTGGCAAATCCTCGATGGCTGTCTGCGGATCCTCCGCAAGGTCGAATTCCTCTGCCGTGATCGAGTGCACTTCGCCTGTTTCTACGTCCAGATAGGACGATATCGAATCGTCGGCCATTTCGAGCGCTTCAATGATCACGTCGAGCTCCACTTCAGCAGCCATGGCAAGCCGATTCTACTCCCGATCCGGCCGAGAGTTACTGTCCGAGTCCTGCTCTGCCACTGCTCTGCCATTCCCTTGCGGGCCTTCCTGTTGTCCCAGTCAAAAAAACCCGGTCTGGGCTTTGTCCTCGTAGGCCCCTATCAGTGAATGAGAATCTTGAGGAAGTTGCTGATTCATAAGCTCCTAAACCTCAACTGCGATTTCATTTTGCGAACCACGGGCGCAGATCAGAGTTCGAGCGGCCGTCACCGTAGAAGATCGACGAGAGCGAGTAACGGTACGCGCTGTCATAAGAACGTAATACTAATGGTGGTGAATGGCGGCAAAATACCAGCAAACGGTGACTAAAGAAGGAGAAAATGATTCGTCTCCGTTTCATCGCAACTTGCTGATTTCCTTCGATTATGGCCAACTCCGGCAAGTTCTGGTGAAGTTGGTTGTTCGGCTGTTAACCGAAGGGTTGCTAGTTCGAATCTAGCCCGGGGAGCCAATCTCTTTGTCATCAATCGCTTGGACGAAAATCAGAAGGCATTTCTGCTCTGCTGAATTGTTGACGAGTTCGGTGTTCAACTTGTAAGCGGTAAACAGGGTGCACCTTGCGGCCGCTTAATGCCGGTGCAAAGCTACCGGCATGGAAACCACTTGCATCGAGAAACATCGCTACTGCAACCGAAACGAACGCGCGGAGTGGATTGCCCGGTATCGCTCCAGCGGATTACGCGCACCACAGTTCGCCGAGCAGCATGGCCTAAAGCTGGGAACATTGCGGAACTGGATCCAGAAGGAGGCCCACGAGAGTTCGCTCGGCAGGGAAACGACCGGCTTTCAAGAACTTCTTTTGCCTTCGGTAGCAGCCACCGGCCCGTGGGCGGCTGAAGTCCAGTTACCCGACGGGGTGGTGGTGCGGCTCGGTGTGGCCGCCACGCCGTCATGGATCGCGTCGTTGCTGAAGACGGTGCGCCCGTCATGCTGAGTCCATCGACAGCAACGCGCATCTTTGTGGCTCTGGAACCAGTCGATATGCGCCAGAACTTCAACGGGCTGTATGCTCGGGTGCAAACCGTGCTGCAACAGGATCCTCTCTCGGGCCACTTTTTTGTGTTCACGAATCGTAGTCGTACGCGGCTTCGGCTATTGGTCTGGGACGGTTCGGGGCTGTGGGTGTGTACCAAGCGTTTGGAAAAAAGCACCTTCGGCTGGCCCACTGGGGAAGGTCCGAGCCGCTGTTTGCGTCCCGAAGAACTGAACCTGCTGATCCATGGCTGGGAAGGGATACCCCGCCCCCAGTGGTACCGGGCGTAAACTACTCTCCACGGTTCCTCTTTACTTCTACTTTTCGCTGGACTCCGGTTTTTTCTTCCGGCATACTTCCCTGGTGAACGACGCTCTGCTGGTGCAAGGCCGACAAGTAACGGAGAGCAACCTGCAGGAGATCCGCGAGTTGCTGGCGGCTCATCCGGCCTGGAGCCGGCGGCGATTGTCCGAGGCGCTGTGTGAGCAGTGGAATTGGTGTAATGGGGCTGGGCTGCGGAAGGACATGGCGGCACGGACGCTGTTGCTGAAACTGCATCAGCGGGGCTTGATTGCCCTTCCCGCGCGGCGTCAGATACCGACCAACCGAATGCGCACGCGCGTGCTCGCGCCTCGCGTGTGGGATCAGACACCCTACCGCTGTACTCTCGCAGAACTGGGCCCGGTTGAAATACAGGAAGTCAGCGGTGTGGCGTCCGAGCGGGAGGAGTTGGCCGCCGCGCTGGCCGAGTTTCACTATCTTGGCTCCGGCGGCACGGTAGGAGAGAACTTGCAGTATACCGTTCGCGAGCACCGGGGGCGGCTGCTGGCGGGCTTGCTGTTTGGTTCGGCGGCCTGGAAGTGCCGGGAGCGCGATCAATATATTGGCTGGGGCGAGAAAGAACGGCGCGCGAACCTGTCCCGCATCACCAACAATCATAAATTTCTCATTCTGCCCTGGGTGCGTATTGCTCACTTGGGGAGTTATATCTTGGGGAGCGTGTTGCGGCGGCTTTCGGCGGACTGGCAGAACAAGTACGGACACCCGATCGCCTTGGTGGAGACGTTTGTGGAACGTGATCGCTTTCGCGGCACGGTGTATCAGGCGGCCAACTGGCAGAGGGTCGGGGAGACGCAAGGCCGCACGCGGCAGGATCGCTATCACGCGCTGCAGGTCCCCATCAAAGAGATCTACGTGTATCCGCTCCAGAAGCATTTCCGAAAGGTGTTAGTCGATGAACCTGCGTGACGAAATACGGAGACGGTTCAGCGAGCAACCGCCGGGGACAGCGGAGTCCGCGGGGAACCTGCAAGCCGCGTTAGAGGAAGCACGACGGGCCAAAGCGCAACTGGCCGAAGTACAGGCGGAGCTGGCTGAAGCACAGCGGGTAAAATTCCGGATGCTCGAAGAGCAAGGCCAACTGCAAGCGCAGTTGGAGGCCGTGCAAGCTCAGCTGGCCGAGGCCAAAGCCTACATCGCGGAACTGAAACGGCAGCTGTTTGGTTCCCAAGGCGAACCCTTGTCTGCCGAACAAGAAGCGCAGCTGGAACAGTTGGCCGACGATGCTCAGGAACAGGCGAAAAGCCCTGCGCCGGCGAGCCTAGAGGTGCTCGAAGAAGAAGAAGAGCAGGCCAAAAAGGAGAGACGTAAATCGAAGCGGCCATCTCGCCATCCGTTGCCGGCGACCATGGAGACCGAGACCGTAACGCTGGAACCAGAGAACACGCATTGCCCGCGCTGTGGGCTAGAACAGCATCGCATCGGTGAAGAGGTCAGCGAAGAGTTCGAATACATCCCCGCCAGGCTGATCCGCCGGCGCACGGTCCGCCCGAAGTACGCCTGTCGGTGCGAGGAATCCACCGTGGTGATTGCCCCGATGCCGCCGCGGTTGCTTCCGCAGAGCAAGCTGGGGTTAGGCTTGGCAGTGCACCTTCTGTTGACGCGCTTTGATGATCATCTCTCGTTCTATCGTCTGGAGCATATTTTCCGGGAACGTCACGGTGTGGAGATTCCACGTCAACAGATGGTGCAGTGGATCGAGCATATCGCCGGCTGGCTGAAGCCGATCTACGAGGCCATGTGGCAAGAAATGAAGGCGGGGAACTATCTGCAGATTGATGAAACGCCGGTGAAGGTGCTGGATCGCGATGTGTCCGGTAAGACCGCGCGTGGCTATCTATGGTTTTACGCGGTGCCCCGGGAAGACGTGATTTTAGAGTTTTGCAGCAGTCGCGGCCAGGAGGCCCCCAACAAAAGACTCCAGGGATTCCAGGGCACCATCCAGACCGACGCCTATGAAGTGTACGAAGCGGTGGTCAAGAAGAATCCGAAGATCGAGCGAATCGGGTGCCTTGCGCACGCCAGAAGGTACTTCTACAAGGCACTGCAGGAATCGCTCGGAGAAGCGGTCTGGTTCATCGGAAAGATTCGTGAGTTGTACCGCATCGAATATGCAGCCCGTGCGTTGGATCACACCGAACGCCATGCTCTGCGGCAGGTGCAAGCGCCTCCTCTCTGGGCTGTCTTGCAAGCCCGCGCCGAGGAACTACGACCGAAGCTGTTGCCGCAGAGCACCATGGGCAAGGCCGTCAACTATTTTCTAAACGAATACAAAGCACTCGAGGGCTACCTGCGGGACGGTCGTTTTGAAATCGACAACAATCTCATCGAGAATGCCATCCGTCCCACGGCGGTGGGACGGCGTCGCTGGTTGTTCATCGGTCATCCACAGGCCGGGTGGCGCAGCGCGGTAATTTATTCCCTGTTGCTCAGTTGCCGGCGCCGCGGCATCAACCCGCAGAGCTATCTCAGCGATGTCCTCAACCGGCTGCCTTCGATTAAAATCACCGAAATCCACCAACTACTGCCAGGTCACTGGAAGCCTTCTCCCCCGAACACCAGCTGAACTCCAATTCTTGTTTACCGGAACATAGAAACAAAACGCAGCGTGACCACACTACAGTGTGACACCCACGAGTGTCGGCGCGCCATCGTGTTCGTAGCGATTTCACTACGACATCCTGCGTGTATCTGGTTTAACGCTTACGAATGAACTAAGACACTTTTCTCGAACAACGCCTTGACCCACGACCGCGAACACTTTCGCAGCTCTTACGCCGGCAGACCGCCCTGGGACATCGGCAAGCCCCAGCCTACGTTCCAGGCCGCCGCCGATAAGCCACCAACAGTTAAAGTCCTTGATCTTGCTTGGGCTTAGGGTTGGTGGCTTAGGTTCGTTTGGATTAAAAGCGATTCGTAAACTGCGGCAGCGCCATTTGGACAAACGACATAGCTGACTTAGCTGCCCATCACGTCCCATCACCTCTACCCAGCATTCCCTGTCTTACAACGCAAAAACAACGCAAGCTGAACTCTTTGAGCTAGTTGACATTTACGATGGACAGCCAGGGCATCCATCTTGCACCCACCACGACCAACGTCGTGCAAAGCACCTGTTTAAGGCGATGAGAAGGCAAATACTTGGTTAGATGAGCTCCCAACAGGCTGCCCGAGTATCGAGCCAATCACCGGGGACGTGGGACCGTTCTTCAGCATCATCAATGCCAAAGTCCGAGGGGAAGGGTTTCGGCGCGGCAACAGCACAATACTCACGTTCGTGGACACAGTGGTTTCCCACGAGGCATTCACGGACAGGCTCCTGCTCCGTGAACTCGTCCGCGTCGTCCAGTACGAAAAGCTGGGATTGAAAGAATTCGCCGCCAAGTACGTTACAGGTTTCTTGAGCGGCGGCTCCTACGAAGCGATTCCGCTGGAAATGAATGCCCATGAACTGGACGACCGGTGCGCGGCGGCAACGACGAAGGCTTTTTCCGTTGCGGACGAGGTTCAGAGGTGGATTGATACTCGCAGGTTCTAGTTCGGAGCGCGGAACACGCAGAGCGAGGTACTCGTCTCATTTTTATTCTCGTAGAGGCCGTCCTACTCCTGCGTAGCGATGCTAGGTAATCACGTGAGACGTCACCTCTGGGTTGCTGCACAAACTGCTGCACAGACGCTTCCCTGAACCCCCTGAAATGCACCAAAACGGATGCATCACACCTATACTTCACAACAACATACGCAAGGTTGGGTCTTTTCGTAATCGGCAGGTCGCGAGTTCAACTCTCGCCCTCGGCTCCATACTTTCATAGAAGTAAGCACATCGGGACAAGGATCCAACTGGGGTAGATCTCACAAATGCGGAGCTGAAAGCTTTTCAACACAATTGGAGCAAGGGGTCGCCTTGTCCAGAACGCACATTTTCCAGTTTAGCTGGATCGCTGCTTTCACGAAGGTGGTTCGCATCCCGACCTTTTCGCCTTTCACGCAACGTTTGCTCTTCGGAAGCTGGAGTCCAGCATGCCCGCTGCCCAGCGAAGCCAAGCGACCATCACATAGTCCCGATGAGATTGACGAATACGCCTTTGTGGTTGTACTTCAGATCGGTCAGGTCGTCGGAGAAGTCGGTGAAGTTGTAGCCGACGCCGGCCTTCAGGTTCTTGCTAATATGACGATAGATCGCGGCCAGTGCGCCGCGGCGCCGTTGATTTATATCCGGCAGGTTAAGCGTTCGTACCTCCGCCAGGCCATCCCATTCCTTGAGGAACCGCCAGTCCACGCGCAACACCGCGAGCTGCGCGGGGTTGTCGAAGAAACTCGGGTTCACGCGATCCAGACTTTCCTGTCCCATGCGATACGCGTACTTGCTTCCAAGGGACCAATTCGCCGTGAGGTCGTAGTTCACATCCAGCGCCGCGATGTGGCTCTTCTGAAGGAACTCGGCCGCGGTGTTCTGCAATCCCACCTGACCCGTGGTCGGCACGTTATAAAAGTACGTGTATTTGACCAGCGCGTTTAGCCGGTCGTTCCTTACCGGACGGTACGCGTAGCCGACCACTGCCTCGGTGTAGCCGCCGGCATAGAACTCGCCGAGCGAGCTATCACTGACCGAGTGGTCCAGCTTGCCGATAAGGCGCCAGTCGGGCGTCAGTTGCAACTTGAAATTGTTACGAAACAGCCATGTAGTCGTTTCGGTATACGCCAGGTCGAGTTGTTCCGCGTTATCCCGGCGATACTCGATCGCGCTCGAGAACTGCATCTTACTCACGCCGTAGCCCATGCGGATACCGGCCGCCTTGCGATCGGTCTCGGCGCCGGTTTGCGAGTCGCGTAGCCTGCCGAACTCCCCGCTGCCGCCGAAATTCCAGTGCTCTTTCGTTGTGAGGTTGATTCCGGTGGTGTGAGTGAGTCCGCTCAGGGACCCGCCATTCTGGTAACGCTCCTCGACGTAGACACTGGAAGTGTCGGAGAGCCGCGTCTTCACGCCCGAGACCAGGTTGCCCTGGCTGCCGTGAAGCAGCAGCCCGTTGTCTGTCTGCTCGTTTTCAAGCGAATAGTTCAGGTAATAACTGGTCCGCTCGGAATAGAGAAAGCTAGTCCCGACCTTGCCGCCGGGTCCGAGGTGTCCGTCGGACGCCTCCCCGTCGATCCGGAAGCGTTTCGTCAGGCGATAGGAGCCGCCCACGCCGATGCGATCATTGCCTTCACGGCCGCCGCTTGCCGCGACCGTGTGCTGGCCGAAGCCATAGGCGCTCCAGGAGGCGCTGGAATCGAACTTCACCTGCGCGACCGCGTCCGTGCGCTCGCCCTGTATCTGCGTTAGGGGAACAACCGGCGAATTGTCCTTACGCAGGTCGTTGCGCACTCCGGTGCTGACGGTCCATTTTTCGGCTAGCTTGTAGGCCACGTCCAATTCGACCGCCCGAGTCTCGAGCCCCTGGTTCTCGATTTTCTGATCGCCCTTGGCTGCGAGACTCAAGCTGCTCGTCAGGGGCATCCTGAACGTGCCGCCGTATTGCTCGGTGTCCTTAATCGTCGCCTCTCCTGGCGACGAATAACCGGCGTCGAGGTGCTGCGTATAGAACGTGAAACGACCGTCGT
>Ga0209057_1003236_pt1 | contig 12139 bp, 10 predicted proteins | sample GraSoiAngelo_146_FD_185903 | JGI IMG/M metagenome (GOLD analysis project Ga0209057, IMG submission 185903) | Grasslands soil microbial communities from the Angelo Coastal Reserve, California, USA - 14_1009_05_30cm (SPAdes) (version 2) | ecosystem: Environmental > Terrestrial > Soil > Grasslands ... | reverse complement strand
CAGCGGGCGTGAGCTTTTGCTCGCGAAGGACGAACTCCCGCACGAGGCGCTGCGCCTCGCCGGGGAGGACGCGGAGGGTCGGCGCCGCGGCCTTTTCTCCTTCGCCGAGACTCCAGCGTGGCAGAGCGCTCAGGGTCCGGAGCGCCGACCAGTTGCGGCGCGGGCGCGGCGCGCGGACGACGAACGTGCCGCCTGCGTAGTCCCCGAGGCGCTGGGAGCGCGATGACACGATGAGCGTCACGAGGCCGAAGCCGTAAAAGAACGGCAGGAAGTCGACGACCCGGACAAGGTTGCGCACGACGACGGCGACGAATCGCGCGGGCTCGCCATCCTCGCTGATGACGCGCAGGCCGAAGAATCGCTTACCGATGGTCTGGCCGTTCCAGAGCCACTCGAGGAGGACGAAGTACAGCCACGCGATCAAGAGCTCGAACAAGACCACCCAACCGGACCAATCGTCGAGGGATGGGTCGATCTCGCTGAGCTTCTGGAACGCGAACCCGATTGCGAACATGAGCACGAAGACGATGACGAAGTCCGCCATCGCCGCGAACCCACGATTGCCGGCGCCGGCGAGCTGAAAGCGGAGCACGACGTGATCGGGCGTCTCAATTTCGAGCCGGCCCATCGCGATTGTCATCGATAAATGTTACGTTCCGGCCGTGCCGCGGATCGCCGCTCCGGGCGCGATCGACCGATTCGTAGAGGATCACCTCGGTCGTTGGTCGCGCCTGGCAGACCTCGTCTCATCCGCCGCGGGTCGTGTCGATCGCCTGAAGGCGGACGAGGTCCTGGAGCTCGGTCGGCTCTACCGCGCGGCAACCGGAGATCTCGCGATCGCTCAGCGCGATTTCCCACGCGATGTTGTTGCCTTCGAGCTGAACGATCTTGTCGCCGCCGCGCATGCCCTCGTGTACAGCGAGTCGCCGACGAGCGTGCGGCGCCTTCGTCGATTTGTGCTCGGAGATATTCCGGCGACCGTCCGCGCAAACGCGAGGTTCATTCTCGCCTCGGCGATCCTTCTCTTCGGCCCTGCGCTCGTGGCCTTTCTCGCCGGCCTTCTCTCGCCCGACATCGCGGCAGGTGCGCTTCCCGCTTCCTTCCGCGACGAGCTTGCGCGTCGCCGACCGGGCACCGAGCTCCCGGAAGCCCTGCGCCTTGGCGCGGGCCCCACCATCATCGTGAACAACGTTCGGGTCGCGATCATCGCATTTGCCGGCGGGCTCACCGTCGGATTGCTCACCGTTTACATCCTCGTCGCGAACGGCGCGCTCCTCGGCACGGCGTTCGCGGTTCTGCAGGCGGCCGGTCTCTCGTGGACGCTGCTCACATTCATCTCGGGCCACGGTGTCCTCGAGCTCTCCGCGATCGTTCTCTCGGGAGCCGCCGGCCTGCGCTTTGCGTGGGCGATCCTCCAACCCGGTGAGCGAACACGCGGGACGGCACTGCGGCTCGCTGGGGTCCAGGCGATGCGGATCCTCCTGCTCGTGATCGTGATGCTGGGCTTTGCCGGGCTCATCGAGGTCTACGTTTCGCCGAGCACCGCGCCGACTGCTGTGAAGGTCGCGGTAGGACTCGGGAGCGGAGCGATCGTCCTCTGCTACGTGCTCTTCGCCGACCGCCTGCTCCGGCTGCGCCGGGTTCAGAGAAAGCGTTTCTTCAGCTCTATGTAGCGCTGGATCGTCGCGACCGTGAGGCGATCCGACGGTACGTCGATCGTGTGCACGCCGCGGCGCCGCAAGGTGGCGAGCGCCTTCGCGCGCGCGTCACGCACCTCACGGGCGACGACACGCTCGTACAGCGAAACCGTCGAGTCCGGAACCCGCGCCGCGACCTCGGCGAGCTCAGGGTCCGCCAGCAGGCAGCAGAGCACGAGATTGTTGCCCGCGAGCCGCGTCACCGCCGCGACCAGCGATCGCGAGGCTTCCTCGTCGACGAGGTCGGTGAAGAGCACGACGAGCGCCCGGCGTGCGGCGCGCGCACGTAGGAACTCGAGCGCGGAGCGATAGTCCGACTCCGTCGTGGTCACGGCTATGCGGCGAAGCTCCTCGGTGATCCGTAGGAACTGGCCCCGACCGCGGCGGGGCGGCAGATAGCTGCGGACGTCGTCGGCGAATCCGAGCAGGCCGACCTCGTCGCCCTTGGCGGCGCCGACGTACGCGAGCATTAAGGCGGTGTTGACGGCATGGTCGAGCTTGGTGAGGGTCCCGAGTGTGCTCGACATCATCCGGCCGGCGTCGAGGAGGATCAGCAGACGCTGTTGCCGCTCGGTCTCGTACTCGACGGCGATCGGCCGGCCCCTCCGCGCGGTCGCGGCCCACGAGATCGAGCGTGGGTCATCGTCGGGTCCGTATTCGCGAAGTCGCGCGAAGAGGCTGCCCGCGCCCGGGATGCGCGCACGCCGCTGGCCGGCGTCATACGCCAGACCGCGGCGCAAGGTGATCTCGTAGCGGCGGATCTCGCGCAGGTCGGGGTAGACCTTCACCTCCACGGCGGCGTCCACGCGGCCACGGCGCTCCATGAGCCCGAGCGGACCGGGTTGCCGCGTGTGGAGATCCCCGAACTGGAACGTGCCCCGGTGCCGCGGTCGCGCCGCGTATTCGGCGCTGGCCGAGGCGCGACCCCCGACCTCGACACGGACAGAGCGGCGGTCGACGTCGAAGGAGGCAGGAGGCTCATCTCGGATCGTGAGGGCAAGACGGCGGGCGAGCGGGTTCCGGACCGTGAGGCGGACCGGATCTGCGGCGCGGAGCGACGGCTGCTCGGTGATCTGGCGCGAAACGTCATCCGCAGTGAGCGGTCGCGTCGCTCGCGCATCGATCAGGGCGAGGACGATCGCAGCAGCCCAGATTGCGACCGCGCCCCAGGCGAGCGGTTCGTAAAAGGTCGCGAGCGCGAGCGGTATCGCACTCAACAGGACGAACGCGAGCAAGCGTGGAAGCGGGACGAACGGGAGTCGACTGGCGCGCCGTTTGCGCGGCTGGATCAACGCGGGACGTCGAGACGCGCGAGGACCCTGCGAAGCGCCGCATCGGCGTCGACGCCCTCGATCTCCGCTTCCGCTTTGAGGACAACGCGGTGCCGAAGCGTCGGCGGCACGAGCGACTTCACGTCATCAGGCGTGACGAAATCGCGTCCGTCAAGCGCGGCAGCGGCTTTCGCGGCGTGCAGCAAATGGACCCCGGCGCGGGGACTCGCGCCGAGCTGGAGGTCGCCGGACCGGCGCGTCTCTTCGACGATGCGGACGATGTAACCGACGACGGAATCCTCGACGGTCACCTTCTCGATCTCGTCGCGCGACGTGCCGAGATCGCTCGGTCCGAGCGGGTCCAGCGTCTCGACCAGGTCGAGCGGACGCCCCTTCTCGTGCCGACGGAGGATCGCCGCCTCCTCTGGCTGCTGCGGGTAAGCGACGATCGCTTTGAAGAGGAAACGATCGAGCTCCGCTTCGGGGAGCGGGTAGGTCCCCTCGTACTCGACCGGGTTCTGGGTCGCGATGACGATGAACGGGTCCGGCAGAGGGTGCGGCTCGCCCTCCAGCGTGACCTGCCGCTCCTCCATCGCTTCGAGAAGCGCGGCCTGGGTCTTTGCGGGCGCGCGGTTCACCTCGTCCGCGAGCACCACGTTGGCGAAAACCGGACCGAGCCGGATGCGAAAGGAGCTCGTCGCGATCTCGAAGATGCTCGTCCCGACGATATCGCTCGGCATGAGGTCGGGCGTGAACTGGATCCGTTTGAAGCTCCCACCGATGAGGCGCGCGGCCGTGCGAGCGAGCAGCGTCTTCGCCGTGCCCGGCACGCCTTCGATGAGGATGTGGCCGCGAAGCGCGAGCGCCATGAACGCCAGGCGGATGGTCTCGTCCTGACCGACGATCACCTGGTGAACGCTGTCGGCGAACCGCTGGGCGACGTCCTTCGTGCTCACCGTCTCTCCTTCTTCGCGACGATTCCTTCGACCCGCGCGACCGTACGAAGCAACTCGCTCTGGCGCAAGCGGCCTGCGAGCGCCGAGTCGGTGGCCCGGGCCTCGGCCGCGAGGCCCGGATCGTCGGCCTCGGCGGTCGCCAGGATGCGATCAAGCGGTGTCGCCGGATCGAGGCCGTAGCGCGTGGCGAGCCCAAGGCGAAGGTCACGCCGAAGACGTTCGCGCGCGATCTCGTCTTTCCCCGAGCGGCGCAGGAGTCCGGCGAAACCGCGGATGTACTCGAGGCTCGAGCGCGGCGGCCGCGGATCCGCCGGAAGCGCCGGGCCGAATCGGCGGCCCGACCACCACAGGAAGAGGAACACCGCGGCTCCGGCGAGGAGCATGGCGCGTCCGAACCATGTCCGCTCGAGCACGGCCATGAGCTCGGCAGATGGGTGCGCGCCGTGGTGGTATTCGTCGAACCCGATCGAGCGCCCCGGCCCGAACCCCGCAGCCGCGAGCGAGAGGGCGAAGCGGCCGTTATCGGCCACGCCAAGGTACTGATTGACGAACGGCGCGAGGCTCCCGACGACGATGAGCGTGCCCGTGCCTTCACGCGTCATCGCCGCGAGCGTCCGTCCTTGGCTGCGCATCACCGGCGACCAGCGATCGCTCAGCGTGAGGATCCGCCCGCGATCGATGGAGATCTGGGCGGCGCTCGCCGTCGCCGCGATCACCGAGCTCGCGTCGTAGTGACCTGCGCCCGCGCCTTCGCCCAGGCTCACGCCGTACGGACGGAGGACCGCGGATTCGGCGAGGCCCTGATCCGTCGCGATGATGAGGGTGCCCCCGCCCTGCAGGAAGGTCTTCGCCGCGACGGCATCCACATCGCTCACGAACTCGCTGGCGCCGAGCATGAAGAGGACGGTCACCGCGGTTTCGCTCGGCGCGAAGCGCTCGCCCTGCACGATCACGGTGCGGCCCCCGAGCTCATCCAGAAGCGCGCGCAGCCTCGCCGCGCCGCCGCTGGTGCTGTCGAGCGCCGATCCCGATCGGACCGGGGACTGGGCGTTCGTGCCGACAAAGATCGCGAGCCCCACGACCACGAGGACGAGAATGGCGGCAACCACGTAGAGCGGGTCGATCCGGACACGCCTTCTCATGCGACTGCCCGCTCCGCCAGGTCGCGCGCGTGGTCGGCCTCCTCCACCGTCGCTCCCTTCAGTCCGAACCACGCGCGATCGTGCAGCGAGATCAGCTCGCGCAACGTCTCGACCTGTGGCAGCGACGAGGCTCGCTCGAGGAGCTCGCGGTCGGTGAGAGACGGCTCGTAGCGGACCATCCGGCGTTCGGCGAGGGTCAGGATCGCGTAGCGGTAGAACGCATGGAGCGCGGCGCGCGGATCGCCGGAAAGCGCCGCCCGCTCCGCGGCGGCAAGCTGCACGGCAGCGCTGGCCGCCGCCTCGGCGTGCGCGCCGGGCTGCACGGCCTCGCGCCGGATTCGCTCGCGGACGCCGCGCACGAGGATCGCGAGAATGACGACGAGCAGTCCGATGCCGGCGATCGTCAGGGTGAGCTCGACGCTACCGGGAGGGAGCTGCGCGCCCGCTGACGGGAAAAGTCGGGCGAGGAGCGCCCCGATGGCCGAGAAGAGATCGTTGCTGCCGGAACGCGTTTCTTCGGCGACGGCAAAGTCGCGAAGCTTGGCGTTGGCCTGCGCGACGTTGAAGGGCGGACTGGCCGCGCGGTCGGCGATCGCAATGAGCTGGTCGACATCGGCGACGCTCGCGTCGATCGCGGCGGTGGTCGTCGCCAGCCGGCGGGCCACGCGCGAGTCGTCGAGCACGATGACCGAGCCGTCGGCGGTTTGGACGGCGGTCGTCTGCGACAGCGTGGTCCGCGCACGTTCGACGAACGCAGGGCGCTGCGCGTCGGTGGCGACGCGCGCCTGGAGGAGAGCCATTCGCGCATCGCGAAGCCGCGATCGGTAGGCGGCGACGTTCACAGTGTCGGCGTTCGCGATCCCGGCCGTGGCCGCGGTGAGGATGACGACGAATGTGAGGACAGAGACTAGGCGCGCGGCATGGCCTCCGCTGCGAGCTGCAGATCGAATCCCTCTTTGCGAACGCGCAGATCGTAATAGAGCACCGTCATCGTGCCGAAAAAGAGCGGCATCCAAAGCGGCACGGCCGCGAAGGCCGCGATGAAGATGGCGACAGCGCCGGCGCTCTGATTCGCCGCGGCGATGAGCGTAATGAGGAAGACGACGAGGACGAAGAGGACCAGGAACAGGACGACGAGGAGGAGGACCAGGCCGACGATGCGCCAGCGGAAACCGGACGAGAGCTGCCACGATCGACGCAGCGATGAGACCGGGCCGTGGCGCTCGATCGTCGCGATCACGGGCGACACGAACCACGAAGCCTGCACGTAGACCTGGACAAAGAAGTACACGCAGAAGATCAGAAAGAGAACGATGCCGTTGCTGACGAACGCGCTTGCGACGTTGAACACCACCCCAATGAGCGCGAGCGCGATCGTCACCAGTACGCCGGCGAAGAAGATACGCAGCGACGACTGGAAGCCCACGACGAACGATTGGGAGAGCGAGCGTTCCTGGCCAAGATGCGCTGCGGCGGCCGCGTCGATGACCGCTCCGGTGAATACAGCACCGACGAGAAGGCTGATGAGCCATCCGACGATGAAGAAGATGAAAAGACCGCCCATGAGCTCGAGGAAGGCGGGATTCGCGAGGAGCGCGACGGGATCGTTGGTCGGCTGCTGCGAAACCCGCACGAAGGTCGATCGGCCGGCGAACGCGAAAACGACGCCGAGGACGATCCACGCGATGACGAGGGCAACAAAGAGGATCAGGCCCAGGACGAAGAGGCCGATCGCGCGTGCACGATAGATCGCGAAGACGCGATCGAGGACGTCCCCTATACCGAGAGGTCGTAGCGTCGCGCCGCCCGAGGGCGTCGCAGGAACCGGTTGCACGATCGCCAATGCTACGGGGACGGTCTATAGGGCTTGGCTGCTAGGCCGTCGACTCCGAGAGACCGATGCGCCGCTGCAACCGCGCGAGGGGTCCCGGCGCCCACCAGTTGAGATCGCCGAGGAGGCGCATCGTCGCGGGCACGACCAGGGCGCGCACCAGCGTTGCGTCGATGGCCACGGCGAGCGCCATACCAAGACCGATCGCTTTGATGAGGACGATGTCGGCGAGCGCGAAGGCCGCGAACACACCGACCATGATCGCGGCGGCGCCGGTGATGAGCCGACCGCTCTTTTCGAGGCCCATGGCGACCGCACTCGTGTTATCGCGCGAGCGGAGGTATTCCTCCTGCATCCGCGAGAGCAGCAGCACCTCGTAGTCCATCGACAGGCCGAACACGGTGCAGAACATGATCACCGGCAGCGTGGGATCGATCGAGCCTGGCGTGAATCCGAGCTGCGCCGCGAAGTGGCCGTCCTGGAAGATCCACACGATCGCGCCGAACGACGCGGAGATCGAGAGAAGGTTCATGACGACCGCCTTGAGCGGCAGGACGACCGACCCGAGCAGGAGGAACAGCACGAGCATCGTCGCGACCACGATGTACGCGAGCGCGGCCGGCGTGTGGCTCGCGATGAAGTCGACCGTGTCGAGGTCGATGGCCGTGAAGCCGGTCACCGAGAGCGCTGCGTCTGCTGGCGGTGACAGGGCGCGAAGCGATCGCACCAGCTGCCGGGCTTCGTCGCTGTAGATGCTCTTCTGCGTAACGACGTCGAATACCACGATGTGCTCGCCGACCGTCCCCCGGATAAGCGCCTGGAGCTGCGGGGGAAGCTGTGACCGCGGTTGCGAGTAGAGCGCAGCCCACTGGGCCGCCCCGACGCTCGAGTCACCCGAGGCGGTGACCGGGCTCGTGATCGCATCGACGTTCGGCAGCGCCGCGATCCTCTTCGCCAGGGCGACCATCCCGGAGATTCGTGCGGGCGCGAGCGGATCGGGGCTCGGGTACTCCACCACGAGATTGATGTGCGTCTGGTTGCCGCCGGGAAATTCATCGACCAGCCGATCGAACGCGGCACGGGACTCCTCGTGCTTGGGTAGCGCGGTGACGTCGTTGTTCGCGAGACGAAGGTGCAGGAACGGCGAACCCAGCACGAGGATGAACGCGACGACCGGGACCAGGATGAGGATCGGTCGACGCATGACTGTCGTGGCGATGGTGTGCCACCAGCCGGTGCCGGACGAATCCGGCTGGAAGATCGGAATCCGCCCGCGGCCGAGGTTGCGCCCCAGGATCGCGAGGAGCGCGGGAAGGAACGTCAAGCCGTAGAACACCGCACTCGCGACGACTATCGCGCCCGATATGCCCATCGACGAGAGGAAAGTCCCTTGGTAGAAGAGCATCCCGGATAGGCCGATCGCCACGGTGAGCCCTGAGAACGTGATCGCACGCCCCGAGGTCGCCATGGCAATGGCGAGCGCGTTGTTGCCGCTATGCCCCCGCCGCATCTCCTCGCGGAAACGGTTCGTGATGAAGAGCGAGTAGTCGATCGCGACGCCGAGACCGATGAGCGTCACAACGTTCAGGGCGTAGACGGATACGTCGGTGACGCGCGCGACGAGGAACATCCCGGCGATCCCGCCGATGACCGCAAGCACCCCCACACCGAGCGGCACGAGAGCCGCGACGATCGATCCGAACACGACAAGAAGGAGGACCAGCGCGAGCGGCAGCGAGACGGTCTCGGCCCGACGGAGATCCTCCTGGAGAACTGCGTTGAATCCGTTGTTGATCGCGAGAAGGCCGGTAGCCTGGATGCTCAGGGTGTCGGACCGCACCTTGGCACGGAGCTCGGGGTAATAGTCGCGAGCGGTAGCGAGATCGTCCTTCGCCGGCACCTCGACCGCGACCGCGTGCCCATCCTTCGAGATGAGCCTCGTCGGGTCGAGCGCCGTGCCGTCGTACGGCGTGACGATCGGCGCGACGCGAGGGTCGCTCCGGAGCGGTGCGAGCGCGGCGTCGACGGCCGCGCGAAACTCGGGGCTTGTCGCCGAGAGCGTGTCGCTCGAGAGGATCAGCGTGAACGTGGCCGCACCGGCACTCGGAAGCTCACGCTCGATCAGCCGCGAGGCTCGACCGGATTCGGAGGTTTCGATGAAGCCGCCGGACTGCAGCTTCCCGCCCTGAATGACGATGAAGATCGACGCGAGGAGGAGTAGGCCCGACACCGCGAGGACCGGCCAGCGCCGCCGGTACACGAACCGTCCCCAGGCCGCGAACATGGACTCCCACCCCTTCCGAGCTTTCGCGCTAAGCGTACGTTGACGGGGAGGTGTTTTTTTTGCGACTGGTCTCGAGCGGATGGGCGGCGCCTAGAGAGCGGCGACCTCGCTCATCAGCTGATCGAAAAGGTCTCGCCCCGAGCGCGTCGCGCGCTTCCCCTTTGCGAGTAGGCCCGGCGCGAGACCGGTGGCCGGAAGACCGAACACGACACGGCCCGGTTCGAGGCGATCGATGGCGCGATACCAGCGCAACAGCGCGTCACGCAAGAGCACGTGGCGCTCGAAGTTTCGCCGCGTGCGGGTCGGATCGGCATCGCGTCGCGCGCGGAGCGTCGCGTCGTCGATGTCCGAAACGAGGAATAGATCGGCGAGGGCATAGCGGCCGGTCGCGAATGCCTCGCGGGCGGCGTCGCGCTGCATCGTCCACTCGATCTCGGCGGCCTGCCCTGTCTTGAAGAGCGTCCAGACGTAGTGCAGCTTGAACGGGTCGGTGTCGACGACAACGAGACCATCACGGGCCTCGCGCGCGAGGACATCCTCCCATCTTGCGACGTTGCGCTCGATCCAGAACCGCGCGGCCGCTCGAGGCTCGGGCGGCACGGTCGCGTGATCCGGCAACCTTTCCAGTAGCGCGTTCCTCCCGCCGTGCGTGCGGCACCAGGTCGTCTTGCCGCAACCGCTCGGGCCTTCGACGACAACGATCACGTGCGTTCGACCCTGATGAGCGGCCGCTCGCGAAGGCCGATCAGGAGCGGGAGCGCGGTTGCGATCCCGACGACGCCGGCGATGAGAAATGGTCCGACCCACCCCAGTCCAAGGTCAAGCGTCACGCCCGCCGCGACCGGGCCAAGCGACCCGATACCGAATCCGGCGACCGCCTGAAGCGCCTGGGCCGATCCGATGCGCGCCGCGGGAGCGAGCTCGGTCACCGCGGTCGAGTAGACCGCCGAATCCGCCGCCACGAGGGCGCCGTACATGCCGCCGATCGCGACGATCGCGGGCCACGGTGCGAAGAGCAGCGTCCCGAAGCCGACGGATATCGCGCCGCTGCCCAGCGCGTAGAGGATCGCCGCGCGCAGGCGACCCACGCGATCCGACAGCCAACCGCCGACGAACACGCCGGGCACGCCGAGCGCGAGCAGAAGGGCCGCCCACTGACTCGCGGTCGCCGAAGCATCGGTCGGCGAGAGCCCGCGCAGCGCGAACGCCGCGGCGAGGAACGCGGCGAGCCACGCGCGGAGGATGAAGAGCTCCCACGAGTGTCCGACGTACGCGACGATCGTGCGGACCAGCGGCGCGTTCCGTAGAACGCGCAGGTCGAGATGCGCGCGCTCGCCGGTGGTTTGCGGGATCCCGCGCGAGCTGAACATGGCGATCGGCACGGCGGCGAGCGCGACCGCGCCGAGGATCACCGCCGCCCCGCGCCATCCGACAGGCTCGAGCAGAAGTCCGGTGGCGAGGAATGAAAGCGAGCCGCCGAGATAGAACGCGGCGACGTAGAGACCTACCGCGGTGCCGCGACGCGCGGGGTCCGAGCTCTGCGCAACGAGGCGGACGCCCGGCATGTACACGCCCGCGAGACCGAAGCCCGCGACCACGCGCAGCGCCGAGGCGGTGACGACATCGTGCGCGGCGAGCGCGAAGCCAAGGTTCGCCAGCGCGGTGAGGACCGCGCCGGTGGCGATGACGCGTGACGGTCTGATTCGATCGGTGAGCGGGAGGACGACGAGCACCGCGGCGGCGTAGCCGAGGAGGTACGCGGAGACGACCCAGCCGAGTGCCGCGCTCGACGCGTTCCATTCCGTGCGCAGAAGCGGGAGCGCCGCCGCCGGCAGCTGCGACGGCAGAAGGACGAGCGCGAGCGTCGCCGAGAGGGCTAGAGAGCGCGATTTCACAGCGGCATGGTGACCGAACGGATCGGGCAGCCTCGGGACGCAAGCAGGTGTCGATATCTATGTTGATATCGAACGGATGGGCTAACTAGTGAAACGATGCGCGCGCTGCGGCGAGACGAAGCCGCTTTCCGAATTTCACATCCACCGCGGACGACGCGATGGGGTGCAGACCTACTGCAAGCGCTGCCGGGCGGTGATAGATCACGACCGATACGAACGCCTTAGCGGTATTCGGATCCCAACCCGCACATGGGAGCGCGAGCGAGCCGAGTGGCTTCTTAGCCTCAAGCGCGGCCGCCCATGCACCGATTGCGGGCAGGTGTTCCCACCCCAGGTCATGCAATGGGATCACGTACCGGGTACTCCGAAACTCGGCAACATCAGCACCGACTTGAGGGGCCGCTCCCGCGGGGAAGTCTTGGACGAGATCGCCAAGTGCGAGCTCGTTTGCACGAATTGCCACACGATCCGGACATTTCAGCGTGCCGGCTGGGCTCCCTGGACCGCAACACCGTGAGCCGACTCATCCGATGCACAAAGTGCGCACTGTGGAAAGCGCCTGATGAGTTTCCAAACTCGCGTACCCGACAGTTCTCGGACTGCCGAGAATGCCGCCGTGCATACGACCGCCGCTATTACCACGAGCGGGGAAAGGCAGCACGTTCAATCCGCAAACGTGCACGGGCAAGGGAAGCACGTGCGTGGATGAACGCACTCAAGGAAGGCGTGCCGTGCTGCGATTGCGGCCAGCTGTTTCCTGTCTGGGTCATGCATTGGGATCACCTTCCCGGCTACGAGAAACTGGGTTGCATCAGCGAGATGGTGGGAAATCGCTCTCGGAATATCACGATCGCAGAGCTGAATAAGTGCGAACTCGTGTGCGCCAATTGTCACGTGTTGCGGACGACCAAGTGCGCGGGACGTGGCTCCGCAACCTAGAGTGCCACGTCCGGGAGTCTTAGACTCATCTTCGACGAGCTCACAACACGCGAGTCGATGCGCGCGAACCTTCACGCGATCCGAACCTGTCGCAGGCTGCGCGAGGCAGCGCCCGGGGTGTAGC
>Ga0209057_1003234_pt1 | contig 12145 bp, 9 predicted proteins | sample GraSoiAngelo_146_FD_185903 | JGI IMG/M metagenome (GOLD analysis project Ga0209057, IMG submission 185903) | Grasslands soil microbial communities from the Angelo Coastal Reserve, California, USA - 14_1009_05_30cm (SPAdes) (version 2) | ecosystem: Environmental > Terrestrial > Soil > Grasslands ... | reverse complement strand
AACGATGCGGCACGAGGTCGGCCACCACTTCGGAATGGCCGAGGACGAGCTGCCGTATTAAGCGGCCCTCGGGCCGCCGCGCTTTCGCGCGTAACAGGGCGGGCGTCGTATGCGGCCTGTACGCGCGGACGAGGCCGTCGTGATTTCGGCCGAGTGCGCGATGGGCCGCTGGACGACGCACCCGCCCGGTTAGGTCTTGATGGGAAAGGGGTTCCCGGATGGCGGGAGCGTCAATGTTCCACCCTGGTCGATGCTGCGGAGCGCCGCGATGAAATCGGCGAAGCCCTGCTTGGGATCGTAGCCGGTCAACGCCTGGTAGGTCGCGCCAAGCGTCGGCCCGCCCGCTCCGCATACGGTGGTCCAGTCGAAGGTCAGCTGGGAGTGAAGGTAGTAGAGGAAGAGGTCACCGCCGCCGGAGGCGATCTGGTCCGTGTCGCCGGCGGAGTTGTCATTGATGTAATCCCGGTGCCCCTGCGCCCACCAATCCTGCTCGGTCGGATTGAACTCCATTGCAATTTCCGGATGCCGCTCGAACGCCAGCACGCGCGAGAGAGATTCACCGTTGGTTACCGCGCAGTCCCAGCCATTGTTGATCGCTGCCTCGAAGACTTCGACGATCTCCGCCGTCAGGAAGCCCGGTGCACGCACTGGATCCGAGAGCACGTGGACATCGGTGCCGGCGCAGGTCATGTGATACGCCCCGCCCGCGTTGGGATCGGCGTAGACATAAAAGGGCAAGCCGGGCGGCGTCAGCCCACCGAACCAAACCTGGGTCGCGGCGTAGTCGGCCTCCGCTTTGTCCAGCATCGCCCGGGCCGCGCCATCACCATCCGCGGTTCCATCGGAGAAGACGATGAAATTCTGTGTCTGCCCGGATTTGCTCTGGCCAGTTGCTGGCGGATGCCGCCGCCGGTGAGCCTCGGCCACGCCGGCCGGCAGCGTCAGCCCGGGAGGCATGAAGACGCGCGCGTGAGCCTTTGAGCCGAAGAGGCTTCGCAACATGACGGACGGCGCCTTATGCCTTTTTCTTGGAGGCGCTGGCAGCGGCCCGCTCGATGCGGAACCCGATCCGGACCTGCACCTGGTACTCCGTCAGGCGATTGTTCTGGACGACCGCCTTGGAGTGCACCACCTCGACCGTCTCGATACCGCGCACGGTCTTGGCCGCCTCGTTGACAGCTTCGCGGGCCGCATCACTCCAGCTTTCCTTCGAGGTCCCCACCAGTTCCAGAATTTTCAGAACAGCCATGGCATCCCTCCTATATTCCGTAGAGTCGCTTAGCGGCCGCCACGATGTGACGCGCCGAGATCTCCGCCTTGTCCATCAGTTCCGCCGGCTTGCCCGAACCCGGGAGTCCCCGCACGGCGAGGTGCACGATCCGGGGCGGATCCATATCCGAGGCCAGCGCCTCCATCACGGCGGCGCCGACGCCGCCCTCTGGGTAGTGGTCTTCGACGACCACCAGGCGGCCACGAGTGAGGGCCGCGGCTTCCTGCAGCGTCACCCTGTCGACCGGCTTCACGCTGTAGAGGTCGATGACGCGCGTCTTGATACCTTCCTTTTCAAGCTCGTCCGCCGCGGCCAGGCAGTTATGCACGGTCACGCCGGCTCCGACCAGGACGACCCGGTCGTTCGGGTCGCTGCGGACCAGCTTGGAGCCGCCGATGGGGAACCTGGTGCCGGCGTCATACAGCACCGGATAGGCGCCCCGGGTGGTGCGGAGATAGCTGATCCCCGGATGGTCGGCCATTGCGACGACGAGCGAGGCGGCCGAGGTGGCGTCCGATGGATAGAGGACCGTCGAGCCGTGGATCGCCCGCATCATCGCCAGGTCCTCGAGCGCCATCTGCGACGGACCATCTTCACCGATCTCGACCCCGGCGTGCGATCCGGAGAGCCGGATGTTCGCCTGCGAGATCGCGGCCATGCGAATGAAGTCGTAGGCGCGGCTGAAGAAGGCGGCGAACGTCGACGCGAACGGGATGTAGTGGCGCACGCTCATCCCGACCGCGGTGGCGACCAGTTGCTGCTCGGCGATGAAGATCTCGAAGTAGCGATCCGGGTACGCCTTAGCGAACTCCTCGGCGAAAGTCGAGTTGCTGACCTCGCCGTCCATCGCGACGACGGCCCGACGCGCCCCCAGCGCCTTGAGCGCGTCCCCGTACGCCTTGCGGGTCGCCACCTTGTCGCCCTTCTTATAGGTTGGGACCGTGATCTCGACCCGGGCGTCCTTGATCGCCGGCTCGCCGGGTTCCGGCTTCATCCCATCGACGCGGAGATGGCGCACGCCGCCCAGCTCGGTGATGGCGCGCTCCGCCATGTCGGCGGGCAAGGCCTTGCCGTGCCAGTTCTCTTTGTTCTCGATCTCGCTGAAGCCCTTGCCCTTGATCGTGCGCGCGATCACGACGGTGGGCTTGGCGGTGGCCTCGCGCGCCTGCCCCAGCGCCTGGTCGATCTGCTCGAGGTCGTGACCGTCGATGACAATCGCGCGGCAGCCAAAGGCCTGGACCCGGTCGCGGTAGACATCGGTCTCCCATTCGTATTCGGTGGGTCCCCGTTGTCCGAGGCGATTGATGTCGAAGATGGCGGTGAAATTCGAAAGTCCGTAGAAGCCGGCCTTGTCGAGCCCTTCCCAGATCGATCCCTCGGCCAGCTCGCTATCGCCCGTCAGCGTCCAGACATGGTAGGGGAGTTGGTCGAGCTTGCGACCGGCGAGCGCCACGCCCACGGCGATCGGCAGCCCCTGGCCGAGCGAGCCGGTGGCCACGTCGACCCAGGGCAAGATGGGGGTGGGATGCCCCTCGAGCCGGGACCCGAACTTGCGGAAGGTGAGGAGCTCGTCGTCGCTGACGACGCCGGCCGCTTTGAAGATGGCGTAGAGCAAGGGCGAGGCGTGGCCCTTGGAGAAGATCAGGTGGTCGTTGTTGGGCTGCTTCGGATCGTTCCAGTCGTAATGGAAATAGCGCGTGATCAGCACTGCCATCAGGTCCGCCGCCGACATCGATGAGGTGGGATGGCCGGAACCGGCGGTGGTGCTGGCCCGGATGCTGTCGACGCGCAATTGCTGCCCCAGCTCCCGGATGAAATCCAGGCCCTGGGTCGTGTGCACCTCGCTGACCGAGCTCTTTGCCATCAGCTCACCCCGCTGTCCGTTTGTCCCCTGGTGTTTAGATTAAGCGCCAGCCGAGGCGGGCCGCTGGTCGGATCGATACGGCCCGCGCCCGCGAGGACGTCGGCGACGACCATTCCACGATTGGGCAGGACGGGCGGCACCGGACGGCCCGGGTGTCACGCGCGCGGTGCGCACCCGACGCTCCGGCTCCACCAGGGAGGCGGCGACGTAGCGCCAGTCGCCTTCGGCCAGCAGGTGTCGGACGTCCAGCTCAGGCAGGGCGGGCGCACCCTGGCGGCGGAGCGTGCGCCAGGCGGACTCATCCTCGGGGGTGACGAACGTCAGGGCACGGCCCTTGACGCCCATGCGCGCCGTCCGGCCGACGCGATGGGTGAGCCACTGCGGCGAATCCGGGAGGTCGTAATTGATCACCAGGTCGACGTGGCTGATGTCGAGACCGCGGGCCGCGACGTTGGTGGCGACCAGCACGTTGGTGCGGAGTCCGCGAAAGGCGTCCATGGTACGGTCGCGGACGTTCTGCGAGAGGTTGCCCTGCAGATCGGCGCTGTCGTGGCCGAGGTTGCGCAGGTCGCGGCTGAGCTTGCGGACGCCATGCTTGGTCCGGCCGAAGACGATGGCGGAGCCGCGGTGACGCTGCAGCAACTTGCTGAGCGTGCGTAGCTTTTCCGGTCGGGCGACCCGCAAGAGCCCATGCTCGAGGGCCTCCTCTGCCGGCGCGGCCACCACAACGCGGACCGGGTCGTCGAGGTGACGCTGGATCATACGGCTGACCCAATCGGGCATCGTGGCGGATGCCAGCGCCATCTGGGGTTGGTAGGTCAGCTCGATGATGCGCTCCACGTCCGGCGCGAAGCCGGCATCGAGCATCTCGTCACCCTCGTCGAGCACGAGCAACTGGACCCGGCTCAACGACAGGCGGCGTCGTGACACCATGTCGAGGAGGCGACCGGGCGTCCCGATGACGAGGTCGACGCCGCTCCGCAGCGCCTGCTCCTGGGTGGCGTAGCCGACCCCACCGTAAACAAGGGCGGATTTCAGGTCGGTGCGCAGCGACTGGAAGACGCGGTCGACCTGGATGGCGAGCTCACGCGTGGGCGTGACCACCAGGGCGCGCGGGCCGGGGCCCTTGACGGCGATCAGCCGTTCGACAATCGGGAGGATGAAGGCGAGCGTCTTCCCGGAACCGGTGGGTGCCTGGATGACGACATCGCGACCGCGAAGCAGGGGCGGGATGGCTTCGACCTGTACGGTCACGGGGGTGTCGATCGAGTTTTTCGCGAGGGCGGTCAGTAGGCGGGCGTTGACGCCCAGGTCAGCAAACGTCGTTGTCAAGAGGGTTCTCCTCGGTCCCCTCTACCTATCTTTGTATTGGCCGCGATCTTCAGGACACCGTTTAGGAACGGGGAGGAGAACCGAGAGCGGGCGACCCCGAATTTGGGAGGTCGCGAACAAGTGTACCAGCTTTGGCTGACGCCTAAACCTGGCGAGATCAGTGCGCTCTAGATCGGCGGCCGGCGGATGGCGCCCGGAATGGCCAGCTCGACGGCCCGGCCGATCTGGAGCACCGTATCCTCGCGCCAGCGCCGGCCGACCACCTGCAGCCCGATCGGGAGGGCGTGCCCGTCCCAGCCGCAGGGAACCGACAGCGCGGGACAGGGAGCGACCAGGTTGAAGACGCCGGTCATGTCGGCGGCATGGTACCGACCGTCGTCTGGACGATCCTTGGGCCGGTCGACCTTGGCGGCGGGGCTGGGCCCGGTCGCCATGGTTGGGCACAGCAGGGCGTCGTGCGAAGCAAAGACCGGCGCCAGCCGGCGCCAGAGCCCGGTGCGTTCCACCTCGAGCCTTTTGAGCTGTACCGCGCTGAGTTTGTTGCCACCCTCGATCAGATCCAGGACGTCGGGATCCATTTTCGCGGCATACGTCTCAACCAAATGACCGTAGTAAGTGGCCATGAAGACGCTCCACAGATCGACCCAGATCTCCTCGTCCTTGCGCGTCACACTGACCTCGACCTCCTCCACGGCGGCGCCGGCGTCGCGCAGGGCGGCCGCCGCCCCGCGGACCGCGACCTCGATTTCCGGGTCGACGGCCCACAGCCCGAGGTCGATCGACAGCGCGAGACGGAGGCCCTCGACCGAGGCTGGAACCGGCGCCGGCAGGTCGAGCGGACAGGGGAGGGAAAGGATGTCAGCATCGTCCGGTCCTTGCGCCACCTGCAGGAAGAGGCTGGCATCGTCGATCGTCCGCGCGAGGGGCCCGTGGTGCGACATCAGGTCGAAAAGCCCGGGTAGCGTGTCCATCGGAATCCGTCCCAGGCCGGGTTTCAGCCCGACGATTCCGCACCAGGCGGCCGGGATCCGCACCGATCCTCCCATGTCTGTGCCTTCCGCCAGCGGCACGCAACCGGCCGCGACCGCCGCCGCACTCCCTCCCGAGGAGCCGCCGGTCGTGCGCTCGAGGTTCCACGGGTTTCTCGTGACGCCCCAGAGCCGGCTGTCGGTCACGAGGGTGTGAGCGAACTCGGGGGTTGTGGTCTTGCCGACGACGATCGCGCCGGCCCGACGCAATGCCCCAACGATGTAGGCGTCGCGATCAGGAATCCAGTGCTCGTGCGTGTAGGAACCGAGCGTTGTTCGGTGACCGGCGGTTGGCGTCGTGTCTTTCAGCGCCACCGGCACCCCGTGCAGCGGACCTAATTCCTCGCCGCGTGCCACGGCTCGGGTTGCCGCATCGGCGGCGTCCACGGCCTCGTCATGCCAGACGAAGCAGAAGCAATTGAGCTTGGGGTTCACCTCGTCGATGCGCGAGAGAGCGTTCGATACCACCTCAGCCGGCGACACGGCGCGCGTGGCGATCATCCGCGCCAAGTCGACGGCCCCTGTGAAGGCAAGTTCGAGGTCTGTCATTGCGAATACCCCCAGGCGGAATCGAACCGCCGTTTTGGCCTTGAAAGGGCCACGTCCTAGCCGCTAGACGATGGGGGCGCGATCGAAGTCCATGCTAGCAAGGCAACGAACCGCGAACGGGCTGTAGGCTACTCGCCCCAACGAGTCTTCAGGCGCTCGTAGGACAACGCAATCAGTGTCTGCGCGGTGTAGTCCCAGTTACGGCCCTGCGTCCAGGTGACAACCAGGGCGCGAGTCGCGAGCGACAGCGATTCATACAGGGGAAAGCGCGCGCCGCGATACTCCGGCCGGACCTTGCAGTAGGCGTCGAGGAAAACGCGACGCGCCTCGTTCGAGCGCTCGGTGTCGGACCAATGCTTGGGCGCCGACGGCGCCAGGTGGCCACAGTACTTTCCCAGGTCGAAGCTCGGCTCCGCCTGCACGAAATACTCGACGTCGATCAGGCCGAAGTTGTTGCCGTCATAGAGAAACTGGTTGTACTTGTAGTCGCCGTGCGAGGGAACGGGTATCTCCGGCGGGATCCGTTCCGCCTTCGCATTGATCTGCTTGAGCAGGTCTCGCAGGGCCAGGTAGACCTTGGGCGATGACATCTTGAATTGTTCGAGGCGGTCGGTAAGCCGCTGGATCTCGACGTCCATCGTGTGTGGCGTACCAACGGTGATGCCGGACGAATGGATATAGCCGATGGTTCGACCGGCAGTTTCGCTCTCTTCCATGAACACATCCGAATGCCGATCACCTTTGACGTCGTCACCGGGCAGTTCCGACTGAAGCATCAAGTCAAGCTTGGGGTAGTACCCCAGCGCCTCAGACAGAAGAAGGTCACCGCTGGCACGGGCGGGTACGTCCCAGAGCGCCTTCATCACGTCATAGGTAAAGGCGCCACGCCGGCTGTGCTGCACTTTTCCGTAAATCGACAGCGGACGTTCCTCGCCAATGTCGGCTTCGTAGCGGACGATGCAGGAGATCTCCGGCAGGTACTTGACCCGTACCGCCTTCAAGGAGCCGATTGTCGCATCAGGGCGGAGGTACTGGTAGTGCGGCTCAAGGATCGGTCGCATCGCCTCCACGTCGAAAACGGTGGGCATCGAGGGGAAGGTTGGATCCGTTGGAAAGAAGAACACGAAGTAATTCCGCTCAGGGAAAAACCTCACGTAGCCCTGCGGATCCAGCGGGTTGCCGTTGCGGTGCCGGAGCACCCAGGAAATCCGGTGGCGATAGTCTTCGCAGTCCGCATCGTTGAAGAACGCCTTAGTCCAGATGAGTGGTTTGATCTCAACCCCTCCGGGGAGCTCCAGCTCGGCCTCGTAGACGTTCCATAGGACCCGCGGAGCCTCGAAGCGCCGGCCCGATACGGCTCGTACCTTCTTCACGCGCACGCCGGGCAATGCCGGGCTGATGACCTCGCTGGCCAAGAAGTCCGTCATGACCTCCGGCTCCGACAGCGCCTTGATTTCCGAGTACGTGGCACTCATCGCTCTGCCATCAACAGCTTACGCATTTTTGCATCGCCCCAAAGAAAAACCGTCGGGCTGCGCGGCAACCCGACGGCTCCTCATCCATCCCTACCGAAGGAACCTCGAGAGAATCTCGCGACGCTTGACGTACGCCGCCGCCAGCAGTGCGATCAAGCCCGCCAGGGCCCCGGTCGCCGCCGGCGCCGACTCCGCCCGATTCAACAGACCCTGTCCGGTCGTGGCAAGCTGAGCAGCCGCACCCCCACCGCCGGCTCCGGCACCACCCACTTCGCCTGTCGTTTCCGTCACGGTGCCGCCGCCGCCCGCGCCGCCAGCGCCAACTGAGCCCGTCGTCTCGATGACCGTTCCACCGGCTGCGCCACCCGCCGCGGTTGATTGTGTCGAGCCAACGCCGGTGCCGGCGGCGCCGGTCGCGTTGGTTGATTGTGTCGAGCCAACGCCGGTGCCGGCCGCGCCGGTAGCGTTGGTTGATTGTGTCGAGCCAACGCCGGTGCCGGCCGCGCCGGTCGCGTTGGTTGACTGCGTCGAGCCAACGCCGGTGCCGGCCGCGCCGGTCGCGTTGGTTGACTGCGTCGAGCCAACGCCGGTGCCGGCCGCGCCGGTCGCGTTGGTTGATTGTGTCGAGCCAACGCCGGTGCCGGCTGCGCCGGTCGCGGTCGTTGACTGCGTCGAGCCCTGGCCCGTTCCCGCGCCACCCGTCGGCTGCCCGCTCGACTGGCCCGAGCCAGCGCCCGTACCTGCGCCACCGGTCTGCTGCCCGCTTGACTGCCCGGAGCCGGCGCCGGTACCCGCGCCACCGGTCGCCTGCCCACTCGACTGCCCGGAGCCGGCGCCTGTACCCGCGCCACCGGTCTGCTGTCCGCTTGACTGCCCGGAGCCGGCGCCTGTACCCGCGCCACCCGTCTGCTGCCCACTCGACTGCCCAGAGCCCGCAGCGGTACCGGCGGCGCCGGACTTGGCGACGCTCGACTGCCCGGACCCAGCGGCAGTACCCGCAGCGCCGCTCTTCGCGACGCTCGACTGCCCGGACCCAGCGGCAGTACCGGCCGCGCCGCTCTTGGCAGCGCTCGATTGCCCGGAACCGGCAGCCGTACCCGCCGCCCCGCTCTTGGCAGCGCTTGATTGCCCGGAACCGGCAGCCGTACCCGCCGCCCCGCTCTTGGCAGCGCTTGATTGCCCGGAACCCGCGGCCGTTCCCGCGGCACCCGAGGCCGCGGCGGTTGATTGCGCTGAGCCCGACGCGGTACCGGCGGCACCGCTATGCGCTGAGCCCTGCGAATCGTTCTCATTCGAGTGCTGGCTCTTGGTATCCGTTGAATGGTTATCCCCAGCACCCTTGCCGTCGTGCGAGTGGTTGCCATCGTGGCCACCGCCCTCTCCGCTGTCCCCGGCGTTGAAGACCACGACTTCCTCGGAGGCACTCCGCTTGACCGCCGCCAGGAAATCCGTCCCGGACGACTTAGGCACCGCAGGCGCGGACGGCGCCCGTCCGCTGGTAATCACCTCGAGCGGTGACGACGCCGGATGAAAGGTCGGGGTCCAGGTCAGATTCCCGTAGGTTGCGGTACGCCCAAGCACGAGCAGTCCCGCAAAAAGAAGTCCTGACACTTTGAGCGACCAGGTCGATCGAGAAATCAGAACCTCGGAATCATCGTTGTCGGAGCCTTGCTTCGCAAGATAGGCGGAGTTAACGCTCACTCAATTTCCCTCCAAACCCAAATGATTCAGTCGACGCCTCCCACCACTCAGTGTGATGGCCAATGACGCATCGGTCAATGGCGCTATAGGTCAAAGCTTAGCGGGCCGCCACACTGGTGTCAATTATGCGTATATAAAAGCTGATACTTGAAATGCACTATTCCGAACAAATAGCGCACGTAAAGAAGCCGCCGGGCCACTACCCGGCGGCTTCCTGGTCGACGTTTAGCGGACGAAGCGGCGCCAGATCTCCTTCGGCTTGAGCATGGCCGCGCCCAACGCCGCGAGCAAGGCCCCGAGCAGGGCCTCGAGGCCCATGGGGCCCGACCCGGTGTTCGCCAGCTGCCCTGCGCCCTGTCCAGCCGCGCCTCCGCCTCCTCCCTGGGTCACGGTTTCCGCACTGCCCGTGCTACCAACAGCGGTCGACTGCGTCGAGCCCTGGCCCGTGCCGGACGCGCCGGTGGCGGTGGTCGATTGAGTCGATCCGAGCCCGGTGCCGGCCGCACCGCTTGCCTGCGTCGACTGCGTCGAGCCCTGGCCCGTTCCGGCCCCGGCCGTCAGCGTCGTCGACTGCTCGGAACCCACTCCGGTGCCGGCCCCACCGGTCGCCTGCGTCGACTGGGTCGACTCCACGCCCGTGCCGGCCCCACCCGTTGGGGCGGTTGATTGCTGCGATCCGAATGCGGTCCCCGCGCCTCCAGTGGGCGCCGTCGATTGCGTCGATCCCGGCGCCGTACCGGCCCCAGCCGTCGCGTTCGTGGACTGGATCGAAGCTGCGCCGGTCCCCGCGCCGGCCGTCAGAACGGTCGATTGCGTGGAGCCTGGAGCCGTCCCTGCCGCACCGGTGCCGACCGACGATTGTGTCGATCCAGGCGCCGTGCCGGCACCACCGGTTGCTGCTGATGAGCCCGTTGAGCCGGGCGCGGTTCCCGCTCCGGCCGTGGCGTTCGTGGACTGCGTTGACCCCACGCCGGTGCCTGCGCCGGCCGTAAGAACCGTCGACTGCGTCGAGCCGGGTGCGGTACCCGCTCCGCCGGTCCCCGCCGTGGACTGCGTCGACCCGGGTGCGGTCCCGGCGCCGCCCGTTGCCGCCGTCGATTGCGTTGACCCGGGCGCGGTTCCGACACCGCCCGTCGCCGCCGTCGATGCGGTCGATCCTGGGGCGGTCCCGGCGCCACCGGTGGGCGCGCTCGACTGGGTCGACCCTGGCGCGGTGCCAGCTCCACCCGTGGCCGCACTCGATTGGGTCGAGCCCTGACCAGTACCGGCTCCGCCCGTCAGCGCGGTCGATTGTGTCGATCCTTGCGCGGTGCCCGCCCCGCCGCTAGGTGCCAGTGTCGACTGGCTCGAGCCTGGTGCGGTTCCGGCCGCCCCGGTCGCAACGCTGGACTCGGCCGAGCCGGGAGCCGTGCCGGCGCCGCCGGTGGCTGCGCTGGATTGGGTCGAGCCGGGTGCCGTCCCCGCTCCGCCGGTGTTGGCGGTCGACGCGGTCGATCCCGGCGCCGTGCCGGCGCCGCCGCTAGGCGCGGCGGTTGATTGCGACGAGCCCGGTGCGGTCCCCGCGGCGCCCGTTCCAGCCGATGATTGGGTCGATCCAGGCGCGGTGCCTGCCCCACCGGTGTTGGCGGTCGACGCGGTTGATCCGGGGGCCGTGCCTGCGCCGCCGCTCGGCGCGGCGGTTGACTGCGACGAACCGGGCGCGGTGCCAGCCCCACCCGTCGGTGCGGTGGATTGCGTCGATCCCTGTCCGGTTCCCGCTCCGCCCGTGTTGGCGGTCGACCCGCTCGAGCCCTGGCCGGTGCCAGCGCCGCCGGTGGCCGCGCCTACGGTTGATTGCGTCGAGCCGGGCGCCGTGCCGGCGCCGCCGGTTGCCGCGCTTGACTGTGTCGAGCCGGGCGCCGTCCCGGCGCCAGCTGTCGGTGCTGCCGTCGATCCCTGCGACCCTACCGCGGTGCCGGCGCCACCCGTCGGCGCCGTGGATTGAGTCGAGCCGGGCGCGGTGCCCGCGCCGCCCGTGTTGGACGTTGACTGCGTGGATCCCTGCGCCGTGCCAGCGCCACCGCTCGGGGCGACCGTCGAACCGCCCTCGGATCCCGCGGCGGTCCCCACGCCGCCTGTCGGCGCGGTCGACTGATGCGACGCCTGACCCGTGCCCGCGCCACCCGTGTTTGCGGTTGAGCCTTGCGAGCCCTGCCCGGTCCCGGCTCCGGCCGTGGCCGTGCCAAGCGTCGACTGGCTCGAGCCGGGCGCCGTGCCCGCGCCGCCCGTGGCTGCGCTCGATTGGGTAGACCCTGGAGCCGTGCCTGCTGCGCCTGTGGGCGCGGCGGTCGATCCGGCGGATCCCGCCGCCGTTCCCGCGCCACCGGTCGGCGCCGTCGACTGGGTCGAGCCTGGTGCCGTCCCAGCGCCGCCACTCGGAGCGGCGGTCGATCCGGTGGATCCGACGCCAGTGCCAGCTCCTCCGGTCAGCGCCGTGGATTGCGTCGACCCGGGCGCGGTTCCTGCGCCTCCCGTCGCGGCACTCGACTGCGTCGAGCCCGGTGCGGTGCCGGCACCGCCGCTGGGCGCGGCCGTCGAGCCGCTCGAGCCGGGTCCGGTTCCCGCGCCACCCGTTGGCGCGGTGGACTGCGTCGAGGCCTGCCCGGTGCCGACCCCACCCGTCGCAGCCGTTGATTGAACGGAGTTTTGGCCGGTGCCCGCGCCTCCCGTCGCCTGTGCGACGGTTGACTGATTCGAGCCACCAGCAGTGCCAGCGCCACCCGTGGGCGCTGTCGATTGCGCGGAGTTCTGACCCGTGCCGGCGCCGCCGGTGACCTGCGCCATGGTGGACTGGTTGGAGCCGCCGCCGGTCCCAACGCCGCCGGTCGCCGCCGTCGATGCCTGCGAATTCTGTCCGGTGCCGGCGCCGCCGGTTGCCTGCGCGACC
>Ga0209057_1003232_pt1 | contig 12149 bp, 9 predicted proteins | sample GraSoiAngelo_146_FD_185903 | JGI IMG/M metagenome (GOLD analysis project Ga0209057, IMG submission 185903) | Grasslands soil microbial communities from the Angelo Coastal Reserve, California, USA - 14_1009_05_30cm (SPAdes) (version 2) | ecosystem: Environmental > Terrestrial > Soil > Grasslands ... | reverse complement strand
GACTTGGCCTCAGTCGAAAAATGCGTCGACGTCTATTTGAAAGCGGCTGAGCAGTTGTGCAACTGAGCGATCCCTGTACGTCACACGAGGTCAGTGCCTCCGGACAGGTCTTCGAGTTACGCCTGTGGGCGCTGCTGACGGAGCAATCCCGAGGCACGCTGCACATCTTTCTGCCGCGGTCCGACGGCGACAGCGGCACCGCGGCGACCCGCGCCGACGCCACATTCCGGTGCGGGCCAAGCACGACGCTAGGAGCCTGCCGAGGCCACCTCTGATGCTCGCGCCTGCAGCCGCTGTCGTCGTGACGCGAATAACGCCGCGATCCCGGCGACAAGCACGCCGGCGGCCAGCACGACCAGGGCGATGAAGTCGGCGTGGAGGCCACGATAGAGCTCTTCGCGAGCTTCGAGCGGTGCGTGTGCGGACCCCACGTAGCGCTGGAGGACGATGCCCATCAGGGCCACTCCAATTGCGCCCCCGATCGTGCGTGAGAACTGATTAAGCGCTGTCGCGGCTCCGCGCTGCGCCCACCCGACGTTCGCCTGAATCACGATCAGCAGCGGCGCCGTGAACGTACCCATGCCGACGCCGATGATCAGAGACGCGCCGCCTGTCCAAAGCAAGCCACTGTTCGGTTGGGCCGCAGCAAGCATCACGCTTCCGGCCAGCAGCGCGAGAGCGCCGATCACGACGAGGCGCTGGTAACCAATGCGGACCATCGCGAAGCCGGAAAGCGACGAGGCGATTGGCCAGCCGAATGACATCGCGGCGACAGCGACGCCAGCCTCGTAAGCTGACCTACCCTGGACCGATTGCACCAACAGCGGCAGATATGCCGTGACGCCGAACATCAGCGTGCCGGCGATGAGCCCGATCAAGATCGCCGGGCCGATGACGCGATGCCTCAACAAGTACAGCGGCACCGTTGGGTTTCTGGATCGCCACTCGAGCGCAGCGAACCCGCCCAGCAATAACAGCGCGAGTCCGACAATGGGCCAGTTCGGGGTCGCGCTCTCGGTGCCAGTGCCGAGGCCGATCAGCAGGACGGTGATGCCAGCGGTCAGGAGCACTGCGCCGCGAACGTCGAGCCGTGCCTCGACTCTTTGGTCTTTGCGCTCGGCGTAGCCCCACAGCAGGGCCGCGGCGGCGATGCCGATCGGGATGTTGATCGTGAAGATCCAGCGCCAACCGATCGTCGAAACGAAAAGCGCGCCCAGGCCCGGCCCAACGATCGCCGCGATCGCCCACATGCTGCTGAAGAAACCCTGGAGGCGAGCGCGCTGCTCAAGCGGAAAGATGTCGCCGACGGTCGTGAACACCAGCGGTTGGATGCATCCGGCTCCGATGCCCTGCAGCGTGCGGAATGCGATCAGCCACAGCATCGACGGGCTCCACGCGCAAAGCGCCGACGCGACGACGAAGATGGCGAGGCCGGCGAGCAGGACCGGTTTCCTGCCGCGGATGTCGGCCAAGCGGCCCCAGAGCGGCACGGTCGTCGTGCCGGTGATCAGATAACCCGCAACGACCCACGGGTAGAGTTCGAAGCTCCCGAGCTCGCGTGCAATCGTCGGCAGCGCCGTGCCGACCACCGTCGAGTCCATCGCGGCGACGAAGAGCGAGACCATAAGGGCGGCCATCACGCGGACGAGCACGGGCGTCCACGGAACGCGCGCGGCTGTCTGCTCGGAGCTCACAGTCTCAACCTACGCGTCGCTAGCGCGTCAGCGCTTCGAGGCGCGCAGCGAGGTCGCTGATCGGCGAGCGTTCTTGAGCCGTCGAGTCGCGGTGCCGGATCGTTACCGCCTGATCGTTTAGTGTTTCGAAGTCGACCGTGACGCAAAACGGGGTGCCGATCTCGTCCTGGCGGCGGTAGCGCCGGCCGATGTGGCCGCCGGTCTGGTCGTACTCGACCCGAAACTGGCCGCGTAGCGACCGCACGACTTCCTGCGCGACCTTGATCAGCTCTTCCTTCTTTGACAGCGGCACGACCGCGACCTGGACCGGCGCCACGTTCGGGTGCAAGCGCAGCACAACTCGCGGCTCGTTGTTCACGACGTCTTCGTCGTATGCGTCCAGCAGCAGCGTGATGAAAATCCGCTCCACGCTCACCGCCGGTTCGATCACCCACGGCAAGTAGCGCTCGTTCGTCTCCGGGTCGAGATATGTCAGGTCCTGCTTCGAGCGCTCCTGGTGCACGGCAAGGTCATAGTCGGTCCGGTCGGCGATGCCTTCCAGCTCGCCCCACCCGAACGGGAACTCGTACTCGATGTCCGTGGTCTGCTTCGAGTAGTGCGACAGTGATTCCTTCGGGTGGTCGTACATACGCAGGCAGTCGGGTTTGATGCCCAGCACGTCCGTGTACCAGCGCAGCCGCTCCTTACGCCAGTAGTCGAACGCCGCGTCGTCCTCGCGCGGGCGGACGAAGTACTCCATTTCCATTAGCTCGAACTCACGCACGCGAAAGACAAAGTTGCCGGGCGTGATCTCGTTGCGAAACGCCTTCCCCTGCTGCGCGATCCCGAAGGGCACCCGTACTCGCGTCGAGCTGATCACGTTCTTGAAGTCGACGAACATGCCCTGCGCGGTCTCCGGTCGGAGGTAGACCTCCGACGCGCGGTCCTCCAAGGGCCCGACGTAGGTCTTGAACATCAGGTTGAAGAGCCGCGCGTCGTCCAGCGGTCCGCCGCACTCCGGGCACTTCTCGCCCAGGACGTGGTCGGCGCGCCAGCGCTTCTTGCACTTGCCCAGGCACTGCCGCAGGGGGTCGACGAAGTTCGTCAGGTGGCCGGATGCTTCCCACACCGCCGAAGGCATCATCAGCGTCGACTCCAGACCAACGATGTCGTCGCGCAGCTCGACCATGTGGCGCCACCACAAATCCCGGATCGCGCGCTTCAACGCGACGCCATACGGCCCATAGTCGTAGAAGCCCGAAAGCCCCCCATAGATCTCGCTCGACGGAAAGATGAATCCGCGGCGCTTGGCCAGCGCGACCACCTTGTCCATGACCTGCTCTCGGGGGATGGTCATGAACTCCTGAGCCCCCCCGGGGCTCCGCGCCACCTCCCCATAAGTGGGGAGGAGTTGATCCTCTTCATCGTCAGGGCAGTTTCAGGATTGACAAGATGTTCCCGGCCGGGAACGCATGGTCCTTATGCATCACGTTCACACCCTCATTGAGTTCAGAAACGCGAGCGACTTCAGCCGCCTGTCCATGTGGTACTCGAGCTGCGACTGCAGCACCCCCTCGATCGAGGCCATCAGCGGCCCGTCCAGCTTCACGCGGCGGTATGTCTCGATGTCGCCGGCCGCCATCAGCCGCAGCACCTTGATCACGGCCAGCGGCACGAGGTCCATCGAGGGCAGCGCGCACTTCTCATCGAGAAACCCGCCCGCCTCGGCGCTGAACGCCGCCGGTTTGGCCGGCAACGGCGTCTCGCACGACACACACGACATCAGCTGCGGTGCGTAGCCCAGCAAATCCAGGGCCGTCATCAAAAACCACGCCGACGCCCGGCGCGGGTTGGTCTCATGCGCCAGTTCGGCCAGCGCCAACACCGCCAGCTCGTAGACGCCATCGATCGGGTGCCGGTCCTCGCACACTCGTTCCGCCAGCTCTGCGATCAACGCCGCGTGGGCCATCCGCTCCATATCCGCCGCGATCCGGTAGCCCGGCACACGCTGCACCTGGGCCACGACATCCAGCTCGCCCCGCCCCTTTGCGAGCAGCACGTCGATGTGTCCATACAGCTCGAGCGACGGACCGAGCTTCGATTCCTGCCGCCGCACGCCCTTGGCGATCGCGCCCACCTTGCCGTGGTCGCGCGTCAGCAGCGTGAAGATGCGATCCGCTTCGCCGTAGTCGAGCTTGCGCAGGACGACGGCGCGGTCACGATACGTGCCCAGTTCCTTCCTCCAGGTACGCATGCGTCGAGCCACCACTGCGCACCGACTCGTCGGGCAGAGGTTCTTCAGAGATGAGGCGCACCATCTCGATGCGTCGCCCCTTTACCTTCTCCACGACCCACTTCGCACGACCGGACTGAAAGGAGTCACCCTCCTCGGCGATCTTGCCCAGCATCGCGTGCACATAGCCACCGACCGAATCGTAGTCACCCGATTCTTCGATGCCCAACCGCAAGCGCTCGTTCAGCTCTTCGAGCGGAAATCCCGCATCGACGCGGACCTCGTGGTCGTTGAGGACCTGCAGCAGGTCCTGCTCGCCAGTGTCGTACTCGTCGCGAATCTCGCCGACGATCTCCTCGAGCAGGTCCTCGAGTGTGACCATGCCCGCGGTGCCGCCGTACTCGTCGACCACGATCACCATGTGCTGCTTCTTCGTCCTCATATCGTTCAGCAACTCGTCGACCTTCTTCTGCTCGGGCGTGAACTCAATCGGCCGCAGCACCTTATCCATGTCGAACTTCTGCGAGCTCGACAGCGTGTAGAAAAGCAAGAGATCTTTGGTATGGATCAGACCGAGGACATGGTCGATGTTCTCTTCGTAGACGGGCATCCGGGTGTGGCGGTGCTGCTTGAACAACTTCACGATCTCGCGCAGGCCGGCCTCTTTCTCGACGGCGACGATGTCCGTCCGCGGGATCATGATCTCGCGCACGGTCTTGTCGCCGATCTCGATGATGCCGTGGATCATCTGGTGCTCTTGCTCTTCGATGACGCCCGCTTCTTCGGACACATGAAGGGCGGTGATCAGCTCTTCTTCTGTCAGGTACGGAGCGCGCGCCGCGCGACCGCCGGTCAGCCCGCGCGAGATCAACGTGACCGCCCACAGGATTGGGCTCAGGAACGTGGCCAGCCTATCGACCGGGACCGCCGCGGCGAGAGCCACGCGCTCGGCGTTGGCGAGCGCCAGCGTCTTCGGCGTGACCTCCGCCAGGATGAGCAAGACGATCGACAGCGCGACCGAGTCGGCCAGCGTCAGCCACAATCGCCATTCCGCGGGGACGCCCCATCGGGTGTACAGCGACTCGCTCAGCAAAGCGGTCGCCGTCGACGCGACGATCAAAGCCAGCGTGTTCGTGAAGAGCACCGTGGAAAGGAATCGGTTCGGGTCGGAGCGCAGGCGCTGCAACGTGGCGGCCGCCTTGCTTCCCTGCTCGGCCAGGTAGCGCACCCGCAACCTGCCCACCGACGTCAGCGCCGTCTCCGTGCCGCTCGCCAGCGCAGCGAGCACAAAGCACAGGAGCATGACGATGACTTCCATCCATTCCTGGAACGTCATCCGATCGAGCTACCTAACGGAAGAGCTCGCTGACGCTCCGGTTCTCGTGCACCCGGATGATCGCTTCAGCGAGGAGGGGCGCGACCGACAGCACCTTCAGCGACGAGCCGAGCTTTTCGGCGGGGATGGGAATTGTGTCCGTCACGATCAGCTCTTCCACATCAGCTTTCCTCAGCCGGTCCATCGCGTCGCCCGACAGGACGGGATGCGTGGCCACGATGAGCACCCGGTTCGCTCCTTGCTGCCGCAGCGCGGCGGCCAGCTTGGAGACCGTGCCGCCCGTGGTGATGATGTCTTCGATCACGACACAGTCCCGGCCTCTCACATCACCCGAGACCGCGATCACCTCGACCGACTGCTCGTCCGGGCGTCGCTTGTAACCGAACGCGATCGGCGCTCCCAGGTCGTTGGCAACGGCCTCGGCGCGGCGCCCGCCGCCCGCATCAGGGGCGACGATCGTGATGTGCTTCAAGCCGAGGGTCTTCAGATACTCGGAGAAGATGCGGTGCGGCGAGAGATGGTCGGTAGGCACGTCGAAGAAGCCCTCGATGGCCTCGGCGTGCAAGTCGAACAGCAGCAGGCGGTCGGCGCCGGCCAGCGTGATGAAGTTGGCAACCAGTTTGGCCGAGATCGGCTCCCGAGGCTGCGTCTTGCGTTCTTTGCGCGCGTAGCCGTAGTACGGAATCACCGCGGTCACCCGCCCGGCGGAAGCGCGGCGCAGCGCGTCGAGGATGATGAACAGCTCCATCAGGTGCTCGTTGACGGGCGGGCTCGTGGGCTGGATCACGAACACGTCGTGACCGCGCATCGAGTCCTCGATCTTGACGTTGATCTCCCCGTCGGGGAAATGACGGAGCCGGGGATCCGTGAGCTGGACGTCGAGGATCTCGGCAATCCGCCCCGCCAGGACCGGGTTGGCCCCGCCTGAGATGAGCTTCAGCTCGCCCCACGGGGAGCCGTCAGTCCCGGTGTACTCGACCGCGGTCTGCAGCCTCCCGATCAACTCGCGTCCGACCCCGAATCCGGCGAACTCACCTGTTTTGTGCGTACCACCCTAGCGGGAACTCCGACGGCTGTCGCGCCGTCGGGCACATCCTTCGTCACCACGGATCCGGCCCCCGTGCGAGCTCCTTTGCCCACCTTGACCGGGGCCACCAGCATCGTGTCCACGCCGACGAAGGCGCCGTCGCCGATCTCGGTCCGGTTCTTTTTCGTGCCGTCGAAGTTGGCCGTAATCGTACCCGCGCCGATGTTGGCGTCCGCTCCGAGGTCCGTGTCGCCCAGGTAGGAGACGTGGGGCACCCTGGTGCCGCGCCCGACCTTGCTCCGCACCAGCTCGGCGAAGCTGCCGATGTGCACGTCCTCCGCGATCTCGGTGCCCGGGCGGAGCTTGGCGAAGGGGCCGCAGTCGGAGCGGTCGCCCAGCCTCGCGTCCTCAATATGGACGTGTGGGCCGATGTGGCACTCGGCGCCGATTTGCGTGCTGCCCTTGAGGACGGTGAACGGCTCGATCACCGTGTCCTGGCCGATGACGACGCCGGCGTCGATGAACGTGCTGTTCGGGTCGACGATGGTGACGCCGCCCAGCATCAGGTTGTCGAGCAGCCGCCGGCGCAGGATTTCGGTCGCCGTCGCGAGCCTGACCCGGTCTTTGACGCCCATCGCCTCGCGCGGATCGTCCAGCGTCACCACGGTGACCGGCTTGAGGTGCAGGAAGACGTCGGTGAGGTAATACTCGCCCGCATTGTTGTCGTCACCGACCGTGCCGAGCTCTTCGACCAGCTTGCTGCCGTCGAAGCAGTAAAGGCCGACGTTGAACTCGTGCACACCGGCGCGCATCTCCGGCGTGGCGTCCTTGCGCTCGACGATGCGCTCCAGGGAGCCATCGGCGGCGCGGATGATGCGGCCGTCGTCGCGCGTCGGATCGACGACGCTCGCGATGGTCGCCGGCGCCTTCTCCTGAACGTGCGCGTCGATGACCCTCCGGATGCTGGTTGCTGTCAGCAACGGCGAGTCGCCGTTGACGACCAGGACCTGGCGTCCCCGCAGCTCACCGGCGGGGATCTGCCCCAGCGCGTGAGCGGTTCCCTTCGGATCGCGCTGGTACACAACTTCGACCCGACCGTCGAGATGGGCGGCGACGTCGGCGTGATGCGGATTGGCGATCACCTTGACGTCTTTCGCTCCGGCCTCCTCCGCCGCCGCCAGCACCCAATCGATCATGGGACGGCCGCAGATGGGATGGAGCACTTTGGGAATCCGCGAGCGCATTCGGGTGCCGTGGCCGGCGGCGAGGATGACGGCGGTCAGGGGAGCGCTCAGTTCCGCTCGATTATGCCAGCTTGCGGGCCCTTTCCCGAGCGTGAGCGGGTTCGGTCGGGGAGTTCTGGCCGTACTCCTAGCGGCCGCTCGGGAGCGGAGCGGGGGACGATTGGTTGGCGGGCTGTCGGCTCGGCGCCGGTGCCGGTGTCGTTTGACGCCCCGCCCGGGTGCTGGCCTGCGCTGAGTTGGGGTCGACCATGAGCGATGACTCGTCGATCGCCTCGAACGCGCCGGCCGGGATCGTCTTGAGCTGCCCGATCATGGCTGGATATGGACCCGAGTTCCAACCCGAGTCCATCGTGCCTTGAAAGAACCAGTTCGAGCCGTTGTCGGCCACGATCACCCCGTAGTGCTTCATGGCGGTCAACACGACCTGGGCCTGGGCGCCAAATCCCGAGATGTTGTAGCCCGCCTTCAGACGGAAGCGGGCGCCCATCGGTGGCAAATTCGGATTGCTCGCGGAGCCGGCCTGGTGGCGTGCGGGCCACAGGTAGCTTTGGTCGGTTGACTGGACGGTGAAACGGATCGCGTGCGCAATCAATCCCGCCTGCACTTCATCGAGGCGGACAAGACCAGGCAGGATCGGCAGCCCCGCCGCGTCGGCCGAGGTCCAGTCCAGGTGGCGGAGCTGGTTGGAATTGAGATCGAAGATCGCTCCCGACCCCGCGGTGCTCGGCCCGGCGTAATCGGTCGCCCAGGTTTCGTACAGCTTGCACGTGTCCTGGTCCACCGTGATCAGGTGGCTGTCCGTCGGCCCCTCGCGCAGGAGATCGTTCCCATACGGATATGGGCCCTGCGGCTGTTGGGTTGCGACGACCGGATCACTCTCATCCCAGTACTGGAAGTTGAAGTTCGTGGTCGCATGGCCGGTGTGCACCACGTTGATTGGCATGCCGTACGGCGGACCGCCGAAATCCGGATGCAGGAGCCTCCCCGTGGTGGCGCCCGTGGACGCCAGCCACGCCGCACTGTGCGAGTTGACCGGCATGCTCGAGATGTCGGTGTTCCAGATGTTGTCGGCGGGAAAGATCGGGCACGTGCTGCCAGGGACGATGGAGGCCGCGGCTGGGCGGGCCACATGCTTTGGCGGATGACTCGGCGAAGTGGCCGAGACGTTCAACGCCAGAGCCACCAGCGCACCGACCGCGGCCAGGATGCTTCGTTCCACTGCAGTTGTAACGACGCTCGGGAGTTTCCGGATCTTGCCGCCGCAGGGCGTAGCATCACCTATTTGTGAGCGAAGTCCCGGCACCCAATCTCGAAGGAGCGGTGCCCTCTCATCTGCCTGTGCTGCCGTTGAAGTCGACGGTGGTGTTTCCGCGCATTTTCATCCCGCTCTCGGTCGGGCGCAAGAAATCGCTCCAGCTGCTCGATGACCTCGCGGGCGTCGAGCGTCACATCGCCGTCGCGACGCAGCTTGACGAAACAGCGGAAGAGGTCGAGTTCAAAGACCTCCACCACGTCGGGACGATGGTCCGCGTCCAGCACCTGCTAAAGCTTCCCGACGGCACCGTGCAGCTGGCGGTGCTGGGACTGCGGCGGATCCGGCTCACCGAGGTCGAATCCGAGGACCCTTATCTGACATGCGCCATCGAGATGCTGCCCGAGATCCAGGAAGACATCCTCACGATCGAGCGGGAGGCGCTGATGCGGCGCGCGATCGCGTCGTTCCAGCAGCTCGTCTCGCTCGCCCCGCACCTGCCGGCTGAGCTGGCGGGTGCGGCGGGCGCGATCGACGACCCGCTCCACCTCGCGTACTACGTCGCCAATCACATCCGACTCACGACCGAGCAGCGGCAGGAGATCCTCGAGCTCGATTCGTCGAAGGCCAAGCTGGAGCGGCTGCTCGGCCACATGTCCCACGAGCTGGAGGTGCTGGAGCTCGGCCGCAAAATCCAATCCCAGGCCGAAGAGCAGATGGGCAAAGCCCAGCGCGAGTACTTCCTGCGCGAGCAGCTGAAGGCGATCCAGCGCGAGCTGGGCGAGCTGGACACCGAGCACGCGGAGCTGAGCGAGCTTCGCGAACGTATAGAGAAGGCCGGCCTACCACCCGAGGCCAAGCGCGAGGCCGACCGCGAGATCTCACGCCTCGAGCGAATCCCCTCGGCGTCGCCTGAGTCGTCCGTGATCCGCACCTACCTCGAGCTCATCGTCTCGCTGCCGTGGAACGTCTCCACCGGCGGCGAGGTCGACGTCAAGAAGTCGCGCGGCATCCTCGACGCCGACCACTATGACCTAGACAAGGTCAAGCAGCGCATCGTCGAACACCTCGCGGTGCGCCGGCTGAAGCAGCAGCGCGGGTCGACCGACCGCGGCCGCGAGCCGATCCTTTGCTTTGTCGGCCCGCCAGGCGTCGGCAAGACCTCGCTCGGCCAGTCGATCGCGCGCGCCATGGGCCGGAAATTCGCGCGGGCCTCGCTGGGCGGCGTGCACGACGAGGCGGAGATCCGCGGCCACCGCCGCACCTACATCGGGGCCATGCCCGGGCGCATCCTGCAGGCCATTCGTCGCGCCGAATCCAACGATCCCGTGTTCATACTCGACGAGGTCGACAAGATCGGCGCCGACTGGCGCGGCGACCCGTCCTCCGCGCTGCTCGAGGTCCTCGACCCCGAGCAGAACAAGGACTTTCGCGACAACTACCTTGACGTTCCCTTCGACCTGTCGAAGGTGATGTTCATCACGACCGCCAACAGCCTGGAGACAATCCCGCCCGCGCTGCGTGACCGGATGGAGGTCTTGCATCTCTCGGGATACACCGAAGAGGAGAAGGTCCAGATCGCCGAGCGCTTCCTGATCCCCAAGCAAGTGCTGGCGCACGGCCTGAATCCCGGCGAGGTCACGATCTCGGAGGAAGCGATCCGGCTGATCATCCGCGAGTACACACGTGAGGCTGGCGTGCGAAACCTGGAGCGCGAGATCGCGTCCCTGCTCCGCCGCGACGTCGCCGACATAGCGTCGGGCAAGAAGCTGAAGCGGATGGACGACATCAAGAGGGTGCGCGCCGCGCTCGGCAAGCGTCGCTTCTATGACGACGTGGCGGAGCGCATCGACCGGCCGGGCATCGCGACCGGACTGGTCTGGACGCCGACCGGAGGCGAGATCATCTTCGTCGAGGCGACCATCACGCCAGGCAAGGGCGAACTCAAGCTGACCGGGCAGCTGGGCGAGGTCATGAAGGAATCGGCGGCGGCCTCGCTGTCCTACCTCAAGTCGCGGGCAACCGAGATCGGGATCGACCCGACGCTGTTCGACAAGAACGACATCCACGTCCACGTGCCGGCCGGCGCCCAGCCCAAAGAAGGTCCTTCAGCTGGAGTCACCGTCCTGACCGCGATGGCCTCGATCCTCACCGGCCGGCCGGTGCGCGACGACGTGGCGATGACCGGCGAGATCACGCTGCGTGGCAAGGTGCTGCCGATCGGGGGCATCAAGGAGAAGGTACTCGGCGCCCACCGCGCCGGACTGCGGCGCGTACTCATGCCCTCGCACAACGAGGCCGACCTTGACGATATCCCGGCCGATCTGCGCAAGCAGATGCAGTTCGTGATGATCGAGTCGATCGATCAGGTGTTGCGCGAGGCGTTGATGCCGCGGCGGCCGCACGTTTTGAACGGCGGCAACGGAGCCCGGACTACCGTCGTTGCGCGCGCTGCAGGATCCAGCCGTGCGCGGCCAGCTCCGCCGAATCGTCGAGTGACGAAAGCGCGCCGTCGCCCCGTCGCTTGAGCGCCGCCGCAATCAGGTGATCCGCGAGGTGCGGGTTCTTCGGTAACAGCGACCCGTGCAGGTAGGTGCCGATGATCCCGCCCTGCACGCAGCCTTCGGTCTTGTCGGAACCGTTGTTGCCCTTGCCCTGAATGATCCTGCCAAGCGCTTTCGCGCCTGAGCCCAGGAACGTGCGGCCGCTGTGGTTCTCGAAGCCGACCAATGTACGCGGCGTCAGGCCGATGTCTGTCTGCACGACGACATCGCCGATGAATCGCTTCTTGCCCGCCTCGGTCCTGACGTCGATCAGCCCGATGCCGTCGTAACGCTCGCCGTCGGCGGTCTGGTAGTAGTGGCCCAGCAGCTGGTAGCCGCCGCACACGGCGAGCACCTGCGCGCCGTTCGCGACGGCGCGCTGCAGCGATTCCTGCTTGAACTCGCGGAGGTCGTCGTAGATGAGGGCCTGCTCACGGTCCTGGCCGCCGCCGAAAAAGAAGACATCGACGTCGTTCATCCGGTCACTGGCGCCTCGGCCCAGTTCCACCACGCTCGCCTCCAGTCCGCGCCACTCCGCGCGCTTGACCAGCGTGAGGATGTTGCCCCGATCACCGTAGATGTTCATGAGGTCGGGGTAGAGCCAGCCGACCGTCAATTTCTGTGTCACGTTTCCCAGTATGGCGACGCCCACCCGCGTCTCACGAGCTCGGCCCTGAGGTCGAGCATCGCGGTGTAGGTGCACAGCAGATAGGCGGTGTCGCCTTCGCTGGTGGACTTAATCAGCAGATCGAGCGTCTTGCCAGGGTCGGTCTGAGGATTCTCGGCGCCAACGCCGGCGTACTTCAGGCGCACCGCGAGGTCGTGCGCGCGTCCGCCCGCA
>Ga0209057_1003228_pt1 | contig 12156 bp, 8 predicted proteins | sample GraSoiAngelo_146_FD_185903 | JGI IMG/M metagenome (GOLD analysis project Ga0209057, IMG submission 185903) | Grasslands soil microbial communities from the Angelo Coastal Reserve, California, USA - 14_1009_05_30cm (SPAdes) (version 2) | ecosystem: Environmental > Terrestrial > Soil > Grasslands ... | reverse complement strand
TGGGTGCCGAGGATCCGCCACCTCGCCGCCAGCACCCGCCAGGTGCACGTGCTCATGAACAACTGCCACCGCCACTACGCCGTGCAGAACGCGAAGGAGCTGGCCGCCCTGCTCGCCGCGGGCAGCTAATTGAGCGCGATCAACTCGCGCATCGAGAGCGGCTGCGTCGACTGCCCCGGCTTGAACCGAGGCGCGTCCCGTATTCGTCCACGATGCGGTAGACGATCCTCATTGCCGGCGTCATGGAGGCGCAGCTTGGGTCGAGGCGGGGCGCCAAAACCGAGTGGTTCTGGCACGACGCGAAGGGCGGTCGGGACAGCCGAGAGTCCTCGAGTCGGCGTGGCCTGACCGATGCGGCCCCCGACGGGTTATTGGCTCGCCCCCCGACCAGCCGCCAGCCATCTCAGGATCAACTGTCGCGTGCTCTGTGACGGTTGTCGGGCTCGGAGACGCGGAGGCCCTGACCAGCCCGCTGCGCGGCGCGCGACGGCGTCCCGCGCCCGGCGGACTCCCTCGCGCCGCGCCCGAAGACGAACGCCGGCCGCGTGCGCAGCACGAGCACCGGCATGAGCGAGAGCGCGGCCAGGCACGACACCGCCATGGCGATCGGCATGAGCGTGCCGAAGAGCCGCATGCCGAGGAACTTCGAGAACCCCATCACCGAGAACCCGGCCCCGATGCTCGCCGCCACGAAGAGGACCGCGCGCCCGGAGGTGTGCAGCGCCGCGCCGAACGCGGCCTCGTCGGTGGGCAGGCGCGCGTGCTCCTCCCGCAGCCGGTAGAGGAAGTAGATGGCGTAGTCGGCGCCGATGCCGGCGGCCATGGCGATCACCGACGCCGAGCCCATGTCGAGGCGGATGCCGATCCAGCCGAGCACGCCGAAGAGGATCGCGACCGTGGCGACGATCGGCGAGACCACGTAGAGCCCGCCCAGGGCCGAGCGCAGCATGAGCGACGACACGAGATAGATCACGCACAGCACGACCAGCGTGTTCAGGAGCTTCCCGTGCGTGGTGTGCTCGTTGACGGCCAGGATGGTCGGCCCCACCCCGCCCGCGATCAGCACCCGGACGTCCTCGGGCGGCGGATGCGCATCGACCCACGCCTGCGCGCGGCGGACGAGCGGGCCGACGCGCGCGGAGTCGTCGTCGCGCAGGTAGGCGACCAGCACCGCCTTCGCGAGCGCACGGTCGGTGAAGCGCTCGAAGGCGGGCGACTCGCCGAGGAACATGAGCTGCGCCAGCAGCTCCTGGCTGTCGGGCAGGCGATAGGGGTGCGGGTCGTCCGCGTTGAAGGTCTTGTGCAGCGCCTTCACCAGGTCGGCGAGCGACGCCGTGCGCAGCACGAGCGGGTCGCGCGCGATCTCGTCCTGCAGCGCGGCCAGGTGCCGCACGAGCGCGAGCGTGCGGGCGCTCCCCGGCGGCCCCTGGTAGAGGATCGTCATGGTGACGGTGCCGGGGAAGTGCTTCTCGATCTCGGCCAGGTGCACGCGCGCCATGCCGTCGGGCGGCATGTACTCGCGCGTCGAGCCGTAGGTGCGGATGAAGACGGCGCCCAGGGCCGCGCTCGCGAGCGCCAGCACGGTGGCGACCAGGATGCGCCGTCCGCCCGCATGGAAGATCGCGGCGTGCAGCGTGGAGAGCACCCAGTGGGTGGGGCCGCCTTCCCCCGGGACCCGCCGCGGCGCGGGCAGCAGCGCGCGCAGCGCCGGGATGAAGGTCATCTCGAGGACCACGGCGCTCGCGATGCCGTACGCGCACGAGAGGCCGAAGTTCCCGATCGAGCGCACGCCGAAGAGCGCGAGCGAGGCGAAGCCGAGCGCGGCGGTCGAGCCGGCGGCCACCATCACGGGCCCCATCGACACGGTCGAGGCGACCACCGCCGCGCGGTTGTCGCGCGTGCGCTCGACCTCCTCGCCGTAGCGCTTGAGCATCTGCGCCGAGTGCGCGGCCGCGACCGCGATGAGGAGGATCGGCACGGCGACGTTCCAGCCGTCGATGACGATGCCGGTCCAGCCCATGAGCCCGAGACCCCAGAGCGTGCTGAGGGTCGCGGTCAGCATGGGGACGAGCATGCCCTGCACGCTGCGGAACGAGACGAGCAGCATGCCCGCGATCACCAGGAAGGTGAGCGGGATGCGCCAGGCGACCTCGCGCGACTGCTCCAGGCTGGCCATGACGAACATGGGCTCGCCCGCGAAGTAGAAGTCGAGCGGCCGGTCGCGGTACGGCGCGGCCAGGCTCGCCGTGCGTGCGAACACGTCCTGGCCGGAGACGCCGTCGTAGAAGTCCAGCATGACGAGCGCGGCGCGCTGGTCCGGCGTGACCAGCACGCCGCGGAGCGCCGGGTCATCGTCCAGCCGGGCGCGCAGGGTAGCGATCTCCTCCGGCGTCTCGGGCACGTCGCGCATGAGGTAGTCGACGCGGATCGTGCCGCCCTCCTCCTCGGCGTGGCGCACGCTCGGCGCGGCGAGGCTCACCACGTTCGGCGCGATCACGTCCGGGAGGCGGAGGGCCGCGAGCGTCACCTCCTGCACGACCCGGAGCACGTCGGGCCGCCACACCTCGCCGTCGCGCGGCACGACGGCGACGATCATGGTGTTGCGCCCGCCGAACTCGCGGCGGATCTGGTGGTCGATCTGCACGAAGGGATGGTTCGCGGGCATGCTGGCCTCGAAGTCGATCGAGACGCGCAGGCGGCCCATGCCCGCGGCGAGCGCCGCCGTCACCACGCCGACGGCGATCAGCACCGCCCAGGCGTGCCCGGTGAGGAGGCGCGCGTAGCGCTCGAGCCGGGGCATGACGCGCTGTTCTTTCCCGCGTCCTCGCTGGCGATGCAAGCCGGCGTCGCATGCTTGCCGCACCGCCGTGTGATAGCAAGGCGTGCATGGTCCTCACTCGTCTCCTCCTCGGGCTCGTGCTCGCGGCGGCGGTCGCCGCGGGGAACTTCTTCTTCGTCACCGACGAGGCGCTCGCCTGGCGCCTCGGCGCACCGTTCGCGCTGGCGCTGGTGGTCGCGCTCCTGCCCGCGCGGCCGGCGGCGCCGCCCGCGCGGGAGCCGGTCGCGCCGCCGCCCCCGCCGCCCGCCGAGCCGGCGGGCGCCGAGGCGCTCGGTCTCCTTGGGCTCCTCCAGGAGGAAGGCCGCTTCGTCGACTTCGTGACCGAGGACCTCGCGCCCTACCCGGACGAGCAGATCGGCGCGGCCGTGCGCGGCATCCACGAGGGCTGCCGCAAGGTGCTCGACGAGCGGGTCGCGTTCGAGCCGGTGCTGCGCGCCGCCGAAGGCGAGATGGTGACGATCGAGGCCGGCTTCGATCCGGCGGCGATCCGGCTCACGGGCAAGGTCGGCGGCGGACCGCCCTTCCGCGGCGTGCTCCGCCACGCGGGCTGGCGCGTGACGCGCGCCACGTTCCCCGCGCGCCGCGGCCGGGACCCGCACCTCATCGCGCCGGCCGAGGTGGAGATCGCCTAGCCCGTCGATGGCCGCCCGCTTCATCGTCGGCATCGACCTCGGGACGACCAACACCGCCTGCGCCTTCGTCGACACGGCGGCCGGGCGCACGCTCCATGTCTTCGAGGTGCCGCAGCTGGTCGCGCCGGGCGAGGTGGGCGCGCGCCCGACCCTGCCCTCGTTCCTCTACCTGGCGGGCGCGCACGAGCTGCCCGCGGGCAGCCTCGACCCGCCGTGGGCGACGGGCCGCGACTGGTGCGTCGGACTCTTCGCGCGCGAGCAGGGCGCGCGCGTGCCCGGGCGCCTGGTGGCCTCCTCCAAGTCGTGGCTCTGCCACGCGGCCGTCGACCGCACCGCGGCGATCCTCCCCTGGGGCACGGCGCCCGAGGTGGCGAAGGTCTCGCCCGTGGAGGCCTCGGCGCGGACGCTCACCCACCTCCGCGAGGCGTGGGACGCGAGCTTCCCCGCGCCGCTCGCCGAGCAGGACGTGGTCCTCACCGTGCCCGCGTCGTTCGACGAGGTGGCGCGCGAGCTGACGCTCGCCGCCGCGCGCGCGGCCGGGCTGCCCGACGTGGTCATGCTCGAGGAGCCGCAGGCCGCCTTCTACGCCTGGCTCGCGGCGAACGAGCGCGACTGGCGCGCGCGGGTCGCGGCGCATCCGCTCGTGCTCGTGGTCGACGTGGGGGGCGGCACGACCGATCTGTCGCTCATCGCCGCGCGCGCGAGCCGCGGCGAGCTCGGCCTCGAGCGCGTGGCGGTGGGCGAGCACCTCCTCCTCGGCGGCGACAACATCGATCTCGCGCTCGCGCACGGGGTCGAGGCGCGGCTCGTCCCGAAGGGCGGCCAGCTCGAGACGCAGCGCTTCTACGGCCTCGTGAGCCAGTGCCGGGCCGCGAAGGAGCGCCTGCTCGCGGATCCGACGCTCGGCGAGGTCCGCCTCTCGGTGCCGGGCCGCGGCGGCGCGGTGATCGGCGGCGCGCTCGCCGCGGCGCTCGCGCGCGCGGAGGTCGAGGCGACCGTGCTCGACCGCTTCTTCCCGCGCGTCGCGGCGGACGCGCACCCGCGGCCGGGGCGCGCGCCGCGCGAGTGGGGGCTGCCCTTCGCCGAGGAGCCGGAGATCACGCGCCACCTGGCCGAGTTTCTCGCCCGGCAGCGCGCGGCGGCGGGGCAGGCGGACCTGCCGCTCGCGCGCCCCGACGCGCTCCTCTTCAACGGCGGCGCGCTCGAGCCGGAGGTGGTGCGCGAGCGCGTGTGCGAGGTGCTCGCTTCGTGGCACGGCGGCCGGCGCCCCGCCGTGCTCGAGGGCGAGTCGCTCCAGCTCGCCGTCGCGCGCGGCGCGGCCTACTTCGGGCTCGCGCGCCGCGGCCTCGGCGTGCGCATCGGCGGCGGCGCGGCGCGCACGTACTACCTCGGGCTGGGCGACGGGCGCGCACTCTGCCTCGTGCCGCGCGGCATGGAGGAGGGCGAGAAGCTCGAGATCGCCGAGCCCGAGTTCGAGCTGCTCGCCAACCGGCCCGTCTCCTTCCCGCTGCTCACGGCGACGGACCGCAGCGCCGAGCGCGCGGGCGAGATCGTCGCGGCGGGCGGGCTCGCCGTGCTGCCCCCCATCCGGACCGTCCTCCGCTTCGGGCGGAAGCTGGTCGAGACGGCGCTCCCCATCCACCTCGAGGTGCGGCTCACCGAGATCGGCACGCTCGAGATCTGGTGCCGCTCGCGCACCACCGACCATCGCTGGCGCCTCGAGTTCCGCCTGCGCGAGCCGGTCGGCGAGGCCGCGCCCGCCGCCGAGGCGGCGGGGCTGGTCATCGAGCCCGCGCGCGTGGAGGAGGCGGCGCGCCTCCTCGCTGCGGCCTTCGAGGGCGGCGACGAGCCGGTCACGCTCACGCGCCGCCTCGAGGCGGCGCTCGGCGCCGGCCGCGACGCCTGGCCGCTGGCGGCGGTCCGCGGGCTGTGGGACACGCTCTGGCCGCTCGAGCCGGCGCGCGCGCGCTCGCCCGAGCACGAGGCGCGCTGGCTGAACCTCGCCGGCTTCCTGCTCCGTCCCGGCTTCGGCGATGCGGGCGACGAGCTGCGCGTGAACCGCCTCTGGCGCGTGCTCGGCGCCGAGCTGCGCCACCCCCGCGCCGTGCAGTGCCGCGCCGAGTGGTGGAACCTCTGGAAGCGCATCGCGGGGGGCCTCGCGGCGCGGCAGCAGGAGCACCTCCTCCAGCAGGTGAGCCCGGCGCTCCTCCGCCGCGGCAAGCCCAGGGGGCCGCGGCCGGGCGCGCAGGAGCTGCGCGAGATGTGGCAGGCGGTCGGGAGCTGCGAGCGTCTCCCCGCCGCGGCCCGCGCCGAGCTGGGCGCGGTGCTCGTCGCCGAGGCCGAGCGCGGGCGGGCGACCGAGCCGGAGCTGTGGGCGCTGGCGCGGCTCGGCGCGCGCGCGCCGCTCTACGGCCCGCTCAACTGCGTGGTGGCGCGCGACACGGCGGCGGCGTGGGCCGAGCGGCTCCTCGGCGCCGCGTGGCCGCGCCCCGAGGCCTACGCCTTCGCGCTCGCGCAGATCGCGCGCGCCACGGGCGACCGCGAGCGCGATCTCGACGCCGCGCTTCGCGAGCGGATCGCGCGACGGCTGGAGACGGCGCCGAGCGGCCAGCGGGCGGCGCGCCTCGTGCGCGAGCCGGTGCCGCTCGAGGCGCGCGAGGAGGCGCGGCTGCTCGACGAGGCGCTGCCGGCAGGGCTCAGGATCCGGGGCGCCCGAGCGACGGCTCAAGAAGCCGGCGCCGGGTGCCGATAGACGAGAAACGGAGGACTCACGATGAGGCGAACGTCACTCGGGATCGTGCTCGCGGCCGGGCTGCTCGCCGCGCCCGCCCGCGCCGCCGACGTCCACATCGGCATCAACATCGGCGTGCCGCCGCCCCCGCCGCCCGTGGTGGTGGAGGCCCCGCCACCGCTGGTCGTCGTGCCGCGGACGCCCGTCTATTACGCGCCGTCCCTGCCCTACAACTACTTCTACTACGGCGGGCTCTACTACACGCTCCACGACGACCACTGGTTCTACGCCGCGAGCTTCAACGGGCCGTGGAGCTTCGTCACGGTCGAGCGCGTGCCGCGCCCGATCCTCGCCGTGCCGGTGGGCTACTACCACGTGCGCCCGGAGCACTGGAAGAAGCACGGCCCGCCGCCCTGGGCCGGCCACGGCCGGGGTCACGAGCACGAGCACGGGCACGGCAAGGGGCACCACAAGCACGGCGACGACTGACCCCGTCAGCGACGGCGCGGCCCGCCGGGCCCTCGACTGCGGGGCGGTGGTTGCTCACGCGGGCCCGCCTTTGCTAGCCCGGGCGCCGCATGCTCGACCTCGTCCTGCGCGGCGGCCGCGTCTGCGACGGCAGCGGCGCGCCGGCGCGGGATGCGGACGTGGGAATCGACGCGGGCCGAGTCGTGGCCGTGGGCCGCGTCGACGGCGCGGCCCGGCGCACGCTCGACGTGCGCGGGCTCATCGTCGCGCCCGGCTTCGTCGACGTGCACACGCACTACGACGCGCAGGTGACCTGGGATCGCCTCTGCACGCCGTCGTGCTGGCACGGGGTCACCTCGGTCGTGATCGGGAACTGCGGCTTCGCGCTCGCGCCGTGCCGCCCGAGCGACCGCGAGCGCCTGCTGCGCATGCTCGAGCACGTCGAGGGCATGCCGTTCGAGAGCCTGTGCGCCGGCATCGCGTGGGAGTGGGAGTCGTTCGCCGAGTACGTGCGCGCGCTCGGCGCCCGGCCGCTGGGTGTGAACGTCGGCGCGCTCCTCGGACACTCGGCGCTCCGCGCCTACGTCATGGGCGACGACGCGTACGCGCGCGCGGCGCAGGCGAGCGAGGTCGAGGCGATGGCCGCCCTGGTGCGCGAGGGCATGGCCGCGGGCGCGCTCGGGCTCGCCACCTCGCGCTCGCCGGCGCATGTCGGCGAGGGCGGGCGGCCGGTCCCGAGCCGGCAGGCGGGCCGCGCCGAGGTGGACGCGCTCGTCGGCGCGATGGCGGAGTCGGGCCGGGGCGTGCTCGAGATCACGCCCGAGACCTTCCCCGTGTCGGCCGACGAGCTCGCCTGGCTCCAGGGCCTCGCGCGCGCCTCGCGGCGCCCCGTCAGCTTCAGCGCGGTCCTCGACGTCCCCGACCGCCGCGGCGCCTGGGAGACGGTCTACGCGCAGCTGCGCGCCGGCCTCGCCGCCGGCGCCGCCGTCTACCCGCAGGTGTCGTGCCGGCCGATGCGCTTCGACTTCGACCTCGCGACAGGCTGCGCGTCGCTCGATGCCATGCCGTGCTGGCGGCGCTGGCGCGCGGCGCCAACCGACGCCGCGCGCCTCGCGCTGGTCGCGGACGCCGAGTTCCGCGCCGCCCTCAAGGCCGAGGCCCTCGGGCGGGCCGAGGCGCCGGCGAGCCGGCGCTGGGGCGACGTCGTCCTCGAGGAGGCCGGGCGCCGCGAGCACGCGCCGTTCGTCGGCCGCACGCTCGCCGAGATCGCCGCGGCCCGCGGCGGCGACGCGATCGATGCGCTCCTCGAGCTCTCCGCCGCCGAGGAGCTGCGCGCGCGCTTCTCGATGCTCCTCATGAACTACGAGGAGGAGCACGTGGGGGTGCTGCTCGCCCGCCCGGAGAGCCTGATCGCGCTCTCCGACGCGGGCGCGCACGTCTCCGTCCTCTGCGACGCCGGCTACGCGACCCACCTCCTCGGCCGCTGGGTGCGCGAGCGCGGCCTCTTCGGCTGGGAGGAGGCGGTGCGCCGGCTGAGCGCCATGCCGGCGGCGATCTACGGCATCCCGGAGCGCGGGCTCCTGGCGCGCGGGCGGGTGGCCGACGTCGTCTGCTTCGATCCGACCCGGGTCGCGGCGCGCGCGCCGGAGAAGGTGCACGATTTCCCAGGCGGCGCGGCCCGCTACGTCGTGCGCGCCGAGGGCGTCGAGCACGTCCTCATCCGCGGCGAGGAGTTCATGGCCCGCGGCGAGTGGACGGGGGCGCACCCCGGCGTGGTGCTCGACGGGGCGGCCGGTGGCCGCTGACTCTCCGAGCCTCCTGCGCTTCTGCGCCTGACTTGCTCCGCACCGGCCCGCCCGGCATGCTCGGCGCCCGTGCTGAACGTTTCGGGCATCGCAAAGCGCTACGGCCGCCAGGTCGTCCTCGACGACGTCACCTGGGCCGTGTCCGACGGCGCGCGGGTCGGGCTCACCGGGCCGAACGGCGCCGGGAAGTCGACGCTTCTCCGCATCATCGCGGGCGAGGTGGAGCCGGACCGGGGCACGGTGGCGCTCCCGCGCGGCGCGCGCGTCGGCTATCTGCCGCAGCACATCCTCGGCACGAGCGGCGTCACGGTGCGCCGGCACGCGCTCGCCGCCTTCGCCGACCTGCACGAGCTGGAAGCGCGCCGCGCGAGCCTCGAGCACGCGCTCGCCACCGTCGCGCCCGAGAGCGAGGAGTACCCGGCCGTCATGGAGCGCTACCGGGCCGTGTGCGACGAGTGGGACCACAGCGGCCGCTACGACACCGAGGCCGAGGCCGAGGCGGTGCTCGCCGGGCTCGGTTTCCGGGCCTCCGACATGGAGCGCGACTGCGGCGAGCTCTCGGGCGGGTGGCAGATGCGCGCCGCGCTCGCGCAGCTCCTCCTCCGGCGCCCCGACTTCCTCCTCCTCGACGAGCCCACCAACTACCTCGACCTGGAAGCCCGGACGTGGCTCGAAGAATTCCTGGTCGCCTATCCGGGCACGCTCATCATGGTCGCGCACGACCGCTACTTCCTGGACGTCACCGTCGATCACATCGCCGAGGTGCTGCACGGGCGCGTGACCGACTACCCGATGAACTACAGCCGCTACCTGGCCGAGCGCGAGGAGCGTCTCGCACAGGCCCGCAAGGCCTACGAGGACCAGAAGGCCGAGATCGGGCGCATCGACGCGTTCATCCACCGCTTCCGCTACCAGGCCTCCAAAGCCGCGCTGGTGCAGAGCCGCGTGAAGCAGCTCGAGAAGATGGACCGCCTGCCGCCGCCCGACGGCCACGAGCGCACGCTCAGGATCCGCCTCCCCGAGGCGGCGCGCAGCGGGCGCGCGGTCGTCCAGCTCGAGGGCGCGCGCAAGCGCTTCGGCGAGGTGCGCGTCTACGACGGCGCCGACGTGCTGATCGAGCGCGGGCAGCGGGTCGCGCTGGTCGGGCCGAACGGCGCGGGGAAGACGACGCTGCTCAAGATGCTGGCCGGCGTTCTCCCCCTCGACGGCGGCGAGCGGCGCGTGGGACAGAACGTCGCGCTCGGCTACTTCGCGCAGGACCACGCCGAGATGCTCGACCCCGAGCGGACGGCACTCGAAGAGGTGATGGGCGCCGCGTCGATCGAGACGGCGCCGCACGTGCGCTCGCTGCTCGGCGCCTTTCTCTTCTCGGGCGACGCGGTCGAGAAGCGGACCGCGGTGCTCTCGGGCGGCGAGCGGAGCCGGCTCGCGCTCGCCAAGCTCCTGGTCGAGCCGTCGAACTGCCTCCTCCTCGACGAGCCCACCAACCACCTCGACCTGACCGCCAAGGAGGTGCTGCTGGAGGCGCTCCTCGCCTACAAGGGCACGCTCGTGCTGGTCGCCCACGACCGCTACCTCCTCGACCGGCTGCCGACGCAGGTGATCGAGGTCGGGGGCGGGAAGGCGGTGCGCTACCTCGGGAACTACGAGGACTACCTGCGCGCGAAGGCGAGCGCGGCCGCCGTTGCGACGGCGCCGCGGGGCGCCCGGGCGGCAGGCCCGGTGCGCGCGAGCCGTTAGCTAGCGCCCGCCGCGCCCGCGGGGCGAGCGGAAGGCGGTCTGCCCGCCCGGCGGTGGCACGGGCTTCACGCCCGCCAGGCGGTGATCCGGCATCGGCTTGAAGAGCATGGTGTCGGTGGCGCGCTTCACCCGCAGGCGGAGCTCGTTGCGGGCCACGGGGCTCTCGGCGGCGGCGAGGACGGAAGCCACGGGGATCTCCGTCTGGGTATGATGGATCCCGTGCGTCAGGACGAGCTGCAGCCGCGCGCCGCCCGGCAGCTCGCGCACCTCGACCGCCAGGCGCCGGTCGACCGCCCGGGCCACCTCGGCGATGATGCGCCGCACCTCTTGCCGCTCGTCGGGCATGCTCACTCAACACCTAAGCGGCACGGATCCGAGGCTGTCAACTGCGGGCGGACCTGGGGCCCGCGCTGGGTAGTGCCCCGGGACGCTCGCTTACCGAGCTGCGCAGCGGGCCAAGACCTTGCCTACTACTATCCAATGAGGCATCGTGCCGCGAGCCGGTAGGGAGGGGACGATGGGTGAGCCAGGAAAGCTTTACCGCCCGCGCACATTCATGGCGGCGCGAGCCCGATCGCACATGCTGTTGCTCAACGCCGTGGTCTTGCTCGCCTGGCCGGCCGTGATCTCGGCGGCCGTTACGGTCAGCGCATCCCTGAGCGAGGCCCTCTACTCGGCGGAGTCCAACACGGACTGTGCCAGCCTCAATGCTCTGAAGGACCAGGGCACCGCAGGGGGCGTGGGGGAGCTTCCGATGAACGTCGTCCGTCTGCGCGCCACCGTGCCGGGGGTGCCAGACGACAAGGTGAGCTTCCGATGGTCGGTGCTGAAACCCGAGTTCGGTGTGCTCGTCGCCGACCAGAACATTGCAGGCGGGGGGTCGCAAGCCGTGATCAAGGGAATATGCGCCGAGTTCGGCACGGAGGCTGGCCCGTGCGTGCTGAACGGGGACGCGCTTCGCTTCTATGCGCTACCGTCAATCCTCTGGGTCGCGCCCACCTGCGACATTCTCCCGAAGAACACGGCCAAGCAGTTCCACGGCGGGGTTGCGCGCTTCAAGGTGAAGGCCCTGATGGGGAAGCAAAAGCTCGGCAAGGGAGGGGTTAGGGTCGGCTTCGGGCGCGTGGCGTCGATCATTCTGTCCGCCGACGAGCAGAACGGGCTTGGCAAGCCGAGCGGCATCGCCGGCGGGGTCCGCTTCATCTTCAGCTCCAACACGGACCCGAACGGACAGTCGCTTCCGCTCTTCGGTCACTACGAGTTCAGCAATGGTGCGGGTGACACAGCGGACACCGAGGGGTCTTGCACCTTCGAGGATGGCCGGCACTTCGACGCCTGCACCGGCGCGAAGGGCGAGCTCGACTACCACGCGATGGGTAGGTTCCTCGCCGCCGTGAAGGAGGTGTTCGCCGACAACAGCGCGCTCTGCGACAACATCACGGTGCAGGTCCTCGCGTGTGCGCCCAGGGGTGGAGTGCAGGTCATCCGCCGGCCTCGCCTCACGGCGTACACGCCTGGCAACCCGAGGACGGGGAAGGTGGACGTGACCGTGCGCCTGAGGAATCTATCCGTCGCCGAGCACGGGCTGCCTGCCTGCGGCTTCCTCCTCGACGAGAACGTCCTCACCTGCGCTGAGGAGGCTGTGTTCGCGGGAGGGTCTGCCACCAAGAGCACTCAGTTCACCCTCGAACAGCTGGGTATTCCGAGCGATTTCGTCCTTCGGCCCGGCAGATCGATCGTTCTCCTCAAACTCAACAACGTGCCACTGATCAACGTTCTGCCCGATACCGCAACCCTCACCGACATCTGGACGGCCCAGACGGTCAACGCGGGAGGCTTCGACGCGACGGACAAGTATCGCATCAAGGGCCGACCGGGCGTAACGGCTCCGGCTCCGTAGCAGATCGCGCGCGGGGACCTACTCGAGGATCCCCGTCTCGC
>Ga0209057_1003223_pt1 | contig 12165 bp, 13 predicted proteins | sample GraSoiAngelo_146_FD_185903 | JGI IMG/M metagenome (GOLD analysis project Ga0209057, IMG submission 185903) | Grasslands soil microbial communities from the Angelo Coastal Reserve, California, USA - 14_1009_05_30cm (SPAdes) (version 2) | ecosystem: Environmental > Terrestrial > Soil > Grasslands ... | reverse complement strand
TCGGCCCCCACGGATGGTCAGGGGTGCGGGTCCAGCGCGGGCGCGCGCCGTAGAGGAGCAGCGATCGCGTGCGATCGGGGAACGTCGCGGCAAAGAGCATCGCCATCGACCCGCCTTCGGACAGGCCCATGACGTGGGCCCGCTGGCTCTGCGCGGCATCCATCACGGCGCGGATGTCGTCGATGCGCTCCTCGAGCGTTGGAATGCCCGCGGGCCGATCGGACATCCCGGTCCCGCGCTTGTCGAAGAAGATGACGCGCGCGAACCTTGCTGCCCGGTCGATGTGCCCGGCGAGCTCAGGGACATGCGGCGTCAGCTCTTGGTGCGACAGACTGCCGGGGCACCACACGACGTCCGGTCCGCTGCCGGTGATCGTGTACGCAATGTTGATCTCGCCGCTCTTCGCGTAGAGGACAGGTGAGGCCATGCGGCGACCAGACTAACGCTGGTGCGTAGCGCCTAGCCTACGAGGATGCGCATCGTGTCGCTCGTGCCCGCGGCGACCGAGATCGCGTTCGCGCTCGGTTCGGGCGACGATGTTGTTGCGGTGACGCACGACTGCGACTATCCCGAGGCGGCGCGCGCCCTTCCGCGCGTCACGCGCTCGACGATCCCTGCGGGCACTTCGAGCCGAGACATCGACGTCGCGGTGCGTGCCGCCGCCGCAGAGGGCGACAGCACCTTCCATGTCGACGCGTCGGCGCTCGCAGACGCTCGCCCGGACATCCTCCTCGGCCAGACGCTCTGCCGGGTCTGCGCGGTCACCGTGTCGCAGCTGCCGTCGGTCATGGATCCGTCGCCCGAGATCCTCCCGCTTGATGGGGACTCGATCGCAGGCATCTTCGACGACATCGAGCGCGTGGGTGAGGCGATCGGCCGCGCACGCGAGGCCGCGTCCTTCGTCGCCTCTCTGCGCGAGCGGATCGATCGCGTGCGCGAGCGCGTCGCCGGCCTGCCGCATCCGACGGTCGTCGCGCTCGAGTGGGTCGATCCGTTGTTCAGCGCAGGCCACTGGGTGCCCGAACAGGTCGCAGCCGCGGGCGGCGTCGAGCTCATCGGCCGAGCGAATGCCCGCTCGAAAGAGATCTCGCTCGACGACGTCGTCGCGGCCGATCCCGACTATGTGCTCATCCTGCCGTGTGGCTTCGACGCGCAGCGCGCCGCGCGCGAGTCGCGCGTCCTGATCGCCGACGAACGATGGACCCAGCTCCGCGCGGTGCGCGACGGCCACGTGCTCACGCTCGACGGGAACGCGTACTTCAGCCGGCCCGGCCCGCGCGTCGTCGACGGCATCGAGCTGCTCGCCTCGGCGCTTCACGGGAAAGTTCCCGCGCGCGTCGTCTAGCGGCGGAGGAGCAGCCCCGCGGTCATCGAGTGCGACGTCCGCGATCGCGCCGGTCTGCCTGCCTGCTCGAACGTGTTCAGAAAGTCAAGGAAGGCGACCGCGGTGACGAGCCAGGTGAGCGAGGCCGCCACGCGGGGCGACAGGCCCAGGAGTCGCGGCGCGGGGCGTGCAGGGTCTGACGCGCCACATTGTCCACAGGGGAGGACAGCGATGAAGGTCGCATGCGTGCTCGCGAACGGGTTCGAGGATTCCGAGTTCCGTCAACCGTACGACGCGCTCCAGGACGCCGGACACGACGTCACCATCGTCGGCCTCCAAGCCGGGCAGGAGCTCAAGGGCGACAAGGGCCGCGAGACAGCGACGGTCGAGCGCTCATTCGCCGACGCGCAGCCGAACGAGTTCGACGCACTCCTCATGCCCGGAGGCTTTTCGCCCGACCGGCTGCGCGCACATCAGCAGGCCGTTGACTTCGTGAAGGCATTCTTCGCGGCGAACAAGCCGATCATGGCGATCTGCCACGGACCGCAGATCTTCATTCCCGCCGGGACATACGGAGGTCACCGCATGACCGCCTGGAAGACGATCCAGTCGGATCTCCGGCTCCTCGGCGCGAACGTCGTCGATGAAGAGGTCGTCGTCGATCGAAACCTCGTCACGTCTCGTCAGCCGCAGGACATCCCGGCGTTCATCCGGGAGGGACTCAAGCTGCTCGAGAGGACACCCGCCGCAGCACGTTGATCGACGTCCAGCACCTCAGCCGCCGTTTCGGAGATGTCGTCGCGCTCGACGACGCGTCCTTCCAGGTCCAGCCCGGCGAGATCGTCGCGCTGCTCGGCCCGAATGGCGCGGGCAAGACGACCGCGAGCCGGATCATCGGCGGGATCCTCGCCCCGAGTGATGGCGACGTTCTCGTCGATGGGCTCTCGGTCCGAACGGATGCCGATCGCGTGCGAGCGCGCTGCGGGTTCGTGACCGACCAGCCCTCGCTGTACGAGCGCATGCCGCTTCGCGTCTATCTCGGTTTCTTCGCGCGTCTCTACGACGTCCGAGACCCAGACGCCCGGGCCGTGGCGCTCGCGAAGCTTCTCGGCCTCGACGACGTGCTCGACAAGCGGCTCGGCGCGTTCTCCCGCGGGATGCGGCAGAAAGTCGCGATCGCGCGGGCGCTCGTGCACGATCCTCCCGTCCTCCTGTTGGATGAGCCGGCCACCGCGCTCGACCCGGAGATGGCCCAGACGCTCCGGGCATTCATCGTGTCGCTGCGCGCGCGGCACCGCGCGATCCTCCTCACGACCCATGACCTCGACGAAGCGCAGCGGATCGCCGATCGCGTCGTCGTGCTGTTCCGCGGCAGAGTCGCTCGTATCGGAGGGACGCAGGAGCTGCGCTCAGGTGGACGCCCGAGCTTTCGCGTGTCCTTCGCGGGCGGTGCCGACGCTGCGCTGGCAGCTCTCGCGCCGCTCGCTCTCGGCGCGACGGTACTCCCGCCGGAGAATGGCCTCTCGACCGTGCGCTTCGAGACGGATGATCCGGCGAACATCAACCCGCGCGCGCTGCGCGCCTTGCTCGACGCCAACGTCCGCGTGATAACTGTCGCGGCCGAAGAGCGCACGCTCGAGGACGCGTACATGGCCATCCTCGCCGAGGCGCGCGGGTGACTCGATGAAGTGGTGGCTCATCGCGTGGCGGGAGATCCGTTGGGAAGTGTTCCTTGACCGGGCATCACTGCTGCGCACCGCGATCTTCGTCCTCGTCCCGATGCTGCTCATCTTCTCGAACCGCAGCATCGGCCCGGGCGGTGCCGGCGACATCGCGATCATCGGGCTCGCGCTTCAGAGCGTGCTCTTCCCGTCTCTCGGCGGGGTCGCGCTCATCGCGGCCACGTTCACGGCGGAGAAGGAGAACGGCACGATCGTGCCGCTCCTCGCCGCGCCGATCCGCGATTTCGACATCGTGCTCGGCAAGCTCGTGGGCATGGTCATACCGGTGATGGTGTCGTGCGCAGTGACGCTCACCGCGGCGTACGTGCTCGCGGGCTTTCGCTACGGCGCCGAGCGAGTCGCGCACGTGCTGACGCCGGAGCTGCTCTTCGCGCTCCTCGTCCTGTCACTGCTGTATGTCGTGACGACCGGCAGCATCGCGATGATCGTCGCGGCGCGCGTCCGCTCCAGCCGGGCTGCGCAGCAGATCGCCGGCCTCGTCATCGCGCTGTCGATCGCGCTCTTCGCAACGCTCGGGTTCGTCGCGTCGCAGGTCGCCGGTGGATGGCCCCTGCTCGCGCTGGGTCTCGTGCTTCTCGCCTTTGACGTCGCAGCGCTCGAGGTCGCGCGCCGCGTGTGGCAGCGCGGAGAGGTCATCGGTCGCATCTAGCGTTCGTGACGTAAGTCACAATTGCATGCAGCCGATTCCGTTCGGCCTGAGAGTGCGAGGCATCCGGTGATGTCCTCGGTCTTCAAAACCGCTGACGGGGCGCGTTGCGTTCCGTGGTGGGTTCGACTCCCATGCACTCTCGCAGTCGGCCATTGCTGAAGCGTCCGGCGTCCGGTGCCGTGTCAGTACACGATTGGCGCACGCAGCACGACGATGGCGCGCCGCGTTAGCGCGCTCTGGCCTCGAGCGCGGCCTTCATCCGGTTTAGGCTTCGCTGGTCGGCCCGTGCGGCGACGCGTCGCGTGATCGGTGAGAGCAGGGCGAGGATCCCGGTGGTCTCGAGGTTCCCGTCGCGCGTCACGCTCGTGCCGCCGCGCTCCGGCTCGAACGTCCACTGGATCGTGTAGCGATACGGCTTCTCGCTACGGGTGCCGAACCGCGTCGGCGGTGTGAACTCCGTGACCTGGCCGACGGTCTCGACCGCGCGCCCCATCAGCGTCCGCTTCGCGCGTACGACCGTCCCCGGCCGGAGCGGTGTCTCCGATGCGCTCGCCTCGATCGTCGTCTCGTCCCATGCGGGTGCCTTGCTGACGTCGGTCACGAACGCGAAGACGTCGGCCGGCGCCCGATCGACGTAGATGCGCTGCACGATCCGTCCCATTCGCTCCTCGATGCGGAAGCGTACGCCCGTGCTGCCACGCGAACGTGACCGTTCCCGCACACTGAAGTGGTGACGAAAGAGCGCCTCGCTCCCGAGCTGGCGATCGAAGGCGCGCTCGACGAGGCCAGTGCCGCCGAACCGGGCCGCACCTCGTTCGTCGCGGCGCTCGGCTACCGCGATTTCCGTCTGTTCTGGACCGGACTCGTCGTCTCGAACGTCGGGACCTGGATGCAGATCTTCGGTCTCGGCTGGCTCGTCGTGCAGCTCGCGGTGAAGGACGGCGTCCCGCAGCTCGCGCCGCTCTACCTCGGCTTCGTCGGGCTCGCGCGCGCGATCCCCGGCCTGACGTTCGGCCTTGTCGCGGGTGTCGTCGCCGACCGCACGGATCGCCGTCGCCTCCTCATGGTCACGCAGAGCGCGGCGGGCATCACCGCAGGGATCCTCGCGGCGCTCACGATCGCCGACCGCATCAACATCGTCGAGGTCCTGCTCCTCGTCGCGCTCAACTCGATCGTGTTCTCCTTCGACGCGCCCACGCGGCAGGCGATGGTCTCGCGTCTCGTCACCGACCGCGAGCTCATGAGCGCGATCGGTCTCAACTCCGCCGCGTTCAACGGCGCGACGCTCGTCGGCCCGCTCGTCGGTGGTTTGCTGATCGTTCCGATCGGCGTGGGTGGGCTCATGCTCATCAACGCGCTCAGCTACCTCGTCATCGTCGGCGCGCTCGTCCTCATGACGCCGCAGCCGGTCGTCGAGATGCGTCAGCGCCGATCGATGATCGACTCGATCAAGGAAGGCGTCGGCTTCGTGCGACGCGACCCCGTGCTTCGCTGGGTCGTCGTCCTCGCGGTCGCGACCGCCGGCCTCACGCGCCCCTACATCCAGCTCATGCCGGCCGAGGCGCAGTTCCTCGGCGTCGGCGCGCAGGAGCTCTCATGGCTCCTCGCGGCATCCGGCGCCGGCGCACTGGGCGGCGCGCTCGCGACCGCGTCACTCGGCGGAGCGCAACGTCGCGGCCTCCTGCTGGTCAGCGCTGCGTTCACCCATGGGCTGCTGCTGTTGTTGTTCGCGTTCCAGCGATCGCTCCTCGGCGCGATGGTCTTTATCGCGGGCACGAGCTTCGCCGTCATGCTCTTCCTCGGCATGGCCAACACGCTCATGCAGACGCGCTCTCCCGATCATCTCCGCGGCCGCGTGATGAGCGTCCACACGATGGTGTTCATGGGCTTCATGCCCCTTGGTCAGCTCGTGCTCGGTGCGCTCGGCACGGTCGTGGGGATCAACAACGCGTTCCTTGTCGGCGGCACAGCGGTCGCGCTGGTCGCGACGTACGCGGTGCTTCGCGCGCCGGCGCTGCGCATGCCGATGGCAACGCCTGCGGGCCCGCGCGCCGTCGCTCGGTCCGGGTAGTACTTCAACGGCGTAAGTCGGATTCACGCAAGGCGCGTCGCGCGTTAGCGTCGTCGTATGCGTGTGCGCGTCCTCGCCATCGTCATGCTCGTCTCGGCGTGTGCGCCGGTGACGACCGCGCCGTCGGCATCCACACCGTCGGCATCCGCGTCACCGACCCCGATGGAGCCATTCCTCCCGAATGAGACGCCGGTCGCGCTTGCGAGCCCGAGCCCGATGGTGGAGACACCTGCACCGTACGTTGCGCCGCCGCCGGACGATCCGCGCCTCACACCAACGGTGAAGGTGAGCCCGGGAGTCTTCCCGATCCTCACGACCTATCGCACGAAGCTCGCGGTGGTCGATGAAGGAGTCGTGAACCTAGCGCGCTGGGGCGTCGAGCGCTACCTGAGCAGCATCGACAGCTATCGCAACGGTCAGTCACCCGTCCTGCCGATCACCGGTCCGTTCCTCGTGGCGGTCTCCGCCGCACTGAAGGAATCAGCCACGTCGGGGGTGCAGCGCAAGTTCGAGATCGAATCGCTGAGCATCGACCATCATGTGCAGAAGCCGTGGGGCACGCATGCGTACGTCGACGTGACGGTGAGCCTTGTCGATCGTGCGGTGGACGGGAACGCGCCCGATCAGCGCGAGACCGGGAAGCTGCGCCTCAGCGGGGACAAGCTCTTCGTCACCGACGGCTGGGACTACGACCACGACCGCTGGTTCAACGGCTTCGGCCCGCTGCCGCTCGACCAAGTGCGCAGCGGTGTCACCGATGCAGTAAGTCAGTACCTGTGGTTCGAGAGTTGGCTCCCGAACACACCAGAGCCGTCATGGACGCTGGAAGGCAGTCCCTATCAACGCGCGCGCACGAGCCGGCTGAGCGCGGTCGATCGTCGTCAGGTCACCTCGCAGCTCTTCGAGAATTTGAACGCGACGATCGAGCGGTTCGAGACGATCGATGGCCTCTGGTCGGGCGTCGCGACCGTGCGCGTGGGCGGCAACGCCGTGACGACGTACGCCGGCGGCAACACCGTGGTCACGAAGCTCGATCGTCACGTGCGGGTGTTCCTGCTGGGGAACTGGATGCCCGAGGTCGTCGACGAACAGTTGCCCTTCCGTGACTGGGCATCCGGTGGGGATCTCGCGCTCGGAGAGATCGACGTCAACCGGGCCTGATAAGGCCCATCGACCGGCGGTCGCCGGCCTCCGAAGAAAGAGCAAAAACCCAATGTTTTTTGCCGTATTGACAGCGCGTGCGGTCCTTCCTAGGTTGTAGAACAAACGTTCTAATAGTCCTGACGGCCAGACAGGACACAGCCCAAAGGGGGAGCGCTGTGGGAGCCACGGCATTAGCCGACGCGATCGCGCGCATCGAGAACCGCTACGGCATGCGGGCGGTCGTCCGAGGCGACGTTGCCGAGCGACAGGATGACGAACGACGCATCCGCACCGGCGGATCGCTCGATCGCGTCACCGGCGGCGGCATCCGCGCGGGCGAGCCGCTCGCGTTCATCGGGCCGGCGACCGCGGGAAAGCTCTCCCTTGCCCTGAGCGTGGCAGCTGCAGCCCAGCGTGAAGGCGGCATGGCGGCGTGGATCGATGCCTCCGCCTCGTTCGACCCGCTTGCCGCCCTTCGCGCGGGCATCGACCTCGACCGTCTCGTCGTCGTGCGCGCTGCCGACGCCGACGAGGTGCGCCTCGCAGGGTCTGCGGTCCTGCGAAGCGAGGGCTATCGCCTCGCGGTAGTCGACCTCGGACCATCGTTCGCCTCGCGCTGCGTGATCGACGACCTCGCGCCGCTCCTCCCCGTCGTGCGCGGATCGCCCGCGGCGCTCATCGTCGTCGCGGAGTCGCGCGGCCGGCGGCTCGCGGTGCCGAGCGTGCGGATCGAGCCGATCGCATGGCAGTCGCGCTTCGGTCGCACCGTCGGGTGGTCGTTCGCGGTGGGCACGAGCATCTCGCCCGAGCGCGCGCTCTTCTGCGTCACCGCGATCGACGCGACACCACGCGATCTCGGTATGCGAACCGAGCTCATTCCCGCGTCCTTTGACGCGATCGGTCAGGCGGCGTCGTGATCGCCGCGGTCGTCGTGCGCAACGCGAGCGATCAACTGCACACGCGCGCGCTCGCGACACTGCGCGCACTCCTGCCGCACGTCGGCATCGTCGCGCCGGGCATCTACGCGTGCGATCTCGCGGGCACCGAGCGCGTGCTCGGCGCGCCTTCACGCATCGCGCGCGTCATCGTCGAACGTCTCGCGCGCTCCGGCGCGCCAGCGGCCGTGGCCGTCGCCGTCACGCCATTCGCCGCACGCGTCGCGGCGGAACGGACGGCGGACGGCGATGTGCGCCTCGTCACGGAGCCGCGCGAATACCTCGCGCCGCTTCCACTCGAGGTGCTGCCCATCGACCCGAAGCTCGTCGACGAGCTCGGCCTGTTGGGACTGCGAAGCGTCGGGGACTTCGCCGCGCTCCCGCGCGGCGCGGTCTTCGACCGCTTCGGCCGTGGCGCTGCCCGCGCGCACGCCCTCGCGCGCGCCGAGGACGAGGAGCGCGTGCGCGCCGACCCGCCGCCCAGGCGCATCCGCGCACGCCGCGTGTGGGAGGACGCGATCGTCTCGCGCGAACAGCTCGTGTTCGCGGTCAAGTCAGCGATCGAAGAGCTGTCAGCGGCGCTCGCCACCTATGGCCTCGCCGCGCTGCGCATCGCCGTGCGCCTCGAGCGCGAGGACGCCGATCCGCTGCGCCTGGAGCGCGCGATCCTCCCGCCGACGCGCGAGAGCGCCGCGCTCCTTCGCTCGGTGCGCTGGGCGCTCGAGGAGCGCGCGCACCTCGGACGCATCGTCTCGTGCGCGATCGAGGTGCGCGAGGCCGAGCCCGCGCGTGGCCGGCAGATCGGGCTCTTCGCCGCGGATGGTGCGCGCTGGGAGGAGGCGATCGCGAGCGCGCGCTACCTGCGCGAACGCCTTGGTCCCGGTCGCGTCCTCAAGGTGCGCGTCGTCGACGCCGACGCGCGGCTACCCGAGCGTGCCGCCGAATGGAAAGAGGTCATCTCGTGAAAGGGGAGCACTGTGATGACGAGACTCTTCATCGAACCGCTGCCCGCGCGTCTTGTCTGGGATGAGGGCGAGCTCACGCTGCTGCACGTCGGCGGTCGCAACTTCTCCGTCGTCGAGGTGATGCGCCGCTGGCGCGTCGAGGCGGAGTGGTGGAAGGGCGGGCCGGCGCGCGACTACCTCACGGTGCGCACCGCGGACGGCATGGTCTGCGACGTGTACACAGACCGAGGCTCGGGTGCCAGCTGGCTGCAGCGCGTAATGGACTAGGACTCCCGTACTAGCCGCATAACCGGTCGCCTGGTCGGCCCGTTGGGCCAGCGCATGCGCCGCTCGGTGTGGGTAACGGTCCTCGCGATGCTCTTGTCGCTCCTGCTGACCCAGGTCGTGCGCGGTGCGGGCGTCGCGCAGACGTGGAGCATTGGCCCCGAGCCATTCGGTGTGACGGTCGACGCCTCGACGGGCAAGGTTTACGTAGCGAGCAGCCGTTTGGGGACCTTGATGGCGATCGTCGATCCGACCGTGCCGCCGCCGCCACCGGAGCCGTTCCCGACGCCCGATCGGTGGATCACATTCCCTGCCTCGCAGACGATGAGCGTGATCGATCCCGCGCTCGGGCGAATGTTCGTGACACTCGCGAACAACGCCGTCGCGATCGTCGATCTTTCCACGAACACGATGGTCGCGTCCGTGCCGGACGCGGGCTCGATCGGTATCGCACTTGATCCAGCGAGCCACCGCGTATATGCGCAGACCCCGGGGGCCATCACGCTGATCGACGGAACAAATGGCGCCGTCCTCGTGAGGACCGTTGCGACAAATGGGTTCTGGTGGGGCATCTCCCACGACCCTACGCGTCACCGCGTGTACGTCGCCAACGCAGACAACTACCATCCCAGCCTCGTCGTCCTGAATGATTCCGACCTGTCGCTGATTCGCGACGTTCCTCTGCGCGCGGTCCCGAGGTTCACGCTCAGTGTGGACACCGCCCACGACCTGATCTATGTCGGTGGTTTGGCGGCGATTTACCCAACTGCGATCGATCCCGCGGGCCGTTTGTATGCCATTGACGCTGCCACGCTAGAAACGACGGCAAGCATTGACGTTGGCGGTGGTGCCGGAGGCGTGTTCTCGACGACGTTGGATCCCGCGACGAACAGCCTCTACGTCTCCACGATCGATGGTTATCCGTCCTCAACGCGCGGCGACGCCATCGTCGTCGTCGATACCGCGACGTTCGCCGTGACCCAGCGCATTCCGCTCGCGTTCCAGCCCGGCCAGAGCGCGCTGCATCCCGATGGACACCTTTACGTCGCGGCATTCAGCACGAGCCAGCTGGCTGCGGTCTGTCTCACCAATTGCGCGCCCGTGATCGACTCGCTCTCGCTCGGGTCACCCTCAACCGCGACTGTCGTCAGTCCGTACACGTCGTTCCGCGATCCCGATGGCGATGCGGTCACCGCGACCTACCGGTGGTCGCTGAACGGCGCCGTGATCACCGACGTAAGCGGTCCGACCCTCGATCTCGGCGCTCCCGGCCACGGGGACAGGGGAGACGTGATCAGCCTGGTCCTGACGATCAGCGACGGGACGTTCTCGACCACGCGGTCGGCCTCGGCCGTCATTGAGAACGCGCTCCCCGCGATCTCGCTGAAGCTGAGCAGCGTCACGCCGCGGACGAACGACACCCTCACAGCGACCGCGAGCGCATCCGACGCCGACGGGGATGCTGTCACGCTCGCGTACTCCTGGTCGCGCAATGGCACGCTGATCGCCGGAGCGACCGGAACGTCTCTGGATCTGACGCAATACGGCGATCGCGGCGACGTGATCGCCGTGAACGTCAGTGCAGATGACGGTCACGGCGGCGTCAGCACGAGGACCGAGCGCGCGACGGTCGCCGACAGCGCCCCGGTCGTCACGCTCACGACGAGCACCACCGCGCCGAAGACGAATGACACGATCTTCGCGACGGCGACGATGACGGACGCCGAGGGGGACGCGAGGTGCTGCGGGTGGTACCTGAAGCGCAATGGCGCCGTGGTCTGGTACGTCAGTGGCGGTACGACGATGGCGTTCGACCTCAACCGACCTGGCTGGGGTGACCGCGGCGACACCGTGACGATCGAAGCGGTCGCCGGTGACGGCACGCTCGAGACACGCGCGGTCGTGTCCGCGGTGGTCGTCAATAGCCCACCGGTCGGCGGCGTCGCGCTCAGTAACTACAGCCCGACGAAGAAGGACGACCTGGTCGCCTATGGAAGCGTTTTCGATGCGGACGGCGACGTCGTCCCATTCACGTACACATGGCAGGTCGGCCAGAAGGTGAAGCTCGTCGTGGGTCCGACGTCGGCGTCGAGTTCGCGCTTCGACCTACGCGAACTGCAGCCCGGCGATGTCGTGACCGTCACCGTGACGCCCGCGAGCGACGGCTTCGATCCCGGTGTGCCGAGCTCGGCGACTGCGGTCGTCCGTTCACCGAAGTAGAGAGGCCGCCGTGCTGCCAGGCCACTAACAAGTCCCCCGAAACCCCCTGGATGAACGGGGGCCGCTCCGGCGCCCCCGTTCTTCTCCTCCTCTAAAGCCCTCAGCGTGACGACACACGCGCCGGTCCAATCGACGCCGCGTTCCGACGACCCGAGGGCGAGGCGGAGTGGCGGACGGCCGGGCCGGCGCGCGACTACCTCACGGTGCGTACTGCGAACGGCATGGTCTGCGACGTGTACACCGACCGCGGCACGGGAGCGTCGTGGCTGCAGCGCGTGATGGACTGACTAGGCGACCCGCTCCATGAGCGCGCGAACCTGCTCGACGGTGATCTCCTGCCCGTGGATCTCGCGCGCGTGCAGCTGGGCCATGCGCACGATCTCGTCCTCGTCGCGGCTTCGCACCTCGAAGCCGCATGGACAGCGAAGGCTCTTGAGATCGGCCATGGCCCGCTGTGTTACCACCGGTTCCAGTCGGAGTCCACCCAGACGTGCACCTCGGGCTCGCCCTCGAAGAGCTTCCCGAAGAACTCACGGATCTGCGGCGAGCCCGCGAACTTCTGGATGCCCTCGATGCTGGACCAGGTGTCGACGCCGAGGAAGGCCTTCGGATCCTGCGGATCGAGATAGACGACGTGCGTCAGGTCTCCGGCCTGCTTAGCCGCGTCTTTCGTCGCGCGGGTGACCTCGTCGTGATACTTCTTCGCTGCGGCTGGCGCCTCGCGGAGCCGTGCGCGTACGGTGACCGTGTATTTCACTCTTCGACCTCCCAGTGTGATGGCCGCATCGTGAGCCGTGGACCTTGTGATTTCCTTGTGCTGTGCGCGTCCTGATCTGCGGTCGGCTTTCGGTC
>Ga0209057_1003218_pt1 | contig 12172 bp, 10 predicted proteins | sample GraSoiAngelo_146_FD_185903 | JGI IMG/M metagenome (GOLD analysis project Ga0209057, IMG submission 185903) | Grasslands soil microbial communities from the Angelo Coastal Reserve, California, USA - 14_1009_05_30cm (SPAdes) (version 2) | ecosystem: Environmental > Terrestrial > Soil > Grasslands ... | reverse complement strand
GGACGAGTCTTTGACGTCGGCCAGGCGCTTCATCTGCGACTCCACCAGGTCTCCCACCAGGGCGCTGGCGCCGACCAGGAACCCGAGGACGATGGCGTGCAGCGGGCTGATCCCGAGCACAGCGGAAACGCCGATCGTCATCACGATCACCGCGCCCAGGACGCCTGCGATGGCTCCCTCGAGCGTCTTCTTGGGGCTGATGTTCGCGAAGAACGGGTGGCGGCCGATGCGGCTGCCCACGAGCAGCGCGGCGGCGTCGCTGACGACCACGGCGAAGATCGTGAACAGCGTCCAGACCAGGCCGTTGGGCTTCGACGTGTACAGCAGCAGGTAGAAGTTGAAGGGCATGCCGACGTACAGGGCGCCGGCCAGGCCCATCGCCCAGCGGCTGAGGCCCTGCCGACGGCCGGGCAGGAACAGGAACGCTCCAAGTCCACCGACGAGGGCGAGCGCCAGCACCAGCGTGACGTCGACCTCCTTGAGGACGGTGCCGCTGAACGCGAAGAAGGCGCCGAGCGGATAGAGCAGCCACGCGGGCGCGCGCGAGCCCATCTTGTCGGAGAGGCCGTGGTACTCGTACAGGGCGAAGCCGCCGAGCATGAGCACGAGCGCGTAGACCCCGTAGATGCCGGCCAGGACCAGGCCGATGACCAGACCGAGGATGACGAACGCGCTGAGGATGCGCACCATCAGCGGACTGGGCTTCCACGCTCTCGCGAGAGGCGCGTTGCTAGTCGTCAACTGACGGCTGCCTCCGCCGCGGGCCGGCCGCCGAACCGGCGCACGCGCGACGCGTACTCCGCGATCGCCGCCTTCAGCTCTTCCTCGCCGAAGTCTGGCCAGAGCGTCTCGCTGACCACGATCTCCGCGTAGGCGCCCTGCCACAGCAGGAAGTTGCTCACCCGATGCTCACCCGCGGTGCGGATGATCAGGTCGGGGTCCGGGAGATCCGGCTGGTACATGCGCGCCGATAGCGCCGCCTCGTCTACGGCCCGAGCCACCACACCGTCCTGGATGAGACTGCGCGCGGCGTCCACGATCTCCGCTCGACCTCCGTAATTGAGGCAAACGTTGAGCACGCCGTTCTTGTTACCCGCCGTGCGCGCCATCGCCTCGTCGATGCGATCGCGCATCCTCGCCGAGAGCTCCTCGCGCCGGCCGCTGACGACGATGCGCACGCCGCGACGGTGCATCTCGTCGATCTCGCGCTGCATCGTCTCGTGGAAGAGGCGCATCAGCGCCCGCACCTCGGCTCGTGGGCGGGCCCAGTTCTCGGTCGAGAAGGCGTAGATGGAGAGCGCGTGCACTCCGAGGTCCTCGCATGCCTGCAGGACGCGCTTGATCGCCCGCACGCCCTGGCGGTGGCCAAAGCTGACGGGGCGGCCGTGGCGGCGAGCCCAGCGGCCGTTGCCGTCCATGATGATCCCGATGTGGCGGGGGACCTGGGAGCTCAAGTAGGAGGAAAGCGTACCGAGCAGACCAAAACCCGGCTTACTCGGGTAGCGAGGGCGGCCGAGTTCACCTCGGCCGCGACACGCGTTCCTGTCTGTCTCCAGGCGGGTCTGGTGGAAGACTGCTAAGACAATCCGAACCGTATACCGGAAGGAGAGCGGCGCCTGCGGCGAAGCCGCACGCGCGATGAGAGGAAACCATCAGGGTTTCCTCTCATAAGTCAGACCTCCATAACTTCGCGTTCCTTGCGGTTCGCCAGGGCGTCGATCTTCTCGATGTGGGCGTCGACAGTCTTTTGGAGGCGGGCCGACGCCCGCTTCGAATCGTCCTCCGCCACCTCGCCTTGCTTCTGCAGTTGCTCGATGCGGTGGAGCTCGTCGCGGCGCACGTTGCGAATCGCGACCCGCGCCTCCTCCGCCTTCTGCTTGACGAGCTTCACGTACTCGCGCCTGCGCTCCTCGGTGAGCGGCGGGATCGGGACCCGGATCACCTGGCCGTCGCTGGCCGGGTTGAGGCCCTGCTCGCTGGTGCGCAGCGCCTTCTCCACAGCGCCGATCTGGCTCTTGTCGTAGACCTGCACGACCAGGAGGCGCGGCTCGGGCGCGCTGATCTGCGCGAGCTGGTTCAGTGGCGTCGGCGTGCCGTAGTACGGAACCATGATCCTGTCGATGAGCGCCGGGTTGGCCCGGCCGGTGCGGATGTGGGTGAGCTCGGAGCCGAGGTGGTCGACCGACTTGCCCATCTTCGTCTCCGCCTCGCGGAGGATGGGATCGATCACGACGCCGACCCGACGAGCGTGCCGACGTCCTCGCCCAGCACGACGCGCTCGATGTTGCCGGGAGTCAGGAGGTTGAAGACGACGATGGGCACGTCGTTGTCCATGCACAGCGTCAACGCGGTGTTGTCCATGACCTCGATGCCGCGGTTGAGGACCTCCATGTAGCCGAGGTGGTCGAACTTGGTCGCGGTCGGGTCGCGCTTCGGGTCGGCCGTGTAGACCCCGTCGACCTTGGTTGCCTTGAGGATGACGTCGGCCTCGATCTCCACCGCGCGCAGAGCCGCAGTCGTGTCGGTGGTGAAGTACGGGTTGCCTGTGCCTGCGGCGAGGATCACGACGCGACCCTTCTCGAGGTGGCGCACCGCGCGGCGGCGGATGTAGGGCTCCGCAACCTGCGGCATCTGGATCGCGGTCATGGTCCGGGCGGGGATCCCGGTGCGCTCGAGCGCGTCCTGGAGGGCGAGGGCGTTGATCACCGTCGCCAGCATGCCCATGTAGTCGCCCGTGGCGCGGTCGAAGCCACGCTCGGTGGCGGCGAGGCCGCGGAAGATGTTGCCACCACCGACGACCAGGGCGACCTGCACGCCCATCTGATGGACGCGCTTGACCTGGGTCGCGATCGTCTCCACGACCTCGAGATCCAGCCCGTAATCGCGCGAGCCGCCGAGCGCCTCACCGCTCAGCTTGAGCAGCACGCGGTTGTACTTGGGCGATCGATCTCCCACGCTCACCCCTTTCGACCGGGCGCCTGGCGCGCCCCCGCTCTGGCTCAGGACTCCCTGATGTTAAATCGCGCGAAGCGCCGGACCGTGATGTTCTCCTGCAGCTTGGAGATGTTCTCCGCGATCAGCTGCTGCACCGTGCGGCCCGGCTCGCGGAAGTACTCCTGCTCGAGCAGGCAGTTGTGCTTGAGGAAATCCTCGATCTGGCCCTCGACGATGCGGTTGATCACCTGCTCGGGCTTGCCGTCCTGGCGCGCCTTCGCCTCGTAGACCTCGCGCTCGGTGACGAGCACTTCGTCCGGCACGTCCTCGCGGCTGACCCAGCGCGCCCCGAAGCCCGCGACCTGCAGCGCCAGCTCCTTCGCCAGCTTGCGGAAGTCGCTGCCCTTGGCGACGAAGTCGGTTTCGCAGTTGACCTCGATGAGCACGCCCAGCTGCGGGGGGTAGTCGGGGGAGGTCGAGTGGAGGTAGGCCTCGACGACGCCCTGCCCGGTCACGCGGTCAGCGCGCTTGGCGGCCTTGGCGATGCCCTTCTCGCGGAGGATGGTGAACGCCTTGTCGAGGTCCCAGCCGGCCTCCTCGAGAGCGTGCTTGCAGTCCATCATCCCCGCGCCCGACATCTCCCTGAGCTTGCGGATGAGCTCGGTCCTGTCCATGCCCACGGCCATCAGCGGGCCTCCTCGTCGTCCGCGCCGTGGCCGATGAACTCCTCCTCGGAAACGGTCGGGAGGTAGTCCTCCTCGTCTTCGAGGTACTCCTCGATCTCCTCGTAGCGAGGCGTCTCGAGGAACTCACGGTCCTCGACCTCGGGCATGATCTCGCCGCGTGCGGCGGCCTCCTGCCGGCCCTCCTGGCACGCGTCGGCGATCTTCCCCGTGAGCAGCTTGACGGCGCGGATGGCGTCGTCGTTGCCGGGGATGACGTAGGTGATGAGGTCGGGGTCGCAGTTCGAGTCGGTGATGGCGACCACCGGGATCTTGAGCCGGTTCGCCTCGGTGACGGCGATGTGCTCCTTGCGCGGGTCGACCACGTACAGGGCGCCAGGGAGCCGCTTCATGTCGGCGATGCCGTCGAAGTGGAACATCAGCCGGTCGAGCTCGTCCTGGAGTCGCTTGGCCTCCTTCTTCGGCATCTGCTCGAACTGGCCCTCCTGCTGCATCTTGCGCAGGTCCTGCAGGCGCTCGATTCGCTTCTTCACGGTGCTGAAGTTGGTCAGCATCCCGCCCATCCAGCGGCGGTTGACGAAGTACATGCCGCAGCGCGCGGCCTCGGTCTGGATCGTCTCCTGGGCCTGCTTTTTGGTGCCGACGAAGAGAACGGGCCGGCCGCTCGCCGCGACGTTGCGTGTGAACTCCCACGCATCGTCGAGGAGCCGCACTGTCTTCTGCAGGTCGATGATGTGGATGCCGTTGCGGGCGGTGAAGATGTAGGTCTTCATCTTGGGGTTCCAGCGGCTGGTCTGGTGGCCGAAATGGACACCCGCCTCCAGCAGCTGCTTCAACGTCACTTGCGCCACGTAGATACCTCCTCCCTGTTCCTCTTCCGCCCGGTTCTGGCCTTCGGTCTGCGAAGGACAGGGGGTTTGCCCCGGACGTGCTAACTCAGTCGCTTGGGACTGGCTTTGCGATTGTACCCGCTAGAGGGAACCGGGAAACCTGCCGGCGCAAGTGCTGCTCAGCGGTGTCGATGGGTCCGGGAGTGCGCTCTGCGGCAGCGCCTTGGCCGTCGCCGTCACGTGCACGTTGCCCGCCGTCTCGGCCGGAAATGTGATCACCGCGGAGGTCGCGAGCAGATGATCCTCATCGATCCAGCCGCAGGCGGCGTAGCTGTCCACCGTGGCGTACGGCCCTGGTCCCAGCTGGACGATCCGCGTGGCGGCGCCCTGGAAGTAGATGCTCTGCCCTGCCGGCGACAGGCCTGTGTCGGAGATCGTGAAGGCGATGCCCGGCCCGGTGTCTCCAACCACCTTGCCGGTCCAGTCGTAAAGGGTCGTCGGCCCCAACCCCTGCGCGCAGGCGACGCCTGCGGGCGAGGGCCAGACGCTCATCTGGCAGTTGCTGCCCTTGATCGTGGCCACTCGGTTGGCCGTCACCGGGCTGGACACATGCCACTCCGTCGGTCCCTCACGCGGGCCAAAGATGCACGCGGGAACGACGGCGAGGACCAGGTTGCCCTGGTGCCAGCCCATCGGCCATAGGATCGTCGGCGTGCCCGACTTGGGCGTGGAAGTGGTGTAGATGTCGGCGTGATGGCCGCCACCGAGGAGGTCTTCGACATAAAGGCGGGTCGTGATGGTGGTCGGCGAGGAGGTGTCGACGACGACAACCGCGATCTTCTGGTCATCGGGCCGTACCGAGAACATGCTGATCACCGACGGACTGTCTGGAACCGTCGTGACGTCGACCTTAGTGCTCGGAGCGACGACCATCCGGATGGCCGCGCCCTCACGGAAGTAGACGTGGCCGTCGCTTGCGCTCACTGGAGGAGGGATGTTCACGGCGTCGGTGCTGGCCCTGCAAGAGATGGATTGGCCGCCCCACAGCATGCTCACGCTGGCGGCCAGGGTCCCGTCAGCTTTGACGATGTGCAGTAGGCCGCGCGGGTCGACGTTTGGTCGCGAGTAGAGCAGCCCATACGCTCCCGCCAGCTTCGGGAGTGAGGATGGATCCGGCCTCGCGGTCGGCGATGCGCTCGCGGAGGCCGTGGGAGAGGTGGTGGCGACCGGGCTCGGGCGCGACGCCGTCGGCCCGCTGCCGCAAGAGACCGTTACCAACATCGCGATGAGGATTGCGATTGTGCCGCGCATGTCTGTTGCCGCTCTAACGCCCCCCTGGGGCCTTCGTTACGAGGCGGCTTCGAGTTTCTTGATGCCCTTCGGGCCGGGGCATTTCGGGTAGTCGGAGCACGACTTGAACAGGCCGAACCGGCCCCGACGCTCGACGAGCGGCTTGCCGCAGATGGGGCACGGCTCGTCGAGGACCTTAGGTCCCTGCCGGGGCTTGCCGTCCTTGCCCATGTTCGCCCGGTAGTTGCAGTCCGGATAGCGCGAGCAGGCGACGAAAGGTCCGTACCGTCCGGTGCGCTCGACCAGGTCGCCCTCCCCGCACTGCGGGCACTTCTCGCCAGTCAGCTTGGACTCGCCCTGCGCGGCGTCACGCTTGATGTACTTGCACTCGGGGTAGCCCGAGCAGCCGACGAACTCGCCGTAGCGACCCGTGCGCAGCTGCAGCGGCCGGCCGCAGGTCGGACACGGTTCGTCGAGCAGCTTCGGCTGCTGCGCCTCGCCGTCCGGCGTGAGGGCGCGGCGGAACTTGCACTTGGGGTAGCGCGAGCAGCCCAGGAACGGACCGAAGCGGCTCGCCTTGCGGACGAGGTGGCCCTCGTGGCAGAGCGGGCAGACCTCGTCGGTGTCCGCGGGAGTCGCCTCCTCGGCGGCGCTGAGCATGCGCTGCAGCGGCCCGTAGAAGTCCTTGACCACGGGCACCCACTCCTGCTTTCCGCTCTCCACGTCGTCCAGCCGGGTCTCGAGCTTGGACGTGTACTCGTCGTCGGAGATGGGCTTGAAGTGGTCGACCATCAGCGAGTTGACGACCTCGCCCACCCGCGTCGGATAGAGGCGCCGGTCCTTGATCTCCACGTACCCGTGCGCCTTGGTGATCGTCTGCACGATGGGCGCGTACGTCGACGGACGGCCGATGCCGCGCTGCTCGAGCTCTTTGATCAGCGTCGCCTCGGTGTAGCGCGGTGGCGGCTGGCTGAAGTGCTGCTCGGGCTTGACGCCGTGGTAGTCGAGCTCATCGCTCTGCGCGAGCGTGGGCAGCTCGTTCTCGCCGTTCTCGTCGCGTCCCCAGACGCGGTAGAAACCGTCGAACGCGAGCACCGACCCGTTGGCTCGGAACACGTATTCCCCGCCTTCAATCTCGACCTGCGTCTGGTCGTACTGCGCCGGCGCCATCCGGCTGGCGACGAACCGCCGCCAGATCAGGTCGTAGAGCCTGTACTGGTCGGGAGTCAGGTGCTGCCGGACCGAGTCCGGCGTGCGGCTGACGTCGGTCGGCCGGATCGCCTCGTGAGCGTCCTGCGCCCCGGGAGACGCCTTGGCGGCGCGGGAAGTGCCGAGGTAGCGCTCACCGTGCTGGCCCTTGACGTAGGCCTTCACCCTGGCATCGGCGTCGGCGGAGATGCGCGTCGAGTCGGTGCGCATGTAGGTGATGAGGCCGACCGGGCCCTCGGCGCCGAGGTCGACGCCCTCGTAGAGCTGCTGGGCGATGCGCATCGCGACGTGCGGCCGCATGCGCAAGCGGCTGGACGCGTCCTGCTGCAGCGTCGAGGTGATGTAGGGCGGGTTTGAGCTCTTGCTCCGGCGCTTCTGCTCGACGCCGATGACGCGGTAGGCCGCGCCCTCCAGCCGGCGCAGGATCTCCTGCGCCTCGGCCTCGTTGTGGACCTCGAGCTTGTCCTCTCCACCTGAGTTGGGCCGGTGTAGTCGGGCGACGAAGTGGTTCTCGTCTCCGCGCTTGGAGAGCTCGACGTCGACCGTCCAGGACTCCACCGGGACGAACTTGCGGATCTCTTCCTCGCGGTCGACGACAAGGCGCAGGGCGACCGAGGACACGCGGCCCGCGCCGATCCCCTTCTGCACCTTGCTCCAGAGGAATGGGCTCAGGCGGAAGCCGACCAGCCGGTCGACCACCCGGCGCGCCTGCTGGGCGTTGACCAGGCGCATGTCGATGCCGCGGGGCGACTCGAGCGCCCTGCGCACAGCGTCGGAGGTGATCTCGTGGAACTCGATCCGCTTGGGGTCGCGCAGCTTCAGCACCTCGGCCAGGTGCCAGGCGATGGCCTCGCCCTCGCGGTCGGGGTCGGAGGCGAGGATGACCTCCTGGTCCATCTTGGCCGCCGACCGGAGCTCGTTGATCGTCTTGCGCCGGCTTTCGACCACCTCGTAGTGGGGCTTGAAGCCGTCGTCCACCTCCACGCCCATCTCCTTCTCGGGGAGGTCGCGGACGTGGCCCATCGAGGCGCGAACGTCGAAACGGTCCCCCAGGAACCGCTTCAGGGTTCTCGCCTTGGCGGGCGACTCGACGATGATCAATCCTTCCGGCACAGCTCTCTCTCTATACCCAAACCTGGACGTTTGTTCCCCCGGGGCTAGTCCGGGCGGGCATCCTACGCCCGTTCTTTGCCGCGGCGCAACGCCTTTACATATCCGCCCTGGTGCCGGGTGACCGCCCCGTCGAGCTCCAGGGAGGTCAGGCGGCCGAGCACTTCCGCGATCGGAAGCTGAAGCTTCCGGGCCAGCTCGGAGGCGTTGACGGCCAGAACGTCCGACAGGTGGGAAAGGATGCCGTCGCGCTCTGGCCGCAGCTTGAAGCCGAGGGTTCCCGGCGCGGCCAGCGGGTCGTCGAGGACCTCGCCCCCGAGGTTCAGGACGGCCAGGATGTCGCGCGCGTTCTGAACCAACCCGGCGCCGTCGCGCAGGAGCCCATGGGTGCCGACGGACAGCGGGGAGAAGACGCTGCCGGGCACCGCCATTACCTCTTTATGTAGGTCGAGCGCGGCCTCGGCGGTGATGAGGGCGCCGGAGCCCTCGGCCGCCTCGACCACGACGACGAGGTCAGAGAGCGCCGCCATCGTGTAGTTGCGCGCGGGGAAGTGGTGGCGACGCGGCGCGGTGCCGTCGGGGAACTGGCTGACGAGGGCGCCGCCCGCCTTGAGTATCGCCTCGGCGAGCACGGTGTGGGCCGAGGGATAGATCACATCCACGCCCGTGCCCATGACCGCGACCGTCACGCCGCCGGCGTTGAGCGCTCCCCGATGCGCGGCCGCGTCGATGCCGAGGGCGAGTCCGCTGACGATGACGACTGCCCTGCGCGCGAGCTCGAGCGCGAGCTGCTCGGCGACTGCCTCGCCGTAAGGCGACGGGCGACGCGACCCGACGATGGCGACGCGCGGGCCTTCGGGTGGCGGCCATCGCCCACGGGTTCTGAGCTCAGGCGGCGACATCCTGCAGCCGGAAGCCGAGCGCCTCGAGGACGTGGTGCTCTGCGATCGTGTCGGAGCCGTCGAGGTCGGCCGCTGTGCGGGCGACCCGCCACGCGCGGTGGAATCCGCGGGCGGTCATGCCTCGCCGCGCCGACCAGCGCTCGAGAGTGCGTCGCGACTCAGGCGGCAGGGGCGCGAGCTGGCGCAGCCGCGTCGGCTTGAGCTGGGCGTTGAGCACGCCCTGGCGCTCCATCTGGCGGCGCCGGGCGAGGACGACGCGCTCGCGCACCACCGAGGATGGTTCGCCGCACGGCTCGGCCGCGAGCACTTCGAGCGGCACGCGGCGCACCGCCACCTGGATGTCGATGCGGTCCACAAGCGGACCTGATAGCCGGCGCTGATAGGTGTCGATGGCGGCCGGCGTGCAGCGGCACACCCGCACGTTGTCGCCGCCCCACCCGCAGGGGCAGGGGTTGGTGGCCGCGACGAGGCTGAACCGCGCGGGGTAGGCGACCGAGCCTCCCGACCGCGTGATCGTCACGCGGCCCGACTCGAGCGGCTGGCGGAGCGCCTGCAGGACCGGCGTCTGGAACTCCGCCAGCTCATCGAGGAAGAGGACGCCGTGCGTCGCCCTACTGATCTCCCCGGGCAGCGCCAGGCCGGAGCCGCCTCCGATGAGGCCCGCCGTGGACACGCCGTGGTGCGGGGCGCGAAATGGACGCGTCCAATCCAGCGGCCGGCCGCGCGGCAGCTCGCCGAGCAGGCTGCGGACCTGGGCGACCTCGAGAGCCTCGTCGAACTCCAGCGGCGGCAGGATCCCGGGCAGGCAGCGGGCGAGCATCGTCTTGCCTGCGCCGGGCGGCCCCGTGAGCAGGACGTGGTGGCCGCCCGCCGCCGCGACCTCCAGCGCGCGCTTGGCCTCCTCCTGGCCGTGGACCTCGGCAAGATCCTGCTCCATCGCAGACGGCGTGTCCCCCGCGGCGGCGCGCGAGGCGGGCGGAATCGGCTCGACGCCGAGCAGGTGGTTGACGACGCCGAGCAGAGTCGCGCAGGGGACGACCTCGAGCCCCTCGATGAGCGACGCCTCCTCGGCGTCCTCGGCGGGCACGAAGACCCGCTCGTAGCCGAGCTCGCGCAGCCCGCGCGCAGCCACCAGCACGCCGTCGACGTGGCGCACGCTGCCGTCGAGGGCCAGCTCGCCGACGAAGGCGCTGCGGAGCGGCGGCAAGCGGTGCGCGCTCGCCAGGGCGATGGCGATCGCGATGGGTAAGTCGAGTCCAGAACCCTCTTTGCGCAGCTCGGCCGGCGCGAGGTTCACGGTGAGGCGCGAGTGGGGGAAGTCGAGCCCGCTGTTCTTGATCGCCGAGCGAACGCGCTCCCGCGCCTCCTTCACGGTCGTGGTCGCGAGGCCGACGACTATGAACGCGACCTCGCCTCGGCCGATGTACGCCTCGACGCGGATGGGACGCACGCCGAGGCCCGCGAGCACGCACGAATCCACGCTTCCTAGCACACGCTCGACGTTAGGTACCCCGGCGCCGGAAATCAGCCCAGGTTGTTAAGGACTCGAGCTAGGCGCCAGGAAGTCCGCCACCTCGTCGTGGAACACCTGCGGCTGCTCGACGAAGAGCATGTGGCCCGCGTCGCCGACGATCACCATCCGCGCCCCCTTGACGCCGCCGCAGATCTCCTCGGCGCAGATCGGCCCGCAGATGAAGTCTTCGTCGCCCGTGATCACCAACGTCGGCGCGGTGATCGAGGCCAGGTTCCCGCGCAGGTCGAACGTGTTGAAGATCTCGGCGTTGAAGAGCTTCAGCGCGTCGGCGTTGATCGTCTCGGTCTTCAGCGTGTCCAGGTAGCCGGCCTCCGCGGGGCCGTAGTGCGCGAAGTAGAGGGGCAGCTCGCGGAACACGATCCCGCTCAGCTCCTCGTCGGTCGTAAAGCGGCCCGCCTGCTCCTCCTCCAGCGCCTCGATGGCGTCCGCGGCCCAGGGCTGGCCGGTCCGCCTGTCCATGCCCGCCCGCATCGCGCTCTCTTGCTCCGGCCCGAACCTGCACAGCGTCGACGCCAGCACCAGCCGGCGCACGCGGCTCGGGTGGGTCGCGGCGTACGCCTGGGCCACGATCCCGCCGTGCGAGTGCCCCAGGAGGAGCATCCGCTCCAGGCCCAGGTGCCCGCGCAGCTCCTCCAGGTCGGCCACGTAGTCGTCGACCCGGTACGCGCTCGAGCCCCGCGGGCGGTCCGACCCGCCCGTGCCCCGCGGGTTGAGCATGATCAGCGTGTACTGCTCCCACAGCGCCGCAAGGTCGCCGAAGTAGGTCGAGGAGAATCCAGGACCGCCCGGATGACAGACGAGCACCGGGCCGTGCCCGAGCTTGCGGTAGGTCAGCCTGCGACCGTCGGCGGCGGTGAAGCTCAAAGCAGGCGCGGCTCGGGACGCCAGCGCCCCCCTTCCTCCAGGTAGCCGGCCGGCTGGTCGACCTCGTGGCTCAGCACCAGCAGCCAGCGGTGCCTCTCCGCCTCCTCGAACAACTTCGCCTTCTGCTGCAAGACACGCAGCGGCTCGATGTCCGCCGCCATGTTCCAAGGAACGCGCAGGTTGGGCGTCTGACACACGAGGTCGCCGGTGACCGCGCACGCGACATCGCCCGACTGCAGCACGAGCACCTGGCTGCCAGGCGTGTGCCCGCCCACGTGCCGCAGGTGCACGCCGGGCAGCACCTCGGCGTCACCGTCCAGGAACTCGACCATGTCGTTGCCGTCCGCAAGCGGCGTGAAGTCGTCGGTTATGTAGCTCGGGCGGCTCCGCACGTCCGGCTGCAGGGCGAAGTCCCACTCCGAGCGCTGGATGAAATGCCGCGCACGCTTGAACGTCAGCTCCACCTCGCCCTCCGCGTTGCGCCGCGTGAGCCCGCCCGCGTGGTCCCAGTGCAGGTGCGTCGTGACCACCAGGTCGACCTCCTCCGGCCGGATGCCGAGACGCCGCAGGTGGTGGAGCAGGCTCTCGGGCTCGCGCAGCATCACCTGCTGCGCGCGCTTCTCGCTCAGCTTGTTGCCGATCCCCGTCTCGCACACGATGACGCGGCCCTTGAGGCGCGCGATCAGGCAAACGCATGCGCAATCGATCATGTTGTTGCCGTCGGCGGGCTTGTGCTTCTCCCACAGCACCTTGGGGACCACGCCGAACATCAGGCCCCCATCCGCCTTCCAGCGGTCGGCGATCAGCAGATGGAGC
>Ga0209057_1003216_pt1 | contig 12174 bp, 11 predicted proteins | sample GraSoiAngelo_146_FD_185903 | JGI IMG/M metagenome (GOLD analysis project Ga0209057, IMG submission 185903) | Grasslands soil microbial communities from the Angelo Coastal Reserve, California, USA - 14_1009_05_30cm (SPAdes) (version 2) | ecosystem: Environmental > Terrestrial > Soil > Grasslands ... | reverse complement strand
CCCAGCCGCAGGCGCTGCCGGAATCCCGTGAATGACCATCCTTGACGCCCTCGCCGACCCGGCCCTTTTCGCGCCCCGCCTTCCCAGCGGCGGCGTGGGCGCCGTGGACGGCGTTCCTCGCCGCCGCCAGCATCTTCGCTCTGGTCCAGGGGGCGCGCGAAGTCGATCCGGGCCCGCTGCTGATCGCCCTGGCGATGATCGCCGCGCAGTGCATGGTGATCTCCTGGGCCCAGTACCTGGCGATCTTCATCGACCTGATGCGGCGTCCGCCGCAGCCGGCGTAGCTTGCGAACTGCTTGACCCGTCCGAGCGCCGCTGCTACACGCCACAGCCCGGCTCGCGTCCTTAGTTCAGCGGTAGAACACCACCTTGACACGGTGGGGGTCGCTGGTTCGATTCCAGCAGGACGCACCAGCACCAGATGAAGGGCCCGGCTGCGGTCGGGCCTTTCGCGTTATAGAGGGGCGCATGCCCGACGTAGTCCAGATCACGCTGCCCGACGGCTCTAGCAAGCAGGTGCCCGCAGGCACCACCGTCTTCGAGTTCGTGAAGACGCAGATCGGCGCGGGCCTGGCCAAAGCGGCGCTGTTCGCGAAGCTCGACGACCAGGAGCTCGATCTCTCCCGTCCGCTGGACCGCGGCGGCAAGCTGACGGTGATCACCAGCAAGCAGAAGGAGGGGCTCGACCTCATCCGTCACGACGCGGCGCACGTGGTGGCGAGCGTCGTCCAGCGGCTCTTCCCCGGCACGCAGGTGACCATCGGCCCGCACACGGAAGAGGGCTTCTATTACGACTTCTTCCGCAAGGAGCCGTTCACGCCGGAGGATCTGGAGAAGATCGAGAAGGCGGCCAACGAGGAGATCCGCAAGGACCTTCCCTTCGTGCGCAAGGAAGTCTCGCGCGAAGAAGCCCTGCAGCTCTTCGACAGGCTCGGCGAGACGTTCAAGAAGGAGATCGTCGAGGACATCTTCAGCAAGGGCGCGAAGACGCTGACCCTCTATTCGCACGGCGACTGGGTGGACTTCTGCCTCGGGCCCCACGCACCGTCGACGGGGAAGATCGGCGTGATCAAGCTGCTCAACGTCGCCGGCGCATACTGGCGCGGAGATCATCGCAACCCGCAGCTCCAGCGGATCTACGGGACGGCGTTCTTCGACAAGAAGGATCTCGACGCCTGGCTGAAACAGCAGGAAGAGGCGCGCAAGCGCGACCATCGCAAGCTGGGGCGCGAGCTGGATCTCTTCGCTTTCCATCCGGCGGCCCCGGGCGCGGTCTTCTGGACCCACCGCGGGACGCTGCTCTTCCAGGCGCTGAGCGACGCGATGCGCGGCCTGTGCCTGCGCAACGGCTACCAGGAGATCAAGACGCCGCTGATGTTCAACAAGACGCTCTGGGAGCGCAGTGGCCATTGGGGCAAGTACCGGGAGAACATGTTCCTCGTGCTCGACCCGGAGTCGAAGGAAGAGAACATCGACGAGCGGGCGAGCTTTTCGCTCAAGCCGATGAACTGCCCTTCGCACTACCTGTTCTACCAGATGAAGAAGCACAGCTATCGCGAGCTGCCGATCCGCTACCACACGCAGGACGTGCTGCACCGGAACGAAGCGACGGGCGTGCTCTCGGGACTGACGCGCGTGCGCCAGTTCCAGCAGGACGACGCGCACGTGATCCTGACGGAGTCGCAAATCGTCGACGAGGTGAAGCGGCTCACCGAGCTGATCAAGAAGGTCTACGACGCGCTCGGGCTGCCGTTCCGCGCCAAGTTCGGGACCCGTCCGCCGCAGCGGATCGGAGCGGATGACTTGTGGGACCGCGCCGAGGCGAGCTTGCGCGCGGCCGTCCAGCAGACGGGCATCGATTGGGTGGAGAATCCGGGCGATGGCGCGTTCTATGGCCCCAAGCTCGACTTCCACGTCAAGGACAGCATCGGCCGCGAGTGGCAGCTCGGGACCATCCAGCTCGACTACAACGCTCCCGACCGCTTCGAGCTCGGCTACGTGGGCGACGACAACAAGGAGCATCGGCCGGTGGTGATCCACCGCGCCATCTACGGTAGCTTCGAGCGGTTCATCGGCATCCTCATCGAGCATTTCGCCGGGAACTTCCCGGTCTGGCTGGCGCCGATGCAGGCGCGGATCATCACCGTGGCCGACCGCCACATGGACTGGGCGCGCGCGGTCTACGCACAGCTCCAGCTGCGGGGGCTGCGGGTCGAGCTGGACGAGTCGTCCGAGAAGCTCGGCGCGAAGATCCGCGACGCCCAGCTCATGAAGGTGCCGTACACGCTGGTGATCGGCGACAAGGAAGTGGAGGGAAAGGGCGTCTCGCCACGCAAGCACGGCGAAGGCAAGGACGCCGACCTCGGCTTTCAACCGCTGGACGCGTTCGCTGCGAAGTTGTCAGCGGAAGCCGCGGCTCCGTATTAACGGATCCTCCCGCAATCATTGAATAAAGAGCTCCGTATTTGTGCGCGTTCTTCGCGTATGCCACCATCCGCGCGCTGTTGAGGGGAGTTCCAGCAGACCACGTCGCGTCGGGCCCGGCCGCAGCAGAGTCCGGAGGAGGGAAGTCCGATGGCTCGGGGCGTTGCCAACCACTTGTCGACTCGAAGTCTGTTCCTGACCGCCTGCGTACTTGCAGCGGGCGTTCCGATGCGTGCGATGGCACTGGGTCGTTGCGGACCAGCGCCGTACGTTCCGGAGTGCAACAAGGCGATCTGCTCGTCCGATACCGGCGGCTGGGATCTGTTGCCGCTGGCCTATGGGACATCGTGCAACGGTGGCGCCGGAATCTGCGACGGCGACGGTTCATGCATGATCGCGTATGGCAAGATCACCGGCTATATCGACGGGGCTCCGTCACGCGCCGGGCAGCCACGGATCGTGGGTTGGGCATGCGCAAAGTACGTCGCGCGATCGATCGACGTTCACGTCTACGCAGGAGGACCGGCCGGGTCCGGCACGTTCGTCACCGCGGCTACCGCGAGCGTCGCGAGCGAACCAGCCGTCGCGCAGGCTTGTTACGTCAGCGGTGGTGCATACCGGTTCGACATTCCCATCACGCCGTCGATGGTCAGCCAGTTCAAGTCGGCGCCGATCTACGTGCACGGGATCTCGCCGGTTGGAACCACAAATGACCTGCTGTCCAATTCGGGCGCCTTCAAGTTTCCCGATGGCGCCGTCGTCGGCAACATCGACGGGATCTTTCCCACCGCATCCGACGCGCAGCACATCCCCGGTTGGGCATGCGCCCACGGAGTGGCCGGTTCGATCAACGTTCACCTCTATGCGGGCGGACCCGCGGGTTCCGGCACCTTCGTGACGGCGGCCACCGCCAATCTCGCGAGCGAGCCCGACGTCGCCTCAGCCTGCAAGCTCGACGGAGCGACGGCCCTCCGCTTCGACATTCCGATTAGCGCGGCGCTCAACTACCAGCTCAGAAACAAGAAGATCTACGTGCACGGCATTTCGCCGATCGGGGGCTCGAACGACCTGATCGGAAACTCGGGCGTTTTCGTCTTTCCGTGCCCGACGTCGCCACCGAAGCTCAATCTCAGCTATGTGAATCCAGGGATCATGTTCAACACGCCGGGCATCACCTATTGCCCGTATAAATTCGACGACGCAGTCACCACTGCGCTGCAAAACTTCAGCATCCCGCCGACGGACGACCACTTCCACTACGTGTACTCGAACTTCCCGTACTACCTGGGCACCGCCGCTGGAATCGTTTCCGGAGGCGGCTGGACCGATGAGGCTGGCTGCGTGCGCGACGGTCTGTCGTGTACCGTCCCCCAGGGAACCTCGCTGCAGCCTGGCTCGGCGTCGAACGTATGCGCCTATACAAGAGTCGCGCACGACGACTGGACGCCGCACCATCGTGACCGCGACTTCAACGTGCATATCATCCCGCTTCGACCGGACGGTTACATCGACGGATCCCTCCTCGGATGGGCCAACAAGATGGCTCCCGAGGACGGGTCGATTCCGGTTTTGGGGATCGAGGCTGAGTGGATGTACCTGTATCCCCGTCAGGGACCCGCGACATATTGGACCTCGAGCCTGACTGGCCCGATCATGTTGCGCACGCGCGAACCGAGCGACTTCTTCGTCGTCGACCGGAGCACCGGTGAGCCCAAGCCTCTTCCACCAACGGTCGTGAACAATGATGGGTGGCGGGCCGATTTTCCCACGCGCGGGGACCAGGCCGCGGTCCGCGGGGTACCCGTCTTTGACTGCGGACATACCGCTGTGGCCTATGGCTTTGATTACGGCTACAGGACGGAACTGCACCCTGCGGTGGCGATGACATGGTTGCACCAGCAGGATGTGCCAAAGACCAGTACTGTCCACATCAAGGCCATGTCGCACGCGCCTTATCCCTTTGCCACGCACACTGCTTTCGACGGACTCCAGGCGACGTTCAAGGTTCCTGACTACGAACCTGCTCTTCCCCTGTGCGTCGGCGCCGTCCATCCAGACTACAACCTGACGCGGCAGGACTCCGCGAACGGGTGGGCCGGCGATTCGAACTTTGCAGCCTATATTGCGAACCAACAACCGTATGGTTACTTCGTTGGCAGCGCCGACCGCGATCTTCCCAGCGATTGGACGGTGTCCTTGTCACACGCCGGCGGCGGCACGCTGTCTTTGTCCGTCCGTCGGAATTTCGCGGACGACTCCGCGATCCCCGGAGTCGCGCCGGACTGGCCGCTCTTGATGGGAGCTCATGCCGCCGTATGTCAGCCGGCGCGGAACTCGTCGGGCGCGAAGATCAACTCTTGTCCGGATGATTGCAGCGCCTGCATTCCGAGGACGTGCGCGGCGGTGGGTGCCGTATGCGGCTCGATCGACGACGGATGCGGCGGCTACATCTGGTGCGGCCAGTGCGCCGTCGATGGGTCGACCTGCAATGTCTCGAACCGCTGTGACCCTCCGCCGCCCCCTCCTCCTCCGCCGCCACCGAAGTGCGCTGATGGCCTGGTCGATTGCTGTTCCGACGGACTCTTCTGCAGGACGAGCTGCACGAATTTCCAGTGCCCCTAATGCCGGAGTCACTCGACGCAGGTCGCACGTCCATAGCCGCGGCACCCTATTGAACGGCGAAGCGTCGTTCAGCGGCACTCGAGGGACGAACAGGCACGTCGTCGGGCACGCCGCCGTGCAACAGGACGACGACCGGATGGCGCCGGGACCGCGGAGGCGTGTAGGCGTCCAGACGCAGACCGCTGCCGGGATCGTAAACGAGATCGCGCTGGACTCGGACTTTGTCCATTCCGGGGACGCGAAGAGCAACCGGTCGGCTCACGCGCGCCGCCATGTCTTCTGGCGGGGCGGCGAGAAGGGCGAGGAGGAGACAAAGCATGCCTCCTTCTACAGCAGTGTAGCGGCGCACATCCGGTGGCACGCACGCGCGTCCGCTGCCCTTGACACGAGGCTTACACTCGCTACCATGCGCGGGCTGCTGCGGGATTTTCACTACACGAGCGTAGGTTCAAGCCGGCGGTGCCCCTTGAATCGCCCGGGGTCCCGCCGGAATCATTTTCAGAGCAAGGCCTCAAACCAGGGAGTCTGCCATCCGCGACGCACGTACGAACCGCCGAATCCGCGCACGTGAGCTTCGAGTCATCGGTCCAGAGGGAGAGCAGTTGGGGGTGATACCCCTCGAAGTCGCCCTCGCCAAAGCAGCAGAGTATGGCCTCGACCTGGTCGAGGTCTCGCCGATGGCCAAGCCGCCGGTCTGCAAGATCATGGACTACGGCAAGTTCAAGTACGAAGCGAAGAAGAAGGCCAACGAGGCCAAGAAGAAGCAGACGGTCGTCAAGCTCAAGGAAGTGAAGTTCCGGCCCAAGACCGAAGAGCACGACTACAACTTCAAGACCAAGGCCATCCGCGAGTTCCTCGAGGAGGGCAACAAGGCCCGCTGCACGGTGATGTTCCGCGGGCGCGAGATCACGCACCGCGAGATTGGGCAGGCGATCCTCAGCCGCATCGGGCAGGACCTGAAGGACATCGCGGTGGTGGAACAGGCGCCGCGCCTCGAAGGCCGCCTGCTCTTCATGATCCTCGCTCCCAATCCGCGCTGGCTGCAGTCGCAGCGGGCCAAGGCGCCAGCCGCCCAGGCTGCGCACCCTCCGCGCCCGCCGCAGCCGCGGCCGGCACCGTCCGCCAGCCAGGCGAGCGGAGGGTCGGCGGCTTCTGTCGCTCCTCCCGCCCCGGCCCAGCACGCCGAGGCGCCGAAGGCTTGACGGTCAGGGACGGCGCGTGTACAAGCGCCGTCTTTCGCAGCGACCGGAAGGATCCGCAAGATGCCGAAGTTGAAGACGAAGCGGAGCGCCGTGAAGCGCTTCCGCATGACCGGTTCGGGCAAGATCAAGGCTGGCAAGGCCGGCCGGCGCCACAACCTGTCGCTGGGAAAGAACCGCAAGCGCAAGAACCGGTTGGGCAACGCGCTCATCCTGCAGCGCCGGGATGAACGACACCTCAAGAAAGCGTTGCCCTACGGCCTGCCGAAGTAAGCAAGGCCCCACACTCGCCGCATGGACCAGCGCCCGCGGCGGGCCTCCGGGAAGTCCCCGGTGGTGGACGAGGAGAGAAGGACATGCGCGTCAAGCGTGGATTCAAGGCTCGTCGCCGGAGAAATCGCGTCCTGAAGCTCGCGAAGGGCTTCCGCGGCCGGCGTCACGGCACCTACAAACGCGCGATCGAGGCCGTCGAGCGCGCGATGATGCAGTCGGCCCGGGGCCGCCGCGTGCGCCGCCGCGACTTCCGCTCGCTCTGGATCGCGCGGATCAACGCGGCGGCGCGGCTGAACGGCGTCTCGTACTCGCGCTTCATCGCTGGCCTGAAGAAGGCGAACATCGTCCTGGACCGCAAGGTTCTGGCGGACATCGCCGTAGCCGATCCACAGGCGTTTGCCGCGATCGCCAAGCGCGCCGCGGCGTAGGCACTCGAGGCAGTTCCCAACGAGGCCGCGTCGGGCGAATCCCGGCGCGGCTTTCGTCGTTTCCGAAGGAGCATGAGGTGATCGACCGGATCGACGCATTGCTCGCCGAGGCGCGGCAGGAGCTGTCCGCGGCGCAGAGCGAACAACAGGTCGAGGCTGCGCGGGTGAAGTACCTCGGCAAGAGCGGCTCGCTCTCGGGACTGCGCAAGTCGCTCGGCGCCATTGCGGCAGCGGATCGGCCACGGGTGGGCAAGCTCGTCACCGACGCCATCGCGACCTTCGAGTCGCTGCTCGAGGACGCACGGCGGAACGTCGGCCGCCGCGAGCTGGACAAGGATCTCAATCGCGAGAAGCTGGACGTCACGCTGCCCGGACGGACGCGGCGCCGCGGACACCGCCATCCGGTGAGCCAGGCGATGGACGACATCGTGGAGATCTTCGCCCGGCTCGGGTTCCACGTCGCCGATGGCCCCGAGATCGAATGGGACCTTTACAACTTCGAGAAGCTCGGGTTTCCGCCCGATCACCCGGCGCGCGACATGCAGGACACATTCTTCATCGACGTGGCGTCGCAACCGCCGCCCCCGCCGGGCTCGCCTCCCACGAAGGGAGCCATGCAGCAGCTCCTGCTGCGCACGCACACCAGCCCCGTCCAGGTGCGCGCGATGCTCGGCCGCCAGCCGCCCGTCCGGATCATCTGCCCCGGCAAGGTGTACCGCTCCGACTCGGATCCGACGCACACGCCGATGTTCCACCAGGTCGAGTGCCTGCACGTCGAGGAAGGCATCTCGATGGCGCACATGCGCGGAACGCTCGACGCTTTCGTCAAGGCGTTCTTCGGGCCGACGATCCAGACGCGACTGCGCCCCAGCTATTTCCCGTTCACCGAGCCGTCCGCCGAGGTCGACATCTCGCACCCGCTTTGCGGCGGAAAGGGGTGCAAGCTGTGCAAGGGAAGCGGCTGGCTCGAGGTCCTCGGCGCCGGCATGGTCAACCCCGACGTGCTGGCGGGCGTCGGGTATGACCCGGAGCAGTTCACGGGCTACGCCTTCGGCGTCGGCATCGATCGGCTGGCCATGCTGCGCCACGACCTCGATGACCTGCGCACGCTGTTCGAGAACGACGTCCGGTTCCTGGAGCAGCTATGAAGATCTCGCTGAGCTGGCTGCGCGAGCTTTGCCCGGTCGCGCTCTCCGACGACGAGATCGCGAGCAAGCTGACGGCCATCGGCCTCGAGGTCGAGGGTCGCGAGAGGCGCGCCCTCGGACCTGGCGTCGTCGCGGCGGTGGTGGTGACGCGGTCACCGATCCCGGGGAGCGATCAGCTGAGCGTGTGCCAGGTGGACGACGGCGCCGGAACGCATCAGGTGGTCTGCGGGGCGCAGAATTACTCCGCCGGCGACGTGGTACCGATGGCGCGTCCCGGTGCGAGGTTGCCGGCCGGGATGGAGGTCCGGCGGGCGAAGGTTCGCGGCGTGGAGAGCGATGGGATGCTCTGCTCGCCGCACGAGCTCGGACTCTCCGACGATCAATCCGGCCTGATGATCCTGCCCCGCGACGTCCGGGTCGGAACGCCCCTCGACGAGCTGCTCGGGGTGCCTGACACGATTCTCGAGATCAACGTCACGCCCAATCGGCCCGACGCGTTGTCGCACCTCGGGATTGCCCGGGAGCTGTCGGCGATCACGGGAGTGGCGGTGCGGGTGCCACCGGCGCAGCCGGCCGGGAAGGGTGAGTTGCCGGCGCGGATCGACATCGAGGACACGCAGCGGTGTCCCCGCTATGTCGCCCGCGTGATCGAGGGCGTGCACATCGGTCCCTCTCCCCTTCATGTTCAGGAGCGGCTGCGCGCCTGTGGGGTCCGACCCATCAGCAACGTGGTGGACGCGACGAATCTGGCGCTGCTCGAGCTCGGGCACCCGCTGCATGGTTTCGACCTGGACAGGCTCGCTGGCCGGCGAATCCTGGTGCGCCGCGCGCGCGAAGGCGAACCGATGACGACTCTCGACGGCAAGGAGCGCAAGCTCAGCGCCGACGACCTCGTCATCGCCGACGGCGAGAAGCCGGTCGCGCTTGCGGGCGTGATGGGCGGTCAGACCAGCGAGGTGGGTGACGGCACGACGAGGATCCTGCTGGAGAGCGCCATGTTCGACCCGGCGGGAATCCGCCGCACCTCGCGCAGGCACGCGCTGCACACCGAGGCGTCGCATCGGTTCGAGCGGGGGATGGACGAGCGAACGGCGGAAGCGGCCGCGAATCGCTGCGCGGAGCTGATCGTGCAGCTCGCCGGCGGTCGGCTGCTGCCCGGTGCGCTCGACGTCTACCCGGCGCCGCGGGAACCGGTGAAGGTCATGGTCCGGCCCGGCCGCGTCTCGGCGGTGCTCGGCGTGACCATCGGCGACGCGGAGGTCGATCGCTGGCTGCGCGCGCTCCAGCTCGTTCCGGTCGGTGACGGCCGTTGGAGTGTGCCCTCCTGGCGGCGCGATCTGACGAGGGAGATCGACTGCATCGAGGAGATCGCGCGCCTGCGCGGCTACGACACCATCCCGGTGAAGCCGCATCCCGCGGGCGTCGGCGAGACCGCGGCGGTTGCGCCCGAGAGGCGCGTCACTGCGCACGCCCGCGCCGCGCTCTCGGCGCACGGTTTCGACGAGGCGCTCAACTACAGCTTCCTGGCGGAGAAAGACCTGGCGGCGGTCTCCGCGCAGCGAGCGATTCGCCTCGCCAACCCGCTCACCACCGAACAAGGCGCGATGCGCACGACGCTTCTGGCCGGGCTCCTGCGGAACGTCGCCTACAACCTCGCGCGCGGCGTCCCGGACGTAAAGCTCTATGAGCTCGGCCGCGTGTACTTGCCGGAGCCGGACGCGCGCCATCCGTCGGGCGAGCTGGCCTGGCCGGTGCACGAGCCGCGCCGGCTTGGTGTGGTCTTGAGCGGAGCCCGCCGCGCGAAGAGCTGGAATGGCGGCGGCGATGCGGCCGACTTCTACGACCTCAAAGGCGTGGTCGAGGATGTGCTGGAGGCGATGGGAATCGCGGATTCGCGCTACCAGCTCGCTGCGCATCGGGCGCTGCATCCGGCGAGCGCGTCGGCTTTGCTCGTCGCAGGGCAAGCCGCGGGACATCTCGGGCAAGTGCATCCGGCAGTCGCCGCGCATTTCGAGGTGCCTGCCGGGACGTATCTCGCCGAGCTGGACTGGGAGGCGCTGCTCGAGCGTTCCCTCGCGCTGAAGCAGCTTCGCGGGGTGCCCAGGTTCCCGGCCGTCGCGCGGGACCTGGCGTTCGTGGTGGACGCCAACGTTCCGGCGGAGAAACTGCTCGGGGAGATCCGTGCCGCGGACGGAGGGAAGCTGCTCGAGCGGGTCACCCTCTTCGACGTGTACCGGGGGGCGCCGGTGCCGGAGGGACGCAAGAGCGTCGCGTTCGGCCTTTCGCTCAGAGCGCCGGATCGCACGCTGACGGACGCCGAGGCGGACGCCCTCTGCAGCGCGATCCGCGATCGGCTCAAAGCACGGTTGGCGGCGGAAATCCGCGCTTGAATCTTTCGGAGCGCTGCGCCCATGCGATGGCATCCTCCAGCCGGTCCTGCCCGAAGAAGAGCTCGCCATCGGCGACGAAATCCGGTGCGCCGAAGATGCCGAGCCGCTGCGCCTCGGCGGTGTTGGCGCGAAGCTGCGCTTTGACTTCCGGCGTCTGCGCGAGATCGACGAGTCGGCGTCCATCGGCGCCACTGGAATCGATAATCTCGCGCAGCACTGCGGGATCCGCGATGTCGCGATCGTCGGCGAAGTTGGCGCCGAAGATCGCTCGCGTGAGCGTGGAGATCGCGGTTCCGGCGCAGCAGGCCACGCGAGCGGCCAGCAGGCTGTTGCGCGGGAAGACCGTTGGGCGACGCCAGGGAAGCCGGTGTTTTTCGCAGAGGCGTTCGAGGTCGCGCCACATGTACCGGCCCCGGATCGGCTCCACGTTGAACGGAGAATCCTTGATGCCGAGCAGCTGGGTGAAGATCGGCCCGAGGAGGAACGGCTTGTACTCCAATTCCACACCGGCGCCCGCACACTCGTCCGCGACGCGGAGAGCGGCGACGTAGCTATACGTGGAGGCGAAATCGAACCAGAACTGCATCGGCGCGAACGCTAGCAGAGCGGTCCTGGAGATGCTTCTCAAGGGCTGCGCCGCGCTGCGCTAATGCGTTGCGTCATACGGGTAAGAGAGGGCCTTTTCCTTCGGGGTTTGACCGAGTTGGCGCTGTCCGTGTACTGTCGTGCCATGACCAAGGCTGATGTCATCGACAGCGTTTGCGGCAAAGTCGGATTCTCCAAGAAGGAGTCCGCCGAGATCGTCGAGATGGTTTTCGACACGCTGAAGGACACGCTGGAGCGCGGCGAAAAGATCAAGCTCTCCGGGTTCGGCAACTTCGTCGTGCGCGAGAAGAAGTCGCGCGTCGGCCGCAATCCGCAGACCGGGCAGGAGATCGAAATCTCCGCTCGGCGCGTGCTGACGTTCCGGCCCTCGCAGGTCCTGAAGAACGCGCTCAACAAGTCGGCCTGAAGCGTTGACGCCCGCGGGAGCGGGTGTTACGACGCTGCCCCCGTTGGACCGTGCCGGGGCGTAGCGCAGCCTGGTAGCGCACTTGCTTGGGGTGCAAGTGGTCGCTGGTTCAAATCCAGTCGCCCCGACTCTTGGAGGCCCCTGATCTTTCCGAAGTTTTCGGGACGGTCAGGGGCCTCAGGTTTTGGGGAAAGGGCTGCTGGCAGCAAATTGGCAGCAAAGGTCCCCTGTTTCTTGAGCGGAACAACGGGAGCTGGCGCTCGCTCCGCGAGCGGCCCGAAGTCGAGTTTCGCGACGGCCGCGCGCATGTCTTCGATGCCGTCTAGGTGCGTGTAGATCGCGAGCGTGGTCTCGATGTTCGCGTGCCGCAGGATCTTCTGTGCCACAGAAGGATGAACCTTCGCGCGCGCGAGCAGTGTCGCCGTCGTGTGCCGGAGCGAGTGGAAAACGATGCCCTTCTTGGGCAGCGGCCGGATCCAGAGCGCGCGGTTGTCTTTCGGGCAGCGGCGGTTGCTGTCGTCGTTGGCAAGCTCGACGTGGCCGCAGCCTGGCTTGCGGCAGCGGTGCTCGTAGCCCTCTTGAGATAGCATGAGGTGCGGAGGTCCCTGCGCAGCCGGTCTGGGGCCGCGGCGCGTAGTCTTCGAGCAAGCTGCGGCCACTCACGGGGAGACGGAATGT
>Ga0209057_1003213_pt1 | contig 12180 bp, 10 predicted proteins | sample GraSoiAngelo_146_FD_185903 | JGI IMG/M metagenome (GOLD analysis project Ga0209057, IMG submission 185903) | Grasslands soil microbial communities from the Angelo Coastal Reserve, California, USA - 14_1009_05_30cm (SPAdes) (version 2) | ecosystem: Environmental > Terrestrial > Soil > Grasslands ... | reverse complement strand
CCACAAGATGAGCAAGTCCCGCGGCAACCTGGTCAAGGTCAGCCAGGCGCTGCAGCGGGCGCCGGCGGCTGCCGTCCGGCTCTACCTGGTCTCACACCGCTACGGGCGTGACTGGACTTTTGAATGGAAGGGGCTCACCCGCTCGGCCAGGTTCATCGAGCGGATGCGCAAATTCCTGGCCGACGATGCGCGGTTTGCGCACGACGGACCGCGGCTCGAGCCTGGTCGCAGGCTGATGGCGGAGTTCAACGCCGCGCTGGCCGACGACCTCGATACCCCGCGCGCGGTGCGGGTCCTGCGGGCGGCGGTGCGCCAGGGCGATGCGCCGGCGGTGCGGGCGATGCAGGAAGTGCTGCTCGGCTCAGCCGCTCTGAGCTGAGCAGGCCGCCGAAAGACGGATCGGCGGATCTGCGACGCCCATTTCGGCCGAATGCCGTCGTCAGCTCCTGCGCTCCTCGCTCACGCATGCACGATGCGCTCGCTGCGGTGCTCGTCGCTTCCTAGGCCTCGGCCGCCTGGCCGCCGCAGCTCTCGCCGACCGCTTCCGGCGGCCTGCTAGGCGACCTCGAGCGGAGCGCCGCAGTTCGGGCATTCCATGTTCGCGTCCAACTGGACCATCGTCTCGCAGACCGGGCACAGGATGTCGGTGATCGCGGTCGTCGAGGCCTCGTCCTCGCGAGCCTCAGCCTCCATCGCGGCCGCCACCTCGCCGAGGTCCACAGCCGGCGCGCCGCAGTTGAGGCATACGTAGCCCGGTTGCGACAGGCGATAGTCCTGGTACTCGCCCGCCGCGTCGATCTCGACCTCGGCGAAAAGGGCGCGAAACAAGCTGCCGCCGCAGCGGCTCGAACAGATGAGCATCATCGCCACTTCAGACTACGGCCTTCATCCCAATCTCCGGCGAAGGGTTGCCGTCCCGGCCGCGATCAAGACGACGCAGAATCCCGCGACCACCCCCGCGTCGAGCTGCAGTGACGACCACGTGAGGTCGGCGCCCTTGACCATGATGTCGCGCATCCCGTTCACCGCGTACGTGAGGGGGAGGACGTCGGACAGGTACTGCAGCGCCTTCGGTTCGGTCGAGACGGGGAAGATGATTCCCGACAGCAGAATCTGCGGCACCACGACGAGCGGGATGAACTGGACCGCCTGAAACTCCGAGCGCGCGAACATGCTCAGGAAGATGCCCAGGTTGACGGCGGCGATCGCCATGAGCGCCTCCATGCCGAAGATCAGAAACACGCTGCCCTGGTTTTGAATCTTCAGGACCGCAAGCGAGAAGATCAGCACCTCTGCCGCCTGGACGAGTGCGATCACGGTGAAGCCGAGCATGTAGCCGAGGACGATCTCGCCGCGACGCAACGGGCTTGCCATCAAGCGCTCGAGCGTCCCCTGGGATCGCTCGTTGAGGAAGGAGACGATCGTGATCACGAACACAAGAAAGAACACGACCAGGCCGACGAACGCCGCGCCGAAGTAATCGAGCGTGTCGTAGCTCTTGCCGCCGTAGAGGTACTTGATCTGCGGCTGGAAGGTGACGTTGCGGCCCGCCACCTGGGACGCGAGCGCGATCATCGCCTGCTGCAGCGCCTGAAGGACGGGTGCATCCACCCCCGGCTGCGAGCCTTCGAGGTGGACCTCGGGCGCGACGTTGCCGTTCTGCGCCTGGCGGCTGAAATCGGACGGCAGCACGATGTAGGCGACGAGAGAACCGTCCTTGAGCCCGGCATCGCCGTCCGCCGCGCTGATGTCGGTGGTCGTGATGTGGCTCGAATGCCGGAGCGCATCCGCCACCATGACGCCCAACGGACCGGAATCCTCGTTGGCGATACCTACTGAGGGCGAGCTGGTCGAACCGCGCATCAGGTAGCCGAGCAGGCCCAGGATGACGATCGGCGCGACGAAGAGGAGGGCAAGCGTCCTGCGGTCGCGCCGGAATCCCTGCAGCAGCCGGCGAGTGATCGCGCGGACCCGGTGGCCGCTCATGACGCTTTCCTCCCCGCCAGCGCCAGGAAGGCTTCTTCGAGATTTTGCGAGCCTCCCTGCGCACGGATGTCGGCGGGCGAGCCTTCCGCCAGGAGCCGTCCGTACTGGATGAGGCCCAATCGCTGACAGCGGTCGGCCTCATCCATGACGTGGCTCGACACGATGATGGTCGTGCCATTGGCCGCCATTCGGCGGAAGGACTCCCAGAACTGCACGCGTAGCTGGGGGTCGATGCCGACCGTCGGCTCGTCCAGGAGGAGGAGCTCGGGCCGGTGCACCAGCGCGCACGCAAGCGAGCAGCGCTGGCGCAGACCTCCGCTCAGCGTCGCGACCACCGAGCCGCGCCGGTCGTAGAGCTCGACGAGCTCGAGCGCGTCCTTGACGCCTTCATCCGCGCCGTTGATCGCCGCGAAGAAGCTGACGTTCTCCTCCACCGACAGCGCCGGATAGAGCGCTGCCTGCTGTGTCATGTATCCGATGTGACGCAGGACGGCGACGTTGGGCATTCGCTGCCCCAGCACGGTGACCGTTCCCGCATGCGCCGCGAGCAGCCCGCAGATGAGGCGAATCAGGGTGGTCTTGCCGGCGCCGTTCGGGCCGAGCAGGCCGTAGATCTCACCCTGCCGCACGCGCAGGTTCACGCCGTTCAAGGCCTTGAAGGCGCCGAACGATTTGGATACGCCTTCGACGTCGACCGCGTAGGAATCAGTCATGTCCCTCCTCCGTTACGGCCATGGCGCGGAGCCAGGCCTCGGCCAGCAGCGTGACGGCGGTTTCGCCGTCGACGTCCAGGCCGAGCACTCGCTCCGCAAGCGGCCTGGTCAGGATGTGAAAGAGGATCGGTCCGATGAACGCCTGGAGCGCCAGCAGCGGATGCATCACGCGCAAGGTTCCCGCCGCCATCTGTGCTGTCACGTAGACGACCAGGAGGCCGACCACTTTGGTGATGGCTTCCGACGCGGCCTCCTCGGTCTCGGGCGCGAGCCCGCTCACCTCGAAGAACAAAGCCCGCATCAGGCCCACACGACTTTCGCCGCCCGAGAACACCGCTCGATAGGCGGTGCGGGCGACCTCTGGCATCAGCTCGGCCGGCGGCGCTTCGTGTCTGGCGGTCAGCAGCCGGCTGATGGGCTCGAGTGGGGAGTAGGAGGCGATCAGTTCGGTGAGCAACGCCGCCTTGCCGGGAACCAGGCGGTAGAGCGTGGCGCGCGAAACGCCGGCCCGATCGGCGAGCTCGTCCATGGACAGCCGGCCGAGTCCGTCGGCCCCAACCATCTCCACGGCGGCGCTCAGGATCCGATCCCGGGCGCCTGGTTCCGGAGCGACCTCCAGTGCCTCGAACAGGGCATCGCGTGACTGAAAGTGGCGGTAGAAGCTAGCGCGCGACGTGCCCGCCGCGGCGGCAAAGTCGGCCACCGTCGGCTGGCCGCCCATGGCGATCACCACCCGGGCAGACTTCAAAATCCGGTCCCGCACGTTGAACCGACACTAGACAAGATGTCGCATCTTGTCAAGTATCACTCCGGAACGTGGCTGAGCCCAACCCCTTGCGTTATCGTGCATCGGACCAGATGGAGACCGTCGCCACGCCTGTTGAAGCGGAGTCAGCGCCAACTGACGCTGCGCCCCAGGCGGCGAAGGGGTCGCGAGGAGGCCGGCGCCTGCTCGCGGCCGCGCTCCTGGTCGCACTGCTTATAGCGGTGGCCGGGGGCGCTTTCGCCTTCGCCAACGCATCCCTGAGCAGCAGGTACAGCCCAGGGCGGGCCTTGCTCGATTACTTCGCCGCCCAGAAGCGCGGTGACGCCGCCGGGATGATGGCGAATGCGACTTTCCTTCGCCCCGCCGGATCGTCAGATGACCTGTTCCAACGGGCTGCCGTGGCGGCGATGCTGCAGATTCCGCAGAACTCTGACGTGAGCGACGTGCGGATCCTGTCGAGCACGTCAGTTGACTCGTCGGCCACCAATGTCAGGGTTTCGATGACCTGGGCAGGTGCCAGTCGCGTTGCGGTGTATAGCGTGCGCAAGGACCTCCGCGAGACGCACTACCTCCTCTACAACACCTGGCGGGTCGAAGTTCCGTACGCGACCATCGCGATTTCCCTGCCGAATCAAGCCGGCCTCGTCACTGTGGACGGCATCTTCGTGCCCACTTCCTCCTCGTCGCCCAACTCGATCCCGGCGATCGCGGGATTTCACACGGTGGCCATGATTGCAACGTCCTTCTATGAGCGAGAGGCCAAAGCCGTGGACGGAGTTGACGCGAACCCGACGCTCACGTTCGTCGGCAGCGTCAGGTCGGATGCGAAGGCCGCCATCGCCGCCATGGTCAGCGCCTGGTTCGTGGCATGCGACGCCGCCAAATACTGGTGCCCCAATCACACGTATACAGCTCCCAACGACGGGTACCGCTGGTACCTGACGCTGCCCGGCTACGGCAAGGTCTATTACACGGCTTACGCCTACACGATCGATCCAGACCTGACGTCCAGCATGAAAATCGTCGTTTCCGAGCACCTCGGCCAGGCCAAAGCCTCCGGCACGTGCGCGGCAACCTTGACCGTGGATGGGAGCCAGACCTACGCATTCACCGGGACGTGGTCTGCTGATGTCACCGTCACGGGCGGTCGCTGGGGAAACACCGCAGGTGCGTGGAATTGCACCCAGGCCAGAGCCTGATCTCGCCTTAACGAGCTGGATTTCATTCCGGGCCGGGCGTCGTTAGGCTGACCAGCCGGTCATGTGCTCGATCGCAATCGCAACCACGGGCCCGCCAGGGCGAACGTTCCTGTACTGCTCGTACCTGTTCACGAGCAGGTCGATCGCGCGGTCCGTTTCTGGCCCGTCGCCGATCACATGCGCGGTGCCGTCGGCACGCACCCACCAGAGCTGGCTCCAGTCCTCCGCGTAATGGTCGAACAGCACCGACACCGCGGGGTTGGCCGCAATGTTGCGCAGGCGTTTCAGGTCGGTCGTGCGCTTCGGCTTCGCGTCGACCGCGAAATAGAGCGACTCGCCTTCAAGCGCGAAAGTGATGGGGACGACGTGCGGCCTGCCATCGATGCCGGCCGTCGCCAGGCGCGCGACACGGGCCTCCGCAATGAGCCGCCGCATCGCCGTCGCCTCCATCCAACGAAGTATCGTTGAGCCGTGCAGAGGCTCCGCACGTACACCGTCGACGAGGCCAACCGCGAGCTCCCGCGAGTCCGCCCGATAGTGGCGCAGATCGCGGAGCTCTCCGCGCTCCGTCCCGACCTCGAGGAGCAGCTGCGCATGGCGGAGTACGCCGTCCAGCGACCGAGCGCCAACGGCTCGGACCGGGAGCGCGAGCAGCAGGCGCGAGACGCCGTCCAGGGCGCCGAAGAAGAGCTGCTGAAAGCGGTGCTGAGCCTGAACAGCATGGGCATCCAGCTCAAGGGTCCGCTCGAAGGCCTGATCGACTTTCCCTCTTACCGCGATGGAGAGCTGGTCGAGCTGTGCTGGAAGCTGGGCGAAGAGCGGGTCGAGCACTGGCACCACGTCGGCGAAGGCTTCGGAGGCAGAAAAAAGCTCTAGAGGTTCGGTTTCGCGACAGGTCCCCTGACCGCCGCGAAAACCGCCCCGGCGATCCCGGCGGCGTCCAGGCCGTGCTCCTTCAGGATGTCGGAGGCTTTGCCGTGGGGCAGGAAGGCGTCGGGTAGGGCGAGGTTTCGCACGCGTCCGGCCAGCCCGTGCGGCGCGAGCGCCTCCAGGACCGCACCGCCGAACCCACCGGCACCCACGTTGTCCTCGACCGTCAGCACGACCGGATACGCGCGCGCCCAATCCGCGATACGCGGGTCGACAGGCTTCACCCACCGGGCGTTGACCACACCACAAGACAGGCCCTGCATCTCGAGGCGCTCGGCTGCCTCGCCGGCGACCTCGACCATCTTGCCCACGGCGAAGATGACGGCGTCCGTGCCCTTGCGCATCTCTTCCCAGCGGCCCACCGGCAGCGGTTCCACCGGAAGGTCGGGGGTGGCGGGCACCGGCCCTTTCGGGTAGCGGATCGCGATCGGCCCATCGGTGGCCAGCGCCGTCTCGAGCAGCGCGCACAGCTCGGTCGCGTCCTTGGGCGCCGCGACCTTCAAGTTGGGGATGAGGCGCAGGTAGGAGAGGTCGAAGATCCCGTGATGTGAGGCGCCATCCGCTCCCGTCACGCCCGCGCGATCGATCACGAAGACGACGGGCAGCTTGTGCAGCGCGACGTCCATGATCGTCTGGTCGAAGGCACGCGCAAGAAACGTCGAGTAGATGCAGACCACCGGGTGCATGCCGGCCATCGCGAGGCCCGCCGCGAAAGTGACCGCGTGCTGCTCGCAGATGCCGACGTCGAAGAAGCGGTCCGGAAACTCCTTGGCAAAGTTCAAGAGCCCGGTTGACGAGGCCATCGCCGCGGTGATGGCGCAAACCTCAGGCCGCCTGGCCGCGGCGGTCATGAGGGCCTCGCCGAAAACGTCGGTGTAGGTGACCTCAGTCGAACGCGGCCGCCCTGTCAGCGGGTCGAATGCGCTGACGCCGTGCAGCTTGTCGACCTCGTCATCGACCGCGGGGCTGTAACCATGCCCCTTTTCGGTCACGACGTGGACGACCACCGGCTCGCGCAATTTCTTGGCCCGCGTCAAGACCTCCTCGAGCGCCGCTTCGTCGTGCCCGTCGACGAGGCCCGCGTACTTGATGCCGAGGCTCTCGAACATCGTCGACGGCTGCAGGAGCTGCTTGAGGCCTTCCTTCACGCGGTATGCGGCCTGGTCGGCGGTGGAGCCGACCAGCGGAAGGTCACGCAGCAAGCGCGAGATCTCGTCCTTGATGCGCTCGTATCGAGGGTCGACGCGAAGCTGCGAGAGATGCCGCGCGAGCCCGCCCACGGTCGGCGCGTAGGAGCGACCGTTGTCGTTGATGACGACGATGAGGTTCGGCGGTTGAAGGTGAGCGATCTGGTTCAGGGCTTCGTACGCCATGCCGCCGGTCAAAGCGCCGTCCCCGATCACGGCGACGACAAAGCCGCTTTGACGCTTGCGCAACCGCGCCTCGGCGAGGCCGAGCGCGTAGCTCAGGGACGTCGACGCATGGCTGTTCTCGACGAGGTCGTGCTCCGATTCTTGGCGGGACGGGTAACCCGACAGCCCGCCCGCCTGCCGCAGCCGTGCGAACTCGGCGGCCCGGCCTGTCACCAGCTTGTGCACGTACGCCTGGTGGCCGGTGTCCCACACGATCGCGTCCTTCGGGCTTTCGAACACGCGGTGCAACGCGAAGGTCAGCTCGACCACGCCGAGGTTGGGTGAAAGGTGGCCGCCGGTGCGCGAGGTCTGCTCGACGAGGAACGTTCGAACCTCGGTCGCGAGCTCGCTCAGTCGCGCCGCATCCAGGGCTTTCAGATCGGCCGGGGAGTGGATCGTCTCCAGGATTCCCACTCTCTGGTTAACGCTCAGCCCCCGCCATGAGTTCCGCCAGCTCGATGCACAGGCGTGTTCCCGCGCCGCTCGGCCCGCGGAGGATGGTCGTCAGCTCGTCGTTGGTGTTCCAGGCGGAGGCGGCGATGTCGATGTGCGCCCACGGCTTGCCGCCCGCGAACTCGGCGATGAACATCCCGCCCATGATGGTCCCCGCCTCGCCGTACTCGCTGTTGCGCAGGTCCGCGATCTGGCTGCGCAGCAAGATGCGGTAGTCGGCGTACATCGGCAGGCGCCACGCCCGGTCGCCTGCCTCGCGGGACGCGTGGTCGACCAGCGACCAGAACTCATCGTCGTTGCTGGTCGCGGCGCTCGCGCCATGGCCGATCGCGATGGTCGCCGCTCCGGTCAGGGTGGCCAGGTCGACGAGGTGTGTCGCACCGTTGCGCAGCGCGTGCGTCAACGCATCGGCCAGGACAAGGCGACCCTCGGCATCGGTGTTGACGATCTCGACGGTCTTGCCGTCGGCGCTGACCAGGACGTCGCCTGGTCGCTGGGCGGACGGACCGGGCATGTTTTCCGCCGCCGCCACGACGGCCATCACGTCGAGCGGCAGCTTGCGCGAAGCGATGACGTCGATGGCCGAAAGCACCGCGGCCGCGCCGGACATGTCGTCCTTCATCCGGCTCATCTTGTCCGGCTCCTTCAACGAGATGCCCCCGCTGTCGAACGTGATCCCCTTCCCGATCAGGGCGAGGGTCTTCTCGCCGGGCTTCGCAGCAGATCCTTCGGCGTGATTTCCGTGGTGGCGGACGCGGATCAGGCGCGGCGGTTTGGCCGAGCCCGAGCCGACGCCGAGAAGCAGGTTGTACCCGCCCGCCTTCAGCTCGCTGGGGCCAAGCACCTCGATCTCCATGTTGTGGCGCTGCGCGATTCGGGTCGCCTCCTGCGCGAGCGCGTCAGGCGTTAGCTCGTTGGGCGGCGCGTTCTGCCACTCCCGCGCGCGGTTGGTCGCCTCGCCGTTTTCCTGGGCCGCCACCACCTCGCGCTCGCGGCCGTCCCCAAAGCCGGCGAGCACCACCTCGTCGATCTCGCGTCGCTCGGGCGCCGCGCCCGTCTGCCTGGAGCGGCGCTCGAACGTGCCCATCACGCAGCCCTCGACGACCGCTTTGAGGCTGTCCATGCCGAGCGGGTCGCCACGCAGGACGGCCATGCGCTTGTAGCCCCACGTCCTCGAGGCGCGCACGAGCTCGTGGTGCGCCGAACGCATACGCTGGCCGTCGAGGTCGTGCGGGGCGCCGAGGCCATAAAGGATCACGCGGCGAGGGCCGATCTTGCCCTGGGCCGGGATCGGCAGGACTTCGTGGATGCGGCCGCGGAACTCGGCGTTGACGACCATCTCGGAGAGGACGCCTCCCAGCGCCCGGTCGAGCTCGAGAGCGGCGCCGGAGAGGCGCTGGCCGGTCGCAACCGGGACCGCGAGGGCGTCGACGTTCAGCTCGGCGGCGGCCGCCGAGACCAGGCTGATCTTCACGGCAGCTTTAAAGGTTAGCGACCGAGGGCCGCTGTCAAGCCAGGTGTTCGGCCACCAGCTCGAGCACGTGCGCGACGCGAAGCTCCATGTGGCGCTTGCGGGCCGCGGCCGCGATGTGCATCAGGCAGCCCGGGTTGTCTGACGCGACGACCGCGCACCCGGTCTTCGCGATGGCGTCGAGCTTCCACTCCGCGAGGCGGTCGGCCACGCGCGGCCACTCGAGGCTGAAGCTGCCGCCGAACCCGCAGCAGTTGGCGATGTCGGGGATGTCCACCACCTCGTAGCCCGCCAGCTCGAGGGCGCGCCTCGGCTCACTCTTCAGACCAAGCTGCCGCAGGGACTGGCAAGAGTCGTGATAGGCGACCTTGAGGCTCATCCGGTTCGGCTCGACGAGGCCCGGGTTGGACTCCAGCAGCTGGAGGACGAAGCGGGTGGAGTCGCGCATGCGCGCGCGCAGGTTCTGGTCCGGTGCGGGCCCCCAGTCCGGAGAGTCGATCGTGAAAGCCCCGAAGCACGACGCGGAGGGGGTCACGATCAGTCCCTTGGAATCTCGAAGCGCAACGGCGAGTTGGGCCGAGAGGTGGGCGCCGGTTTTGAAGTCGCCGGCGTTGGCGGCGATCAGCCCGCAGCACCACTGGTCCTTGGGAAATCCAACCTTGAAGCCCGCGGCCGCCGCGATCCGCTCCAGGGCCGACGCCGACTCGGGCCATGCCCTGTCCGCCAGGCAGGAGGCGAAGATGGTGAGCGGCTCGCCGTCGACCTCGCTGTCGTGGACGCGGTCGCGATACGGGGACCGGGCCAGGCGTGGGGTGCCAGGCACGAGCCCGCTGAACGGCGCCGCGGCGCGAAGCACGCGGTCCGCCAGCTCGGGCCGCTTCCAGACGCCGACCACGGCCCGCTTGCGGAGCGACTTCCTTCCATTCCGTCTGTGCTCCAGGATCTGGCGCGGCAGCGGGATGTCGACCGGACAGATCTCCTGGCAGGCGTTGCACTGCACGCAGAGCGTGTTGGGAAGGTCCGCCGATTCGAGTCCGTGGTGGAAAGGCGTCAGGACCAGGCCGATCGGCCCGTTGTAGATGTGGCCGAACTGGTGGCCGCTGACCGCCATGAAGGGCGGGCACGCGTTGGAGCACGCGCCGCAGCGGATGCATGTCAGCGCGTCGCGGAAGATCGGGTCGGCGAGCATCTTCTCGCGACCGTTGTCGAGGATCACGCAGTGCAATTCGCGCGGCCCGTGCACGCCGATCGTCAGCGACTGCTCGATATCGGCCGAGCGCGACGGTCCTGTGATCCAGTTGACGTAGCTCGTCATGATCTGGCCGGTGCCGCTGCGCGGAAGCATGCGCAGCACCGCGACCGCGTCGTCGAGCGTCGCCACCAGCTTGTCGATGCCGAACAGAGCGATGTGCACCGGCGGCAGCGTCGTGGTCAGGTCGGCGTTGCCCTCGTTGGTGACGAGCACGATCGTGCCCGTCTCGGCGATGGCCATGTTCGCGCCCGAGATGCCGACTGTCGAATCGATGAACTTCTTGCGCAGCGACGCCCGCGCGTGACTCTGAATCGCCTCGACTGTCGGCTCCGTGCCGAAGACCTCGGCCGCGTCCTCCTTCGTAAGGTGGATCGCTGGGGCGATGAGGTGGGACGGATGCGTGTGCGTGAGCTGCACCATGCGCTCGCCGAGGTCGGTCTCGACGACTTCCATGCCGAGGTTTTCCAGGTAGGGGTTGAGCTCGATCTCCTCGCCGGCCATCGATTTGACCTTGGTCACGACCATGCGGGTGCCCGCCGGCAAACCGCTGCCGGCGTTCCAGCAAAGCTGGCCAATGATCTCGCGTGCCTCGGCCGCGTCTTTCGCCAGGTGCACCACGCCGCCGACCGCGGCGAGTCTTTCTGTGAACTGGTCGAGCAGCTCGGGCAGGCGGTCGAGGTTGGCCTGGCGGCGGCGCTTGAGGTCGGCGCGGCCCTTCTCGAAATCGAAATTCTCGAAGGCCTTGTTGCGGCGGCTCCGCAGGCCGGTCATGGCCTGGACGAGCGCTTTCTGCAGGCTGGGGTCGTCTAGGGCGCGCCCTACACGGCGCGAGAAGTGGCCTCTGGTTTCAGGCACGCGTCGTGGAAGCTTCTCTGATGGCCTCCGCCACATCGGTTGGTGTAAACACCGGCGCCAAGCATATGGTCCCGGCACACACGACGGCGCCGTCTTGTTCCGTGTGCGCCCTGCGCGCGCCCGGCGCGCCTGATGGGTCGATCACTGCGTACGGCTGCGCCGCCCGCGCGGCGCGAGCGAGCTCCGGATTCTTGGTCGTGACCTTGATCGCGTGCGAGAGGCGGTCCAGCGCGCGAGCGAACACCGCGGCCATGAGTCCGTACTGCCTCGGCAGCGCCGCGACCGACTCGAGCGCCCGGCGCGCCCGCTCGCGATGAGGCGAGGATGGATCCCCGAGCAGGGTATCGAGCTCGATCAAGGCCATCGCCGCGATCGAGTTTTCGGCGAGAGGCTTGATGCGCTCCCCGAGGCGCCCCAGCTCGTCTCCGCCCGCGCGGTCGAAGTAGCCGCCCAGCTGCGAGTCGCCATACCTTTCTTCTATGTGGGCGGCGAGGTCCGCCGCGACAGTCATCCACTGATCGCCCAGACCGTGCTGAAACGCACGCACCGCCGCCCAAAGGGACCACACCTGGTCGCCGAGCTGACCGCCGGCGCCTTCGGAATGGGTCATGCCGTCCCCTCGCCTGTACGCGCGCTTGAACAGCGAGTCGAGAAGCTTCGCAGCGACCTCGCGCTTTTCGGCTTCCAGATAGGCGACCGCGAGCGCGGCGTTCCACGACGTGTACACGCGGCGGTCGACGTAAGGCGCGGGGGTTTGCGTGCGCTCCTCCGCGTCCATCGCGTAGTAGTGCTCGTCGGCGTCCTGGCTGCCCGCGTAAAGGCCGGTTTTCGGGTCGCGCAGCACCGCGTCGAGGTATCCCGTGGTCTTCTCCAGCGCGTCCCGCATCCCTGAAAGGGCCAGGGCGTGGACCAGAGGCGCGTGGTCCTCGAGCATTTTCTCGAAATGCGGGACGCTCCAATCCTGCGTCGTCGAGTAACGGAAGAAGCCCCCTTCGACGTGGTCGTACGTGCCGCCGCCGGTCATCTGCTCGAGCGTGTGCACGGCCATCCGTCGGAGCTCTTCGTCCGAGCGCAGCACCGACTGTTCGAGCAGCAGCAGGATCGCATCGGCCTGCGGAAACTTCGGCGCGTTGCCGAAGCCTC
>Ga0209057_1003209_pt1 | contig 12186 bp, 10 predicted proteins | sample GraSoiAngelo_146_FD_185903 | JGI IMG/M metagenome (GOLD analysis project Ga0209057, IMG submission 185903) | Grasslands soil microbial communities from the Angelo Coastal Reserve, California, USA - 14_1009_05_30cm (SPAdes) (version 2) | ecosystem: Environmental > Terrestrial > Soil > Grasslands ... | reverse complement strand
AGTGGGATTCTCGCCTCCAACGCGCGTATTTGAAGCCGCGGGAGCTGGAGCTTGTGTCATCACTGATGCATGGGCAGGAATAGATCAGTTTTTTGAGCCGGGACGCGAAATTCTGGTGGCTGAGTCGGCGGAAGATATTGTCTCGTTTTTGCGCGAGACTCCCCGCCAAGCAGCCTGCGAGATCGGAAAAGCCATGCGGGAGCGAGCGCTTCGTGATCACACTTATTCGTTGCGGGCACATCAAGTGCACGAGGCATTACACGCGGAGAAGGAGTTGATTGCGAGCCCCACAGGGAATTCGATTCCCGCGATCAACTCCTTTGCCTAGGAGCGAAATTGAAAATCACGATCCTGGGATTATCGATTACGTCATCGTGGGGCAATGGACACGCGACCACGTATCGCGCCCTCGCCCGGGCGCTGCATACTCGCGGCCATCGCATTGTTTTTTTTGAGCGTGACCGCGAGTGGTATGCCTCCAATCGAGATATGCCAGAGCCGCCTTTCTGCACCGTCCACGTTTATGAGAGATGGGATGACATCCTTCCGAAAGTGCGAAGCGATCTCGCCTCGAGTGAAGTTGCTCTTGTTGGCTCCTACTTTCCTGACGCGCTCGCCGCGATTGAAGAAGTTTTTGATTCCTCCGCAGAGGTTAAGGCTTTTTACGACATTGATACTCCGATCACGGTAGCTGCACTGGACGCGGGCGGGGCTGAATATCTGAAGCCGGAGCAGGTTGCTGGTTTTGACATTTATTTCAGCTTCACCGGCGGACCCGTGCTACGCAAGCTTGAAAGCAAATTTGGCGCGCAAAGAGCCGTCCCGCTGTACTGCTCGTTTGATCCTGGAAACAACCAGTTATCGACTCCACAGAGCCGCTTCGCCAGCGATCTGAGTTACATGGGTACGTACGCCCCGGATCGTCAATCCAAACTTGAAGAATTTTTTTGCAAGCCTGCACGGGCATTGTTGGAAAAGCGGTTCCTGATTGCCGGTCCTCAATACCCAGCTGAGATCAGATGGCCAGCTAACGTGCGGCAAATCATTCATCTTGAGCCGCGGCTTCACGCGCCGTTTTATTGTTCATCGCGGCTCACTTTAAATTTAACGCGGCGAGAAATGGTTGCGGCTGGCTATTCTCCCTCCGTGCGTTTATTTGAAGCGGCCGGTTTCGGAGCGACAATTGCATCGGATCGCTGGCCGGGATTGGAGACGTTCTTCACTCCGGGTGAGGAAATTCTTCTTCCCAATTCCGGACGGGACGTGATCGGCTGTCTCACAGAAATGTATGAAACGGAAATGAAAGCTATCGGCTGGCGCGCACAGGAACGCGTGCTCCTTGAGCATAGCTCGGAGCGAAGGGCTGTACAGTTCGAAGAGTATGTCAGTGGTGCCGAAGCGTCACCCGTGCACACAAGCGTCGTTGCGGAGCCTTCGCTGTAGCAATCCACACAAAAAGAAAGCCAGGCCCTCTGCATGCCTGGCTCGCGAATAGACATCCCTCTTACTTCGATTCCGGCCTCTCGACTTTTCCTTGCTGCGGTGACGGAGGCGCATATTTCTCAACCGCGGCTAAGAATGTGCGGCTCTCCTTTGGGGGTGACACTTTGCCGGTCAGGATATCGGCAAACGGCACCATCTTCCCGTAAAGGATGCGAGTCTCGTCTTTATCCTGCGTGACTGCGGTGCCGCTCAAGTCGATCCCGGCGAAGAGGCCTCGCGAACGCGAGTAGGTCAAGATTTCAGATTTCATCTTCCAGTCGGTATCAGCCGAAGCATGGCGTCCAACCGGGCCAGCGGCTGCCGAAGCATCTGCGCCCACCTTGAACTTGCTTGAGAGCAGGTGCTCCATACCCTTGTCGTTCATCACTAGCATCACGAGATCAACCGCTTGGCCGCCGAGTTGAAGACCCCAGCTTCCACCAGTCACTGTGATTGGCGCCGGAGCGCTCCAGCCACTCGCTGTGCGGCAGGTCGCCACGCCTTTACCATGGCTGCCGCCGAATCCTATGGCCACCTTGACCATAGAGGGAATTACAGCAATGCACTTTGCATCGCCCATAATGTTGTCGGGAATGCCGTTGTCCGGCGCACCCTCAATCTCTTTAAGGACGTCAGCCGCTTTATCCATGCGTTTGACGATGTCGCTGTCCGCTTTGCTGTCGTCCTTCTCATCGCCCGCCCAGCCCAGGGTCGCGAAAACCAGTAGGACCGCGGTCAGCGCCAGCACGTACTTTTTCACTACCCCGCAATTAGAACTCATGGTGGAAACCCCTTCTTTTGTTGTCTGGTGTGCTAAAGCAAAGCACACGAGTAGCCGCTTGCTCAAAGAATGCTAGCCGTTTGCGGTAAATGCAATCTATCGGGGATAGGCTGTAGATTGGCGGCAGCCAGGCTTTAAATTGACGCCAGCTCAGACCTGCTTGGCGAGCTTGGCAAAGATCACCAGCCGCTCGGGCGCCGGCCCGACGAAGTAGACCGGGTAACACGTAATCAGCGTCAGGCGAGCTTCTGAGCTGTTATCCAGGACGGAAACATCTGTGGGCTGAACAACACGTTTTTCCGTTACTACATAGTGAAATTGCTTACCGTGGCGTTCAACGTATATGTCATCCCCCGCATTCAACTCATAGATGTGGCGGAAGAATGTGTCGCGGTGTGCCGCGATGACGGAGTTCCCAATATCGCCGGGCACCGCTGACTCCTGCAGATGCCCTGGCCCCAGCGTCAAAGCCCTGTGTGATGTGCCTTCGGTGATTACCGCGTCCAGTTTTATCTTCGGGATAAGAATACGGGTTAAAGCGTTTGCCTCGGCGGGCACCACGCTGTCGCCGGCACTGGCATTACTTACTTGCCACTCATGCAGGAGGGCCTTCTGCTCGTGGTACATCCAGGCGTAGGTCCCCCCAACGTATGCGGAGAGCAATATTCCTAGGCTGATTAACAACGCGCCAAAATATTGCTTCACCGCGCGACTGCGCTCTGCCGAAGTAACTGCCGGCACACGAGCACGGCACACCGCCACCCAGTTCTGAGCTTGGGCAAACTTTGACCTGATCCACTGATTGCTCAGTTTGGCTTGCAACCGCGCAAGGTGAGCCGAAGCCATAGCCATGAGCCACAAATCCCGCGGCGCGGAGTGACGAGAATAACGCGCGAAAAAATGATGAAGTGGCGCGCGCTAACCTTACTTGCGAATGTTTACTTGCGAACAATCAAGCCGGCCAAAAGCGATCCCAGCCCCAGCAGTCCCAGCAACGGCAGGACTGTCGCGGTCTGCGGCAGGTTGCCCTTTTCGTTGCGGCCAGACTTTGTGTTCTCCGCCGTCTGATCGCTCGGTGCTGTGCCTGCGCCCTGAGCGGTGCTCGTTGCACCCTGATCAGCAGGAGTCGCGGCCGAAGGTGCACTGGCGCTCGTGCCCTGATCTGCCGTGCTCGATGAGCTGGTCGAAGATCCAGCGCTGGGGTTCGCGGGCTGGGAATATGACGGTGCAGTCGAGGTGCTCCCGGCGCTAGTTCCGGTGCTCGAAGTCGCACTTTGATCCGAAGTAGTTGTTGAAGTGCTCGTCGAGGCAGACGGATTGGAAGCCGCGCCCGCATTCTGATCAGGCGTAGCCGAACTCTGCGTGCCCGTCATTGGAGTTGAGCTAGTGCCCGCAGTCTGGCCCGCTGAAGTTTCGGTGCCAGTGGTGCTAGCCGGGTTGGAACTAGCGGCGCCGGTGTTCGCTGCTGATTCACCAGCCGCACTGCCGGGGGTGGTGCTTCCCGCCGCCGCTCCGGCCGTAGGGCCGCTGGAGGGGTTCGCGCCAGCTGCGCAGTGATCAGAGATCATCTGGACGCTGCTCACCTGAAGAGTATTGCCGCCGGCATTTGCGGTGGCGCTCGATCCGGTTGAGCTGCTCGGTGCCCCGCTGCTTGTATTAGCGCTCGCGGCATTGCCGGATACTGCCTGTCCGCTAATCGAAACCTCATGCCCAACATGCGATTTCAGATCCGCAGTATTTCCCGTCAGGGTGTAGACGGTTCCGGTCTGATCTTGAGTGAGTGTGAAGTTGTTGTCGCCCATGGCGGAGGCGCTGAGGCAGCCCTGAATTGTAGTGTTCTGACCGCTAGAGGACATGGTGTTCGTGTTCTGAGTGCTCTGGCTGCTCTGGTCAGTTGTGGATGTTGTGCCTTGGCTTGACGTGCTCGAAGTACTGCTCTGGTCCGGCGTACTCGGCGTCGATGTACTCGGTGTGTTCTGAGTGCCCGTCGTTCCGCTTTGGGATGTATCTTGCGCCACCCCAAGCGTTGCGGCGAGCAGCGCGGCTGAGAGAATCGCTACTGCTCTGGTCATGTATGCCTCCGAAAAATGTAGTCCTTCGAACTCTAGTCCGCGGCCCTGCTGGGCTGGTATCCGGTATACCCCGTAAGTCGAGTGGGAGCTTCTTGTAAGGAAAAACGTCCAGAAATCAGGGTTGAAAAGAAAAGACTGTCTCTATCGAACAATAACCTGAATGTCGCCGTGCTGGTCGCGAACTTCCACATCTACCTTGTGCGGCTGGCGCTCAAGAAAGAGATCAACACTCCCGCCGCCTACCTGAAGTTTCTTGATCGAAAGCTGTGGAATGCCAGGCGGCAAGTAGGGCTCATCGAAAACAACTCGCTTATTCGCAGCTTCGACAGAGATACCCAGACATGCCTGCACAATGAGGAAAGCGGCGGCTGCGGACCAGGATTGGGGAGAGCACGCAACCGGATATAACGTTGGGCCTTCACCCTTGCGGCGATCCAAACCGCAGAAGAGTTCGGGCAGGCGGCGTAAATCGACCGCGCCGCTGACGTCGAGCAGGCCCAGCAGAATATGTCCGGCCAATTCTTTGAATCCATAATTGGCAAGACCTTTCGCGATGAGGGCATTGTCGTGCGGCCACACCGACCCGTTGTGATAGGAAATCGGATTGTAGCGAATTTCAGACGATCCCAGCGTGCGCACTCCCCAACCAGTAAAGAAGTCCTCGCCTAGCAATGTTTGCGCTACCAGCCGAGCCCGCTCAGGGCTGGCGATCTGCGTAAACAGACAGTGACCCGGATTGGAAGCCCGTACGCGGCAGGGCCGTTTTTGTCCGTCAAGAGCAAAGGCGTAGGTAGACAGATCCTGGCACCAAAATTCGTCCTCAAACTTCACGCGCACGCGTTCGGCCTCGGCTTCGAGTGCAGAAGATTTTTCTGCAAGCCCAAGTATCGAACTCAAACGCGCGGCTGCCATCTTTGCCGCATAAACGTAACCTTGAACCTCGCACAGCGCAATCGGTGGCTCGGCAAGAGATCCATCGGAGTGGAACACTGAATCGTTCGAATCCTTCCAGCCCTGCTGGATTAACCCTCTGGTGGAATGCCGCGTGTATTCGATAAGGCCATCACCATCAATGTCTCCGTACCTATTCATCCATTCCAGCGCCATCTCGATGTTCGGCCAGAGATGTTTCAAGAAGCCGAGGTCGCCAGTACGCTCGTAATATGCTGCCGCAAGCATCACGAACAACGGCGTGGAATCAATGCTTCCGTAATAGCGACCGAAGGGGACTTCACCGAGGTTCGCCATTTCGCCCTTGCGCATCTCGTGCAAAATCTTTCCCGGCTCTGCCTCGACCGACGGTTGAGATTCGAGTGCCTGCGTCGAAGCCAGGAACTGCAGGACTCCCTTCGCGATCCACGGACTAATCCACAGCATTTCAAGCGCCGTGATGATGCCGTCGCGCCCGAATATCGTGCTAAACCACGGAACTCCGGCATAAGGATAGTTCGCCTCCGGATTGCCAATCGTCATCATTTCAACATCAGCGGCCGAGCGTTTAATCCAATCGTTGAAGCGATTATTGGAGCTGGTGATGAGGCATAGGTTCGCCGATGCAGCTTTTATCTCAGCATTCGCCGCAGCCATCGCGCTGGAGTGGCTAATCGAGCGAAACTCCGGACCGGGAGTCGCAGATGTAGAAATCGCCACGTGAAAAACTGCGCTCTCTCTGGGATCCAGAGAGGCCTCGAAGTGCAGTTCGGAACCGGAAATTCTCTTGGGAGCAGGATGACACTGAACGCGCGTGCGGCGGGTGATGTGATCGAGACCCTCATAGCCGAGCACCATCCCGTCTTTCTGAATTTCATCATCCAGCCGGTGGCCGCGCCTTTCACGCCGAGTCCCACGGACCTCAAAAATGTCAGCATAGTCGGCGCCAACATCGATGCGCATCGGAATGACTAAGGGCGACAATCCGTAATTCACAATTTTGATTTCTTCATAGCAGACGCCCTGCCACAAAAACTTTGAGCGCAGCAGGTGGACGGTATCTCGGGGCACTTTCACTTCATCATCGCGCAGCAAATCCACGTTGGCGAGATCGGCGGTAAAGAGAAGGTTGTCGGCCTGGATGGTGGAGCTGAGCAGCAGGGGACGCGCACCCCACACGTGCACAACCAGCTCTGACAAGAACCGGGTGCCTTGGAAGAAAATGCCTTCCTCGCCGCGTCCGCTGAAGCCAATGTCCCCGTGACGATCAAATACGGCGAACATCTTGCCGTATTTCAGGACGCGCGTGAGGTCGTCAGCCGGCGAGTAGCGGGTAGCTATGTAGTACTGCTGGGTAACGCTAACTTCGTCCAACTGAGAACTCCGTCAGAGAGCTCAATCGGCGCAGGCTTGCCTTTGAGCACATGTTGGTAAATCGCCAGGTAATCTTTCGTCATGCGCTTGTCTGTAAAACGTTGCTCGAAGCGCCAGCGGCACATCCCACGATCGAAAGTTTCGATGCTCTTCAGCGCTTGCACCGCTCCCTCCACATCGGGAACAATGAAGCCGGTTATCCCGTCCTCGATAACTTCCGGCACTGACCCGTAAGGATAAGCGACGACCGGAGTGCCGCAAGCCATCGCTTCAATCATCACAATACCAAAAGGCTCCGGCCATTGAATGGGAAAAAGTAAAGCGGCAGCATTGCCCAGAAAATCATTTTTTTCCGGGTAACCGATTTCACCGACGAATTCGACAATGGGATCCTTTAGCAATGGTTTGATAACTGTTTGATAATATTCCGCATCGGCTTTGTCGATCTTCGCTGCGACCTTCAGTGGCATGCCAGATCTTTTCGCGATCTCGATTGCCTGTGGCACTCCCTTCTCCGGAGAAATACGTCCCAGGAAAGCGAGGTAGTCCCCAGTTGTGTTGCAGAGCGAATATTGGTCTTTGGGCATCCCGTGATGAACCGTGCCCTGCCAATTCGCCCATGACAATGGATCGCGCTGAGCGTCAGAGATCGAAATCACCGGCATATCCCGGTACACGCTATAAAGGGGGGCAAGACCACGAATGTCGAGCCGCCCATGCAGGGTTGACACTTGCACTAGGTTTTCGCGCCGGCTTAGCGGAAAATGCAGATAATCGATATGAAAGTGAATCAGGTCAAAATTATCTTTTTCGCTAAAGACGTGCTCAAGCATCAGCATGTGATGCGCCAACTGGTCGGTGCACTTAGGGTCCAGACGCAGGGCATTTTCGCAGACGGAGACCAGGCGCGCCGTGGTCATGGAATCCCCGCTCGCGAATAACGTGACATCGTGCCCCAGCCGCACCAACTCCTCGGTCAGCCAAGACACGACCCGCTCCGTGCCCCCGTATTTTTTGGGAGGCACACTCTCATAAAGAGGCGCTACTTGTGCAATTCTCATTGTGAACTTATGCCCTTTCCTGGTTGCGAAAAACACCTCGGACTTCGCCAAGAAGCCCGAGGCCACTAAATTTTTGGTCTGTTTTACTTTATGAGGGCCGATGTAACAGGCCAGGCACAGTCAACCGCCCAGTCCGTGCTCTCAGGGATCTATCGGGTATCGTTACTTGTTATCTTCGTCGCACCAATAGTTTACGGTCATCCAACCGCTGAATCCATCAGGTAAATCCTGTATTCAATCATACACGTTTCGACGTAGATTCAATTGTTACCAAACGCCTTTGTCGCTGCCAGTCAACCGATACGCGAGAAGAGCGGTTACCGCCAGCGGGGGCAGTAGAGGCAGGCGGCACATCGCACGCAGGTCGCGATGCCGACCCGCGTTTAGCAACTGTGCCCCGTAAAGACCGGCCGCGGGCAGCATCGGGACGCGAAGAAAATCTCCTCCGGGATGAACGCGAATGTCTCGCGAGTAGGCGGATGCAACCACGTGGTCAGGGATGTCCACATTGCCGCCGTACTCAGCGGCATATTTCTTGACCAGCAACAGGAATGTTGCGACTCCCGGCCAAATTCCTCCGATATCAGCGGCGCGCCGCAGTTCGGAGAAATTCACCGCTCCGCTCTGTAAGAGCGAAGCGAAATCTGTCATATCACAAAGCCGGAAATAGAAATGGCGATAAATCCTCTGAAGTGTCGAAATCACGATACGTTCTTCTGGCGCGGGCACGCGAAACTTGTGGCCGTTGAGTTCTTTCGTCACGCTCCGTTCAACCACTCGGCGAGCCATCGCTTTGTGCTCGCCAGTCTGTCCCAAATAGCGCACGTGAATTTCAATCAACTCAGGAAGGCTAGGCACCGAGAAATTCCACTTGTTAGCCAACCGGTCACCCCAACTGCGGGGCTCCATCTGCGCTTTGAATTCACCGCACATCACCCGGCCGACAGTCGCGGCATCGCCGGTGGTGTAAAGATCAAGATCGGAACCGAGGTCAGGCCAGTGATCGAGCGACTTAATGACCGTGACTCTGCATCCTGCAGCTTCCAGCGCGTCGCAGATCGGCGCCAGTGCATCGATAGCCCGCGCGATGCGCTGCCGTTCGCTGGCCAATAGCGGCTCGCACCAGTGTCTTAAGCTTTGGTTTTCCAGACAAGCTGCGGCCTTTTCGACCACCTGCAGCGCGCGCACGGTCACATGATGTAAATCCGCCACGTGGACAAACTCGGCGAGTTCGTTTTCATTGAGCGCCGAGATGCACTCCAGCTCCGGATAAACGGGTCGCAGGTCCTCGGTGGGACTCTCGAATCCCGCGGAATAGCCGTTGAACATCAACCGGGAAAGGCTGGCGAGATGCTTATGTTTCTGCTTGTCGCCCGTCGGCATTATTGGCGGCTCCCCGAACACGGTACCGGATCCAGTATGTGATACGAAACAGAGTTGTTGGATGAGGCGCCTTTACCACGGGTTGGTTTCTTGCTGCGACAGCATTGCCTCAGTCGCTCCCGGCCGACATAGTCCCGCCACGTTGATTTTGTTGCGCGCAGTGCGCGACGCCGTCCTCGATCTGCGTTCCTTCCTCGTAGTCGTTCCAGGTAGCAATCAGCAAAAACGGCATGGGATCGCCATTGCTGTCGTTTTCCTGGAAAATCCGAAGCGTGTCTTCGAATGTTTTTCCGCAGCGTCGGTCCATGCGACGGTTCAGACTCCATGAAGCTCTCGTGTCATCAAATCCAGGCCACACCGTTCCAACGATAATCTTGTCAGGAAACTTGCTCCGCATCCGGCGGTAAAAACTTTCGAGGTACTCCTCGCCCCACTCGCTGCCATCCGAGCTCCAGCCTTTCGGACCAGGATGAACCCACGCATAATACCCATCGAAGTTTGATGAGTATTTCTCTGGGGGCTCGTCTTTGTAAATTAGTATCGGCGGCTTCTCCCAGCTGTTCATTTGCCGGCGGACCTGAGTCCAATCAGTATGGCCGCGTTTGGGAAAAATGAAGATCACCGGCCGGCCCTGATAATTCAGATATGCACCGCGCGCGGGAGCGCTGGGTCCAATGTAAGCGCGATAAGCCTTATCAAAAGCATCGAGCGCATCTTCGGTGGCGTGACCGTTGTCTTCCTCGGTTTCGTCGTACATCAGCGCAACGTGGAAATGATTCTCACTTGCTACCTGCTGCAAGAGCGCGTAGCTGCGATCGAGAAACGGATTCCGATTGCCGTACCAGTCCACGGCAAAGGCGTAGATGCCGAGAGCTTTCGCTTGTTGAATCTGCCGCCGCAGAACGTTGGGATCCTGCGTCGAATATCCAACTTGAATGTGCTGGGAATCGCCAAACCAGGGTTGATAATCGGCTACAACTTTTGGCGAGCGGTCCACCGCGCGAACAGTTTGATCGATTGAGCGGCGGACATGGTTGCGAGAGCAACCACTGGCGAGCAGGAAGACCACGGCGGCAAGGATGACGAGGGTGACGGACGGCCCTTTCATGAACTCTTTTAAAGTATGCGCCGGCACCGAGGACACCTTACGGGTGAACCTCCGGAGTGGTTTCGAGATCGCGGACCAGCCAGCGATCTGCGCCGGGAGTCATGAGGACGAGATATTGCAGATTCACCTGTTCACGATGAATGACGCTGCTGCCATCCATAATTTGAATTTCCAGGCGGGCACGGTCACGTAACTGCATGGCATCACCGGCGGGCGAGTAAAAGATGGCCTCCAGTTTGTGTCCCTGGTCGACATAGCGTGTGTGAATGCCCGTGCGCTTCTGGTCAGCAATCCGTTGCACCAGATTGTCTTTAGCAAATCCGGTGAAGTAAGCGCCCAGCAGATTCGGGCGATTGCCTTCGAGCGCTTCCGCCATCGTTTTCCATGCGTACGCGTAATCTCGCGGAACGCTCTTGCTTGTGAGTTCCTCAATCTGTCGAGGACCGACGTTATCTGCTACTAAAGCGACTTTAGGCAGAGAATCGTCTGCGGATTCCTGAGACCAGAGAGACGTGAAGAAGCACAGTGCGATGATGGCACAGAGAGAAGCCCTGCCGGCTTTGATCATCGCGCACCTCCCACATTCAATTCATTTCCCGTGACTACGCCGGAGGCCACATCGATGCGAGCCTCGCCGGATACGGGCATCTCCACCCGCGCTGTGCCGCGTTTGATCGGCGCATCCACTGTGGCCTTGCCGGCTGCATCGGTCTTGGTAAAACTCACAACCGTCCCATCTGGCACATTATTGCCGCTGCAGTCGCGCACGGGATCGGTCTGTACGAAAAGTTTCCCGGAGACCCACTCGGACTTGATCCGCAAATTGCAGGCATCAGAAGCCACCTGGCGCACGACCCGCAGCTCAGACGCATTGGCGACGGACGCGCCGATTTTTGCGGGACCCTCTTTGGCGGCCGACGTTAGCCGAATCCAGGACACGCCATTCGAGGTCGGTTGCGAGTGCGTGAGCGCCGAGCCTTGCTGCGGTATCGCTTTGAACTCTACGTTGCTCGGCGAGAGCACAAGGTTATGGAACTTATCGAAGACGAAGGCCACGGCGCTAATGGCGTTCGGCGTAGCCACGCGGACCCGCGACGGATGCACCAACAGGCTTAACTTGGAAGCATCGCTTGCAACGACGTAGAAGTTTGCAGAGGCGCAGTTGCCCCCAGGGCAAACGACTGCGGTGTAGCGGCCAGCGTGCTGAACTTCATCAGCCTTAATGGGAATCTCGCCGCCAAGTTGAACATTGCGTTTGCTGACCGAGGCCGGCCCAACTAGATAAAACGTTGCTCCACCCGAGCCGTCGCTGGTCAGGCTGAATGCGCTGCCAGCCTTGACCTGAGCCGGAGCGCGCAGCTCCGCCGCACGAGCGCTCATCGCAAGTAACAGCGCAAGCGAAAAAAGTGTAATCAGCCTCGGCATTTTACGAAGCGGTATTGCTGTCGTAATGGTTCACCACAACGTGGTAGTTATGCACTTTCGGCGCGACGTCATCGGGCACATCGACTGCGAACGCTACCGGGATCTGGGGCTGAAGTTCCTGATCAACGTAGCCGTCCGAGACCCAAATCACTTTTCCATTGGCGTCGTAGTAAGCCGCCAGTACGTGCGGAATGTTCACGATCTGGCCGCTCTGATTTACCAGTTCGCCGCGCAGCACTTTTTTGCCGAGAGCGTCGGTCTCCAGCTTCTGCTGGTTGACCTCAATCACCGGATCGGCGCTCGCGGGCACCAGCATGGCTTTCGCGTCCATGCGAACGCTCTTTACCTGATCCAGCCTGATCCCCGGGAAATCGATCCGATAAGGAGATACCTGCTTCGGCAGCAGAACGTGTGAAATTTTGTCGAAGCTGGTCTCCTGAGTCATAGGATTTCCGTCAGGGCGGAGCAGGGTTGCACCCACGTTGATGTAGGCCGGTATAGTGTCTTCATTAACAATTTCACCGAGGATCACGATTCGATCCGGGCGCTGCAGCGCGTTCATGGAAAGAA
>Ga0209057_1003205_pt1 | contig 12191 bp, 10 predicted proteins | sample GraSoiAngelo_146_FD_185903 | JGI IMG/M metagenome (GOLD analysis project Ga0209057, IMG submission 185903) | Grasslands soil microbial communities from the Angelo Coastal Reserve, California, USA - 14_1009_05_30cm (SPAdes) (version 2) | ecosystem: Environmental > Terrestrial > Soil > Grasslands ... | reverse complement strand
CTTGAAGTTCCGTCCCGATTGGGAGACATGGTCCGAGAGCCCTAGCTTCCTCGTGGCCGATGAGCTTACTTTCGGCGAGGGCGGCATCCTCCGCGACGCCGCGACAGCGGGACATCCTGAGACGCGGCCACATGTCGCGCCGAGTGAGTTCGCGTTTTTCAGTGCTAGGACCGCCGCACGGGTGAATGCCTAGCCCACGCGATTGGCAAGTCACGCTGCTTCTGTGCGATGCAGCCCAGGAGCTCGGCGGAAAGCTTTACATCCTCGGGGGCGGATGGTCGAAGTTATTTCGGCCGAACCAGCCTGCGTTTTACTCGCTGGCTGTGCGCATCGCGGTCCCCTGGAACGAGGCGAACCAGCGGCACAGGTTCGTGGCACGACTTGCCGATGAGGACGGCAAGCCATTCCTAATCGAAGGTAAAGCGGTCGAAATCAAAGGCGGCCTCGAGGTGGGTCGCCCCGCTGGCCTGAAGCCGGGGAGCCGCATAGATAGCGCTTTAGCAATCAACATCGAGGGGCTACCTATCCCGGTCGGCAACTACGTGTGGGAGTTGGAGATCGACGGCACCGTCATGGCAGACGCCGAGTTCCAGGTGCTTCCGGCTCCCACGTCGGTATAGCGCAGCTGCGATGCCTACGGTACTGAGAGAGCCTCGTGCACGGCGATCCGGAATTGGTAAAGAGCGTCGTCGTTCTGACGGCCGAAGTACACGCGGTTGGTGAGGATGATGACGGTGAGGTCGATCGCTGGATCGATCCAGAGGCTCGTGCCGGTGAATCCGGTGTGACCGTAGGCGTCGAGCGAGAAATAGCGGCCGCACATTGGCCCGTTCGGGGCGCGCAGGGCAAGACCGAGGCCCCGGCGGATGTTGTCGCTCGCAACCTGTTCGGTGCGCGCGAGCGCCGCCAGCTCGTTGCCGACCACCGCGCCGTCGCGGAATACGCGCGCAAGCGCGGCCACGTCGGCCGCCGTGCCGAAAAGGCCCGCGTGCCCGCAGACGCCGCCGACCGCGAACGCGTTCTCGTCGTGGACCTCGCCGCGTAAGCGCCTGCGGCGCCACTCGCGATCCTCCTCGGTCGCCGCACATCGTTCGGGCGGTCGGGGGCCGAAGGCGGCGTCCGCGGCCTCGACAACGCCGAGCACTCGCGCGCGAACGAGATCGGCGAAAGCGGCATCGCCGACGCGCGCGAGACCGGCCGTGAGCATGATGTAGCCGAGATCGCTGTACTTGAACTCGCCGACCTCCTGCGACAGCGGCTCCTTCGCGGCAAGCCACACCGCCTCCGCGAGCGAGCTCGCCTCCTTCCAGAGCGGCTTCCACCACGTGAGCCCACCGGTGTGCGTGAGCACATGGCGCAGCGTGACGCGATCCTTGGCGCCGCCGCGAAAATCAGGCACGAGCTCGCGGAAGGGCATGTCGAGCTCGAGAAGCCGCTCGCGGACGAACGCGAGGACGAGCGCCGTCGTCGCGAGCTTGGTCAATGACGCGAGATCGAAGAGCGAGTCGTCGTTGCAAGGTCCGTCCGGCCCGCCGGTCTCGTCCGGGCACAGCGTGCCCGCGGCGTACGTGTCCGATCGGCCTGCGCGCTCGACGCGGACCACGCACGCGGTGCAGAGCGTCCCGATCGCGGCGTCGACGATCGGGGCCGCGGGGGCCGCGGAGATCGGCTCCGCGCTCCTCATCCGAAATCCTTCATCCCCGCGCCGATCCGGAAGAGTCCCGGGATCTCCACCGGCACCGCGCCCACCGGCTTGCGCTCGCCGACGAGGATCTCGCTCGCGGCCACGAGGCTCGGCTCGCGGCCGTCGTAGGCGCAGAGGTACGCCGGCACGTCGGCGATCGTCATGACGTCGTATGGCCCGCGCAGCGAGACCATGCACACCGGCCGCTCGTTCGCGACCGCGCGCACGAGCTGCGCCTGCTCGGGATTCGCGAACAGATCCGTCGTCCCGATCACGACGACGTCCGATTGGCGGGCGGCGCTGACCGCGCGATCCACGTCGGAAGCGTTCGGCTTCAACGACATCGTTTGGGTGACGGCGTCCGAGCGCTTGCGTGCGATGACCGTGCCGAGCGCGGGCTGGTCGGGCAGCACCGCGACATCGGGATTCGCCGGTGCGACGACAAGGACACGTCCGCGGAGGGGGAGAACCGTGCGGTTCCGAAGGAGCGTGATGCTGTCCCGGGCCAGGTCAAGTGAAACCTGCGCGTGAGCGGCTAGGTCGGGCGCGGGCGTCTCGCGCCGTCCCAGGTAGATGCTGCGGCTCCGTTTGAGGTTGACGATCCGGCGCGCGGATGCCTCGAGCCTCTCGAGCGGGAGCGCGCCGGCACGCACCGCGTCCGCGATCCGCCGATGTCCTTCGAGCTGGGCGCTCTCGTCGAAGCGGAAGAGCAGGAAATCGGCGCCGGCCTGGAGCGCTCGGAGACCGGCGGCGGCCTCGCCGACGCTCTGCAGCGCTCCCATCTCGAGATCGTCGGTGACGATCACGCCGCCGAAACCGAGCGTCCCGCGCAGGAGGTCCGTCAGTACAGGCTTTGAGAGCGTGACCGGAAGCCCCGGTGTGGGATCGAGTGCCGGCACGACGATGTGAGCGCTCATGATCGCCGGAGCACCAACCGCGATCGCGGCGCGGAACGGGGCGAGCTCGATCCGATCGAGCGTGGCGCGATCGGCGTCGATGCGCGGCAGTCCGGTGTGGGAATCGATGGTCGTCGAACCGTGACCGGGGAAATGCTTCACGCAGCACAGGAAGTTCGCGGCGGCGTACGCCTGGACCGCCGCGGTCACGAGCGACGACACTCGCGCTGGATCGCTCGAGAACGACCGGTTGCCGATGACCGGATTGGTCGGCTCGTCGTTCACGTCGCCGTCGGGCGCGAGATTCCAGTTGACCCCGACCGCGTTCAGCTCGTTCGCGATGATCCCCACCGCGGTGCGGACGCTCTGAGCGGGATCGGGCGTCGCGGCGAGCGCCATCTGTCCGGGCAGCACGGTCGCACCTTTGCCGATGCGCGTCACCGCGCCGCCCTCTTGGTCGATCTCGAAAAACAGAGGGATCGTCTTGGCTTGTCGGGCGATCTCGCTCAGCTCGGCGATGAGCCTGCTGAGGCTCGCGGCGTCGCTGAAGTTCTCGCTGTAGAGGATGACGCCGCCGACGCCTTTGTCGCGGATCATCGCTTCGAGCGCGCTCGTGACCCGACTCCCATGGAACGCGACGCTCATCAGCTGCCCGACCTTCCGCTCGAGCGACATCGCCGAGACCGGATCGCCCGGGGCCGCGTTCGGCCCGCCTGGCGTGCACGCGGCGAGCGCCGTCGCCGCCGCGGCGCCGAGCAGGGTGCGCCGCTTCACGCGATCTTGACCGGCGCCGTTCCCGTGGCCGTGCGCTCACCGGCAAGGACCGCGGCGAGAGCGGCGAGCGAGACCGGGACGTCACCATAGGAAAGGAGCACGGGCCGGTCCGGCACCAGCGCGGCGTCATAAGGGCTGCGCATCGCGCAGAGCACGCCACCCTGAGCGAGCAGAGCGCGTACCCGTGCGCTTTGCTCGGGCTGCGACCACGCATTGGTCGAGCAGACCACGAGCGACCCGTCGCCATCGGGCACGCTGCCACCGCTCGCGAAGCGAAGCTGTCCGCCAAAACGTGCCCGGAGCTCTCGTTCGAACACGTTCGCCGGATGCGCGAGCTCTTCGACCGGCGATGCGAGCTTGGGCGCGAAATACGCCACTCGCACGGGTCCGTCGAGGCGGGGAAGTGGCGGACCGACATGCGTTATCGACGCGGCGGCGATTTCCGCCGCGAGGGCACGCGCGGGACCATCGTCGACGTCGCCTTCCGCGTCGCGTCCGCCGAACTTCGCCCGGAAGCTTGTCGCGCGCGACAGCGCCTGCGCGATACGCTCGGGACGGACACCCCTCTCGATCCAGCCGGCCGCCGCGAGCTGCCGGTCCAGCCCGCTCGTCACCATCATCGCGTCGACTCCGGCCTCGACGCCGGTCACGACGACGTCTTGCACCGAGATGTCAGCGATGCCGCTCATGTCGAGCGAGTCGGTGACGCAGAGTCCGCCGAAGCCGAGGTCGGACCGGAGCAGGTCGGTGAGGATCGCGCGTGAGATCGTCGCCGGGGCGTTCGGATCGAGCGCCGGATAACGGATGTGCGCGGTCATGACCATCGTCGCCCCGGCCGCGAACGCGGCCTTGAACGGACGCAGGTCGCGCCGCTCGAGCGTCGATCGGTCGGCCGTGACGTCCGGTCGCGTGAAATGCGAGTCCTGCGCGGTGTCGCCGTGTCCGGGGAAGTGCTTCGGCGTCGACGCCACGCCCGACGGTTCGGAGCCGCGCACCCACGCCGACGCGAACTCGGCGACGCGCCCAGGATCGTCTCCGAACGAGCGCGTGCCGATCACCGGGTTGCGTGGCTCGACATTCACGTCGCAGACGGGCGCATGGTTCACGGTGATGCCGTCTGCGCGGAGGCCAAGCGCGACGGCGCGCGCGGCACGCTCCGCGTAGCGCGCGTCGCCGGTCGCCCCAATGGCCATGGCGCTTGGGAACACCGCGCGATAACCGATCCGGACGACCGTGCCACCCTCCTGGTCGACGGCGACGGGGATCGGTGGAAGCCCGGCGTTGCGCGCCGCGTCCTGCGCCTCGCGCAGCATGCCGCGCACCTGCTCCTTCGAGCGAATGTTCCCGCGGAAGGCGAAGAGCAGAAGTCCGCCGACCGTCCCGAGGCGGATCGCGTCGAGCAAAGGCGCAGGTACCGCGTCCCCATCGAATCCGGCCCACACGAGCGCGCCGGGACCCAGCTTCGCGGTCAAGTCCTCCGCCGCCGGCGATACCGGGCGAGCGTGATCTGCCCGAGCGGGCGGCCACGCGGGATCCGTGTCGACTTCTCGAGGACGATCCTCCGGAGCTGGTCGGGGTTCGGGACGATCGGGGCGATCCGGCGGTCGCTGCGCGGGCCCGCGATGTAGCCGCCAAGCGCATCGATCACGTCGTTCACGCGCTCCTCGATGTCGAGCATGGCCAGCGGCCGGGAGCCGAGAAAGAGCTCGATGCGGACCTCGAGCCGGTCGTTCTCGCTGTAACCGACTCCTCGGATCGCCTGCGCCTCGAGGACCGCGGCGTGCACCCGCCGGCGCCACTCATTCCGCGGAGGAGCGTACGTCGGCAGGGTCGCGCTGAAGGTGAAACGCCGCTTCGCCACACAGCGAGCCTACCGCCTGTGAGCGTCCGGATGCGACTTACAATTTGCTTTTCCGAGGAGATCAAGCAGTGCCACCGCTCGACGCAACTTCCCGCGCGCGACTGCCCGATAGCTCGTTCGCTTATATCGATTCACAGGGCCGCCGACGGCTCCCGATCAACGACGCGTCGCATGTCCGCAATGCCCTCGCCCGGTTCGACCAGACCGGCTTCGAGGACGATGGGGCTCGCGAGCGGGCGCGCCAGCGGCTTCTTCGTGCCGCGAAGCGATACGGCATCGTGCCGCTCGGTTTCTTCGACGGTCAGCTTCGGAAGGAGCGCCTCGAGGGGCAGCTCAAGGCGCGCTCGGTTGACCTCGCGAGCCTGCCACGCGGAACCGTCACCTTCTTGTTGACCGATATCGAGGGCTCGACCAAGCTTCTCGAGCGTCTCGGCGACGGGTATGTGGACCTCCTCCGCGACGTCCGGACGCTCATCCGCACGGTCGTCCGTGGTGCCGCCGGCCACGAGGTCGATGCGCGAGCGGACGAGTTCTTCGCGGTCTTCACCGAATCCGTCCGCGCGCTCGAGGCGGCACTCGCGATCCAGCGCGGGCTCGGGCAGCGCAGCTGGCCGAGCGGCGTCGCGGTCCGCGTGCGGATCGGGATGCACACCGGCCGGCCCACTGTCAGCGAGGCCGGCTACGTCGGGATTGCCGTCCACACCGCCGCCCGGATCTGCTGGGCGAGCCAGGGTGGTCACATCCTGCTCTCGGCTGCCGCGCACGAAGCGCTGGCGAACGCGACGGTCGACGGCGTGACCTTCCGGAGCATCGGCCGTCACGCTCTTGCGGGTCTCGAGGAGCGGCAGGCGCTGTTCGTCGTACGCGGCGCGGGTCTGCCGGCGCGCTTTGGAGGTCTTCGCGTGACGGCGATGGCGCGGCGCTAGCTTCAGCTAGCCCCGCTGCACGTTCACGTCGACGCTGTCGTAGCCCGTCGCGCCATCGGGATAGGGATCGCGGTTCACCGGGGTCTCGGTATTGCCCGCGCCATCTGTCGAGCGGACCGCGAGCTTGAAGGTGCCGGTCCCGGGCGGGCTCCAGCGGTAGATCCAGCGCCGCCACGAGAGCGCGCCCGGCGGGGTCTCGAGCGCCGCGAGATTCCAGGTCTTCCCCGCGTCGGGTGAGATCTCGACCTTCGCGATCCCGCGGCTCCCCGCGAAGGCGATGCCGCCGATGACGATCTCGCCGCCCGTCCAGCGCACGTTCCGTCCAGGCAAGTCGATCCGGGTGTTCGTGTTGATCGCCGCGCTGTCGGACCAGCCTTGCTGCTGCCAGTACCCGAGGAAGTCGTAGTTGGTGACCTCGATCGTCCGGATCCATTTCACGTTCTTCATGCCGTAAATGTTCGGGACGAGCATGCGTGCGGGATAGCCGTGCTCCTGGGGAACGGTCTTGCCGTTCATCAGGTAGGCGACCAGGGTCCGATCCTCCATCCCCTTCGCGATCGGGATCGAGTCGGTGTAGCCGTCGACCGAAGTGAAGACGACGTCGTATGCCGTCGGTTTCACGCGCGCGCGGTCGAGGAGGTCGCGAAGCGGCACTCCGGTCCATACCGCGGTCGAGACGAGGTCGCCGCCAACGTAGTTCGAGATGCATTCGAGCGTGTGGACCTGCTCGACGGCGTCGAGATCGAGCAATTGCTCGTAGGTGAGCGAGAACGGCGACTCCACTTCGCCTTTGATGTCGAGCCGCCATTGGGCGACGTCGACGCGCGGCTTCACCAGCGTCGTGTCGACGACGTAATGGTCTTCGTTCGCGGTGATGCGTGGGGTCATCCCCGGAAGCGAGTCGACGGCCGGATCCGGCGCTGGTATCTCCGCACGCGTCTTCAACCGGCGCGCCGCTGTCGGCGTGTTGCCGAGGGCGCTCGCACCAAATCCGGCGAATCGCGAGAGCGGCAGCGCGACGATGGCAACGATCGCCGAGCCAGCGGCTGCGACGAGCAGCGCGCGCCGCCGCGATGGCGGTGACGCGACCTCGTCGCGCGCGAGCGCGCTCGGGAGGATGAAAGCCAGCGAAGCGAGGAAGACCGCTCCGCCGGCTGCCGCGTCGATGAGGCTCGTCGTGGGCTCGATCCGCTCGGCCGCAAACACCCGCGCGAGCCCATAGGCGGCGACCCACGGAAGAAGACCGAACCCGACGACCGCCCTCGTGCGCCGGCCCAGCGCCGCGATGTATCCGGTCGCCGCGCCGTCAATGAGGAACAGCGCGATGACGCCGACGATGAGCAGGATCTTCGCCCACTGATGCAGCAGCTCGATGAGCGGGATCGAGATGAACCCCGGAAGCACGTCGATGATCGCCTGTCCGAGGCTGTCGGCGACGAAGGGCATGCCCGCCATCGATAGGAGGAACGCGACGTCGAGCGCGAAAAACATCGCGAGTGCGCCGACGAGCATCCCGGTGCGGGCCCGCCGGTCGAAGCGGCCCATGTATGGCACGATACGCCGCGTTGTCCGCGTCGCTCCTTCCCCTGACACCCGAAGACTTGTACGAGTTTCGCTTCCTCACGGATGCGCAGATCTCGCCCGACGGCAAGCGAGTCGCGTACGCCGTGAAGCTGGCGAACGAGAAACGGGATGGCTACCGGGGCGCGATCTGGCTGGCACCTTTCGATGGCTCGCGACCGGCGACGCAGCTCACGAGCGGAGCGGGTCAGGACTCATCGCCGCGATGGTCGCCGGACGCGGCGCGGCTCGCGTTCCTTTCCGACCGCGGCGAGCCGCCCAAGGGCCGCAAGCGAGCGCCGCGCAACGTGTATTTGCTCGAGCTCGAGGGCGGCGAAGCGCGCCAGCTGAGCTCGTTCACCGAGGACTGCGCCGATCTGACCTGGTCGCCCGATGGCCGCTCGCTCGCCTTCGTGGTGAGAGATGGCAAGCCCGAGGATGCCGAGGACAGCATCCACGTCTACGAGCGGCTGCGGTACAAGAGCGACGAAGGCGGGCTCCTCGACGGCCGCCACAAGCACGTCTGGGTCGCGGACGTCGACGACACTCCACGCCAGCTCACCGACGGCGACTGGGACGACGCGCAGCCGCAGTTCTCACCCGATGGCCGCGAGATCGCGTTCGTGTCCAACCGGACCGACGGCCGCGACCTGAACACGGTGAACGACATCCACGTCGTCGCGCTCGATGGATGTGCGCGAGTGATCACCGACGGGCGAGGCAGCTACGGGAACCCGGCGTGGTCGCCTGACGGTGAGCGGATCCTCTCTTACGGCACCGACGTCGCGATCGGGTCGTCCGCGCGGAATATCCATGTCTGGGCGTTCCCGCGGGCCGGCGGTGCGGGGCGCGACCTGCTGGAGGGCTGGGACCGCACGGTGGGCTCGTCGGTGATCAGCGACATGCGCGCGCAGGCCCAGACGCTCGCGCCGGCGACGCACGACGGCCGCATCCTCTTCCTCGGATCTGACCAGGGGACCGCGAACGCGTACTCGTGCGCGGCGGCTGGCGGCGACGTCCGCGCCGAGAGCATCGGCGCCCACCAGGTCGTCTCCTGGTCGCTCGACCAGGATCACCGGCGGTTCGCCGCGGTCGTCGCGACGGCGACGGATCCCGGCAACGTGGTGGTCGGCGAGATCGGCGGCGCGATGCGGAAGCTCTCGTGCTTGAACGACGAGCTCCTTGACTCGCGTTACATCGCGTCGCCGGAACGTGTGGAGTTCACCGGCGCCGACGGCTGGAAGATCGAGGGCTGGCTGCTTCGGCCTCGCGGCTTCGACCCGGCGAAGAAGTGGCCGCTCGTCCTCGAGATCCACGGCGGCCCGCACACCGCGTACGGCCATTCGTTCTTCCACGAGTTCCAGGTGCTCGCGGGTCGCGGCTACGCCGTCCTGTATCTCAATCCGCGCGGGAGCCACGCATACGGTCAGCGTTTCGTCGAGGCGTGCGTCGGCGACTGGGGCGGAAAGGACTACGAGGATCTGATGGCCGGCGTCGATCACCTGCTCGCGCAGGGATGGGTCGACGAGCGACGCCTTTACGTCACTGGAGGCAGCTACGGGGGGTTCATGACCAACTGGATCATCGGCCACACCGATCGCTTCCGCGCCGCCGCGACGCAGCGCAGCATCTCGAACAACATCTCGGCGTTCGGCACCTCGGACATCGGTTGGCACTTCTGGGAGCACGAGATGGGCGACGCGACCCCGTGGCGCGACGAGGCCAAGCTCGTGTTCCGATCGCCGCTCACCTACGTGCGCAACGTGAAGACGCCACTGCTCATCCTCCATGCGGAGCGCGACCTGCGCTGTCCGATCGAGCAGGCGGAGCAGCTCTTCGCCGCACTCAAGGTCTTGGGCAAGGAAGCCATTTTTGTCCGCTTCGCCGAGGACAACCACGATCTGACGCGCAGCGGCAAGCCCATCCACCGCGTCGAGCATTGCCGGCGGATCGCCGACTGGTTCGACGCGCACGCGTAATGGCCTAGCCCCGGCCGGTCTCCTCGACCGGTCCGAGCTCGAGATCCTTTGGCGGCTCGTCGGGCAGCACCCATTTGATGTATGGCTTCGCCCACTTCTGATGGAGCTCGTTCGCGCGATCCGTCGCGCTCGCGTACAAGCGTTCGAACGTGGGGCCGTCGCGCGCGTCGAGCGCGCTCAGAAGCGGCGCGACCAGCTGTCGCTCGAACTCCCCGAGGTCGTCGGCGTACTTGGGCCGCAGGACCGCGAGCTTGCGCTGGAGACCGCGAACGCGACGCGCGAAATACGCCGCGAGCTCCCAGTTCCCGCCGCGCGCCGCATACGCGCATCTCCACCAGGCTTCGCCGACCGACGCCATGATCTCCCCGGTGCCGGGCAGGAGCTGAGCGATCTGCTCGAGGCTTAACGGTGCGTCTTTCGCGCGCGACTCGTCGGCCATCGCGTGATAGTACGAACGTGCACGCGCACCCTCGCCGATCCTGGGGAGCTTGGGTCGAAAACTTTCGGCGGAGCGAGCTGCCGATGCCCGAGCGGATCGCCGTCTTGATGCGGAATGTCGCGGTCCGCGGGATCCGCCGACAAGCGTGTTGTGGCCACGATGGTGAGCCCGGCTGCTGAGTGACGAAACCGTCGGAGGGTCCTCCGCGCCGCTAGCATTGCGCCGCCGGTGAAAGAGCTCCTGCAGGGTCGTCGCTTCGGTTTCGCGCCCCGTCCCGCGCTCGGTTTCATCGCCGTCGGCATCGCGATCGCCTTGACGCTCACCGACCTCATGGCCTGGTTCGCCTGGGGCACCACGGAGACGAATGGGTACGTCGTGGTCGCGTACTTCCTGGCCTGGGTGGTCGCCCTTCTCTGCGTGATCGCGTTGCTCGGTGCGGTCGCGGAGTACGTCGACACGCCGGATGAGGACCGCGGCCTCGCTCGCCTCGACATCGTTGCCACGATCGTCGCGCTCATCCTTTACGGCGGATCCGCTGCGGTTCGCGGCGCCGATCTGAGCGCCGCAGCTCCCTCGCCCGCGCCATTTCTCCTCACGGTGGCCGGCCTCGTCGTTCTTCTCGCGGATGCCGGGGTCGCCGCGAACCTCTTCAGCGCGCGCGAGTGGGAGGAGCTCGAAGAGGAGTCCGCCCGCGAGCGGCACCCGCGGAGGCGCGCAGCCAGCCGTTAGGGCTTTTCCCGATCGAGACAATATCGACCGTGCCACGACGATCCGTTCGCACCTATCTCTTCGCCGATCTGCGCGACTACACCGTGTTCATCGAGACGCATGGTGATGCCGCCGCCGCGCGTCTCGTTCGAGCTTTCCGGTCGATCGTGCGCGCGGAGGTTCGCTCGAAGCGCGGCGTGGAGATCAAGACCGAGGGCGACAGCTTCTATCTCGTCTTCGCCTCGCCCGGCGACGCGGTCCGTTGCGCCCTCGGGATCGCGCGGCGGACCAAGACCCACAACGAGCGCCACCCGGACCTTCCGCTCCGGATCGGCATCGGCATCAACACCGGCGAAGCGGTGGAGCACGACGGGGCGTACATCGGCTCGGCGGTGATCCTCGCCGCGCGCCTCGCCCAGCAAGCCGAAGCCGGACGAAACCTCGTGACCGATACGGTGCGCGCGCTGGTGCGGACCGGCGGCCACGCGGCGATGCGGGACGTAGGCCTGTGGAAGCTCAAAGGCGTTGCGCAGTCGGTCCACGTGTTCGAGCTCGAAACCACTGAGTCGTCGGTGTCACGCGCCGTTGGCCCGACGCTCCGCCTGCCCGCCGTCCTCGTCCCGCCTCCGCTCCGGGGTGCGACCGGGCTCGTCGTCTGCCCGGAGCTCGTGCAGCGCGAGGGCGCACTCGCGGCGCTGCTCGAGCACATCGGCGCGGCCGCGAACGGCGAGAGTCGCATCGTCGCGCTGACCGGTGAGGCGGGGGTCGGGAAGACGCGGCTCGCGCGCGAGATCGCCCGGCTCGCCTACGACGACGGCCTCTACGTCGTTGGCGGACGCTCGCACGCCTCGGCCGCGCTGCCGTACGAGCCGTTCATCGCGGCGCTGCGCCCCTACGCGCAGGCCCGCGGTAGCGAGATCCTGAAGCGCCTCCTCGGAACGCTCACCGGGGAGCTCCGGCGTCTCCTGCCGGAGATCGATGTCGCCACGGCATCAGACGAGGGGACGATCCCTGACGACGAGCGTCGCGAGCGATTCCTTCGCACGATCCATCTCCTCCTCGAGGACGCCGCCTCTCTTCGTCCTGTCCTTGTCGTGCTCGACGATTTCCATGAGGCCGATCCCGCGAGCCGCGACCTTCTGCGCTATCTCGCGGCGACGCTTCACGGAGGGGTCTGCGTCCTCTTCACCTACCGCGAGGAAGATGTCGGTCCGACCCATCCGCTGCGTGCGCTCGTGGCCGAGCTCGATCGCGAGCGCCGACTCGCTCGTATCGCTCTCAAGCCGCTCGACGCCGCGGGCGTCGAGCGCATGACCAAGGCGCTGCTGCCCGAACGCGCGACCGACGAGCTCGCACGGGCCGTG
>Ga0209057_1003202_pt1 | contig 12210 bp, 3 predicted proteins | sample GraSoiAngelo_146_FD_185903 | JGI IMG/M metagenome (GOLD analysis project Ga0209057, IMG submission 185903) | Grasslands soil microbial communities from the Angelo Coastal Reserve, California, USA - 14_1009_05_30cm (SPAdes) (version 2) | ecosystem: Environmental > Terrestrial > Soil > Grasslands ... | reverse complement strand
CCCGGATGGCGCCAGAAGCGCCGGTCCTCGACCGCGAGGGTCGCGGCCACGACGCGCGGCGGGAGGCGCGCGAGCGGCCAGTAGCCGACCTCCGCATCGCGCGCGTCGGGCACCTCAGCGAGGAAGCGCCCGTGCGCGTCGCGCAGGAGGAGGGTCGGTTCCGGCGCCACCAGCCGGACGCGCGCGGCGAGCAGCACGACGACGCCCGCGAGCGCGGCGAGGCCGGCGCGGCGGGCGCGGGACTTCATCGCCGCTCGGCCGGCGGCGCCACCTCGACACGCGCGCCGGCGGAGTTCCCGTGCACGCTGCCGTCGTACATCATCTCCGCCTGCGCGGCGGGCTGGATGAAGCGGCCGCCGGTCGCGGCGCGCGCGCGGAAGTAGAAGTCGAACGTCCCTTTGGGCAGCGTGTCGTAGTAGAAGGAGAGCCGGTCGTCGAGGAAGGCCGTGTAGGTCGGCTCGAGCGTCAACACGCCCGCCGGCGTGGCGTCGGACGACGAGGTCGCGAGCTTCGGGTTCAGCGCCTCCATGCCCGCCGCGAGCGGCACGACCACGGCCACGTAGTGGCGCTCCTCGGGGTTCACGACCGCCACGTGCTCCTCCACCAGGTCGCCGACGGCGAGCGCGAGCGGCGTGCCCGGCTGCGCAAGCGGCACGCGCTCGGGCGGCTCGTCCGCGCCCTTCTTGACGCGCAGCCACTCGCGAGAAACCACGAAGCCGCTCGCGTGCGCCGCGACCTGGCTGCCGTCGGCCGCCGGCACGTACGTCGTCTCGGCGCGCACGCCGAGGACGCCGGCGTCCTTCCCCGGCTCGAGCGCCACCTCGCCGTCCTCGGCTGCGGTCGCGACCAGGCGGCCGAGCGGCGCCTCGGGGCCGAGCGCGAGGGTCTTCAGCTCGCTGCCGAGACGGACGCGCACCGTGTGCCGTCCCGTCCCCGGGAGCGGCGGCGAGAGGCGCTCGGCCAGCGCGCGCAGCGCGGCCGCGTTGGCGTTGGTCGAGCCCCATCCGTCGCCCCGTCCGAGGGTCACGAGCGCGTTCACGAGCAGCTGGAGGCGCGGCTCGTTGCCCTTCACGCGCGCGACGGCGCGCGTCACCTCGGCGACGGTGCGCGTCTCGCCCGGGAGGATCAAGCCGTTGCGGGCCGTGAAACGCTGCTGGAGGCCGCCGTACTGCTCCTTGCCTTCGTAGAGGCGGATCACGATGCCGTCCCACAGGCGCCCGATCAGGGCCTCGACGGTGGACGACTGCGTGTCGCCCTGGCGCGCGAGCGCGAGCGCCACCTCGGACACGCCCTCGAGGTCGAGGAACTGCGCCCGGCGCGCCAGCTCGGCCGCGTAGCCCGGGTTGAACTTCCCCGCGTCGGCGAGCGCGGAGAGCGCCCACGCCCGCTCCGCGAACGCCTCGCCGTCGATGAAGTGGCTGTAGTCGGAGCGGAGCGCCTGGTCGAGCGAGTTGGTGAGCGTGTCGAAGAGCTTCTGGTCGACGGCGAAGCCGCCGGCGCGCGCGTCGACCAGGAACTGCACGCTCCAGGCCGTGAGCGAGACGTAGCCGCGGCAGCCGGGCCAGTAGCTGACCAGGCCGTTGGCGTCGACCGTCGACGGGAGCCACTCGAGGACGTCGCGCACCGGGCGCGCCGTGGCCTCCTCGCCGCCCTCCTCGGAGAGCACGCCGCGGAACTTGCGGAGCGCGAGGAACGCTCCGGCGCGGCTCAGGCGCTGCTCGGTGCAGCCGTACGGGTAGCCCTGGAAGAAGTCGAGGCCCGCCGCCATGCGGAGCAGCGCCGGCTGGTCGGAGACGAGCACGGTGCGGCGCACGGTGCCGGCCCGCGCGGCCTCGGGGACCGCGGGCAGGGCGACGGGGGCGCCGGCGCGCAGCTCCTTCAACACGCGCGTCGTGACCCGCTGGCGGTCGTCGCGGATCGGGAGCTTCACCTCGAAGGCGTCGCCCAGGCCGTCGGAGAGCCGCTCGACGGCCACCTTGAAGGTGACCTCCTCGCGGGAGAGCTTCCCCTCCGCCGTGTACGGCGGCGTGGCCACCTCGACCGGGAACTCGATGCGCTCGGGGCGCTCGGGCGCCCAGGCGATCTCGCGCGTGGTCGGGCCGGTGATCGCCGCCCCCTCCGCCGCGACCTGCGCCTTCCCCGGGCCGCCCTCGCCTTCCACGATGCGGCCGATGCCGGCGGCCGTGAACGCGTCGCCGGGGCGGACGAAGCGCGGGAGCGCCGGCTGCACGATGACCGGGAGCCGCACCGCCACCTCGCCGGTCGCGAAGCCAAAGCGCTGGGGGCCGCTCATCGCCTTGGCGCGGAGCTTGAAGTTGGTCAGGTTGTCGGGGAGCGCGACCTGCACGGTCGCCACGCCGTCGGGGCCGACCTCGATCGCGGGGTTGTAGTACGGCACCGGCTTGAAGCTCCGGCGCACCGTGACCTTCTCGAAGAGGCCGGCCTGCTCGCCCTCGCCGCCCGAGCCCCCCGGCTGCTCGGCGAACGGCAGGTGGCCGAAGACGAGGCCGCGCGTGTCGCGCACGGTGAGCCGCGACCTGGGGTCGACGAGGAAGTCCGGGATCGGGTCGAGGCGTTGCTCCTTCCCGAGGGCCAGGACGGCCTGGTCGACGAGCCAGAGCGTCACCTCGCCCGCGAGCGGCTTCTTCCGCGGGTCGCGGAGGCGGATCGTCACCGGGATCGTGTCACCCGGGCGCGCCTTCGGCGGGTTCTCGAGCGTCACGTCGACGCGGTTGTCGACCGGGTTCACCTTGACCCACGCCGTGGCGGCGACGGTCGAGGGCTTGCCCAGGTCCGTCTGGCCCTTCGGCGTGGCGGCGGCGCCGGGGACGCGGCCGCGCATCAGGACGAAGTGGACGGGGAGCTTCGGGGCGTAGGTCCCCTGCACGGGGACCTTCAGGGTCGCGCTCCCACCCTTCACCTCGAGCCATTGATACGCGTTGCCCTCCGGCGCCTCGGTGACCGCGAGCGCGCGGCCCTCCTGGAAGGGGCTCTTCAGCACGAGCGCCGCCGTCTCCCCGGGGTCGTAGGCCTCCTTGTCGGTCGCGACCTCGAAGACGCGCGTCGCCGGCTTGGCCCAGGTGACGGGCTCGGCGCCGCCCGCGTAGAGGTCGACGCCGATCACCTGTGCGCGTCCGAGACGGTCATGGGCCTCGAGCTCGACGACGTAGACGCCGGCGTGGTCGAGCGGCAGGTGGAGGGTCGTCGGCTCCTCGCCGCTCGTGACGGTCGTCTCGGAGACCTTCTCGTCGACCACGTCGGTCACGTAGCGGGCCACGCCGTTCGAGAAGTCGCTGGCGCGGAGGTGCGAGTGCCACTGGCGGTTCAGCAGCCGGACCTTCACTTCGGTGCCCCTCTGCAAGCTGCCATCCGGACCGACCACGATCACCGCGGGCGCGACCTCGGTCGCGCGCTCGAGGTAGCGCGGCACCTTGAGCCCGAGGACGAAGGGCGGGAGCGCGACGACGTGCTTCGTGTTGGTGACGGTCTGGTCGTCGGGGCCGGTCACCGTCGCCTCGACCACGTAGGTGCGCGGCTGGGCGGTCGGCTCGACGGCGGGGTCGAGGGTGAGCCGTGCGGCGCCGTTCTCGTCGGTGGTGTCGTCCCGCTCGAGCTTGCCGGAGGACTCGAAGCGCTTCGTGCCCGAGAAGCGCACGTCCGAGGAGTACTCGAAGCCCTCGCGCTGCTTCGGCGACCAGGTGTACGGGAACTGCGTGACCCGCCACGCGACGGGCCGGCCCGCGACCTTGCCGCCGGCGTAGTAGGTGGAGGTGAGCGCCACCTGGAACTCCCCGTCGAGCGGCACCTTGTCCGGCGCGTGCAGCTCCACCTCGAAGGTCGGGATGCGGTAGGCATCGATCCGGAAGGCGACGTTGCCGTAGGGCTTCTTCTTCGCGTCCTCCAGGTGCGCGGAGTAGTCGCCCGTCGGCAGGTTCGTTTCGGAGAAGGCCGTGTAGAAGCTCCCGCCGGGCGTGAGCGTGACGGGCCGCTTCCAGGTCTGCTCGCCTGGTCCCTGAATCACGACGGTACCCGCGAAGCTGAGCGGCGAGAGCGTCCCCCGCTCGCGACGGCGCACGTAGCCCTTCACGTGCACCGTCTCCTCGGGGCGGTAGACGGGACGCTCGGTGAAGATGTGGCAGAGGTCCTCGGGCGGGGGCGTGCGCGCCGCGAGCGGCTCGAAGGCCCACTGGAGCCAGGTCTCGCGCGTCGCCGACCAGTGGTTGTCGGCGTAGCCGTCGGGCGCGTGCAGCGGGTCGAGGACGAGGACGTCGTCGGCGCTCGCCACCACGAGGCGGCGCACCTGGCGGTAGATCGGGTGCGCGGGGTCCCAGCCCGGCGCGAGCCAGCGGAAGCTCCCGTCCGCGCCGGTGGTCCCCTCGGCGAGCGTCACCCACTTGTTCTCGCGCGTGCCCTCGACCCTGATCGACGCGCCCGCGACCGGCAGACCCCTGGCGAGCGAGGTGACGGCGAAGCGCACGGCGTCCGGCTCCTCGAGCGTGGTGAGGCTCAGGTCCGTCACCTGCACGCGCATCCACGAGCGCTCGCTCGAGCTGTCGAGGCGGCGCAGCCCGACCAGGTAGGCGCCAGGGCGTTCCTTGCCGGCAACCCGCGCGACATGCGGACCCAGGTCGAGGCCGAAGCTGGCCGCCTTCCCGTCGCGCCGGAGCGGGAGCCCGACCAGCGTCGAGACCGGCGGCGAGCCGAGCGCCGCGATGTGGCGCTGGAGCTGGGCGAGCGAGACGGGGCCCACCTCGGTGTGCGGCGCGGGCTCCTCGCCCGGGCCGGGCGGCCGCTGCGACTCGTCGACGGGGACGGGCCGCGCGGGGAAGGGCCAGAAGGCGCGGTCGAGCGGGTCGAGGCGGTGCAGGCGGAGATCGAGGCGCTCCTTCCCGCGCCCGTCGAGCGGCACCATCTGCGGCCCGAAGCGCTCGACCAGGCCCTGCGCGGCGCGCCAGCCGAGATAGCTCGGCTGGCGCGGGAAGTAGACCCACAGCTCGCTCTCGCCCGTCATCTCGAGCGACCGGCCCTGCACGTCGGTGACGGCGGCGGGTGTCAGCGTCACGCGGTAGGGCTTCTCCGCCGCGAAGTCGCCCGCCACCACGAGCGTCTTCCCCTCGACCGAGAAGGAGAGATCGTCCACCGCCGGCGTGAAGCGCACCAGGTTCCGGCCCTCGACCGGGCCGATGTCGCGCGGCGCGGTCGAGAACTCGAGGAGGAGCGTGCGGCTCCCCGCCGGGCAGCCGAGCGCCTGCGCCTCGGTGTAGCGGGCGCCCTCGGGCGTCACCGGATAGGCGCGGTGCCGCTCCTCCGAGTCCCCCGCCGCGCGGCAGCCCAGCTCGACCACGCGGAACGGCTCGGCGGTCGCGAAGGCGACCTCGGCGAACGACTCCGCGGCGGCGTCGTCGAGCGAGAGGCGGAGGTGGACGACGGCGCGCGTGCCGAGCGGGACCGGGCTCGCGAGCTCGAGGACGTAGGTCGCGGGGTCGGCGCGCGCGTGGCGCTCGAGCGCCTTCACCTGGAAGTCGGCGGCCGTCATCCAGCGCGCCCCGCCGCTGCCGACGCCGGGGAGCGGGCGGAGCTCGATGGTCACCATGCGCGCCAGGTCTACAGGGTCGATCGGCTCGGCGAAGGTGAGCGTGATCGCTTCCACGCGCTCGAGGCCGAGCGCGTCGTTGGCCGGGATGGCGTTGGAGGGCGCCGCCATGAGCGTCGTGAGCCGCGCCTTCGTCTCGCGCGCCGCCCACGCGAAGCGTGCGAGCGGCGGCCACGGCTCCGCGGGCCGGAACTGGAGGGTGCGCGCGTCGAGCCAGGTGAACGCGCCCGGGTGCGGCGGCGAGAGCGTCACCAGCCGCTCGGGGTGGTCCTCGGGGCCGCCCTTCGCGGGCCCCACGTCCTTCGCGAAGAAGACCGTGACCGGGTCCCAGCGGCGGAGGAAGTGATCCGGGACGATGATGGTGCCCGCCTGGCCGGCGGGGGGCGTCACGCGCTCCGCGGCAGCCGGCGCGGCGAGCAGCGTCAGGAGAAGAACGAGCATCATCGCGGCACCGCCCCGGCCATCGCCATGTACCCACGGACCACCTCGTCGGGCGGCCCGGTGCCCGGCAGCTCGATGCCCGCGAGCGCGGGCCGCACCGCGACCGGCCCCGACTCGGGAGGCGTGCGGAGCTCCAACAGGTACGTGCCCGGCTGGAGCGTCGGCATCTGCACCACGCCCGTACCGAGTCGCTTCCCCTGCGCGTCGAGGAGCGTGCACGAGACGACGTCGGGGCTCGCGCGCACGCCGATGCCGACCGGACCCTCGCGCGTCACCGTGAACGAGAAGAGCGCCGTCCCGCCAGCGGGGAGGAGGCGCTCGGGGCCGAGCCCCTCGCCGATCTTCGTGACCCGCGACGCCGTCACCTCGGCCGTGCCCCAGAGCGTGCCGCCGCCCAGGGCGCGGAGGCCGAGCTGCACGGGCTCGCCGGCGATGTAGGTGTCGAGCGCCGCGCCGGCGGCGTGCACCTCGACCTCGGGCGGCGCCTCGCCGTGCTTCACCAGCGTCAGCACCGGCGTCGCGGTGCGGAGGTGAAGCATCCACGAGGCGCGTGAGCGTGGCACGCGCAGCGTCTGCATCGTCCCCGCGAGCGGGACGACCGCGGCGGGCAGCGTGACCTCGGTCCCCTCCGGCAGCGCCGCGCCGCCCCAGAGGTCGAAGGCCTCCTCGCCGCGCCGATCCACCCAGGCGAGGACGAATCCCGGCCCGTGACGGACGAGGAGCGTGCCGCCCTCCTTCCCGAGCGCGAGGTCCGTGCCGCGCGCGACGCGGCCGTCGCCGCCCACCAGCACCGCCTCGGCGCCGGCGCCGCGCACGTGGAGCGCGAGCGGCCGCTCCGCGTCGCTCGCCACCGCCGGCGCGACGGCGAGCCGGACCGTGCCCGCTCGCAGATCGGCGCGCTCGTAGGGCACCCCCGGCGCGAGCGGCGCCGCCATGCCGTTCGGGCCGAGGGGAAGGACCTCGTAGTGGAAGCTGTCCTTCGCCCCGCGGATGTGGAGGAGGGTCAGGCGATCCGCGCTCGTCTCGACCATCTCCTCGAAGGGCTCTCCGCCCTGCCAGTGGACGCTGGTGACGTGGCCGCCGTCGGAGAGCACGGCGACGGTCGCCTCGCCGAGGGCGAGACGCAGGCGCTGCGGCCCGAAGTCGACGTTGAGGGCGAGCCCGCCAACGTCCTCGAGCGCGCCGTCGGGCGAGCGTTCGAATTCCCCCAGGACCATCGTCAGCGGGACACTCCACTCGTGCACCGTCACCAGGCTCGGCGACGCCGTCCAGACGACCGCCGTAGGCCGCTTGCCCGAGAGCGCCACGGAGACGGCCGAGTGCGGGCCGACGGCCATCGCCTGGCCGGCGGCGCGGGGAGACGCGGAGGCGCCGGGCTCCGCCAGCACGACGCCCGGCTGACCCGCGAGCGAGGTCGCGACCACGAGTACCGCATCGCCTGTCGGATTCGCGACGTCGAGCTGCGCTGGTCGCTCGCCGTCGAGCTCCAGCTGGACCTGCCTCGCCGCGCCGGGCGCTAGCACCACGCGGGATGCCTTGAGCGTCTTCCGGGCGCGCCCGCCCACGAGCCAGAGCGTCTGGCCCGCTGCCGCGACGATGCCGTTCGCCGGCTCGCTGCAGGGCGCGTCGGGCACCGAGCAGGCGCGCACGCCGCCGCCCACGCGGAAGACGCCGGGACGGTCGAGCGCCACCGCCGCCACGCTGGCCGGCGGCTCGAGGCCGCGCACCGCCGCCGGCGTCACCCCTGCACGGAGCTGCTGCTCCGTCGTGCGGGGCAGCGCGAGCGCGACGGCCGTCACGTGCGCCCGGGTCGCGCGCCCATCGACGGACCAGAGCCGCAGGCGGTACTCGCCGCCGGGCGCGAGCGGCACCTCGACGCGCGCCGTCCGCCCCACCGCGGCGCCTACCGTGCGCCCGCCCGCCTCGAGCGCGCAGCCGACGCTCTCCGGCGCGCTCGCCGCGACCAGCAGTAACTCCGCCCCGGGCGGCGCCCGGAGCGGGTAGACCCGCACGCTGCCCTCGAGTGCGACGTCCGTCCTGGCGGGCAGTGCGAGCGGCGGCTCCGCCGCCTCCTCGGGCGCGCGCATCGAGACGACGGTCGAGGCCGACGCCCGCCCGACCGGCTCGACGTGCAGGCGATACGCCCCCGCGGCGAGGCGGGCCTGGATCTGGAAGTTCCAGTCGTCGGCGCCGTCGTCGTTCTCGGCCACCAGGTGGTCCTCGGCGTCGTACACGCGCGCCCGCACGTCGGCGGAGCCGAAGGAGGCGAGCTGCACGAGGCCGTCGCGCCCGACCGAGAGCGGGACGGTGCCGGGCGCCGAGACCTCGCGGTCGAGGCCCGCGACGAGCTGCTCCGGCCACAGGCCGATCTCGTACGTCACGCGGTTGTTCGGCCGGGCGCACGCGACGTCCAGGCGGTAGCGTCCGGCCTCGAGCTTGCCCTTCCAGCCGCGACCGGGCGGCACCGAGACGGCAGCGCCCTCACCGTCCAGGCTCACCAGGTCGCCCTGCATCTCGCCCGTCAGCTCGATGCGGGCGTCGATCGGCGCGGGGACGGTCACCAGCCAGGCGTCGGGCACGCGCGCCTGCCCCGCCTCCGGCTCCGTCCACACGTGCTCGATACGCTCGGCGAGCCCGAGGGCGTGCGGGCCGTGGCCCTCGCGCTTGGCCGCCTGGCGCACGCGCTCGAAGAGCGTCACCCGGCGGGTGGCGACCGGCTCGGGGAGCGAGACGATGCGGTAGGCGCCGGGCTCGAAGTGGCGCGTCAGGTCGGCCGTCACGTTGGGCGGCTCGACCGGCCAGCCGGCGTCGTCCTCGAGCCGGCAGCGGAAGGTGGTGCCCGCGCCGAAGGAGCGCACGCGGTAGTCACCCGCCTCGGCGATCGTGAAGCGGTACGCGACCGCCTCGCCCGCCGCGAGCGCGCGGCGCGCCGGGCCGCCCTCGGAGAGCGCGCCGCCGTCGGCCAGCTGGGTGCGCTCGAGCGTCAGGCCGAGGTGGCCCTTGGAGCTGCCCTGCGCCGCGACCGTGATCTGGTAGTCGCCCTCCCGGAGATACTGCTCGATGAAGAAGTTCCGCCCGACGCCGTTCGCGGCCGCGCGCGCGAAGGCGGTGACGGTGCGGGTGCGGAGCCGGCCCTCGGTGGCGAGGAGCCCGGTCGACTGCAGGCGGTAGAGCGCCGGCGCGTCGGCGCGCAGGAGGAAGGTGGTGTCGGCCCCGCGTTCGAGGTCGAAGAACTGCGGGCGCTCGCCGGTGAGCAGCGGGAGCTCGGGCGGCTTCGCGCGCGAGGGGTCGGGCAGCGCCGGCAGCGCCGTCGCGGCCTGGAGGCGGAGCGGCTCGAGCGCGAGCGAGTAGTTGATGGTCGCCGGGCCCGCGGCGCGGACCTCGAGCCGGTGGAGGCCCGGCTTGACGGCCGGCGACGGGAGCGGCGGGCCGCCGTCGACCGCGATCGCGAGCGCCGTGCCGTCCTCGGCCTCGGCGTGGAGCGTCCCCTCCTCCTTCACCCGGAAGCGGACGGACAGGATCTCGCCCGGGCGCTGCGTGACCGGGAGCGCCTCGCGCAGGTCGAGCGGGAGGGGGCGGAGGACGAGCCCCGCGCGCACCTCCGGCTGCCGGTTCAGGTAGACGGTGTAGCTGTGATCGCGGCGGACCTTGAACACGGGGAACTGCGCCGCCGTGCGCCGGACGCTCCCGCCCGGGCCGGCGCGCGCGAACGGGTCGCCCTCTCCGGCGACGTGCACGGCCAGGTCGACGATGCCCTTCTTCACCGGCTCGGCCGTCAGCACGTAGTAGCCGGCGTCCAGGTCCCAGACGGAGCCGGAACCGCGCATGTCCGGCGGCGTGTAGTTGGGCGGGAGAGAGGTGAAGAACGGCTCGATGCGGAAGCGCGCTTCGACACCGCGCGCGAGCACCTCGTACTTGCCCGTCCGGTCGACGCGCAGGAAGGCGTTCGTGGTCTCGAGGAGGTTCGCGCGGCGGACCCAGGGCTGGCGCGGGGCAAGGGCGATCACCTGCGCCCGGAAGGGCCGCTCGTGCGCCTCCTTCGCGTTCGGCCAGCCCCAGCGGGTGACGATCGCGGTCGCATCGACCGAGTCGGTCGGGTCGCCGGAGTGGACCGACGAGACCCAGTACTTCCCCTCGCGCCTGACCACCCAGTAGCGACCGCCGCACACGGAAGGGGTGCCCAGGCTGAAGTGCTGGAGCACGTAGGGCTGCCCCGGCGCCGCCGTCACCGTCACCACGCGGTCGGTGGTGCTCGAGCCCAGGTCCAGCTCGGCCACCGGCACGAGCGCGTTCTTGCCGATGGTCGCCGCGCTGCTGGACGCCTCGAACGGGTGGCTCACGTCCGAGCCGACGCGCAGCGTGGCGGGCCGCGCCTCGGGCAGCTCCAGGCGGAAGTAGGAGGCATCGCCCGGCACGAGCCAGCGGTCGGCGCCGAACGGGCTCACGGTGAAGCGCCGGCGGCCGACCGCCGCCAGGCGCGGGATGCCGAAGCGGAGGTGCAGGGGGTGCTCGGCGCTCTCCTCGGCCTGCGGCTGCGAGACGCCGCCGTAGGCCGTCAATTGATAGAGGCCCGGGTTCAGGTCGGCGGCCAGGCGGCAGACCAGCATCGGCCGGCCGGGCTGCGCGGCCACCACCTCGCGCGCCGGCTCCGCGTCCACCAGCCAGCTCCCGTTCGACCACAGCCGGAGGTCGGCTAGGTTCCGGCCCGCCGCCTCGAGGATCACCCGGCGCCGCTCCCTCACCTCGAGCCACCAGGAGCGCTGCTCGTAGTCGTCGAGCGTGGTCTCGACCAGCTTCAGCTCGACCAGGAGCGGCGGCTCGGGCGCGCTCCGCTCAGTGAAGCCGCGGACCTTGAGCTGCCCGTCGCCGGAGCCCTTCTCGGGCGCGAAGGCGAGGACCTGGTAATCGCCGCGGTCGAGGAAGACGTCGAGCCGCCCGTCGGTCTTGCCGGTCGTGCCCTGCGCCTGGCCCGGGCCGGCGATGCGGTCGACGAGCTGGAGCGCCGTCCCCTGCGGGCTCGCGACCGTCACCGCGTAGCGCCCGAAGGCGGGGACGGTGAGGATCGACTCCTGGCGGCCCCGGGCGGGGACGGTGGTGCGGCTGAGGGTGGGCTCGGCGGGGGGCGCGGCCAGGGCGGGCGCAGCGGCGAGCGCGAGGAGGAGGCCGGCGGCGGGCAGAGTCCGGCGCCGCTTCGTTGAGCCCCAGCCCCTCCGCCACATCCCGAGGGGCCCTATAGCGCACTCGGCGTTGGTCCCAAAGCGGAGGCGTCAGGCCGGCGACCGGGTGAGAGGGGCCTTCGTGGCGCGGCGCAACTCGTCGACGAATGCGTTCACGTGGAGCTGCGCGTCCGCGCTCGCCTCCGCCCAGCCGAGGGCTCACGCGCGGTCATGGATCTCCTCGAGCAGCAGTCGCACGCGCACTGGGAGGCGATCCTCGAGGAGTCGCCGACGGCATCTGGTCGATCCCCTTCTGCTGCGTCATCCATGTTTGCCGGTTTTTACTTGCGGCCATGTCAAGTTTGACATAGCATGAACCTTGGGTGGCCGAGAGGCTGGATAAGCCGCTCGCATGGCTTCACGGCGAGATCAAGACACCACCGTTCTCGAAGGAGGCGCGGATCGAAGCGGGCGTTCTGCTGAGAAGAATCCAACAAGGCGAGTCGCTGGCCCTGCCGTATTCGAGGCCGATGGCGTCCATCGGGAAACGCTGCCATGAGCTGCGAATCACTGACAAGGAGCACGAGTGGCGGATCGTCTACAGGGTCGACGGGGACGCGATCGTGATCGGTGATGTCTTCGAGAAGAAGACCAAGAAGACCCCGCGGAACGTGATCGAGCGCTGCCAGAGGCGTCTCGAGGCGTACGATCGGGCCGTCCGGGAAGGGAAGAGGCGATGAGAGCCCAGAAGAGGAAGCGCCTGGAGAAGGCCGGTTGGAAGCTGGGATCGGCCAAAGAGTTCCTCGGACTGACCGCTGAAGAAGAGGCGGTCGTCGACCTGAAGCTCGTTCTCGCGAGGGCCGTGCGGGAAGAGCGATCAAAGCGGAAGCTCACCCAGGAACAATTGGGACGGATCCTCGGGTCAAGCCAATCTCGGGTAGCAAAGATGGAAGCCGGCGACCCGTCTGTCAGCATCGACCTCCTGGTTCGAGCGTTACTTCGGATGGGGGCCAGCCGCCG
>Ga0209057_1003200_pt1 | contig 12212 bp, 16 predicted proteins | sample GraSoiAngelo_146_FD_185903 | JGI IMG/M metagenome (GOLD analysis project Ga0209057, IMG submission 185903) | Grasslands soil microbial communities from the Angelo Coastal Reserve, California, USA - 14_1009_05_30cm (SPAdes) (version 2) | ecosystem: Environmental > Terrestrial > Soil > Grasslands ... | reverse complement strand
GGACGTCTACGCGCGCTCGCGATCCGCTCCCTCTTCCTGTTCCTCCTGTCCCTCGTCCTCGTCGCGGGCTTCTGGTACCACCGGGAGTTTTACCAGATCGGCTTTACGAACCTGCTCATCATCGGCGGCTTCGTGACCTTCCTGGTCATCTGGGCGGCGCGGCTCGCGATGACGGGGGAATTGCCGCGGGGCCGTCCGAGCGGCGAGCTCGCCTTCACCCTGGACGAGGGCGACCGTCTCTTGAAACGGGTGGCCCGGTCGGTCGTGCGACCCTCCGAGGACCTGACCGCACCGAGCGTCGGCCACGTCGTCCGGGCGAAGTATGAGACGGGCACGGAGTTCGCGCGTCTCCTCATCGAGGATGCGCGCCGCACCTTCCTCTCGGACCTGACGGACGACGACGCACGTCAGGCGGGGTTTCGATCCGCCGCGGATCTCCGCGAGGCGGGGACCTCTCGGTGGAGCTGGCGTCCCGCCGACATCGTGACGATCCTACGCGTGCGCGCTCTCGGGGGCTCCCGATGAACCTCTCGAGCGTCATCGTCCTCCTGGGCGTTGCCGCGGATGGCTGGCTCCTCGCCTTCCTGGCCATTCGGGGCCGCCGACCGTGGCTCCAATCGACCTTCGCGGCCTGTGCGCTGTCGTTCCTCGTCGTGGGCGCCTGGTCCGCGGCCCGGAACGAAGGCGTCCTCCCCGCGGTCCGTGAGGACCTGGTCCTCGGCCTCATGCTGCTCACCCATGCCCTGACCGCCATTCTGGTCCTGGGCCTCATCCACGGAGAAGCCCTTCCGCGACGGCGCGCGATGACGTTTCTCCTCTTGGTCCCGGTCCCGCTCCTCGCCTATTTGGCGCCCATCGAAGGTTGGACCGTCGCCACTGCCTACGAAGGGACGGTCCTCGGCGGCTTCCTCGTCCTGTGTCTCGGGATCGCTCTCGGGGAGACGATCTTTGCGCGACATGCGAGTCCGATGTTCGCGACGCACGCGTTCTGGTTGAGCGTCGGAGTGATCGCCCTGATCGTCGCGGGTCCCATCTACACCTACGAGCTGGAATTCCTCGGACGGTCGCCCCTCGCGGGGGCGAACCTGGCGGCCCCTCTCGCCCTCGCATGTTTCGCCCGGGTCGCCCTGCAGACGGATCCGTTCCCGATCGCGCCGCGCCGTCCGAAGGGCAGAACCACGACCGGTGGAATTCGGGGGGCCGATGCGATCGTGTTCGACGAACGACGTCCGAAGTACGCGCTGCGGACCGCGGAGGAGGAAGCCGGGTCGGACCGGCCGACCTTGATCGTGGCCCGCGACCCGCCGAAAGTCACGACCTCCGGTGTGGCCTCCGCTTCCTTCGCTCCCAATCGACATGCCGCCTTGCGGACCGTGACCACTGTGTCCGAGTTCCTCGCGTCCGCCCCAGGCGGTTTCGTCGTACTCGAAGATCTCGCGGATTTGTCCGTCCTCTCCGGCTGGCGGGCCGCAGGCGAGGTCGCGGTGCGTCTGCGCCATGTGGCCCGAGACTCTGGATCGACCGTGATCCTGTGCCCTTCGCGTCTCACGGAGTCGGAGCGGAAGACCCTGCAAGGACTGGACCTACCGTGGTGGCCCATGGCGGATGCTGCGACCGAGATCGTCGCCATCCTGGCCCAATCGTTCGGGACCGGGGCGGGTCGCCTTTTCGACTCCTTCTGTCGCGGGCATGGAATCCGCCGCGAGGACGTGACGACGGACCATGTCCAGGCCCTCCAGGACTTCTTGTCGCGGGCCCTGACGGAACTCTCCGGCGTCGTCGGGGGGCCCGCGGCCCATGGGCTCCAAGTCCAGTTCGAGGCCGCGTCGAGCGTCCTTCGCTCGTTCGCGGCCCAAGGGGCCGTGGAGATCGCCCGCGGCAAGTGGCCGTCCCGTCGATCCTCCGAAACGGACGTCGAACTGGTCGTGACCGCCGCGGACTACTGGAAAGGGAAGGAGATGGAGGAACTGTTCGCGGCCGCGGACGCCGTGAGCGAGCGAGAGCCCCTGTTCGAGAAAGCCCGTCTGGTCTTCGTCGAGCAACTGGGGGACGCGGGCGAAGGCGTGCTCCGCACCCAGCTCGCCAAGATCGGGAAGAAGCCAGAAGAGATCGACAAGACCGACCTCGTTCGAATCGCGGACCGGGCCACCGTGGACCTTGGAAGCCTGGCCGACGTCGTCGACGTTCCCCAAGAGAAGAAGCGCATCCAACAACAGATCGAATCGATCCGACAGAAGCTGGAGCTGATCGCGGAGGGACAGGAATGAAGCGAATCCCCACGAAGATGGAAGGCCTGGACGATGTCCTCGGCGGTGGCATCCCGGACGGCAGTATCGTCCTGGTGTCTGGTGCCCCGGGGACGATGAAGACCTCGCTCACGTACCACATCCTCCACGCGAACGCGCTGGATCGGGTGCGGGGCCTGTACGTCTCCCTGGAGCAAAGCCGCGCGAGCCTCGTCGATCACACGGAGGGACTCGGGTATCGCCTCGAAGATACAGGCGGGAACCTGAGCATCTTGGACCTGGGGATGTTGCGGAAGAAGCTCACCGGCCCGACGGAACAGCCCTGGATGGACCTGTTCAAGTTGTACACGCAGGGCATCCGCAAATCCTTCGACTACCGGCTCCTGGTCCTCGACTCCCTCGACGCACTGGAAATCCTCGCGAAATTCCGCGAGCCGCGGCGGGACATGTTCTCCCTCATCCACTGGTTGCGGGACCTCCATTGCACCGCATTTCTCCTGGGCGAACTGCCGACCGATTCGGGTTCGAACGGGTCGGCCCGGACGGCGTACGCGAGGCACAAAGAGGAGTACCTCGCGGACGGAATCCTCCACCTGCGACTCGCGCGCCAGGGCGAGTTCGGGATGCAGCGCCAGCTTCGCGTCGTGAAGATGCGGGGCACCCGGCACGAGACCGGCTATCATGCGCTCGTCTTCGACAACGGCCTGAGGGTCACGCGAATCCTTGCGTGATCAATCGCGGACGACGAATTGCTCCAGGTGATCCTTCGCCTTCTCGCGCGCTGCGTGATGGGCTTTGAGCCACGGCCGGACCTTGCTCCATAGCTCGGTCTTGCAGTCTCCGCAGAGGCGCTCGCCGCTCTTGCACGTCCGCTCGACCTCGGCGAGGTGGCCATCGTCGGGCTCGAAGATGTAGTTGTATTGGGCGAAGATCGAGCAGATTAACGGGTTCGCCCCGAGCCGGCGCTGCTCCTCGACCGTAGCGCGCCCGCCCGTGAAGGCGTTCATGATCTTCTTCTGCGCTTGAGCCTCAGTATCCGTCGTGAAGATGCTGGACTCCGGAATCGAGGCGGACATTTTCCCAGTCGGTCCCAGGAGGCTCGGAAGGAGCTTGTTGTGAATCAGGGCAGGTTTCGGATAGCCGAGCCTCGGCGCCACGTCGCGGGCGACCCGGAAGTGCGGGTCTTGGTCGATCCCGCAGGGGATGAGGACGGGGACGTCGTGACCGGCCTCCACGGTCGGCAGGAAGGCGGGCGCGGCCTGGATACTCGTGTAGAAGATCTCTCCAATATTGTTCGAGTTCTCGAAGCCGAAGACCGCCTGCGTCGTCGAGAAGGTGATCCGCTTCGCGACCTCGATCGCGATCGGGTACAGATGCCGGATGTACTCCGTATCGAGGAAGATCCGCGTCAACTTCGGGTCGAATCCCATCGCGATGATGTCGAGGATGTTGTCGTACCCAACCTTCGTGGCTTCGTCGAGCTTGTCGAAATCCTTGAAAAGGAACTTCTCGTCGTCCGTGATCTGGAAGTACAGCATGGCCCGGAACTTCTCCTGGAGCCATTTCGTGAAGAACCACGGGAGCATGTGGCCGATGTGGATCCCGCTCGATGGACCGCGGCCCGTGTACAGGGCGAACTTGTCGCCCTTCTCGAACCGGTCCAGGATCCCGTTCAGGTCCCGGTGACTGTAGAACACGCCGCGGCGGAGCATGGGATGCAGATCGCCCGCCAGCCGCCGAAGCCTGCCGAGGAGTTCCGGCGTGATCCGCTCGGTTCCGAATTGGGTGATCAGGCGATCATAGTCGATCGAGCCCTTGACGTCCCAGGGAGTGACGACGAAGTCCTCGGGCATCCTCGAAAGAAAGCAACGGCCGCTAGATAAAGGCATCCCGGCATCCGCATTTCGACCACCACGTCTTACCTTCGTTCGTAAATCCGGGATCGGTGGTCGACCCGCTCGATCAGGATCGTTTCAGACCGGCTATCTAGCGCGGCCAGGAGTCGATAGTCACCGACCCGAAGTTTGTATTCGTCCGCTGCAACGAGACGAGAGAAAAGGCGCAAAGGATTGTCGGCCGCTGACTCGACCTTTCGAACGATTCTCCTCGCGATGGGAGGGTCGATTCGGCTCATGTCACGAACGGCTTGGTCAGTCCAGAGGATCGACCAGGGCATTCCCTACAGCCCCAATCGTCGCTTCACCTCTTCATGGGGGAGTACCCGCCCCTCCTTCACATCGAGGCGGGCCTGAAGGAGCCCCACCCGGAATGCATGTGTGTATCGACCCTCCTCGTCTCCCTCGGGAACGAGTGAGAGCAGCTTGTTGATCAAACCGTCGTACGTCTCGCCTGACGATGACTTGAGCCGCGCAAGCTTCTGTCGCGTCGCGGCCGTAATTTGGATCGTTGTGACAGACATATAGTCGACCTATAGTGAACATATAGTTAGGGATACTTAAGCCCTCTCTTAGGGTGCGCGAAAGGAGACATCCGGCAGTGGCCGTTACACCATGATCGCGTGGCGGCCGCGCATGTCCGCTTCCGTCTGACCGAGTCTTTCCATGACTTGGGCCACGACGCCGTCGAGCAAGAGGACCGCCGCGGCCTCGAAGAGGGTCCCCAAGGGCGCCAATCGCGCTTGGGCGGACCCGCCGTTCGCCTGAATCAGGAGGACCACGTTGCTCGCATGCGCGAGCTTCGAAGCGGGATGTCCTGTGACGGAGACGACCTTGGCCCCGACCCGACGCGCGATATTCGCCACCTGAATCGCGCTCATCGTCGAGCCGGTGTTCGACACAATCAGGACGGCGTCGCCATCGCTCACAACCGGCGTGATCGTCTCTCCGATGAAGTAGCAGTCGATTCCGAGCTGGACCATCCGCATGGCGAACGCGCGGGCGGCGAGGCCACTCCGACCCACGCCGTACACGAAGAGTTTCTTGGCGGACGTCAGGATCCCGACGGATTGGCCGATCTCTTTGGAGCGATCGACCGTCAGGATCTTCGCGACGTGGTCCAGGAGGTATGCCGTAGAAGTCGCGGCTGTCCCTCCAGGGGCCCCGGCGCGCGTCACCGACGCCGCACCTCTTTCTCTTCCTTCTCCTCCTTTTCGGGCTTCGTCGGACGCATGAGCCGCTTCGCGAGGACCCGCTCCAGGATGACCTTCATGTACATCGCGTCGTGCTCGAGGAGGGGCGAGGAGGATACGATTGTCAAATCGTAGTCGTCATCTAGGAGGCATTCCGCGAGCGGCTCGAAGCGCAGGTCACCCTTCTTGATCGGCGTATACCGCAACTCGTTGCCGTCCGCGTGTTCGACGCCGCTGAAATGGGCGTGGATGTGACCGCCATCGGAGACCTTCTCGACCTTCGAGAGGACGTCGTCGAAGTCCTCCGGCCGCTTGAAGAGTCCGAAGCCGCGGGCGTGCACGTGCGCGAAGTTCAGGACCGGCAGGACGCCCTTTGCGTTCTTCACGAGCGTCAGGATTTCGTCCAGGCTGCCGACGACCTCCGTGCGTCCGCTCGCCTCGATCCCGAGGCGGGAGTGGATCTTCGCCTTCTTGTACGCGTCCCGGACGGTCCGGAGGTTCTTGGCGATCCGATTCAGGGCCTCCTTCGGATCGAGCTCCCCGAACATGCCGAGGTGCGTAATCACGATCGGAGCGCGCATCGCCTCCGCGAGCATGCCGCCCCAGATCACGCTCTGGACGCTCTTCTGGGCGAGCCCGTCCGCGTCCGCGAGGTCCATGTAGTATGGCGTGTGCAACGTCAGCTCGATGTCCAATTCCCGCGCGAGATCGCCGAGCTCTTCGAGCTCGTGGTAGTCCCCGGCGATGCCGGAGGCGAGGCTGTACAGGACGTCCCCTTTCTCGATCTTCTCGTCCAGCGCGGACGTGAGGACTTCCTTTCGCTCCTCCTTCCGCCCGATCTGGACGATCAGCTCCGCCGGGATCTCCCGCGGCGTGCGGCCGATGTCGTCCTCGCCCGCGTACCGTTCGTTCAGGTTCACGCGGACCAACTGGACCTCCATCGCCGTCAAGCCGAGATTGTGGATGTCCTCGATTCCGTCCCGCAGGGTCCGCCCCTTGCAAGACAGTGGGATGCCCGAAGGCCCAAAACGAATCACGCGCTCACCGAACGGAGGATGGCCACCGCTCGACTATTATTCTGTAAGGCCTGATATTAGTACTTTTGCGGCCTTGGACGCCGCGAGCGGCGGCCGGCGGCGACCGGCGGGCCCCGTCCCCCCACGAAACGCCGCGAAGGCGTCGCGGTTCATCGAGTTTTCGGCCGGACCCGCGAAGGGCCGTTCCACCAGGAGGCGGCCACCCAAATGTTTAAGTCGGCCAGGTCTTTTGGCTCCGCACCGAGGCCCTTTTCATGGCCAAGCCCTCTAAGACGAACCCTCACCTCCAACGTGTTGTCCGGGAACTCCGGGAGGTCTCCCGGGAGGCCGGAGGCGCGATCTGGCGGGACGTCGCGGACCGTCTGGAGAGGTCGCGGAAGAACTGGTCCGAGGTGAACCTCTCCCGCCTGAGCCGCTATGCGGCGAAGGGGGAGCAGATCGTCGTGCCGGGGGTCATCCTGGCAACCGGCGAAATCTCGATCCCCCTGACGGTCGCCGCCTTCCGGGCCTCGGGCGCGGCACGCAAGAAGATCGAGGCCGCCGGCGGGAAGGCGATCTCCCTCCTCGAGCTCGCGGTCCAGAATCCGAAGGGGTCCGGCGTCCGGATCATGGGGTGAGCATGGCGATCGTGGATGCGACGGGGCATGTGGTTGGCCGTCTGGCGTCCGTCCTCGCGAAACGCCTCTTGAACGGCGAGGAGATCGTCGTCGTGAATGCCGAGAAAGCGATCGTCACGGGCCGGAAGAAGGTCGTGTTCGAGGAATACCGCGCCCGACATCAACGCGGGAGCACCGCGAGCCGGATGCGGGGCTTCGGGCCCCGGTACCCGCGGCGACCCGACATGATCCTTCGCCGCACAATCTCCCGGATGATGCCTTATCAGCAGCCGCGAGGTCGATCGGCCCTCAAGAGATTGCGGGTCTACCTGTCCGTGCCCGACGAGTTCAAGGAGAAGCCTCTGGAAACGGTCGAGGTCGCCAGGCGTCCGCCGCAGGGCCCCTTCATGAGCTTGGGCGAGATCGCCCGGCTCCTCGGTTCGAAGTTCGAGGGCCACGCATGAAGGCGATCGTCGCCAGCGGGAAGCGGAAGACCGCGGTCGCGCGGGCGACGGTCACGAAGGGACGGGGCCTCGTTCGGATCAACAGCGTCCCCGTGGAGATGTACCCGTTCGAGCTCGGACGACTGAAGATCCTGGAACCGCTGAAACTCGCGGGAAGGAAGGTCGATTCGATCGACATCGACGTGAACGTACAGGGAGGCGGCGTCATGGGCCAGGCGGACGCCGTGCGTACGGCGATCGCCCGCGGGCTTGTCCAATTCCTTAACGATAACGACCTCGAGACGCTGTTCCGAGAGTACGACCGCACGTTGATCGTCCCGGACACCCGCCGCAAGCTCCCGAAGAAGCCGCTCGGCCGCGGCGCGCGCAAGAAGCGGCAGAAGTCGTACCGGTGAGTCCATGATCATCCCCGTCCGATGCTTCACGTGCGGCAAGGTCGTCGGCAGTGCGTTCCCCGCCTTCGTCGAACGCACCCGCCAGGGGGAGGACCCGCGGCAGGTGCTGGACGCCCTGGGCCTGAAGCGGTACTGCTGCCGCCGGATGATCCTGTCCCATGCCGAGTTGATCGACGAGGTCCTTCCCTTCGGCTGATGAAGATCCTGGCGATCCCGGGTATAGACGTCCTTTCATGGCCCTCCAGGTAAGTCCGGGGGAGGATGGAGAGTCGGACCGCCTGCATCGTCATGGGCATCGTGCTCATTGCCGTGGGCGTCGTCGTCACGCCTCTTCTTTGCGGCGCCGGGTTCCTCCTCCTGATCATCGGCGCCGTGATGTGGGTCCGCGAGGACTAACGCACGAATACATTTTTAGCCGCGAGGCGGTTCGAGTCGCCTGCGGGTCCGTGGGGTAGCTTGGTTTGGGCGCGGGGACCTCGCGTCATCCGGCCCACAGGAAATCCTACCAGCTTGGGGTGCTGGCGACTCCGGTTCAAATCCGGACGGACCCACTTAACTTCCGGTTCAAAACCTATATCTCTCACCTCGCCCATTCCGAATTGATGGTTCGAGTCCGAGCGGCGAGGGGACGAGGGGCCAGGTACACGCAGCTGCGAGAGAACCCAACGATCGACCGCTGGTACCGGAATCTGGCGCGCGGCTCCGAGATCACCGCGGATGTGTACCTCCGACGCCTAGGGAACGTCTGCGCCGCCCGGAAGGTCGGGCCGGAGGACCTCGTCCGGATGGCGAGGGATGCGCGCCGAGACTTCCTGACGGACCTCGTCTCGACAATGGAAGACGCCGGACTCACGGGAGGATACATCGAATCGACGCTCAAAGCCCTCCGATCGTGGCTGTCCTTCAACAACGTCCCGTGGGAACTCAAGATCAAGGTGAAGGGCGCGAAGGCCACGCCAACGCTCGACAGCGAACGCGTGCCGACCCAGGACGAACTCCGCCGGATCTTCCTGGCGGCTTCCCCGCGGGAACGGGTCGCAGCGGCCCTCCTCGCCCATGCCGGTCTGCGGATCGAGACCCTCGGGAACTACCGAGGGAACGACGGGCTGCGGCTCGGCGACCTGCCGGACGTTGTGGTAAAGGGCAAGACCCTCACCTTCCGCAAGGTACCGCTCGAAGTCGTCGTCCGCCCGCAATTGAGCAAGTCGGACCGGAGGTACTTCACCTTCCTGGGCCCGGAAGCCGCCGGCTATCTGAAGGCGTACCTCGAAGGGCGGCTCCGGGACGGGAAGAAGCTGACCGACGACAGCGACGTGATCGCGCCGACCTGGTCAGAGAAGGCCTTCCTCACATCGATCAACGTGGGGGACGCGATTCGCAAGGCGATCCGCGCGGCCGGCTTCAGGTGGAGGCCGTACGTCCTGAGAGCGTATTGTGACACCCAGCTCCTCCTCGCGGAGAGCCGCGGCAAGATGACGCACTCGTACAGGCAGTTCTTCATGGGACATGCGGGGGACATCGAGGCTCGCTACACGACGAACAAGGGCCGCTTGCCTCCGGACCTCGTCGAAGATATGCGAGACGCGTACCGCCGCAGCGCGCCGTTCCTCGAGACGTCGAAGGCCGAGGACCGAGAGACGGAGCTGAAGGCGCTCTTCCGGCGGCAGATGCTCCTTGTGGCCGGCCTGACGGAGAAGGAGGTCGACAAAATGGATCTCGAGGCGATGACTGACGCGGACCTCCAGCGGATCGTCCGGGAGAAGCTCGTCGGGGCGGCGGGGACCGGCGGCAACGGCGGGACGAATGGGATGAAGCAGAAGGTCGTCCCCATGACCGCGGTCGAGGCGTACATCGAGGCGGGCTGGGAATGGGTCGGCCCGTTGCTGGACGACCGGGCGATAGTCAGGACTTCCGGCTGAACAGGACGAGCCACGTTTCGAGCTTCGCGATTAGCTCGTCCCGCGTCAAGGTATCTCGCTCCGCCAAAATCACCTCACGCAGCGGATGTCCTTCTGGGAACTGCCCAAGGACGAGGTCTTTGAGGGGGCGAATGGAGACGAACCTGACACGCGGACCGACCAAGGTCACGGCCCACTCCGTCGCGGGGTTTAGAACCCGGCCGGTCTCAGCCGCGGGGCGATTCCCTCGCAGGGGCTCGCCAGGGTGTAAAACCCCCTCCCCGCGCCACACCGACCACTCCGCGAGGGCGACGCCGAGGGCCTGGGACAAGCTCCGAAGGCCACGGTCGCGCATGAGCCGAACGAGCTCATCCCGGATCCCCTCGGTCGTCACCCCGGCCACGCGGACGAACCCGGGCCTCAATCGTCCCGTCGGCGTGTTCGCCGCCTCCTTGGTGTCGAGAGCGTCGGATCCACGATCGCTTCGTGGGCGTTCGGCGTGACAATGTCCTCCCACCGGCGCGAGCCCGTGTACAACGGCGAGTGCAGGACTCGAAACAGTTGGCGTTTCGACCACGCACGGCCCCGCTTCGTTACGACGCCTTGCGCGTTGAGCGTCCCCGCGATCTCCCGCATGGATCGGCGTTCGTCTCGGGCAAGGCGGAAAATCTCCCGGACCACCTCTGCCTCTGCCGGCACCACGATGAGATTCTTCGAGGCGGAATCGTACCGGTAGCCGTAGGGATTCGACATCCCGAGGAACTTGCCCTCCTCGGCGGCCTGTCTCATCCCCATGTGCACCCGCTCGCCGATCTGTTCCGACTCGAGCTGGGCGATCCGCTGGAGCATGTCCGCGACGAACCGGCCCGTGGCCGTCGACGTGTCGAGGGCTTCCGTCGCGGAGACGAAGTCCTTGCCCCTCCGGCGCAGGTCGTCCATCATCGCCATGAAGTTACGGGCGTTCCGGTGGATGCGGTCCATCTTCAGGACGAGGATCGCGTCCCACCGGTCCGCCTCGGCCATCATCCTCCGGTACGCAGGCCGGCGGACGTCCGTGCCCGTGGCTCCGTCGTCCATGTACTCATCCGCAATCCGCCAGCCGCGGGCTTCGGAGTACGCACGCAGACGAGCTTGCTGTGCGCGAAGGGAGAACCCTACCCTCGCCTGGTCTTCGGTCGAGACCCGAGTGTAGAGGGCGCAGCGGAGCGGAGACTTGTCTTTCTCCAAGGTCAATGGAGAAAATCGGCTGGACTCGGAAGAACGCAGACCCGAAAGATTCCAGACCCGGGAAGCCTTTGTCCGAAAACGTGAGGACCCGTTCTGAGTGGCGCCTACGACGGAAGGCAATCATGGACCACGTGCAAGAACATCCAAAGCGCCCGCTCCGGGAGGTCGCCGCTTGGGCTGTCGCTGAGAGACTGGGGCCGCGGTCGACGATCTACGGGGACCTTAACGCGATGGTCGACCGCGGAGAACTCATCCGTCTTCCCGGCGAACACGGCGATATTCTCGTGCTGCGGGAGTCGGTTTCCTTCGCGGACGCTGGGATGGTTCGGGAACGAGTCCGCGTAGTGCTCGACAACAAGAGGACCCAGAACCTCCGGACCGCGGCCCTCGCCGATTTGGTGGATATCTCCGCGACGCATGACATCCTCCCCGAACGCGAACTCCTCGACTTGTTTCGCATCGCGGCCGTGGATCGCGAACTCCCGGGTCGCAGCCTCTCCCTGAAACTGCTTCAGAAGGTCGCGGCGCAGTGCGACGCACCACCCTCCCTAGGGAGGGACCTAATGGATTGGGAAAGGATCCGGAAAAAGTTGCGAAGCACGCTGGGAGCACCCCTGCTCGATGTCGTGCACGAGGACCTCGCTCAGGCGGAGTGGGCTGCGGAGGTCGTGGCCACGATCTCGAAGGGGGGAGGGGCGTACGACGTCGCCATGGCACTGCTGCGGTCCGCGCTCGACCGCCGCCACTCGATGCCGACGTTCGAGGCCGTACTCGGGTCCATCGTCAAGGGCATCGCAATCCTGATGGCGTCGTCCCCCGAAAGGGCTCGTCTTCGCCGGGACCTTCGCCTCGGACTGGACCGGGCCCTCGACTCCCCGAGCCCGGACGATCGGGAGCGAGCTCGACTGTTGAGCAACGAACTCCGTTCACTCCTGTCTGGAGCCTAGCCTTGCGGGTCAGAGTCGCGGTCATGGCGAGGTGGAGTCCGACCTGCGTGGCACTCTGAAATTCGCACCGAGGACTTGATCGCCCACCCCTCCGCTCAAACCCTCGTGAGCGGACACGTCACCACAAAGGCTTCGGGACGGTTTCCGGGGAGACGGTCGACCCTCGATGACGGGTGGGGGTGGCTTGAGGGTGGCTTGGGGGGTGACGTGGGGGTGGCTTGGGGGGCCTTTGGTTTCGCCTTGGGGCGCCTTTGGGCCCTTGGACCCCTCGGCCCTCGCGCGCGTGCGCGCGTAGCGCGGCCCCCCATCCCCGC